>Ga0075429_100006462_pt1 | contig 10151 bp, 4 predicted proteins | sample RhiMetdeltSRZDD3_FD_75295 | JGI IMG/M metagenome (GOLD analysis project Ga0075429, IMG submission 75295) | Populus rhizosphere microbial communities from Tennessee, USA - Rhizosphere MetaG P. deltoides SRZDD3 | ecosystem: Host-associated > Plants > Roots > Rhizosphere > Soil | place: USA...
CACGTCGCCGGTCTTGTCGGCGAAGTTGTCGTTGCGGATGACCGGCATCAGGTAGGTCCGGCGCTGGTCGCCGCGGCGCCAGGCCTCGACCTCGATCGTGACGTCGCTGATGTTGGGGCCGACGCTCGAGCCCTCGAAGCGGCCGGTGTCCTCCCAGGTCAGGTTGAGCAGCTGGAGGCCCTTGCCGTTGACCTTCTCGACCGCGTCCGGGTCGGAGACCATGCTGGCGGTGTCGGCGACCACCTGCTCGTAGCGCGGCCGCGGCAGCGGCTCGCCGGCGATGATCGGATGGGCGCTGGCGACCGGGGAGATCGCCAGCGCAGTGGTGAGGGCAGTGGTGAGGGTGGTGGTGAGGCGAAGCGGGGTGCGAGGACTCATCGAGAGGGTCTGACGCACCGGTTGCCGGCCGCGATCTACCCGCGCGGCGAGACCGCCGCGCGAAATGTCCTACACGACCAGCACATCGCCGGGATCCCGGCCGATCGCCTCGGCTTCCGTGATCACCGACACCACCCGACCGCGGAGCTCCGGGTCGGCCGCCATGCGCACCGCGAGCGGCGCGACCACGGCGTCCTCGATCAACCGGCGCAGCGGCCGCGCGCCCATGCGCGCGTCGAAGCCGCGCTCCGCGAGGCGATGGCGCGCCGCCTCCGACAGGCCGAGCTCGAGGCGGCGCTCGACCAGGCCGGGCCGCCGCCGCACCTTGTCGATCTCGAGCGTCACGATGCGGGCGACGTCGCCGGGCTCGAGGGCGCGGAACGCCACCACGTGATCGAGGCGGGCGAACAGCTCGGGGCGGAAGTGCTGGCGGACCGCGGCCAGGTACGACGACGACGCGGCGTCGTCGCCGGCGGCGCTGCCGGCGAGCAGGCCGCCTCGCGACCGCGACTCGCGCGCGCCCAGGTTCGACGTCATCACCACCACCGCCATCCGGAAGTCGACCAGCCGGCCGACCGCGTCGGTGAGGCGGCCCTCGCCGAGGACGCCGAGGAGGACGTCGAACACCTCCGGGTGCGCCTTCTCGATCTCGTCGAGCAGGACCACGCACAGCGGCTGGCGGCGGACCTGCTCGGCGAGGCTGCGGCCGCCGCCGACCTCGAGCAGGCGCCCGGCGGCGCCCGGGTTCATGTACTCGCTCATGTCGAGGCGGACCAGGCGCTCCGGGCTGCCGAACATGTAGGCGGCGATCTGCTTGGCGAGCTCGGTCTTGCCGACGCCGGTCGGGCCGACGAAGAAGAGGGTGCCGACCGGGCGCTCGGGATCGTCGAGTCCGGCCTTGAAGCGAGCCAGCACGCGGGCGCTGACCCGGCAGGCGGCGTCCTGGCCGATGACGCCCTTGCCGAGGGCGGTGGCGATGTCGGCGGAGCCGGCCGGGTGCTCGTCGGCGATGAGGTCGACCGGCAGCCCGGACCAGCGCGAGTAGGCGGCGACGACGTCGCCGGCCATGACCAGCGCCGGCCGCGACGGCTGGGCGTGCCACCAGTCGAGGAACAGGAACGCCTTGCCCGGAAACCGGACGTCGCGGCGGAACGCGCCGAGCAGCTGGACCAGCCGGCGCGCCGCGGTCGGGTGCAGCTCGGTGCCGGGATCCTTGCGCTGCTGGTAGAGGACGATCAGCGGCACCACCTGCGCCGCCGCCAGCTCGTCGACGCGGACGACGTGGAAGGCGTCGACGAGGCCGGGCTGGCGGCGCCGGCAGCGCTCGAGCTCGGCCTCGTCGCACTCGGCGACGATCCGGATCTCGTCGGCGATCACCGCCGGCGCCAGCAGATCCGCGATCGACGCGCCGTCGGCGAGCGGCCGGACGAGATCGATCAGGCGATCGACGTAGAGCCAGTCGCCGGTGCCGGTCAGCTCGCGGACCAGGGCCAGGCAGCGCTGCTGCCACATGCCGAGGTAGCTCATGCCGGCGAGGATCCGGTCGGCCGAGGTCGCCCACAGCCGGCGCCGGGTGCCGCGGCGGCCGGCGTCGAGCAGGCGGCGCGCCATGCGCCGGACGAAGGTCGTCTTGCCGGCGCCGCCGGGGCCGACCAGCAGGATCGATCTCGGGCGCTCGCGATCGAGGTGAGCGACCTGGGCGTCGAAGATCGGATCGACGCCGACCGCGGCCGCCAGCTGCTTGCGCTCGGCCTTGGCCACCCACTCCTCGGCGACCTGATCGAGGTGCGGCGGCGGCGCCGCCGGCTCGGCGCCGCCGCGCCTGGCGAGCAGGCGCATGAGCTCGTCAGGCTCCCAGGCGCGGACCTCCTCGCGGGCCTCGCGCCGGAAGTCGAAGATCCAGGCCGGCTCCTCGCCGACCAGGGCGGTGAAGATCATCGCGCGCAGGGTGTCGGCGGCGACCGCGAGCTCCTCGACGACGAAGCTCCAGCCGAAGCGCGGCACCAGCACCCGGTAGGCGCCGCCGGCGGTGCGGCAGGTGGCGTAGGCGATGCGCAGCGGGATGGCGCTGGCGCCGATGACGCGGGTGCCGCCGGCGACCGTCTGCGGGTGGACGTCGACGTCGACCCGGCGGACCTCGAGCTCCTCGGTCCACAGGTAGCGCTCGAGGTCGACGTCGTCGGCGCGCAGGGCGGCGACCTGGAGCGCGAGCTGGGCCAGCGCGTCGTCCTCGGTGTCGGCCAGCGCCGCCGGCGGCGGCGGGTCGAACAAGAGCTCCTGGCGGCGCATCAGGGTCGCGCTCGCCTTGCGCTGGTCGCCGGCGTCGTGGTGGACGACGTAGATCCGGAACGACGGCGGGCTCACGGCCGGTCCTCCTCGCCCTGCTGGCTCCAGCGCAGCCACCAGGCCTGGGCGATCGCCGGCCCGAGGCCGCGGGTCTCGAGGCGCGCGGTCCAGCCGGTGACGAAGTCCTCGAGCTCGACGTGCCACGGCTCGCCCGGGCGCATCGGCAGCCGGTAGCCGACGGTGCGCACCACCGGCAGGAGCGCCTCCGGGTTGGGCGGCAGCTCGCTGCCGCGCTCGAGGGCGGCCTCGAAGGCGGCCACCCGCCGCTGGTGGTCGGCGACGACCTGCTCCGGCGCGCGCGGCGCTCCCGGCGTGACCTGGATCCGGATGATCTCCGGCTCGGCGGCGATCGACTGCACGATGTGGGTGCCGGTCTCGTCGGCGAGGAGATCGGCGACCAGGACGTCGCGGAGGACGAAGACGTGGTGGACGATCTCGTCGCCCTTGCGGCCGTCGCGGGTGCGCAGCGCCTCGCCGTCGATCCAGCCGTGCTGCTCGAACAGGCCGCGGTAGAGCAGCATGGCGAGGTTGTCGCCGGCGCCGGACGCGCCGTGGCCGACCCGTACGATCTCGACGGTGGCGGCGTGGGCGTCGGGATCGGCGAGGCGGTCGATGCGCCGGGTCAGGAACCGCGCCATCGCCAGGTCGGCGAGCGCGGTGTCGCGATCGAGATCGCGCCGCCGCTCGGCGGCGACGCTGCGGCGATCGAAGCGGCGCGTCCGCACGACCGGACTCGGCCCCGGCGCGCCGCGGTACGGGGTCACGCGCTCGTCGTGGGTCCAGGTCTCGAGGTCGTGCAGGTCGTGCTCGTCGTCGCCGTCGCGGTCGCCGCGCGGCGGCGGGCCGCCCAGGCGGGCGCGCAGGGCGCCCAGGCGATCGTGGGCCTGGTCGATGAAGTAGAGCAGCCGGTCGCGGTCCGGGCTCGACCGCGCCGCCTCGGCGGCAGCCGCCAGCTCGGGCGAGCGCAGCACGGCGTCGAGGCGCGCGGCGGCGTCGGCGGCGTACGGGACCAGGCGCGCCGCCGGCAGCTCGAGCAAGGGCTCGAGCCCCCAGCGCGCGGCCACCGGCGCCCGCTCGGTCATCGGCTCGACCCGCGCCGCCAGCTGGCCGTCGCGCTCGTGGAGGCGGATCACCCGCATGCGGGCCGCGCCGCCGCCGCCGATCTCGTCGGCGAGCAGGGTGCCGATCCGGTCCTCGAGCCAGCGCTTGACCGTGCGCGCGCCCCAGCGGGCGTCGAACGCCTCGGCCACCGCCCGCGCCACCACCGCCGGGCTGGCGTAGACGAAGACGTCGCGCTCGCGCAGGCCGCGCCGGGCCAGCAGCTTGCGCAGCTCCTTGTCGACGATCCGCTCGGCGATGGCGGCGGTCAGCGGCGCGAACGGGACGACCTTGTCGATCCGGTTGAACAGCTCGGGGGCGAAGAACTCGCGGACGGCGCGGGCGATGTCGGCCATGACCGCGGCGCCGGCGTCGCCGAAGCCGATCGGCTGGCTCGGCCGCGCCCCCAGGTTCGAGGTCATGACCACGACCGCGTTGGCGAAGCTGGCGGTGTCGCCGGCGGCGTCGGTCAGGCGGCCCTCGTCGAAGAGCTGCAGCAGGAGCGCCAGCACCGCCGGGTGCGCCTTCTCGATCTCGTCGAGCAGGACGACGCTGAACGGCTGCTCGCGGATCCGGGTCGTCAAGAGGCCGTGCGGCTCGAAGCGATCGCCGATGAGGCGGGCGACCGCGTCGGGGCCGGACAGCTCGCTCATGTCGAAGCGGAGCAGGCGGCGGACGTCGCCGTAGAGGTACTCGGCGAGCGCGGTCGCCAGCTCGGTCTTGCCGGTGCCGGTCGGCCCGGTGAAGAGCAGCACCGCGAGCGGCCGGCCCGGATCGGCGAGGCCGGCGCGGACGTCGAGGACGACGCCGGCGGCGGTGCGGGTCGCCGCCGGCTGGCCGATCACCCGGCGGGCGAAGGCGGCCTCGACCGCGGCCGGATCGAGCGGCTCGTCGAGGGTCAGGAGGCCCTCGGGCAGGCCGGTCTGCCGCGACAGGAGCCGGATCACGTCGTCGGGCTCGATGGCGGCGTGGCCGCCGCCGGCGCGGGCGGCGCCGTCGTCGCCGAGGGTGCGCACCAGGTCGATCGCCGCCCCCGGCATCGCCTTCCACGGGTAGAGCGCGCCGGCGAGCTCGATGACGGTGCGGGCGGTGAACGGGTGGAGCTCGACCGGCAGCCGCTGCTCGAGGTCGCGGATCTCGTGCAGGAGCAGGCCCTGGGTCTCGGCGCTGGTGGTCGGCGCCACCGGCAGCCGGACCAGCAGCGACGCCAGCGCCGGGGCGTCGTCGTCGAGGCGCTGCAGCTGCTCCGGGGTCAGCGCGGCGACGATGACGAGATCGCCGCGCTGGACCGGGCCGCGGAAGAAGTCGGCGAGGCTGCGCTCGCTCTGCCGCGACTGGCCGATGCGGCCGAACAGGTGCAGGTCCTCGAACCAGAGGATGCCCTTGTGGCGGCGGGCGTCGGCGACGATGTCGAGGCAGCGCTGCTCCCAGTCGCCGAGGTACGACATGCCGGCGATGATCCGCTTGCCCGACAGCCGCCAGACCCGGTGGATCCGGTCGAGGTTGCGGTGCAGGAGGTAGCCGTCCTCGTCGAGGCGATCGGCGATCCAGCGCTGCAGCAGCGTCGTCTTGCCGGCGCCGGGGCGGCCGACCAGCACGGTCGAGCGCATCTGGCGGCCGCCGAGCAGGTGCTGGAGCCGGGTCCGGTACGGCTCGCGCGGCACGCCGAGGCGCAGGGTGCCGTCGATGGCGCGCGCGGTCTGGTCGACGCCGAGGGTCTCGAGGACGCGCGCCGGCTCGCCGGCGCCGGCGCGCGGCCGGCCGCGCCGCCGCGACGGCAGCTCGTCGAGGAGCGAGCGCGGGGTGGCGTCGAAGGAGACCAGGCCGAGCCGCTCCTTGCCGGTCGCCTTGAGCTCGTCGACGTCGTCGGGGGTCAGCTCGGCCCAGGCGTGGCGCGCGAAGTGCGGCGCCAGCTCGGCGACCTCGTCGAGGCTGGCCGCCGAGAACCAGGCCTCGGGGCGCAGCGGGTGCCAGACGACGAGGCGCTGGGTGCGGTCGTCGAACCAGCGCGGCTCGCACACCAGCGGGAAGGTGCCGGCGATGCGGCGGGCGCCGCCGGCGCCGCGCACCGAGACGTCGACGTGGACGCGCTGCAGGCGGGTGCCGGCGTGGAGGTGGAAGACCTCCTGGTCGCTCGGCTCGGTCTTGCGCAGGAGCTGGCGCAGGCGCTCGACCAGGGTCTCGCGCAGGCGGGCCTCGCTCTGGCCGGTGACCTGGACCCGCATCGCCTCGGGGAGCAGCGCGGTCCAGACCTCGCTGCCGCCGCGCTTCTGCTGGAAGACGCCGACCGTGAACGGGACCGTCATGCGTCCCCCTCCGCGGCCTTCACCAGCTTCCAGTCGTAGAGATCGTCGAGGTCGCGGTCGGGATCGTCGGCCAGCGCCGTCTGCAGGTGGTCGGCGGCGATCTCGTCGAGGCGGGCCGCGTGGTCGCGCCAGGCGACCTCGACCTCGACCGCCTTGCCGAGGAGCCAGAGCGACTTGCCGCCGGCCGGGTACTCGCGCTCGGCCGGCCCGCGGGTCGCCGCGGTCGGCCACGCCGCCGCCAGCGCCGCCGCCTCCCACTCCTCGTCGTCGAAGGTCGTGCGCGGCGCGATCGGCTCGACCAGCACGTGGCACGGATCGACCTGGGTCGACGCGCCCCAGAACCGATGCAGCCCGGCCTCGAGGCCGAGCAGCGGCGCGGCGCCGTCGCCGTCGACGCGGAGCAGCACCGAGCGCAGGTGGCCGGCCTGGCGGCCGAGGCGGTCGCGCAGCCACGACGGCGATCGCGGCGGCCCCCAGCTGCGCGACGCCGGCCAGCTCGGCAGCGCGTCGGCGGTCTGGCGCAGGTGGACCTCGGCGCGCCAGCTGCGCGCGGCGACGGCGTCGAGCATGGCGGTGATCCAGCGCTCGAGGCCGGCGGCGTGATCCGGGCCGTGGGCGGCCAGGGTGACGTGCTTGCGCTGCGCCTGGCGCGCGGTGACCAGCCAGAACCAGCGCCGGCGCAGCTCGCGGCGCAGCTCGATCGCGGTCGCCGCCAGCTCGTCGGCGTCGCCGTCGGAGGCGAGCGCGGTCAGCGCCAGCTCCTCGGCAGCGCGGATCTCGGCGCGCATCGCCTCGACCCGCTCGCTGGCTTCGGCCAGGCGGGCCAGCTCGGTCTGCATCGCGATCCGCTGCACCGCCGACAGCGCCTCCTTCTTCTGCTTGCCGCGGCGCGGCCGGTCGGCGGTGGCGAGCTGGCCGCGCAGCCAGCCGATCTGGTCGCGCGCCGACACCGCGAGCGGGTGGAGCAGATCGCGATCGCTGTCGCGGCGGGCCTGGCTGACCGCCATGGCGCCGCGGACGGCGCGCTTGCTGCTGGTGGCGCCGCGCCGGTACAGCGCGACGGCGACGCCGGCCTCGGTCGCGAGCCCGAGGCGGGCGCCGACCGGCAGCTCGATCGCCTCCAGCTCGTCCGGGATCCGGACGACCAGGACGCCGCCGCGGGCGGTCGCGCCGGCCTGGGCCAGGAGGCGCGCCGCCGGCGCGACCAGGGCGTCGTGCAGGTGGCGGCGCAGCGCGCGCACGCCGTGATCGGCGGAGGTGCCGCCGGCGGCGAGGCGCGCGATCGCGGCCGGCGAGGCGTCGACGGAGATGCCGGCCTGGCCGAGGCCGCGGCGATCGCCGAGCCGGGACAGCGCCAGGGTCGCGACCTCGGCGACCTCGGCGGCGCTGAGGCGGTGGAAGGCGACGACCTTGTCGAGCCGGTTGACCAGCTCGGGGCGGAACGCCGACGCCACCGCGGCGGCGTAGCGGTCGAGCTCGGCGCGGCGATCGCGGTCCGGGTCGGCGGGGGCCAGGCCGAGGGCGGCGCGGCCGCCGCGGGCGCCGAGGTTCGAGGTCAGGATGATGATCGCGTTGTGGAAGTAGGCGGTGCGGCCGCGGGCGTCGGTGAGGCGGCCCTCGCCGAGAACTTGCAGGAGGAGGTCGAACACCGCCGGGTGCGCCTTCTCGATCTCGTCGAGCAGCACGACCCCGAACGGCTGCTCGCGGATGCGCGCGGTCAGGAGGCCGTCGCCGGCGGCCGAGCCGCGGATCAGCCGCTCGGCCGCCCACGGATCGGCGTACTCGCTCATGTCGAAGCGGATCAGCCGGTCGGCGGCGCCGAACAGGAAGGCGGCCAGGCTGCGCGCCAGCTCGGTCTTGCCGACGCCGGTCGGCCCGACGAAGAGGAAGGTCGCCAGCGGCTTGTCCGCCGGCTGCAGCTGCGCCTTGACCACGCACAGGGTCTCGGCGACGCGGCGAACCGCCTCGTCCTGGCCGATCATGCGGCGGCGGAAGGCGGCGATCACCTGCTCGACGAGGAGCGCGCGGTCGTCGCGCAGCAGGAACGGCGGGATGCCGGTGGCGACCCCGAACGCCTCGTAGACGTCGTCGGCGCCGAGCACGCGCGGCGCCCCGGTCGGGTCGCGCTCGCCCTCGCGGGCGGCGCGCAGCTCGTCGAGGAAGCGGATCGCCTTGCCGGGAAACGACCGGTACGGCAGGTAGCGGCGGGCCAGCTCGATCACCCGCGGCAGCGCCTCCTCGGCGACCCGCGGCCGCGCCGGCTCGGTGCGCGCCCAGTGCCGGACCCGGACCCGGCAGGCGTCGATCGCCGCCGCCGGCGCCAGCGGCTCGACCCGGAGCCGCGTCATGCTGCCGATCAGCGCGACGTCGCGGCGCTCGGCGCCGTCGAGGGCGTCGTCGGCGAGCTCGCCGACGACGCGGACGCGGCCGGCGGTGATCCAGCGCCGCAGGGCGGAGCCGACGTCGACGCCGCCCTGCTCCGGGCGATCGGCGAACAGCGCGCCAAAATCGTCGAGGTAGAGCGCGGCGTCGAGGATCTCGGCGGCGGCCAGGACCTCGGCGACCCGCTCCTGCCACTCGCCCAGGCCGCTGGCGCCAGCGACCAGCTGCGCCACCGACGTCGCCCACGCCGGCCGCCCGGCCTCGAGCGCCCACGCCTCGACGAGCGCGGTCTTGCCGGCCCCCGGCTCGCCGACCAGGAGCACGCTCAGCCGCTCGCGGCCGCCGAGGAGCGCGCGCAGCTGGTCGCGCTCGCGATCGCGGCCGACCAGCGGCACCGCCCGGGCCCGCTCGGCGAGGACGTGGCCGACCTCGTCGAGGGTCTCGCGGGCGCGGCGGCGGCGCTCGGCCTCGACCTGGTCCTTGCGCGACGCCGCGGCGTCGGTCGGGTTCGCCAGCGACAGCGCCATCGGCACCAGCTCGGCGGCGGCCGGCGGCAGGAGCCGCTTCCACGCCTCGTCGTCGAGCTCGCCGGCGTCGACGACCCGCGCGATCTCGGCGCGGGCGCGCTCGTCGACGTCCTCGCCGCGGCCGAGGTGGAACGTGTAGTCGAGCGCCGGCACGAAGACCCAGCGGCCGCGCGGCGCCGCGATCGCGCCGTCGGCGTCGGTCGCCGCCCGGGTCCGCTCGGGCACCACGATGCACCAGAACGCGATCGGCTGCGGCTCGCGCAGGCGCGGCGGCAGCGCGGCGCGCGCCAGCGGCACCGACACGCTGACCAGCTCGGTCCCGGGCGGCAGCAGGTGGCGGGCGATCGCCGCCGGCCGCGCCCCGGACAGCACCTCGGCGCAGTAGACCCGCAGCTCGCCGAGCGCCTCGTCGGCGTCGCCGTGGGCGACCGCGCTCGCCGACGCCGCCGGCGCCGCCGTCACCGACTCCGACCACAGATCGCGGCGCAGGACGAGGGTGTCGATGCGCACCGGGCCGCTGGCCACCGGGCCACGATGCCATACTGGCCCTGATGTCTGCACTCGACTGGGCCGCCTATGCGCCGTTCGCGGCCGGCGTCGATCGCCCGTTCCGCGACCTGCCGCGCGAGGCGGCCGAGGATCACTTCGCGCGGCTCATGGCGGCGCGGCCGGCGCGGCGGGCCGCGCTCGAGGCGTTGTGGGCGCACAACGCCGGCGACGCCCCGCCCCGTCTCGACGACGCCGGCCCGGCGGCGGTCGGCGCCCGGCTGGCCGCCGCCCTCGGCGCCGCCGGCCGCGACGCCCTGACCGGCGCCGACGCCGCGCTGTGGACCGGGCTGGTCGCCGACGTCGCGCTCTGGATCGGCGAGCGAGTCATCGCCGCCAGCGGCGGCCGCCTGCGCTGGGAGCTGCTCACCCGCCGCAAGAAGGACACCGGCTACCAGCGCCCGGTGCTGGTCGGCTTCGCCGGCGTCGCCGATCCCGACTACTACAGCGACGTCGCCCACATCGTGGCGAGCTGGGCCCAGCTGGCGGCCCGCCGCCGGCCCAACCTCAAGGCCGATTTTCTGGCCATGGTCGAGGACACGCTGCGCCGCGACGCTACTGGATGACG
>Ga0075429_100006467_pt1 | contig 10149 bp, 5 predicted proteins | sample RhiMetdeltSRZDD3_FD_75295 | JGI IMG/M metagenome (GOLD analysis project Ga0075429, IMG submission 75295) | Populus rhizosphere microbial communities from Tennessee, USA - Rhizosphere MetaG P. deltoides SRZDD3 | ecosystem: Host-associated > Plants > Roots > Rhizosphere > Soil | place: USA...
AGGGCGTCGACGTGCTCCTCGTGGCCGATGACGCCCTCGGCGGCGGCCTGGGCGGCGACCGCCTGCTCCCGGCCGGCGCCGGTCGCCAGGTCGATCGTCTGGAGGACACCGTGGACCGCCCGGCCGATGGCCGTGCCGTAGCGGCCCTTCTGCCACGGCGGCAGGTCGAGGTCGCGGGGTCGCTTGTGGAGGCCCGGGTCGGGCGAGGTGTCCGGGCGGCCGTCGGGCGTGAGCGTGGTGGCGGCGACCGTGCGGGGACGGGCGCCGGCGGCAAGCGCGGCCTCCCGCCGGCGACGCCACTCGTCGAGCGGAGGCAGGTCGGCCGGGGCGGCGCCGTTCGCCGCCGCGGGCGTGGGCTCGGTGGGGGCCGGTGTCGTCGACGGCGAGGTCGGCGGGGCGGCGATCTCGGGGAGGGTCGGGAGGAGGTCGTCGAGCGCGCTGGCCAGCAGCTCCGCGCTGGTCAGGCGGCCGGCGCTGTCGGGTGGCTGCTTCCGGGTCCTGCGGTGGAGCGACAGGATCAGGTGGTCCTGGGCGCGGGTGCAGGCGACGTAGAGGAGGCGCACACGCTCGTCATGGGACATCTGCTCGTCGATCGGCAGGTGGGCCTCGAACGCGGCGGACACCACGGTCTTGCCGATCCGGATCAGGCACGGGCGCCCGGGCGGCCACACGACCTCGGCGCCGGCCGTGCGGTACTGGGGTTGGGTCGACAGGCCGGACACGATCGTGACCGGGAACTCGAGGCCCTTGGCCGCGTGCACGGTCATGATCCGCACGGCGTCGTCGTCGGTCTCGGGCAGGACGGCCTCGGCCACCCGGCTGCCCTCGGCCGTCTGCTGGCGGATCCACGCCAGGTACTGGCGCAGCGTTCCGTTGGTCGTGTCGGTCCACGCCCGGGCCTGGTCGAGCACGAAACGGATGCGCCGCCACAGGTCGCGGGCGCGGCCCTCGGCCTCGCCCAGCTCCAGCACGCGCCGGTCTCGCACCACCCGGTCGGCCAGCTCGCTCGGCGACGCCCACCGGCGGGCCTCGTGCTGCTCGCGCAGGTAGGCCAGGCCGGCCGCCACGATGTCGTCCGCCGGCATGTCGTCGGGGGGCGGCGCCGTGTAGTCGAAGCGGCCGCCCCGCTGCCGCCGGTACCGGAACAGGTCGTCGTCGCCGCAGGCGAACAGCGGTGAGCGGAGTGCGGCCACGGTCGTGAGCTCGTCGCTGGGGTCGTCGATCGCCCGCAGCGTCAGCAGCAGGTCGCGGACCAGGCGGCTGGCGTACACCAGCGACGCCGACTCGGCCCGGTAGGAGATGCCAGCAGTCGCGAGGGCGTCCTCCAGCGCCGGGAGCGACGTGCGGGTGGGGATCAGGATCGTGACGTCGCCCGCCCGGGCCGGCTGCCACTCGGGCGCGGCGCCGTGTGGGTTGCGGTCGACCCGCCAGCCCTCGTCCAGGACACGTGTGACCGCGGCCGCCACGTCGGCCGCCTCGCGGCTGCGGACGTCCGCCGCGCTCGGCTCGTCCCCGTGGGCGGCGGCGCCGAGGATGGCCAGCGGCGGGCCGGTCGGGGCGTCGGGCCGCACCGCCACCAGCGGCTCGTACCCGGGCTGGGACGGGATGCCGTCGTGGTCCTGGGCGTGGATGAGCTCGCCGAAGACGTCGTTGACCAGCCCGAGGATCGAACCCCCCGTGCGGAAGTTGGTGGTCAGCGACAGGCGGCGGTCGCCCGACCCGAAGCGCTCCGCCGCCCGCAGGAACAGCGAGATGTCGGCCCGCCGGAACCGGTAGATCGACTGCTTGGGGTCGCCGACGAAGAACAGATGGCCCTCCCGGGTGTCGACCTCGTGCCACTCGTCGGTCGGCTCGGCCCGCTCCGGACCGGCGATCAGGACCGCCAGGTCGACCTGGATCGGGTCGGTGTCCTGGAACTCGTCGATGAGCAGGTGGCGGTAGCGCCGGTGCAGCGCCGCCCGCACCGTGGCGCCGTTGTCCACGTGGCGCAGCGTGTCGCGGGCCAGCACCAGCAGGTCGTGGAACTCGAGCTCGCCGGCCCGGCGCCGCTCGGCCGCGGCGTCCAGGGTGAACCGGCGCAGCTCGACCGCCAGCCGGTCGACCGCCTCGCCCGCCACCTCCCGGCGCAGGGTCTCCGCCCGCTGGCGGATGCCAGCGACGCGCGCCTTCAGGGCAGCCAGGTCGTAGGCCGGCCAGTTCTCCTTGCGGCCCAGGAGCCGCCCCCGCGGCCCGGCGGCCAGCAGCGACAGCCGGGTGTACTCGTCGCTGGCGGTGGCCAGCCGGTCGGCCCACGTCTCGAGGGCCGCCAGCTGGGGGAGCAGCTTGTCGTCCTCGTCGCAGCACTGGTCGTCGTCGGCGCACACCGCGGCGATCTCGGCCAGCAGGTCGTCGAGCTCGCCGTCCCACCCCCGTACCTCGCGGGGCCGGGACGGTGCGTAGGCCTGGGCCAGGTCCCAGTTGTCGTTGAAGGCGAGGGCGATCAGCCGCAGGTGGTCGAGCCGCACGCCGGCGGCCGTCGCCAGCAGCAGCGCCCGCTCGACGTCCGGGTCGGCCAGCAGCCGATCGAGGAAGCCGGCCCACCGGTCGTCGAACGCCACCGCCGACCCGACCTCGTCGAGGACCTCGATCCGCGGCGGGACGCCGGCCTCGATCGGGTGCTCGGTGAGGATGCGCCGGGCGAAGCCGTGCAGCGTGCCGATGGCCGCGCCGTCGAGGTCGTCGAGCGCCACCCGGCATCGCTCGGCCCGGTCGCGGTCGCCCTCGGCCAGGGCCCGGGCCCGCTCGCCGCCCACCCGGTGGCGCACCCGGTCGCGCAGCTCGGCCGCGGCCTTCTCGGTGAACGTGATGGCGGCCAGGTCGGCGAGGCCGGCGGTGCCGGACGTGACCAGCCGCACGATGCGGTCGACCAGCGCCCGGGTCTTGCCCGAGCCAGCCCCCGCCTCCACGAACAGGGTGTCGTCGAGCCGGCCGGTGATGGCGTCGCGGGCGGCCTGGTCGGACGGCCGGTCGACGGCGGCCATGGCGGCCGAGATCACGACGGCTCCCCCTCCGCCAGGGCCGCGTAGGCGGCGACCGCCGGGTCGTGTCGCTTGCGCTCCCACGCCCGGCGCAGCTCGGCCACGCCCATGCCGTCGGGGTCGCAGTACGGGCACACCACCCACGGCCGGAACTGGTCGTCGGGATGGGGCGGGAAGACGCCGCGCTCGATGCCGTCGACGATCGTGCCGAGCGACGTGCGCACCCGGTCGAGGACCGCGTCGTCGACGTCGTAGCCGATGCGGGCGAAGCCGCCGCGCTCGGACACGAACCAGTACTCCGCCCGCACGGGGGCGTCGAGCCGGCCGGTCACCGCCCGGGCCGCCTGGGCGTACACCGCCAGCTGGAGCCGGGTGCCACGCTCGTCGGGGTTGTCGGGGGAGAGCCGGCGGTAGTCGTCGGCCTTGCCGGTCTTGTAGTCGAGGACCAGCAGCCCGCCGTCCGGACCCTCGTCGATGCGGTCGGCGGAGCCCCGGAAGCGTAGCGCGCGCCCGTCGTGCAGCGCGATCTCGACCGGATCGTCGTCGGCCAGGCCGAAGGCCTGCTCGGCCGCCAGCGGGCGGGTGCCGCCGGCGCGGCGGCGGGCCTCGTCATCGTCGAGGAAGCGCTCGACCTGGGTGAAGATCTGCGGCTTGTCCCGCCGCCAGAACACCGGCCGGCCAGTGGCGCCGCGGGCCTCGTAGGCCTGGCACGCCTCGTCGGCCAGACGGCGGATCAGCTCCCGGTCGTCGGGGCCCCACGGGTCGGCCGGGCCTGGTCGGAGTTCGGGCGGCCGGGCGAGCACGTCGGCGACGAAGCGCTCCAGCACCTGGTGGACGAGCGCCCCCCGGTCGATGGCCGACATCTGCAGCTGCGCCTCGGGGTCCTCCACCGGCTCGACCCGCAGCAGGCGGCGGCCGAAGTAGGCGAACGGGCACACCGCCCACGACTCCAGCCGGGTGGGCGACACGATCTCGTCGACCGGGGACGGGACGCCGACGCCGGCGAGGTTGCCGTCGAACCGGGTGAAGGCCCAGCTCCGCCGGGCGGCCAGGACCTCGGCACCGTGGTCGACGAGCGGGTCGGACGTGGCCGCGGCCCCCACCCGCAGGCGGTACTCCTGGTCGGTGGCCGGCGCCGGCGTGTGGGTCACCGCGTGGGCGAACGACGGGACGGCGTGGAGCCACGCGGCCGGGCCCGCCACCAGCTCGTCGGTCGCCACCGGGCGACCGGCCAGCGCTTCGGCCACGTCGGCCAGCCAGCGGGACGGGACCCGCTCGCTGCTGGCCCGCAGGTCGCCGCGGGGCAGGCACAGCAGGTGGCGGTCGGCCGCGGCCAGGGCGGCGAGCAGCCGGCGGTGGTCGCGCCCGACCCGGTCGCGGCGCAGCGGGAGCTCGTCGCCGGTCCGGGCCCGCTCCCCGTCGGGCAGCAGGGAGTCGTCGCGCACGGGGGCGGGCAGCGTGCCCTCGGCCAGGCCGAGGACCACGACGAGGTCGAGGTCGAGCCCCACGGCGTAGGACAGCGGCCCGACCAGTACCCCCTCGCCCAGGCGGCCGACCCGGCCGAGGTCGGCGTCGAGCTCGAGCTCCAGCGTGCGGCGGAACACGTCGAGCGTGGGCGGGTCGTCGACGGCGTCGAGCGCGGCCAGGCGGTCGAGGGCGCCGTCGATGGCGTCGGCGGCCCGGACCTCGTCGGTCGGCCAGTCCTCCCGGCCCGCGGCCCTGCTGCCGCCCAGGATGCGGTCGGCCAGTCCCCGCACCCACGACACGCGCTCGGACCAGGGGGCGGGGGCGTCGCCGGCCGCGGTCAGCGAGTCGATCACCGTCAGCACAAGGTGGCGGAGGTCGCGTGTGCGCTCCGCCTGGAGGCGGGGCCGGCGCACCCCGCTGGGCAGGCCGGGCGGCTCCTCGTCCTCGACAGACTCCTCGACAGCCTCCTCGACGGGCCCGGCCTCGGGCTCGTCGTCGGCCGGCTCGGGCAGGGCGAACAGCGCCTGCGTGACCTCCCAGTCGTCCTCGGCCTCGTCGGCGCGGCGGTCGTACTCGCGGGCCAGGCGGTCGAGCAGGCGGTCCCAGTCGGCCCGGCCGGCCACGACGCCGGCCCGGCGGGACATGCGTTCCCACGTGGCCACCGGCGCGGCGGCGCCGGCCGGGGACCGGGCGAGCAGGCCGATCAGGTCGGCCCGGCGGAAGCCGTGGTCGGGCAGTGCCAGCAGGTCGACCAGCGTGCGGCCGACGACACTGGCCGCCAGCGGCCGGACCGCGGCACCGTTGCGGGGGACGCCGGCCGCGGCCAGGTGCTCGTGCACCAGGCGGCCGTAGGGCTGGGCGGTGCCATAGAGGACGGCGATGCGTTCGAGCGGCGTGCGGTCGAGCGTGGCCCCCACGACGTGACGGACCGCGGCGCGGACCTCGTCGTCGGCGTCGGAGGCGCTGAGCACCACGGTGCGGCCCGGCCCGACCGGCAGCGCTGGTGGTGGCTCCGCCGCGGGGACGCCGGGCTCCGCGCGACCCCGGTCGAGGGGGAGGGCCAGCTGGCCCGCGGGCGGGGCAGGTGGAGCAGCGGCGGGTTCACGCACGCCCAGGCGGGCCAGGGACCGCCGGACGCCGGCGTCGGCGTCGTCGCGGCCCGTGACGCCCGCGACCACGATCGCGGGCCGGACCGCGGCGAGGGCGGCGAGGAGGGTGGCCTGGCGGCGGAGGAGGTCCTGCGGGAGGTAGACGACGACGTGGCCCAGCTCGGCGGCCAGGGACCGGCCCGCGTCGGTCGACAGTGCCGCGACCGCGGCGTCGGCCAGGTCGGACTCGTCGTACCAGGTGCCCGCCAGCCGCGAGCGAGCCTCCCGGCACAGGCGGACCACGTCATGCGCCCGGCGGCCGGCGCCGGCCAGGGCGGCCAGGCCCGGGTCGCTCACGTCGGAGAGCTCGGCGAACGTGGCCACCAGCGCGGTCTCTGTCGCCGGGTGGTCGGCCACCGGGGCGAAGATGCCGGGATCGTCGCGCAAGGCCCGGCGCAGGGCGGCGGCGATGACCGGCGTCGAGACCGGGCGGCGGCCCGCGGCCGCCAGGCCGGGGGCACCCAGCAGCTCGGCCAGGCGGTAGGCGGTGAGGAACGTCACGGCTGCCACGCCGGTGCCCGGCCCGACGCCCACCCCGCCCGCGGCCAACGCCCGCCGCGCCGTCACGCCCACGTGGTTGCTGGGCACGACCACCGTGACGGGCGCCAGCGGGTCACCGGCCTTGGCGGCCGCGACCGCGGCCGTCAGCCGGCTGAGGGCCGGCCGGCCGTAGGGGGTGGGGAGGACCTCGAGGGGCACGCCACGAAGGCTATTCCCGGGGTATGACAGTCAAGGTCGATGCGCCGGCCGAGAGGCTGGACCACGGGCCCAGCCGTGGCCCGAGCGGCCCGCTGCGAAGCAGCGAGAGCGGAAGGCACAGACCACGGCGGCCATGAGGACGTGATGTCGCCGCGACGCTCTAGGTGTAGTGACCAGGCAGGTTGTTGATGCGGCTGATGGGTGGGCCGCCGATGGCGGTGTGGTGTCGGTGATGGTTGTAGGTGTGGAGCCAGTCGTCGAGTGCGGCAAGACGTTCGGGTTCTGAGGTGTAGGGCCGGACGTAGGCCCATTCGTCGGTCAGGGTGCGGTGGAAGCGTTCGACTTTGCCGTTGGTGCGGGGTGTGTGGGGTCGGATGTAGCGGTGGTCGATGCCGTCGAGGGCTGTGTTGAAGGTGCGGTAGCGGTAGGCCCAGGCGTTGTCGGTGAGCACGGCGTCGACGGTGATGCCGTGACGAGCGAAGAACGCCTGGGCTCGGTGCCAGAACTCGGCGCAGGTCTGAGCGCGTTCGTCGTCATGAGCTTCGGTGAAGGCCAGGCGGCTGTGGGCGTCAATGGCGGTATGGAGGTAGGCGTAGCCCACGTTGTGGCGCTTGTGGTGGGTGTCGGCGGAACGGCCTCGGGTGCGCCAACCGCCCCCGGGTGGGATGCGGCCGAGTTTCTTGACGTCCACATGGACCAGCTCGCCAGGTCGAGTGGTGTGGATCCGGCGGATCGCTTCACCGGTGGGTCGGTCGAGCCAGGCGAGACGACTGAGGCCGGCGCGCACCAGTATCCGGTGCACTGTCGAGGCGGGCAGGCCAAGGCGGGCAGCGAGGCGGACGGGACCGAGCTTGGTTGCTTGGCGCAGCTCGATGACTTGGGCCTCGAGAGCGGGTGGGGTGCGATGGGGGCAGCTGTGGGGTCGGCTGGAACGATCGACGAGGCCGGCTACGCCCTGTGCCTCGAAGCGATGCCACCACTTGTAGGCCGTTGGCCGCGAGATCCCCATCTCTGCGGCGACGTGCGCCACCGGGCGCCCAGCAGCGATACGGAGCACCAACGTGAGGCGCCCTCGTGGAGTGAGACGAGCATTACCGTGCATCGAGCCCTCCGGTTCGAGCGTGGTTCCGAGACAGCTCCACACTCACCCGGAGGGCTCACTCAACAGCGGACCCTGTCAACAAGGTCCATGGTCACTACATCTAGGACGCGGTCTCGTTGACCACGCCGCCCCGGTTGGCCTCCAGCGGGACCTCGCCCTCGATGCGGGGCACCTCGATCCCGACGGTCACCGTCCCGTGCACCTGCTCGTAGCGGACGACGTTGAACGCCGACGCGTACAGCACCAGCCGGGCCGCCAGGGCCAGCCAGGCCAGGATGGCGAACACCACCCCGAGCGAGCCGTACAGAGCGGAGGCCGAGGACACGGCGCGGGGCACGTAGACGGTGCTGATCAGCTTGAGGATCTCCAGGCCGACGCCCCCGACCACGGCTCCTGGCAGCAGGTCGCGCCAGCCGACCGGGGCGTTGGTGAGCGTCCGGAACATCCACAGCAGCAGCACGATGTCGCACGCGAGGCCGAGGATCACCGCCGGCACGGCCGCCGGACCCGGCAGCGCGTTGACCAGCGGACCGAGCGACAGCGAGACCAGGAACAGGGCGCCCGCTCCCACCAGCCAGGCCAGGCCGATCGGCCGGGACGCCAGGCCGCGGCCCTTGACCTGCCAGGTGGCGTTCAGGGCCTGCTCCAGGGTCCCGACCACGCCGAGCCCGGCCCACAGCAGGCCGATGAAGCCGATGACCGACGCGGCGCGGCGGCTGTCCTCCGCCTCCCGGATCGTGTCGAGCATGCGGTCGGCGGCCTCGCCGGTCAGGCCCAGCTGGCGGATCACCTCCTGGGGGAAGTCCGTTCGCCCCGCCGACACGAACCCGACCACCGAGATGCCCAGCAGCAGCAGGGGGAACAGGGACAAGAATCCGGCCAGGGCGATCGAGGACGACAGCGGTCCGCCCCCGACGTCGCTCACCCGCTGGTGGACGGCGAGCGGCGTGCGCAGCCACGGGAACCGTTTGCACAGCCACTCGAACACGGTTGCTCCTCGCTGTCCGGCAGGAACCGGCCACCCTTGGTGTACCCCCGAAGGCGGTAGTTTGCGCAGGTGATCCCCGACGGCATCGACCCTGCGCGCATTCCCGCCCACATCGCGTGCGTCATGGACGGCAACGGTCGGTGGGCCGAGAGCAGGGGCCTGCCTCGCACCGAGGGCCACACCAAGGGAGAGGAGGCGCTGTTCGACACGGTCGAGGGTGCGCTGGAGCTGGGGGTCGAGTGGCTCACCGTCTACGCCTTCTCCACGGAGAACTGGCGACGGCCGGCCGAGGAGGTCCGCTTCCTCATGGGGTTCAACGAGACGCTCCTGCTGCGCCGGCGGGACGAGCTGCACGAGAAGCAGGTCCGGGTCCGCTACATCGGTCGGCGGGACTGGCGTGTGCCGCGGCGGGTCCAGCGCCACATCGACGAGGCGGTCGAGATGACCCGCGCCAACCGGCGCATGACGCTCAACCTGGCCTTCAACTACGGCGGCCGGGCGGAGATCGTGGACGCGGTGCGGTCTCTGGTGGCGTCGGGCGTTCCCGCCGACAAGATCACCGAGAAGCGCATCCGGGAGCACCTCTACGCCCCGGACATGCCCGATCCCGACTTCATGGTCCGCACGTCGGGGGAGTACCGCATCTCGAACTTCCTGCTGTGGGAGCTGGCGTACAGCGAGCTGATCTTCACGGACGTGCTGTGGCCCGACTTCCGGCGCGAGCACCTCTTCGACGCGGTGCGGGAGTTCCAGAGCCGGGACCGGCGGTTCGGGGGCGTGGCGGCCCGATGACGGCCGCCCGGGGCTGAGGCCGGCGCTGTGCCGCTGTACCACGACCGCGGCGTGGTCCTGCGCACGCACAAGCTGGGCGAGGCCGACCGGGTGGTGTCGCTGCTCACCCGGGAGCGGGGCAAGGTCCGGGCGGTGGCGAAGGGGGTCCGCAAGACCAAGAGCCGCTTCGGCGGGCGGCTGGAGCCGACCAGCCACGTCGCGTTGCTCCTCTACGAGGGGCGGGGAGAGCTCGACATCGTGTCGCAGGCCGAGACGATCGACCACTTCCGCCCACTACGGGAGGACCTCGACCGGCTGGCCCGCGCGGTGTCGATGCTGGAGGCGGCAGACCAGCTGGCGCTGGAGCATCAGCCGAACCGGCGCCTGTACGAGATGCTGGTCGGCGCGCTGCGCACGCTGGCCGCCCAGGACGCCCCGCTGGTGGTGCCCGGGTTCTTCCTGAAGGCGCTGGCGCTGGAGGGCTTCCGCCCCCAGGTCGACGCCTGCGTGGCGTGCGGAACCGAGGGGCCTCTGGTGTCGTGGGCGGTGGAGGAGGGCGGCCTGCGCTGCAGCGCCCACCGGCAGGGTCCGGCGGTGAGCCCCGACGCGGTCGTCGTGCTGCAGGACATGCTGGGCGGGCGGCTCGGGACCGCCCTCAACGAGACCCGGGGGGCGGTGGTGTCGGAGGTGGACCACCTGGTGGTGCGAGTGCTGGAGCATCACCTGGAGCGGCGGCTCCGCTCGGTGAACGCCCTGCACCGGCCGTAGCTCGCCACGGGCGCGGGCCCGGGGGGCCGGCCGGCGCGGACGGCACCGATGAGATCGGTGTCTACCGTTCGTCGTGTGGCCATGAAGCGCGCCGTCGAGCTGTTCGCCATAGAGGCCCGGTCGTCGCGATCACAGCTGGTCGAGGAGACCTGGCAGGCCCGGAGCGCACCCGAGGAGTCGTTCCTCTCG
>Ga0075429_100006468_pt1 | contig 10148 bp, 10 predicted proteins | sample RhiMetdeltSRZDD3_FD_75295 | JGI IMG/M metagenome (GOLD analysis project Ga0075429, IMG submission 75295) | Populus rhizosphere microbial communities from Tennessee, USA - Rhizosphere MetaG P. deltoides SRZDD3 | ecosystem: Host-associated > Plants > Roots > Rhizosphere > Soil | place: USA...
GCGGCCTACGCGGCGCTCGTCTGCTCGACGATGTCGGCCGCCATCCTCGTCCTCGCCACGTCGATCGTGGGCCTGCGTACGCGCGTGCTGCCGCGCTGGACGGCCCTCGCGGGCTTCGTCGTCGCGGCGGTGCTCCTCTTCGCCGTCCTCTTCATCCCGATCTTCGTCTGGCTCGCGTGGGTGCTGGCCGTGAGCATCATCCTCATCCTGCGCACGGCCCGCGTGGCCGACTGGCGAACCGGCCCTAGCGCGGGGGGCTGAAGCGGACGTTGAGGACGTCGCCGTCCTCGACGACGTAGGTCTTCCCCTCGAGCCGTTGGAGGCCTCGCCGGGCGGCCTCCGTGTGCGAGCCGGCGGCGACCAGGTCGTCCCAGCGGATCACCTCGGCGCGGATGAAGCCGTTGGCGATGTCCGTATGGATCGTCCCGGCGGCGTCGAGGGCGGTGCCGCCCCGGCGCAGCGTCCAGGCGCGGGTCTCCTTGTCGCCCGCCGTGAAGAAGCTGACGAGGTCGAGCGCTGCGAAGACCCGCTGCACGACCTCCTCCAGCGCCGACGCGCCCTCGCGGAAAGCCGCAGCCTCTTCCGGCGGCAGCTCGGCCAGCTCCAGCTCGAGCGCGAGGTCGATGCCGCCGGGGCCGTTGACGATCTCCACCATCGGCTTCGTCGTCAAAGGCTCCAGCTCGGGCGGGAGCTCGCGGTCGTACTCCGAGAGCGGCCGCTCGGCGTCGAGATGCTCGAGCAGGCGCTCCAGCTCGGTGACCTCTGTCCGCAGACCGACGTCGCCCGACTTCGCCTGCTTGGCGACCCGCTCGAGCCGCCGCTCGACGTGCTCGCGGTCGGCAAGCAGGAGCTCGAGCGCGAGAGTCACCCGGTCGTCCTCGGGATTACGCGTCCCCGACCAGCCGTCGAGGACGGCGAGCAGCGCGTCGGCCTGCCGCAGGTTCCCCAGGAGCTGGGCGCCCGTGCCCGGGACGTCGACCACGCGGACGGACGCCGGCGTCACCTTTTTCGCCTCCACCACCCCGGCGACGCGGTCGAGCCGCTCGTCGGCCACGGGCGCCATGGCCACGTTCTCCTTGGCGGAGACGGTCGCCCCGGCACCCGTGAGCGCGTTGAAAAGAGTCGTCTTGCCCGCGTTCCCGAGGCCGACGATGCCAACCCCGAGCGACATCAGGCCAGCTGGCGCTGAAGGGAGGCGAGCGCCCGGTGCTGCAGTGACTTCACCGCGCCCTCCGACTTGCCGAGGATCGTCGCCGCCTCGCCGTTGGAGAAGCTGAAGACGAACTTGAGCGTGAGCACCTGCTGCTGGTCCTCGGAGAGGTCCTCGATCATCTCCATCATGCTGCGGCGGCCGATCGCATGCATGGCCTCGTCCTCGGCCGAGCGGTGGTCGGCGTCGAGCGGCTCGGGCGGATCCTCCTCGGGCTGCCACCGCTTCCGCGAGCGGAAGTGGTCGACCGCAAGGTTGTGCGCGATGCGGAAGAGCCAGGCCGAGAACGGCGCCTTGCGCCACTGGAAGCGCTCGATCGACTCGAGCATCTTGACGAAGGTCTGATTCGTCAGGTCCTCGGCGTCGTGGCGGTTCCCGACCGTCATCTGGAGGTAGCTGTAGACGCGGTCGAAGTGGAGGAGGTAGAGCTCCTCGAGCGCGTCGCGCTCCCCGCTTTGCGCACGTGCGACCAGCTCCCGCACGTCACCGTCGGCCGCGGCGGCCCCGGCTCCGCTACCCGCTTCCGTCACGAGGCGCTACGCGGAAGCTGCGAAACCGATCTGCGTCTCACGGTCGGATCGCCGGAGATAGACGACCTTCCCGAGAGAGAGCACGTACGTGCCGTCGTCGGTCTTGAGCTCGAAGACCGGCTCCGAGGCCGCGAGAGCCGCCGAGAGCGCATCCGCCACGTCCGTCGAGACGTTCGCGCCGACCGACTGGCCGCCCTCGAAGGCGACCTGGATGCGCACGCTTGAATCAGGCACCGATTACCTCCGCGAGGACGCCGTGGAGCGACTGGGGATGGACGAACGAGACCAGGTGGCCGCCGAGCCCGGGGCGCGGGTCGGGGTCGATCACCTCGGCACCGTTCGCAGCGAGCTCGTCCACGGCCTCCCGCACGTCGGCCACGGCAAAGCCGACGTGATGCATCCCCGGCCCGCGGCGGGCGAGGAAGCGCCCGACGTGTGTGTCCTCGGCCAGGGGGGAGACGAGCTCGACCCGTCCGCTGCCGACACGGAGGTACACGGCCTCGACGCCCTGTTCCTCGAGCCGCCCACGCAGCTCGACCTCGGCGCCGAAGAGCCTCCGGTACGTCTCCACGGCCTCTTCGAGGTCATCGACCGCGAAGGCGACGTGGTGCACGGAGCGGACGTCCACGCGGCCGATCCTAGCGGCTGGGCCTACGTGTCAGTCGAGGCCGAGACGGCCTGCGGCGTGCCCACGCGCTCGGAGGCATTCGACTCGGAGGCGACGTCCGTCAGGAGGTCGGCGAGCTCGGCGCGCAGGAGCGTCTCCTTCTCGAGGAGCGCGGCCGCGACCTTGTCCAGCGACCGGCGATGCTTCTGCAGGAGCCTGACCGCCTCGCCGTAGGCGTTGTCGGTGAGACGGGCCTGCTCGTGATCCCGGAGCTGCTTCGTCTGCTCGGAGAGCGCGTAGTTGTCGGCCCGCATCGTGCGCGCGGTGACCTCTTCGCCCATGCCGAAGTCGAAGACCATCGAGCGTGCGAGCTCGGTGACGCGCTCCAGGTCGTTGGCCGCGCCGTTCGTGACGGCGCCGAAGACGATCTGCTCGGCGGCCCGGCCGGCGAGCAGCACCTTCATCAGGTCGAGCAGCTCCTCCTTGGTGTGGAGGTAGCGGTCCTCCTGTGGCGTGTTGAGCGTGTAGCCGAGCGCCCGGCCGCGCGAGACGATGGTCACCTTCTGCACGGGCTGCGGGTCGCCGACTAGGTGGGACATGAGCGCGTGCCCGCCCTCGTGGTAGGCGAGGATGCGCTTCTCCTTCTCGGTGACGACGCGGCGCTGCTGAAGGCCGGCAACGACCCGCTCGAGAGCGGACTCGAAGTCGTCGTGGCAGATCTCGTCGTGATTCGAGCGGCCGGCGAAGATGGCGGCCTCGTTGCAGATGTTGGCCAGGTCGGCGCCGGTCAGGCCCGAGGTCTGGCGCGCGAGCTGGTTGACGTCGACGTCCTCCGCGAGCGGCTTTCCGCGCGTGTGCACGCCGAGAATGGCCTCGCGGCCGGCGAGATCGGGCGGAGAGACGAGCACCTGTCGGTCGAAGCGGCCGGGGCGAAGGAGCGCAGGGTCGAGGTCCTCGAGCCGGTTCGAGGCCGCGATGATCACGACCTGGTCCTGGTGGCCGAAGCCGTCGAGCTCGACGAGGAGCTGGTTGAGCGTCTGGTCGTGCTCGCGGTTGAAGCCGGAGCCGGTGCGCCGGGTCCCGACGGCGTCGAGCTCGTCGATGAAGACGATCGCCGGCGCGTGCTTGCGCGCGCGGTCGAAGAGCTTGCGGATGCGCGCGGCGCCGAGGCCGGCAAACATCTCGATGAAGGCGGAGGCGCTCTGCGAATAGAAGGTCGAGCCCGAGGCGTTCGCGACGGCCTTCGCGAGCAGCGTCTTGCCGGTTCCGGGCGGGCCGTAGAGGAGGATGCCCTTGGGAACGCGGGCGCCGAGCTTGGAGAAGTGGCGCGGGTTCCGGAGGAAGTCGACGACCTCCTGCAGCTCCGCCGCCGCCTCGTCCACGCCGGCGACGTCGTCCCACGTGACCGACGACTTCGAGGACGGCTCGACCTCGGTCGGCCGCACGCGCGGCATGAGGGAGAGGGACTTCCAGATCAGAAAGACGATCAGCCCCAGGAAGACCAGGGGCAACCACGTCAGGGCAAGATCCGGCAGCCCGTTGATGAAGTCAGCTACAGCGTCCACCCGCGAGTTGCATCGGCAGACCCGGGCGAAGACCTTAGTGCGCTAGGAGACGAGCTCGAGACGCGGGTTCGGACGAAACTTCCGGCCGACTTTCGCCGAGGGCAGGCCGTCCGTGAGGACGATGTCGCCGGTGAAGTCGTTGTCGCCGCGGATGAGGGACGAGCCGACGCCGTAGGAGTCGACGGGAACGCCCTTCGCCTCGAACTCTCGGATGCGCTCGGCGTCGAACCCGCCCGAGACGACGATCTTCACGCGCTCGAAGCCGTTCTCGTCGAGCGCGTCGCGCACCTTGCGGACGAGGCGCTCGTTGACGCCGCGCGGGTCGAAGTCGCCCATCCCGTCCCAGAGCGCTCGGTCGACGAGCGTGCGCGAGGTGTCGAGGCGCACACCCCAGAGCTTGTCCCCGAGCGCGCGGGCGACCTCGAGCGACGTGCGCACCGAGTCATTGTCGAAGTCGACGAGCACGACGATGTTGATGTCCGGGTCGTTGTCCTCGGCCCACTCGGCGAACTTCGAGGCCGCCAGCACCGTGTTGCGGCCGTACGCCGCGATGAGCGCGTGCGGCACCGTGCCGATGCCCCGCCCTCCCCACCAGGACGCCTGCGCCTCCGTCGAGACGCCGATCGCGCCGGCGATGTGCGCCGCGTAGCCGTCGCCGGTCTGCACGCGATGGTGGTCGTGCCTGGCCGGGAAGAACAGGATCGGCTTGCCGCGGGCGGCCTCGACGACGTGCCGGGTGTTCGTGGAGATCAGGGTGCGCCGCGCGAGGACGCCGAGGTAGGTCGTCTCGAGGTGCGCGAAGAGCGTGTAGTCGCCCTCGATCGTCATCACCGTCTCCCACGGCTCGATCTCGTCCCCGTCGTAGAGCGCGTGGACGGTGAGCGCGTCCCAATCGTGCGAGCAGAGCTTGAGGATGGCGATCGCCTCGTCCATCCCGCCCAGCACGGCCGCCTGCTTCTGGAAGACCTGCATGACGACGCGCGGATGGCGCCCGTCCCGGAGCAGCGTCTCGCGGGCGTAGTTGAAGTAGACGTCGGTGTAGTAGCCCTCCCGCATCTTCTCGACCGGGAGGTCGAAGATCTCAGGTGGGAGGCGCTTCCTCCGCCGGTCCGTCTCCACCGCCATTCTGCGGCGATTCTAGGCGCAGGCACTCGTCGAGAGCGGCCTGGGCGACCTCGAGCTGCTCGGTCGAGGGCTCAGCGGTCACGAGACGCTGCTGGAGCTCGTGGCCAGGACGAGCGAGCGCGCGTGCGAGCGGGTGCTTCTCGTTCGCGACCATCCAGGAGAAGACCTCGACGGCCGCGGCGACGGCTCCCACGGCCGCGCCGGCGCGGGCGAGGGGACGGATGCTCTTGGGGGCGCGCGAGGCGAGCGCGCTGCTCGCGGCGGTCGTGACGAGCAGCGGGCCGACCATGTGCGAGCCGCAGCGCTCGTGCTCGCGGGTGCGGGGCTCGCCGTGCTCGTAGCTCCCGATCGAGATGTGTTCCGCGCCGTGGTACTCGGCGAGGGCCGTGCCGCGCAGGGCGATGACCGCGGGCCCGAGCGCGAGCAGCGCCGCGAGCGACTCCTGCGTGATCGGTGAGAGACGCGTCCGGCGCAGGGCCTGGACGGCGACCATGCTTCCGACCATCGTCGCGGCGACACGTGGCCGCTGGAACGGCAGGCTGGCCTCCGGCAGCTTCCGGCGCACCTCGGGGAAGATCGCGAAGATCTCCGCGACCCGCAGGGGGGCCTTCGTGAGCCGGCTCCCCGCGTCGACGGCCTTCAGACGCTTCTCGCCGGAGGCAACCTTCAGCTCGCCCTCGCCGGTGCGCACGGCGCAGGCCCAGTGCCGAGGCCCGTGCACGAGCACGCCGTTGGCGAGGGCCATGCCTCCGAGGCGGACGGCGACGTCTCTACTCACGCTCCCAGTGTACGGGCCACGTACAGGAGGAACTCGGTGCCCAGCTCGAGGTCGTCGACCTCGATGCGCTCGTCGGCGGAATGAATCAAGCGTGCGGCCAGGTCGGAGCTCATCGCCCGCATGGGGAAGAAGCCGTACGAGACCGTCCCGAAGGCCTCGCGGAGGAAATGGCTGTCCGTGAACCCGGCCGAGACGACCGGAACCACGCGCGCCTCGGGCTCCACGGCGGCCACGAACGACTCGAACACGTCCCAGAGCGGCGTGTCCAGAGGAGACCTCGTGCCCCCGACGGCCTCGATCCACTCGATGTCGTAGGCGTCCTCGCCGAGCGCCTCGCGGATGACCGGCTCGACGTCCGCGGGCGTCTCGCCGGGGAGCAGGCGGCAGTCGCAGACGACCTCGACCAGACCCGGTATGACGTTCGTGCGCCGCGAGCCGGTGATCATCGTCGGAGAGACCACGATGCCGAGGAGCGGCTCCACGGTCGCGCGGAGCTCGGGCGGCAACGCCCGGACCGTGCGCTCGAGCTCGCCGGGGGCGGGGACGCGCCCCAGCGAGGCGAACAGCGCCTCCGTCTCCGGAATCAGGCGCGGCGGCTGGCGGATCTCCGCGACACGCTGGATGAGCCCGGCTGCGCGGACGAGCGCGTTGTCGGCGATCCCGGGCGTCGAGGCGTGGCCGCTCCGCCCGTGGACGCGGAGCTTGAACGGGGCGCTCATCTTCTCCGCGGTCGAGCAGAGGTAGACCGGGCGGCCGTCCACGAGGACGCGGTCGCCTCCGCCCTCGTTGACGCAGTAGTCGGCCCGCACGGAATCGGGGTGCGCACGCACGAGCCAGGAGAGCCCGACGTCGACTCCGACCTCCTCGTCGGCGGTCGCGGCGACGATCAGGTCGCCCGCGGGCTCGAAGCCCTCCCGCGCGAGCGTGGCGATGGCCACCGCCGCCGCGGCCACGTGCCCCTTCATGTCGAGCGCGCCCCGCCCCCAGACGCAGCCGTCCTGCAGCACGCCTGACCAGGGGTCGACGGACCACTCCTCGGGATCGGCGACAACGGTGTCGGTGTGGCAGAGGAGGAGCATGCTCGGCCCCTCCCCGCGGCCCGGCAGGCGGGCGACGAGGTTCGCGCGCTCGGGGTCGGACGCGTAGAGCTCGCAGGTGAGCCCGGCGCCCTCGAGGTAGCCGCGCAGAAGCTCTGCCGCCTGCGTCTCGTTGCCCGGCGGGTTCGCCGTGTCCAGGCGCAGGAGCTCCTGGAGCAGCCCGACGGCCTCGTCGCGGATCGCCGTGGAGGCCAACTAGCGGCGCGTCCCGTGCGCGATCAGGTACGGCCGGGGCTCGATGACCGCTGCGTGCCTGTCGCCGAGGTTCGGCTCGACACGCTCGAAGGGGGCGGCTCCCCACATGACGCGCTGCTTCTCCTTGAGCTCCTCGAATCCCATCTTTCGTCTCCTTGCTCGGCGCGAGCATACTGACCGCGTGAGCGACCTCTTCTCAGACGCGGCGGAGGGGCGGGCCGCGGAGATCGCACCGCTCGCCGCCCGCCTGCGGCCGGAGCGGCTGGAGGACTTCGTCGGGCAGGCCAGGGTGGTCGGCGAAGGCTCCGCGCTCGCGCGGGCGATCGCAGAGGACCGGATTGGCTCGGCGGTCTTCTACGGGCCGCCCGGGAGCGGAAAGACGACGCTGGCGCGCATCGTCGCCGGAACGACCGGCGCCGTGTTCGAGGAGCTGTCGGCGGTCTCGGCCTCCGTCGCCGACGTCCGCGCCGTGCTCGCGCGCGCGACCGAGCGGCTCGGGACAGAGGGCAGGCGCACGATCCTCTTCCTCGACGAGATCCACCGCTTCAACAAGGCGCAGCAGGACGCGCTTCTCCCCGCGGTCGAGTCGGGCCTCCTGACGCTGATCGGCGCGACGACTGAGAACCCGTACTTCGAGGTCAACTCGGCGCTGCTCTCGCGGACGCAGGTCTACGAGCTCGAGCCGCTCACCGGTGACGACCTGGCCGAGATCGTCCGCCGCGGGGCCCGGCACCTCGGCGCGAAAGTGCCGGACGAGCTGGTGGCATCGATCGCCGGCCGCGCAGGAGGGGACGCCCGCAACGCGCTCAACATCCTCGAGCTCGCGTGGTCGACCGCAGAATCGGAGGGCTCGGCGCTCGAGGAGCGCCACGTCGAGGACGCGGCACGGCGGCGCCCGGTCGTCTACGACAAGGGCGGCGACGCGCACTACGACTTCACCTCGGCGTTCATCAAGTCCATCCGGGGCTCCGACCCTGACGCGGCGCTGTACTACCTCGCCGCCATGCTCGAGGGCGGGGAGGATCCGCGCTACATCGCCCGGCGCCTGATCGTCCACGCGTCCGAAGACATCGGGATGGCCGACTCGCAGGCGCTCCTCGTCGCCACGGCGGCCGCGCACGCGGTCGAGCACGTCGGCCTCCCCGAGGCGCAGCTCAACCTCGCGCACGCGACGATCTACCTGGCGAGCGCGCCGAAGTCGAACGCGGTCATCAAGGCGATCGGCGCAGCGCGCTCCGACGTGCGCGAGCGCGGGGCAATCCGCCCACCCAAGTCCCTCCGGGACACCCACTACCGCGGCTCGAAGAAGCTCGGCCACGGCGAGGGCTACGTGTACCCGCCGAACGATCCGGCCGGCTACGACGTCGATTACCTGCCGGAGGAGCTGAAGGGCCGGAAGTACTACGACCCCGAGTAGGCTCCCGGCGTGAAAATCGTCGTCCTGGTCAAGCAGGTCCCGAACCCGAGCCACGTGAAGCTCGACCCGGAGACGAAGCGGATGGTGCGGGAAGGCGTCCCGCTCGAGCTGAACGAGTTCGACGTCTACGCCGTGACCGAGGCGATCCGGCTCCGCGACACACACGGCGGCGAGGTGATCGCCATGACGATGGGCCCGCCGCAGGCCGAGGACGCGCTGCGCATGACCCTCGCGATGGGCGCCGACCGGGCGATCCACCTGAACGACAGGGTCTTCGCCGTCGCCGACACCCTCGGCACCTCCCGGACGCTCGCCATGGCCGTGGCCAGGGAGGGCGCCGACCTCGTGCTCTGCGGGCGGAAGACCGTCGACTCCGAGACCTGGCAGGTGCCGCCGGAGACCGCGGCGTTCCTCGACTGGCCGCAGCTGACGAGCGTCGACCGCCTGGAGCTCGTCGACGGCAAGCTCCGCTGCCGCCGCGAGACCGACGAGGGCTACGACACGTACGAGGTGGGCACACCGGTGCTCGTCTCGGTCGCCGAAGGGATCAACGAGGGCATCTGGCCGGCGAAGCGGGACGTGGAGGCGACATCCGCCGAGGGTCTGATCGCCACCTGGACGGCGGCCGACCTCGTCGACGAGGTCGAGGAGTACGACAAGCGCTTCGGCCAGACCGGCTCGCCCACGCGCGTCCTGGCGGTCAAGGACGCGACTCCCGAGCGGCGGGGCGAGGTCGCCTCGTCACCGGAAGCCGCCGCCGAGCGCATCCTGGAGCTGTTGCGCGAGGTCGAGCCGCGACCGGCGTCCTCGTGGGAGAAGCCCGACCGGCTCGGGGAGAAGCCCGGAGAGAGCTACGACTGCTGGACGGTCGTCGAGGTCGTCGACGGAGGCCCGCGGCGGGCGTCGCTGGAGCTGCTCGGGAAGGGCCGCGAGCTGGCGGGCAAGCTCGGCGGCCTGAACGTCGCACTGGTCATGGGCCACGACCTTGCCGGCGTGGCCCGAGAGACGGTGCGCTACGGCGCCGAGCGCGTGGTGGTCGTCGACGACGAGCGCCTGGCCGAGTACCAGCCCGACCCGTACTTCTCGGCCCTCCGGCACGTCGTCGTGTCCCAGCGCCCGCACGCTCTCCTCATCCCCTCGACGATCATGGGCCGCGACTACGGGCCGCGCGTCGCCGGCGAGCTGGAGCTTGGCATGACCGGCGACTGCGTCGACCTCGCGATCGACAAGGCCGGGCGGCTGATCCAGTACAAGCCCGCCTACGGCGGCAACATCATCTCCGTGATCATGGGCGCGACCACGCCACAGCTCGCGACCGTGCGGCCCGGGATGTTCGCCCCGGTCGAGCCGCGCGACGACGCCGAGGCGGAAATCGTGGAGCTCTCCGTCGGCGACCTGGCCGAGCCGCGCGCCCGCCTCGTCCACCGCGAGCACCGTCCGGACACGGCCGGCTATGCGCTGGACTCCGCCGAGGTGTGCTTCTGCGTGGGCAAGGGCGCGGGCGGCCCGGAGGCCGTGCCCGAGATCGAGGCGCTGGCGCGCCGCCTGGGTGCCCAGGTGGGCGGCAGCCGCGACGTGACCGACGCCGGCTGGCTGCCGAAGAACCGCCAGATCGGGCTCACGG
>Ga0075429_100006470_pt1 | contig 10147 bp, 7 predicted proteins | sample RhiMetdeltSRZDD3_FD_75295 | JGI IMG/M metagenome (GOLD analysis project Ga0075429, IMG submission 75295) | Populus rhizosphere microbial communities from Tennessee, USA - Rhizosphere MetaG P. deltoides SRZDD3 | ecosystem: Host-associated > Plants > Roots > Rhizosphere > Soil | place: USA...
GCCGCCGCCGGCATCCGCGGGATCCTGCTGCCGGCGGTCGCGCCGCAGCCGTACCACTCGGAGGCGTTCGAGCCGGTGTGGGCGGCGGCGCAGGCCAACGGCGTGCACGTGTTCATGCACGTGGCGACCGGGGGCGTGAAGACCAAGGAGCCGGCCTCGGTCACCCTGCGGACCATCAAGCAGATGGCCGAAGAGGTGAACCATCCGATGAGCGCCAAGCTGGCGGCCCGCCGGATGGTGACGCAGTGCGTCTACGGCCCGATGGTGCCGCAGCAGATCATGGTCGAGCTCATCGGTGGCGGCGTGCCCGAGCGCTACCCCGAGCTGCACTTCGGGCTCATCGAGTTCAACGCCCACTGGCTCGTGTCGCTGGTCGGCAGCATGGACAAGGCGTGGACCAACGGGATCGGCCAGGACACCGACTGGTGGCTCGGCTACTGGGACGACGAGCGCCCGCCCGACGACCAGCCCCAGATGGCCCGGCTGTTCCACATGGCGGAACGCTGGCCCTACCCGCTGAAGCCCAGCGAGTACGTGCGCCGCCAGTTCCACGTGTCGTTCCAGGACGACCCGGTCGCGGTCGCCGCCCGCCACATCACCGGGCTGTCCACCGTCGTGTGGGGCGCCGACTACCCCCACGCAGAAGGGACGTTCCGCCACAGCCCCGAGCTGATCGCCAGCCTGTTCGCCGGCGTCCCCGCCGACGAGCGGGCCGCCATGCTCGGGGCCACCCTGGGCGGCCTCCTGGGGTTCTCGGCACCGGTCCCGGCTTGAGCGAGCGTCCGTCTGCAGGGAGCGCCAGCGAGCGAGGCACGGTGCGGAGCGAGCGTGGCCTGAGCGGCCCGGCGCGCAGCGCCAAGAGCGGGCGGCAATGAGCGAGCGTCCGTCTGCAGCGAGCGCCAGCGAGCGAAGCACGGTGCGGAGCGAGCGTGGCCTGAGCGGCCCGGCGCGCAGCGCCAAGAGCGGGGAGCAATGAGCGAGCGTCCGTCTGCAGCGAGCGCCAGCGAGCGAAGCACGGTGCAGAGCGAGCGTGGCCCGAGCGGCCCGGCGCACAGCGCCAAGAGCGGGGAGCAATGAGCGAGCTCCGGTTCGACGGGCGGGTCGCCGTCGTCACCGGCGCGGGGCGGGGCATCGGGCGCGCCTACGCCCGGCTGCTCGCCGCCCGGGGCGCCCAGGTGGTGGTCAACGACCTCGGGGGCTCGATGGACGGCGTCGGCGCCGACGCCGCACCCGCAGCGGAGGTAGTCGCGGAGATCGGCGCCGCGGGCGGTGCCGGCGTCGCCAACGCCGACGACGTGGCCACGACCGCCGGTGCCCAGGCGCTGGTCGACACCGCGGTCGACGTGTTCGGTCGGCTCGACGTGCTCGTCAACAACGCCGGCATCATCCGCTGGGCGGGGTTCCCGGAGGCCGACGCCGAGAACCTGGCGAGGCACCTCGACGTCCACGTCGCCGGATCGTTCAACACCGCCCGGGCCGCCTGGCCCCACTTCGTCGACCAGGGCTACGGACGCGTCGTCATGACGACGTCGGCGGGACTGTTCGGGCTGCCGCAGAACCTGTCGTACGCCACCGCCAAGGGCGCGGTGGTCGGCCTCGCCCGCAGCCTCACCACCGCCGGCGCGGCCCACGGCATCAAGGTCAACTGCATCGCCCCGGCCGCGGCCACCCGCATGGGCGGTGCCGACGGCCCCATGGCGGCGCAGATGGACCCGGACCTCGTCGCCCCCATGGCGGCCTTCCTCGCCCACGAGGACTGCCCGGTCAGCGGAGAGATCTACACCGCGGGCGCCGGTCGCTTCGCCCGCCTCTTCGTGGCGTCGACGCCCGGCTACGTCCACGCCGGCGAGGCCCCGACCGTCGAGGATGTCGCCGAGCACTGGGCCGCGATCAACGACGAGGCCGGCTACACCGTCCCGACCGACCTGAACGCCTGGGCCACCGCGTTCATGGCGCACCTGCACGGGTAGCCGCCATGGACCTGTCGCTGACCGACGCCGAGCGCGACCTCGTCGACCTGTGCCGGCAGTTCGCTCAGAAGGAGATCGCGCCCCGGGCACCCGTGGCCTGGGAGGAGGCGCGCTGCCCGACCGACCTGCTCCGGGAGATGGGCGAGCTCGGCCTGCTCGGGATGCTGATCCCCGAGGAGTGGGGCGGCATCGGCATGTCCACGGTCGGGTTCGTGGCCGCGATGGAGCAGATCGGCCTGGCCGACCAGTCGGTCGCGGCCGCCTGGCAGGCGCACGTCACCATCGGCTCGCTGCCGCTCCTGCTGTTCGGCGACGACGCCCAGCGGGAGCGCTGGCTCCGCCCGCTCGCCGAGGGCCGGGCGCTCGGCGCGTTCGGGCTCACCGAGCCGGACGCGGGCTCCGACGCGCGGGGCATCCGCACCCGGGCCGAGCGGCGGGACGGCGGGTGGCTGATCAACGGCCGCAAGACGTTCATCTCCAACGCCGGCACCGACATGTCGTTCGGCGTGACCCTGCTGGCGCGCACGGACAGGAACTACGCCACGTTCGTCGTTGAGAAGGACACCGCGGGCTTCACGCTGGGCCCGAAGATGCGGGGCATCGGGTGGCGGGGCCTCGACACCCGCGAGCTGTACTTCGACGACGTCTGGGTGCCCGACGAGCACCTGGTCGGCGACCCCGACCTAGGGCTCGGCCAGTTCCTGCAGACACTGGAGGTCGGGCGCATCTCCATCGCGGCGCTGTCGCTCAGCCTGACCCAGGCCGTGCTCGACCTGGCGACCGAGTACGCCCGCCAACGGGTCCAGTTCGGGCAGCCGATCGCCAAGTTCCAGGCCGTCCAGTTCAAGCTGGCCGACATCGCCACCGAGCTGGAGGCGGCCCGCTGGCTCACCTACCGGGCGGCCTACCTGCGCGACAGCGGCCAGCCGTTCCGCAAGGAAGCCGCGATGGCCAAGCTGAAGGCCAGCCGGGTGGCGGCCTGGGCGGCGTCGGAGGCGGTCCAGGTCCACGGCGGGGTCGGCTACATGCTGGAGACGCCGGTCGCCCGCTTCTACTGCGACTCGAAGGTGCTGGAGATCGGTGAGGGCACCAACGAGATCCAGCACCTGGTGATCGCCCGCGAGCTGGGCTGCTGAAGGGACTACTGGGCCACGAGGTGGCGGAGCGCGGCGGCGATGTCGTCGCGATCCGGCAGCCACGCCCGTTCGAGGTCCGGGGCATACGGCGGCGGGGTCGGGGCGGCGCCGACGCGCTCGATCGGTGCGTCGAGGTCCCAGAACGCCTCGCGGGCGACGACGGCGGCGATCTCGGCGCCGATGCCGAACGGCACCACGGCCTCGTGTGCGATCAGCAGCCGGCTGGTCCGGTGCACCGAGTCGAGGACCGGCTCGAGGTCGAGGGGTGCGACCGTCCGCAGGTCGATGACCTCGACGTCGATGCCCTCGGCGGCCACGGCCTCGGCCGCGGCGAGCGCCTCGTGGACCATCCGCGACACCGACACGACCGTGGCGTCGCGGCCCGGCCGCACCACGGCCGAGCGCCCGATCGGCACCAGGTGGTCGGGCGGCGGTTGAGGCCCCTTCATGCCGTAGAGAAGCCGGTTCTCGATGAACACCACCGGGTTCGGGTCCTGGATGGCCGCCCGGAGCAGACCGTAGGTGTCCGCCGGAGTCGACGGCATGACGACCGTGAGCCCGGGGATGTGGGCCAGCAGCGCTTCGAGGCTCTGGGAGTGCTGGCTGCCCGACGAGCGCCCGGCGCCGAACTGGGTGCGGACGGTGAGCGCCATGGTCGCTGCGCCGCCGGTCATGAACGGCAGCTTCGCCGCCTGGTTGAGCAGCTGGTCGAGGCAGACGCCGAGGAAGTCGAGGTACATCAGCTCGACGACCGGCCGCATGCCGGCCATCGCGGCGCCGACGCCGAGACCGACGATCGCGGTCTCCGAGATCGGCGTGTCGCGGACCCGAGCACCGAACTGGTCGGCGAGCCCCCGGGTGAGCCCGAAGACGTTGCCACCCGCGGCGACGTCGATGCCGGCGATCAGCACCCGCTCGTCGGCGGTCAGCTCAGCCTCCAGCGCTGCGTGGATGGCGTCCATCGTGCGGAAGATCGGCGCGTCGTCGGCGAGCGGCGGCGGCTCCGGGTGGGGCGGGCGCTCGCGGACGACGAAGTCGGTCAACGTCGACGCGGTGGGGCGTTCGAGCCGGCGGGCCGCGTCGACGGCCTGGTCCAACTCGGCTGCCACCGATGCCTCCAGCGCTCCGACCTCGTCGGCGGGGAGGCGAGCCGCGTGCACCACGAGCGGGTCGCGCGCCTCCCAGTCGCGGACCTCGTCCGGCGTGCGGTAGCGCTGCGGATCGCCCTCGTAGTGCCCGTGCCAGCGGTAGGTCGTGGCTTCGACGAGCGCGGGCCCGTCCCCGTCCCGGGCGGCGTCGACGACATCCGTCATCGACGCGGCGGTCGCGAGAACGTCGTTGCCGTCGACCGCGACGTAGCGGACGCCGTAGCCTGCGGCCCGCTGCTCCAGCGACGCCGCATGCTGGCTCGCCACCGGGGAGAACTCGGCGTAGCCGTTGTTCTCACAGAAGAAGACCACTGGCAGGCGCCAGACGGCAGCGAGGTTGAGCGCCTCGTGGAACGCACCTTGCGCCGGAGCGCCATCACCGAAGAACGCCACGGCCACGCTGCCGTCGTCCCGCAGCTGCGCGGCCAGCGCCGCGCCGACCGCGATCGGGACGCCCGCGGCCACGATCCCGTTGGCGCCGAAGATCCCGAGCCCGGGGTCGGCGATGTGCATCGAGCCGCCGCGGCCACGGTTGGTGCCCTCGTCCTTGCCCATCAGCTCGGCGAACATGCCGAGCGGCTCGAGGCCCTTGGCCAGGCAGTGGCCGTGGCCCCGGTGAGTGGAGGTGATGACGTCGGTCGGGCGCAGCGGCCAGCACGCGCCGACGGCCGCGGCCTCCTGGCCGATCGAGAGGTGCACGAAGCCGGGCACCTCTCCGTCGCGGTAGAGCGCCACCACCCGCTGCTCGAAGCCCCGGATGAGCAGCAGGCGGCGGTGCATCTCGATCGGGTCGGCGTCCACGGAAGCGGTATCGTACCGATCGGTACAAAGTTGGGGGGAGGGTGATGGCAGAGCAACGACGGGTCGTGGTCATCACCGGCGCCGGGGGAGCGCTCGGGGCCGCCGTGGCGCAGCGGTTGGCGAGCGAGGCGGCGACCGACCTGGTGCTGAGCGACGTCAGCGAGGCGTCGCTGGAGGCGACGGTCGCCGGGCTCGGCACCCCCGACGGCCCGGTCGCCACCGCGCTGGCCGACGTCAGCGACATCGACCAGGTGGAGGCCGTGGTCGCCCTGGCGGTCGAGCGCTTCGGCCACCTCGACGTGCTGGTCAGCAACGCCGGGGTCCTCTCCACCAACGGCCGGATCCACAACCTGGCGACCGAGGAGTGGGAGCGGGCGTTCCGGATCAACCTCCTCGGTGCCGTCAACGGCATCAAGGCCGCGGTCGGGGTGATGCGGCCGCAAGGGAGCGGTTCGATCGTGCTCACCGCGTCGGTCTCCGGCCTGACCGCCTGGTCGCATGCCGCGCCGTACTGCGCCACCAAGGCCGCGGTCATCCAGCTCGCCAAGGTCGCCGCGGTCGAGTACGCCCGCGACGGGATCCGCGTGAACTGCGTCTGCCCCGGCACGTTCCGCTCGGCGATCCACGACGAGCTCCCGTCCGAGGCGCTCGACACGATCGCCGGCCGCCACCCGCTCGGCCTCGGCTCGGCCGCCGACCTGGTAGGTGCGTACTCCTACCTCGCGAGCGACGCTTCCTGCTGGACGACCGGCTCGGCGCTGGTCGTCGACGGCGGTTACTCGGCGCCGTGACCCTCGATGCCCCGCATGAAGATCTCGGCGAAGGGCTTGGCGACGTCGCGGGCCGTGAGCCGACCCTCGGCCTTGAGCCACAGGTAGGTGTAGTTGTGCATGCCGAGCCAGGCCCGCACGGTCAGCCAGGGGTCGAGGTCGCGGAACTCGCCCGACTCGACGCCCGCCCGGAGGACGGTCTCGACCCGGTCTTCGTACTCGTGGCGCCGCCGGCGGAAGCGCTCGGCGCGCTCGCCGGTGAGAGCCGGGAACTCGTGCAGGAACACCCAGACGTGGTCGGGGTAGCGGTGGATCACGTCGAGCAGCTCTGCGCCCAACCCGGCCAGCTGCTCGGAGGGCGTGCCGCCCTGCTCGGCGACGCGGTCGGCGCCCACCATGACCTCGTCCATCACCCGGTCGTGGATGGCGGCGAGCAGCTCCTCCTTGGAGCCGATGTAGTGGTAGAGCGCACCCTTGCCGAGCTCGTTGGCGGTGCAGAGCTCGACGATCCCCGTCGCGTGGTAGCCCTGGCGGGCGAACACCCGGGCCGACGTGTCGATGATCGCGTCCCGCCGGGCCTGCCAGTTCGCCCGACGGCGGGGAACACGGGTCACGTCGGCGGGTGGCATCGGACGGTAACGCTACAAATCCTGGAGGGACAGCGACGGTGCAGTCCGACCTGAACTGGTTCGGCGTCCTCGCCCACCACGCCACCCGGGCCCCGGACCGGGCGCTCACGGTGTTCGAGGGCGAGACCACGACCTACGGCGAGATGGCCGCCCGGGCCGCCGCGCTGGCGGGCGGGCTGGCCGAGCGGGGCGTCGGGCGGGGCGACGTCGTGGCGCTGCTGTCCTTCAACTGCCCCGAGTTCCTGGAGACGATCTTCGCGGCCAACCGCCTCGGCGCGATCGCGATGCCGATCAACTGGCGGCTCGCCGCCCCGGAGGTCCGCTACATCCTGGAGCACTCCGAGGCCCGGGCGCTGGTGTGCGACGAGGCCCTGGTCGGCCTGGCCGACGAGGCGGTCGCGGGCCTGGAGGGCCTCCTGCGGGTGTGCATCGCGTCGCCGCCACCCGCGGGCTGGACGGCGCTCGCCGACCTCCGCACCGACCCGCCCGGCGATCCCGTCGCGGTGGCCGGCGACGCCGTCCACCGCCTGATGTACACGTCCGGCACGACCGGGCGCCCGAAGGGCGTGATGATCACCCACGCCAACCTGGCCTGGAAAAACCTCGCCCACCTCGTCGAGTTCGGGTTCACGAGCGCGGACCTCGGGCTGGCCTGCGGGCCGCTCTACCACGTCGGCGCGCTGGACCTGACGACCACCACGCTCATCGCTGCGGGCGCGACGGTCATCCTCCATCGGGCGTTCGATGCCGGCGCCGTGGTGGACGAGCTCGAGCGGTCGCGGGTCACCACCGTCTGGCTGGCGCCGGCCATGGTCAACGCGATCATGGCTCTGCCGGACGTCGAGCAGCGCGCCCTCTCGTCGGTGCGGGTGATCATCAACGGCGGCGAGAAGATGCCGATCCCGCTGATCGAGCGGATCCAGCGCACCTTCCCCTCGGCGTGGTTCGCCGATGCATACGGCCTCACCGAGACCGTCTCGGGTGACACGTTCCTCGACCGGGACAGCATCGTGACCAAGCTCGGCAGCGTGGGCCGGCCGTGCCTCCACCTCGAGCTCGACATCTGGGACGACCAGGGCCGCTCCGCGCCGGCCGGTGAGCGGGGCGAGATCGTCATGCGCGGCCCGAAGGTCTTCGCCGGCTACTGGCGGGACCAGGGTGCGACCGCCGCGGCGTTCGCCGGCGGCTGGTTCCACACCGGCGACGTCGGTGTCCGCGACGACGACGGCTACCTCTTCATCGTCGACCGCCTGAAGGACATGATCCTCTCGGGGGGCGAGAACGTCGCCGGCTCGGAGGTCGAGCGGGTCCTCTACGAGCACGGGGCCGTGCTGGAGACGGCCGTTGTCGGCCGTCCGGACGACCGCTGGGGCGAGGTGCCCGTGGCGTTCGTCGTGCTCCGTCCGGACACGACGGCGACGGCGGACGAGCTGATCGACCACTGCCGGGGCCAGCTCGCCCGCTTCAAGGTCCCGAAGGCCGTCACGTTCCTCGACGCCCTGCCCCGCAACCCGTCCGGGAAGGTCCTCAAGCGCGAACTGCGGTAACGCCATTCTCATTTGTGAAAGGCTGGTGATCATGAGCACGGTCAACGAGACCCAACCCGAGGCGCCGATCCGCCACGCCGACCGGTTCTTCATCGGCGGCGAGTGGGTGCAGCCGTCCTCCGAAGCCACGTTCGACGTCGTCGACTCGACGACGGAAGCGGTCTTCTTCCGGGCCGCCGAGGCCCAGGCCCCCGACATGGACCGTGCCGTCGCGGCCGCCCGGGAGGCGTTCGATCGCGGCCCGTGGCCCCGGCTCAGCCACGCGGAGCGCGCCGAGTACCTCCGGGCGCTCGGCGCCGGCATCGCGGCCCGCAACGAGGACCTCGGCCAGATCTGGCCGCGCCAGGCGGGCGTGCTGCACTCGATGGCGACGTGGGCGGGCACCGGTTCCGCCCAGACCTTCGACTTCTACGCCGGCCTCGCGGACACCTTCCCGTTCGAGGAGGAGGCCACGCCGACCGCGGGCGGCCGCTTCGGGCTGCTGGTGCGGGAGCCCGTGGGCGTCGTCGGGGCGATCATCCCGTGGAACGCCCCGATGTCCCTGATCTCCAACAAGGTCGCCCCGGCGCTGATCGCCGGGTGCACGGTGGTGCTGAAGGCGTCGCCCGAGGCGCCCGGCGAGGCGTACGTCGTCGCCGAGGTGGCGGAGGCGATCGGCCTACCGCCCGGGGTCCTCAACGTGGTCACCGCCGACCGCGAGGTGTCGGAGCTGCTGGTGCGCGACCCCCGCGTGGACAAGATCACCTTCACCGGCTCGACCGCGGCAGGCCGGCGGATCGCGTCGCTGTGCGGCGAGCGGATCGCCCGCTGCACCCTGGAGCTGGGCGGCAAGTCGGCGGCGGTGATCCTCGACGACATGGACATCGCCAAGGCGGCCCGCACCCTGGCCGGCGCCGAGTGCTTCCTGTCCGGGCAGGTCTGCTCGTCGCTGACCCGCATCATCGTCCCCCGGCCCCGCCACGACGAGCTGGTCGAGGCGCTCGCCGCCACCTTCTCGCAGGTGCCGGTGGGAGACCCGTTCGACCCGGGCACCGGCATGGGCCCGCTCGTCACCGAGCGGCAGCGCGACCGGGTGCTCGGCTACGTGGCCAAGGGCGTCGAGGAAGGCGGCACGCTCGTGACCGGTGGAGGACGCCCGGCGCACCTCGACCGGGGCTGGTTCGTCGAGCCGACCGTGTTCGGCGGCGTCGACAACCGGTCGACGATCGCCCAGGAGGAGATCTTCGGGCCGGTGCTCAGCGTCATCCCCGTCGACGACGAGCAGGCCGCCATCGACACCGCCAACGACACGATCTACGGGCTCAACGCGTCGGTGTTCACCAACGACGTCGACCGCGCCCGCGCGGTCGCCGCCCAGCTCCGGTCCGGGACGGTGGGCCACAACGCCTTCCGCACCGACTTCGGGATCGCGTTCGGGGGCTTCAAGCAGTCCGGCATCGGCCGCGAAGGCGGCACCGAAGGCCTGCTCCCGTTCCTCGAGCCCAAGACCGTGATCCTCCAGGCCCGCCCCGAGGACTACCGCGAAGAGGGCTAGCGCCCAGTCACCAGATGCGCACGCGGTCCTCGGGGGCGAGCCACAGGTCGTCCTCGGGGACCGTGCCGAAGGCCTCGTGGAACTCGTCGAGGTTGCGGACCACGTTGGCGCGGAACTCGGCGGGGGAGTGGGGGTCGACGGAGAGCAGTTGGAGCGCCAGCTCGGGCCGGACCTTGATGCGCCAGATCAGCGCCCAGTTGTAGAAGACCCGCTGCTCCCAGGTGAGCCCGTCGAGGACCGGCGGCTCGGCGCCGTCCAGGCTGAGCTGCGAGGCCAGCAGCGCGATCGTGAGCCCGCCCAGGTCGCCGATGTTCTCGCCGACGGTGAGCGCGCCGTTGACGTGGTGCCCGGGCGCAGTACGGGACTCGAAGCCGTCGTACTGGGCGATGAGCTTGTCGGCGCGGGCCGTGAACGCCTGGCGGTCGTCGTCGGTCCACCAGTTGACCATGTTGCCGGTGCCGTCGTACTGCGAGCCCTGGTCGTCGAAGCCGTGCCCGATCTCGTGGCCGATGACCGCTCCGATGCCGCCGTAGTTGAGCGCCGGGTCGACCCCGAACTCGAAGAACGGGGGCTGCAGGATGGCCGCGGGGAAGCAGATCTCGTTGAGGCCGG
>Ga0075429_100006472_pt1 | contig 10146 bp, 6 predicted proteins | sample RhiMetdeltSRZDD3_FD_75295 | JGI IMG/M metagenome (GOLD analysis project Ga0075429, IMG submission 75295) | Populus rhizosphere microbial communities from Tennessee, USA - Rhizosphere MetaG P. deltoides SRZDD3 | ecosystem: Host-associated > Plants > Roots > Rhizosphere > Soil | place: USA...
CACGAACTGCGTCCGCTCATCCTCGACGACCTCGGCCTGGTGCCCGCGTTGCGATTCCTCGGCGAGGGTGTGGCACGACGATCGGGTCTGGAGATCACGGTCTCGGGCACGACCGACGGGCGCCTGCCCTCACGGATCGAGCTCGAGCTCTATCGCATGGTGCAGGAGGCCCTCGCGAATGTCTCGCGGCATGCTCAAGCCTCGCGTGTCGTCATCGAAGTACTGCGCACCGAGCGCGAGCTGCGATGCCGAGTCCGCGACGACGGGCGCGGATTCGATCCCCAAGCCGCACCACCGCCGGGTCTCCCCCGTGGCCTCGGCCTCGAAGGCATCCGTGAGCGGCTCGCGCCGCTCGGGGGATCCATGCAAGTTCACTCGGTTCCGCAACAGGGGACCGAGCTCACCCTTCGCGTCCCACTCGAGGTGTCCCATGCCTACGCGCATCCTGCTGGCGGATGATCACGCCTTGTTTCGGGCCGGCGTCAAAGCCCTGCTGTCCCCCAACGAGTTCGAGGTGGTGGCAGAGGCCAACAATGGCCAGGACGCCATGCGACTCGCCCGGCTCCACGAGCCGGAAGTGGCCTTGATCGACATCAGCATGCCCGGGCTGAATGGCGTGGACGTGGCTCGCGAGGTGCTCCGGGCCATGCCACGCTGCAAGGTGATCATGCTCACGATGCACCAGGATCACGCCTACCTGGCCGAGGCGTTGCGCGCCGGTGCGCGCGGCTACATCCTCAAGAGCCGGGGCGCCGGCGAGCTGGTGGAGGCACTGCGCGAGGTGGCCGGAGGCGGGCGGTACCTGAGCCCGGGGCTCTCGCGCGCGGTCGCCGAGGGCTACCTGGGTGCGGAGACACGGGCGGCCAACCCCCTGACCCCACGCGAGCGCGAAGTGTTGCAGCTCATCGCCGAGGGGAACTCCACGAAGCAGGTCGCGGCGATACTGTGCATCAGCTACAAGACCGCCGAATCGCATCGCCAGCGCATCATGCAGAAGCTCGAGATCCACGAGACCGCGAGCCTGGTCCGTTACGCGATCCGCAGCGGCATCGTCCAGCCCTGACGCCACCGGCCTGACATCGCATCCGGTATGTTCCCGACCGCTTTTCCGGGGCTACTCCCGCTATCCCGCCGACGCTGGCATTCCTAGACTCCGTCCGTGTGGTCGGCGATTGGAGTCTCCGGTCGGGCCGGTTCGGGAGGACGCCATGTCTGGCAGGGCATCGCGCCTGCGGATGAGATGAAACGCGTGCACCCGTTCGTGGTGTTCGCCAAGCCGGATGCAAGCACGACCTCGGTGGGCCTGCCCGAGCGGTGGTTGCGCGAGGTGCGCCCGCTTCCCGCCTGGCTGGAAGGCACGCTGCAGTTGAGACAGCCCGTGGGGCAGCTCGGTCCGCTCGTCGAGCTCCGGGCCTCGCTCCTGACCTCGGGCCTGCGCGTGTTCATCAGTTTCCGGGATCGCCCCCACGCCGCCAGCTCTTCGGCCGCCGACGTCGTGCGCTCCGTGGTGTTGCTGCCCTCGGAGGAGCGGATGGCGCTCCAGCCGGACCGGTCGGTGCGGAGCCTCGGGGGCCCGGTCTATGTCTCGCTCCAGCTCTTGGATGGAGACCGGCGGGCGATCACCGAGACGCTCGACGTCGGCGAGTGCGTGGAACGCGGGAGCCGGTTCCGGATCCCCTTCCCGCTCGGCGTCAGCACCACGACCTGGTTCGCGGCGCGCGACAGTTCGGAGCGCGGGGCCCTCGTGGGCGTGGGCGGCCAGGTGAGCGTGCCGAGGGGACTGACGGCGAGAGTCATGCTCCGGCCGCTCGCCGGCGGACGGCAGGGCATCGGCGAGGGCGTTGCGGAGGTGGCGCTGGTTCGGCCAGGCTGGACCTGGTTCGCGCCCGACCGCAACCTCGTCAGCGGGTCTCCGGAGCGCGCCTGGGTGTTCGCCCGGCTTGCGGAGGCCAGTGGGCGCGAGCTGGGCGACGAGCACCTGATCGGACGCGTGCAGCTCCACTCCGGTACGTGAGCAGCGCCGGGCCGGTCGCAGCGGTGCCGGGTCTCATCGTGCGTCGGCAGCAGCTCGCCTCGCCCAACGAAGCTTGGCCGATCCCGAGCGGGGGTTGTCATGGCGCTCCCGCGACGTCGCGCGGATCACGTCCGGCGCAACCGCCGCATAGACCCCGCCACGTTCGCCCGCGCGGAACGCCTGCTTCACGCGCCGATCTTCACCCGAGTGGAAGGACAGGATGGCGACGCGCCCGCCCGGCCGCAGGGCGAGCGGCAGCGAGCGCAACAGCGCGTCGAGAGCCGCGAACTCGTCGTTCACCTCGATGCGAAGCGCCTGGAAGACCCGCCGCACACTCTGTTCGGCCTCGTCTGCGGAAGCACTGCGGGCCAGGGCTTGCCGCACGAGCTCCGCGAGCGCGCGGGTCGTGGCCACCTGCCCGCGCGCGCTCGTGAGCGCTTCGGCGATGCGCTCGGCGTGAGGCTCGTCGGCGTTCTCGGTCAGGACTTCCGTCAAGCGCGCTTGGTCCTGGCGCTCCAGCCACTGCGCCGCACTCTGGCCCCGAGCCGGGTTCATGCGCATGTCGAGCGGCCCCTCGGCCGCGAACGTGAACCCACGCGCGGGGTCATCCAACTGCATGGAGGAGACGCCGAGATCGGCGAGCAGGACGTCCGCCCCGTCCGGCCAGCCGGCCCCGGCGAGCACCGAGAGCAGCCCCGCGAAGTTGGAGCGCCTGGTCATGAACGCGTCCTCGCCGTGCCCGAGCTTGCGCAGGCGCGCTTCGGTGCGCGGTAGCTCGAGCGGGTCAGCGTCCAATCCGATCAGCATGCCCCCGGGCTCGAGCCGCTCGAGGATCTGCTGGGCATGCCCGCCATAGCCGAGCGTGCAGTCCACCGCACGCTCCCCGGCGGCCGGCGCAAGCACGCCGAGGACCTCCTCCACCAGGATCGGCACGTGCTGGCCGGCGGGTGTACGCCCTTTGGCCAGCACGTGCGGCACGATGTCGGGGTACCGCTCGGCGTCGTGCTCCTTGTACCGGTCCTCGAACCGGCGCGGATGCGTGCCGGAGTAGCGCGCGCGCCGCTTGTGGGGCGGGCTCGGGGGTCCGGGTGGCGTGGTCATGGCGCGCGAGCATATCGCAGCCGCGCGCCGGAAGGTGCTCAGCCCTCGAGCTTGTAGATCTCGCGACGGCCGTGGTCCACGAGGTCGTGATAACCCTTCGAGACGGCCTGCATCTCCTTCATGGCCTGCTCATCCATGCCCTTGCCCGCCATCATGTCCTCGAACGCCTGCATACTCGGGACCTCGAGCTCCGAGACGACCATCCAATAGCGCTCGGCGCTGAAATCGGTCATGACCTTGAACGGAGGCATGCCGGCCTTCTCGCTCAGCTTGGACATGGCGACGAACATCTCCACCATCGGACGCACCTTGCCGGGCTTGCAGAACATGATCTCGCGGATCAGCAACATCGTGAACCTCCAGGGGAATGTCGACGGCGCGTGGACCTCGAACCGCTCGCGCAGGGTAGGCACCCGGCCCGCTCGCGACAAGCGCCAGCGCCGCTCTTGTGGACGCAGCCTTTCGTGTCCCTCGCGTCGGGAGCCCTGTAGGGCCGGTCACCAATCGGCGACCGAGGACACACGGCTGCGAGCCGTTCGGGAGTTGAGGTAGATTGCGAGCATGCTGCTCTCCCCAGGCCAGAGACTCGGTCCGTACGAGATCCTCACCCCGCTCGGTTCCGGGGGCATGGGTGAAGTGCACCGCGCGCGCGACCCGCGGCTCGGCCGCGAGGTGGCCATCAAGGTGCTGCCCGAGGGCGTGGCCTCCACGCCCGAGCGGCTGGCCCGCTTCGAACGTGAGGCCCGCGCGGTCGCGGGACTGAACCACCCGAACATCGTCGTGCTGCACTCCATCGAGGACGCGGACGGCATCCGCTTCATCACCATGGAGATGGTGGACGGCGACGACCTCACGTCGCTGGTCAAGCCCGGCGGGCTGCCGCTGCCGCGCCTTCTGGAGCTGGCCATCCCGCTCGCCGAGGCCCTCGGCGCCGCGCACGAACGTGGCGTGGTCCACCGCGACCTGAAGCCGGCGAATGTCATGCTGACGCGCGAGGGCCGCATCAAGGTCCTCGACTTCGGGCTCGCGAAGCTCGCGAACGCGGCGGATTCAGCCGAACCGGGCGACTCCACGCTGACGCACGCCCCGGCCGTCTCGTCCGAAGGCACCGTGATGGGCACGCTCCCGTACATGGCGCCCGAGCAGATCCGCGGCGAGGCCGTGGATGCTGGCACCGACCTGTTCGCCTTTGGCGTGCTGCTCCACGAGCTGGCCACGGGCGTCCGCCCGTTCCGCGGAACCAACGTCGCCGACCTCACGACGTCGATCCTGCGCGACCCCCCGCCGCCGATGTCCAGCCAGCGCGCGGACCTCCCGGGCGAGTTCGGCCAGCTGCTCGAGCGCTGCCTGGACAAGGACATCCGCACGCGGCTCCGCACTGCGCGCGAGGCGGCCGACGCCCTGCGCGCGATGCGGCGAGCCTCGGACCGGCGGACGGCGCCAGCCGCCGACTCGGGCCCCATCCGCTCCCTCGTCGTGCTGCCGCTCGAGAACGTGTCGCGCGACAGTGCGCAGGAGTATTTCGTGGACGGCATGACCGAGGCGCTCATCTCGGACCTGTCGCGGCTGCGCGGCCTGCGCGTCATCTCGCGCACTAGCGCGATGCGCTACAAGGGCCTGCACAAGTCGCTGGCCGAGATCGCCCGCGAGCTGGACGTGGACGCGGTGCTCGAGGGCTCGGCGCTGCTGATCGGCGAGCGTGTGCGCATCAGCGTCTCGCTCGTCGCGGCGCGGCGTGACGAGACGCTGTGGAGCGAGCGATACGACCGCCAGCTCGCGGACGTGCTGGATCTCCAGAACGAAGTGGCCCAGAAGGTCGCCAAGGAGATCGAGTTGCGACTCACGGCGCCCGAGGAGCGCCGGCTCGCCAAGCGGCAGACGGTGCATCCCGAGGCCCACATCGAGTTCCTGAAGGGCCAGCACATCGCGGCGGCCACCTCGCCGCAAGCGATCGAACTGGCGCTCCGCCACTTCCAGCGCGCGCTCGAACTGGATCCCGCCCACGCTCCGGCCTGGGCGGGCATCGCGCACTGCCACAACGTGCGCGCGAGCCGCGGCATGGCTCCGACCCGCGAGGCCACGACCGAGGCCATTGCCGCCGCGAGACGAGCGCTCGAGCTGGACGGCACGCTCGCCGACGCGCATGCCGAGCTCGGCCTGAGCCTCATCTACCAGGGCGACCCCGGGGGCGGGCGCCGCGAACTGGAGCGCGCGCTCGAGTTGAAGCCGGGCCTCACCCAGGTGTGGTCCACGCTGGGCCGGGTGCACTACTGCGCCGAGGAGCACGCCGAGGCCGAGCGCGCGATGCTCAAGGCGCTGAGCCTGGATCCGCTGTCGATGATCCTGCACACCGCCGTGGGCGATGCGTACTACTACGCGCGCGAGTACGCGAAATCGGTGCCCTACTACCGCCGCGCGATCGAGCTGGATCCCCGCTTCGACGGCGCCCACACCGATCTCGCCCGCTCACTCGAGGCCCTCGGGCAGTTCGACGAGTCGTTCCGCGAGTACGAGGAGGGCCGCAAGCTCGCCGGCACGGTGGCCGGGCCCTCGTTCGGCCTGGCGCATCTCGCGGCGGCCCGCGGGGACAAGGCCGAGGCGCGGCGCATGCTCGAGGCGCTCAAGGCCGCCCGCGCGACGCGGGTGGTGTCGGCCTGGGGCATCGCGGCCCTGCACGCATGCCTCGGCGAGGTGGACGAAGCCTTCGCGTGGCTCGAGACCGCGGTCGAGGAGCGCGCGTCGGGGCTCGTGTTCCTGCGCGTGCACCCGCGCCTCGACCCCATACGCAAGGACCCGCGCTACGCCGCGCTCGTGAAGCGGCTGGGGATGGACGTCGACTGACGAGGGGTGCAGCCTCGTCCTCTGCGCTACCCCGCCGCGACCTCGACCGGCTCGTCGACATCCGGCAGCCCGCCGCGGGCCGCCTCGCGCACGCGCAACACGACCAGCGTGCGGTCGTCCTGCGCCTCGAGCCGGTCCAGGTGGCGTTCGATCTCGCGCAGGATGCTCATGGCGATCGCCTCGGGGTTGAGCGCCCGCGGCAGGGCGGCGACGAAGTCCACGAGCCGCTCCTCGCCGTACAGCTCCCCTTCGGCGTTCGTGGCCTCGCTGATGCCGTCCGTATAGAACACCAGCAGATCGCCGCTCGAGAGCTCGAGCATGGCCTCGTCCATGGCCACGTCTTCCATGATGCCGAGGATCGTCCCTCCGCACTGCAGCCACTCGCGCGAGCCGTCCGCGCGCAGGATCGCCGGCCAGTTGTGCCCGGCGTTCGCGTACGTCATGCGCCGTCCGTCGGCCGAGACACGGGCCAGGAAGAACGTCGCGAACTGGTGCACGGCCGTGCTTCGATACACGAGCGCGTTGATGTTGCGCAGGATCGCAGCCGGCGATTCCACCGAGTAGGCCTGGGTGCGCAGGGCCGCCTGCAGCATGCTCGACAACAGCGCGGCCGGCACGCCCTTGCCGGCGACGTCGGCGATGGCCACCAGGAACGAGCCGTCCGGCACGGGCACGACGTCGTAGTAGTCACCACCCACCTGGCGGCTGGGCAGGTTCACCGCGTGCACGTCGCAGCGCGGCAGTGATGGGAAGTCGTTCTGCAAGAAGGTCTGCTGGATCTGGTGTGCGAGATTCAGCTCCTCTTCGATGCGCGCCACCTTGACGCGATCGCGCAGCAGCAGCGCGTTCTGGAGCGAGACGCCCATCTGCGAGCCGAGGTTGTTGAGCAGCGTGACGTCCTCGCTCGTGAACTCGGTGCCCGTGACCTTCTCCCCCAGCAGCACCAGCCCCAGCGTCTCATCGCGCCAGCGCAGCGGCACCATCAGCTCGATGCCGAGCCGGCGCACGAGCAGCTCGCGGTCCACGCGGCGCAGGCCGTCCACGGGATCCGAGAGGCGGAAGCTGGGCTCCGCGGTGGACAGCCGCGTCATGATGTCGGCGATGCTCTTCGCGGTTTCGTCCGAGATCGTCTCGCCCGCGCCGGTACGGACGATCGGCCCATCGGCGGTCACCGCCACCAGGTAGGCCGAGCGCAGGAGCAGCGCCTCGGTGAGCGTGCGGACCGAGCGGTTGAGCAGATCCTCGAGGTCGATCGTGGTCTGGAGCTCGCGCCCGAGGGCTCGCAGCACGTTGCGGTAGTCCGTCGGGTCGCGCAGGAACATCTTGTCGAGCGACTCCTCGAGCTTGCTCACGGCCGGCTGGAACAGGGTGAGCGCGATGATCAGGAACACCGGCTCGACGATGCGCGCATCGATCCCGAATGCCGACGCCACCGCGGTGTTCACCCGCTCGATCACGGTGAGGTAGAACCCGATGAGCACCGCCGAGGCCAGGCCGTAGAGGATGCCGCGGCGCGCGATCAGCTTGGTGTCGAGGAACTTGTGCCGGACCATCGCGTAGGCGATCGAGCCCGAACCCAGCGTGAGCGCGGCGGTGGTGAGCGCCGCCTGCATCCCGCGTTCAAGCGGGCGACCGAGCAGTGTCGGGATGGTGGTCGCGAACGCGTACAGCACGAGGCAGGAGACCAGCCCCACCGCGATCGCCCCGAGCTGCGAGCGCACACGCCGCACCTGGGTCTTGCGCAGGCTGCTGACCAGCAGTGCCACAGCGGCAACGCCGAAGAACAGGTCCACCAGCGAGAACAGCGACTGGTGCACCGACAGGAACAGCCGTCCGAGCACGCTCACCAGGTCGGCGAGCGAGCGCGTGATGCCGCGGGCGGCCGACGCTTCGTGCGAAGCCGCGGGTAACAACCCCGTCACCACCACGAGCAGGAAGTGGAACAGGTGCGGCGCGTAGACCATCAGCACGAAGTTGGGACTCTTCATGCCTCCCGGCAGGCGCAGCGGGCGCACGAACGCGCGCTCCTCGGGGAACACGCTGGCGAGCAGGAACGCGGTCGGGAAGAACAGCTCCCAGAGGTACGACACGTTCGACTGGAGCCCGGCACCCGGGCTGTTGCTCGGGACCAGCAGCGTGAGCGCGGCCAGGACGGCCCCGAGCCCGCCCAGGAACAGCAGGCTGGATGTGATGCGGTTGAGCCGCTGGTGCGGGTTCTCGCGAAGGATGACGAAGCCGAGCAGGAACACGAGCCCGCCCAGCACCAGGTTCACCGTCGCCAATAGGTGACTGCTATCAGTCATCGGCTGCTTGCCCGTCTCCGTGTGGGACTGACCCCCGGGGATACGCCGGATGCGGCCCAGCGGGTGCGCCGGCGAAGGGGAGCGGGCATGGCAGGGGGCCCGGTCCGGGCAGTGTCGGCGGCCTACATATACCGCGTCAAGCGTTTACACGCTCGGAGGTTACGACAGTACAGGCGGGGGCTTGGGGCTCAGCGAAGCAGCGCGATCCGGACCACCGCCGAGTTCCCGGCGGCGAGCGCGCGCACCAGATAGATGCCGGCCGCCACCCGGTGCCCCGAACCGTCCCGGCCATCCCAGATCACCGGCATCCTGCCGGCCGCGGCCTGCCCCTTGGCCAGGGTGCGCACGCGAGCGCCGCGCATGTCGTAAACCTGCACGTCGACTTCGGATGCGACGGGGAGCGAGAGTTCGAGTGTCGCCCCTCCCCGCGCCGGATGCTCGCCGGTGCGCACGAAGGCGAAGCGCGAGGGTACCGGCGGCGGGATCGCCCCGGGCTCGACGGTGAACGCCGAGGACAGCCATGTCCCCAGCACGGCGTCCCCGCGGCGTGCCACCACCTCCACCATCGCCGCGTCACTCGCTTCGGGCGGGGTCAGCGCGAAACTCGGCACGACCGGGTGGCCGAGCTCGCTCCAGCGCATGCCGCCATCCGGCGAGAAGCTCACCACGTAGTCATCCGCGCCGCCCGCTGCGGGTTCCCACCGCAGTTCGAACGGCTCGCCCACACGCAGCCGGGGCGGCGGCTCCGGGGAGCCGAACGCCGGCAACGGCCCGCCCGAGAGCGCGGGAAGGTGTACGTCGAGCACCGCGGCGGCTTCGAACCAGCCGCTCGACTCGTACTCCCCCGAGACCTGCCACGTGGGGCCGGCGACGGCGGGCTGCAGGGCCAGCAGGTCCACGGCGCGGAACTCCACCGACAGCCGGCCATCCGGCTCGTGTCGCGGGTCGCTCGACGTCGGGACGGGTGAGCCCGCAATACGCAGGCTCGAGACCCGCACGCCCTCGCCCTCACGGCCGGGCTTGAGCAGGAAGCGCACGCGCGGGGCCTGCGACACCGCGGCCACCGCACCGGGCTGGGCCTCGGCGGGCTCGGTCTGCAGTCCCACGTGCAGCGCACACGGCACCACCAGCAACGGCTGCTCGACGTCGTTGCTCGCGATGCGGAGCTCGCCCGCGTACTCGCCGTCGCGATGCCCGCGCGAGTCGAATCGCACGCGCAGTGTGTCGACGCTGCCCGGCGGTGTGGTGCCGCTGGTGCGGTCGAGCCGCAGCCAGTCCTCCTGGTACGTGAAGCGCACACGCAGGTCGGTGTGGAGATAGGGTGCGTTGTACGCCACGGACAGGCCCACGCTACCGGTCGGGTCCTGGATCCCGACGGTGCCGATCGTGGTGAGCGTGCCCAGTGAGAGGTACTGGTACTCGATCATGCCGCTGGGCCACAGCACCACCTGGAACGTGTAGGGCCCGGCACCCGAGAAGTGCACGACGTCCTTCCACTCGACGATGAACTTGCTGCCGTCGTAGTGCGCGTAGACGCGTCCGATGCCGCGCGCGGGCCGCAGGTCGAAGTCGCTCCAGAACGGGGCCACGAGTGCGCGCGGCACGCCCGGCTCGGAGGCGGGCAGGTCGGTGTTGGCGAACGTACTGTCACGGCTCTCGAACGACAGGAAGCCGTTCGTGCACACGTTCACGCTCTGGTACGAGTGCCCGTAGAACGTGAACGGGAACGGCAGCGCCACGGTCGCGACCGAGTCGTCGGCGCCACCGAAGACGCGGGTCCCCGTGGCGGCGATCTCGTCCCAGGCGAACGCCGGCCCGCCGGGAGCGTCGGAGTCCACCCAGCGGTAACCGAACGCGTCCGGCCCACCATCGCCGCGCGAGCCCATG
>Ga0075429_100006473_pt1 | contig 10145 bp, 10 predicted proteins | sample RhiMetdeltSRZDD3_FD_75295 | JGI IMG/M metagenome (GOLD analysis project Ga0075429, IMG submission 75295) | Populus rhizosphere microbial communities from Tennessee, USA - Rhizosphere MetaG P. deltoides SRZDD3 | ecosystem: Host-associated > Plants > Roots > Rhizosphere > Soil | place: USA...
ACGCGTGCGGTTCATCCACCTGAACCACACCAATCCCGCATTGCTGCGCAGCTCGCCGGAGCGGCTTCGCATCGAACGTTCGGGAGCGCGCGTGGCCGCGGCCGGCGAGCGCGTGGGGCTGTGAGGAGCGTGCATCAGGTCTCGCGCGCGTACGACTCGAGGTAGCCGCATCGCGTGCAGCGGAACGTGCGGACCAGGTGATGCTCTCGGCCCTTGAGCTTGAGCCCGCTCCAGAAGCTCTTCACCGGTTCGCCCTCGAACCACTCCTGCTGCTTGACGGAGTCCCCGTGACCGCGGTCGAGCACGAGCCCGGTGGCCATCGAGCCCCGGCACCTGGGGCATTCGGGTGCTTGCATCGCCCACCTCCTTCTGGTTCAGCGTCCCCACCAGCCATTCACCGCCGCGATCACCTCGGGCAGGTTCTCGACCGGGGCCGGGTAGCCGTCTTTCATCGTGGCATCGATGCCGAGCGGGCCCCGGCAGGTGGTCCACGCGCCGCGCGTCTCGGTGGCGGCGGGGAGCACGTCGCGCGCGCAATCGAAGCGCGTGAAGATGCCCCACAGCAGCAACTCGTCGTCGTCGAGCGGCACGTCGGGGCTCACCACGGCGAGCAGCTTCACGTCGGCGTATTCGGGCCGGCGCACGAGCGATTCGACGACGCCGCGCCCTTCGCCTTCGGCCTGCACCACCAGCGTGCCGCCCCAGGCCAGCCGCCACGCCTTCACGCGCGGGTCGAATGCACGCGGGTCCGCGACGTTCGTGAGCAGCGCTGCGGCCGGCCGGGCAGCCGTCGCACTGCCGCCGGAGGAACCGACCGGCCGCGCGTGCGATTGCGCGTCGATCACCATCTTGCTTCCCAGGTTCATCCGGCCGCTGGTGAAGTCCAGCGTGTCGAGCGGTACGCCGGGGACCAGCAGCAGGTCTTCCGCGGGATCGAAGTGTCGCGCGATCGCCTCGAACACCTTCCGCCGGTCGCGCGGGTTCACGTCGGCGTCCAGCAGCACGATGATCTTGGTGAGCGAGAGCTGCCCGGTGCCCATCAGGCCGAGCGCGGTCTTCATGCCCTCCTTGGCGTAACGGTTCTCGACCGCGACCGCGAGCAGGTTGTGGAAGCCGGCCTCGAAGTACGCCCACAGATCCACGATCTCGGGGTGGATCACCTTGAGCACGCCGGTGAACATGTCCTGGACGGCCTCGCCCATGAACTTGTCCTCCTGCGGCGGCTTGCCCACGACGCTGGCCTGGAACAGCGGCGCGCGCCGGTGCGTGATCTCCTGGATGTGAAACACGGGAAACGGCGCGGCGTGCGAGTAGTGGCCGAAGTGGTCGCCAAACGGCCCCTCGCTGCGGCGCTCATTCGGCGGCACCCGCCCCTCGATCACGAACTCGGCATCGGCGGGTACCCTCATCTGAAGCGTGCGCGCCCTGGCCAGCCGAGTGGGCCGCCCGCGCAAGAAGCCCGCGAATGCCAGCTCATCGATGCCCTCCGGCAGCGGTGCCACACCCGAGAGCAGCGTGGCGGGATCCGCTCCCACGGCGACCGCGACCTCGAGCGCCTCACCGCGTTTTTCGGCTTTGTGGAAGTGGAACCCGCCCCCCTTGCCGATCTGCCAGTGCATGCCGGTGGTCTTCTCGTCGTAAAGATGGATCCGATAGAGCCCCAGGTTGCGCTTGTGCGTCTCGGGATCCTCGGTGAAGACGAGCGGGAACGTGATGAACCGGCCGCCGTCGCCGGGCCACAGCTGCAGCACCGGCAGGGAGCTCAAGTCGGCGCCCAGCGAGCACTCCTGAGCGGGCCCGCGTGCCAGCCGCGCCGGACGCGAGGCGAGCACGCGGCCCGCATGGCGCCGCAGTGCCCACAGGTCGGAGATGGCTTTCGGCGGCAGCGCGTGGAAGATCTCCTCGATCTCCGCACCCACCGCGCGAGCAGTGCGGCCGAGGGCCAGCTCGATGCGTCGCGTGGCGGACAGCACGTTGACCGCGAGCGGGAACTTGGCACCGCGCACGTTCTCGAACACGAGCAGCGGGCCTTCCGATCTTGCTTCGCGGCACGCGATCTCGGTGACCTCGTAGCGCCAGTCCACCTCGCGCGTGATGCGCTTGACGTCGCCCTTCGCCTCACAGGCGGCCACGAACTCGCCCAGCGTGCGGAAGCTCACGCGTCCTCCCTGACGCGGGCGCGGATCACTCGAGCTCGCCCTCGCGCCAGCCTTCCCCGGCGGGTAGCCCCAGCAGGTGCAGCACCTTGTCGGAGAAACCGTCCACGAGTTGCGCCAGGTCCTGCGGGTTCCGGTACCAGGGTGGCGAGACCGGCATGATCACCGCGCCCTCGCGTGAGAGCCGCAGCATGTTCTCGAGCGCGATCCCGGACAGCGGGCTCTCGCGCACACACACCACGAGCCGCATGCGCTCTTTCAATGCCACGGCCGCAGCACGCGTGATGAGCGTGTCGGCGATGCCGGCGGCGATCTTGGCGAGCGTGCTCACGCTGCACGGCAGGATCACCATGGCGTCGTATCGATTGCTGCCCGAGCTGAACGGTGCGGCGAGATCGTCGTCGCGGAACACCTTCTTCACGTGCGGCTCGAGGTCGGCGGGCTTCAAGCCCAGCTCACTCGCGAGCACGTGGCGCGCCCAATCCGACAGGACCAGGAACTTCTCGCCCGGGCAACGCTTGAGGAACGACACGCCGTACGCGGCGCCGCTCGCCCCGGTCATGGCGATGAGATAACGCGCCATGCTCAGAACCCGCCCGAGGCCAGGCGGGCGGCCAGCACGGTGGCGAGTACCAAGAAGCCCACGATGACGTTGGTCTTGAAGAACGCGAGGTTCACGTTCTCGGCCCAACGCTGCTCGAGCCACAGCAGCGTGACCGTGCCGGCGAAGCCCGCGACGGTGACCACCAGCCAGGCCGTGACCGGAGCACCCGTCGACGTGGCAATGCTCCAGGTGCCCCACGCCAGCGCGGCCATCGCCACCACGTGCAACGCCCACGACACGCGCAGCGCACGGGTACGGCCCAGCCACACCACCATGCTGTGGATGCCGTTCGCGCGATCGGAGGCTTCATCGAGCGTGGCGTAGATGATGTCGAAGCCCGTCACCCAGCACAGCGCGAACAGCGCCAGGGCGAGCGCCGGGCCGGTGTGGTCGAGCGCGGGATGCGCCGCGGCGAAGCCCGCCAGCGGCGCCAGCGCCAGCGCCGTGCCCACACCCGCATGGCAGAGCGGCGTGAAACGCTTGAGGTACGGATAGGCCGCGAACACTGCGAACGGCACGATCGCCACGCGCAGGTACCAGGGTCCGAGCGCGGCGCACGCGGACGCATAGACCGCGACACTCACCAGCAGGAGCCCGATCGCCTCGGCGAGCTTCATGCGCCCGGCGGGCAGCTCGCGCGTGCGCGTGCGCGGATTGCGCGCGTCGTGGTGGCGGTCGATGACGCGGTTGAGCGTCATGGCGGCCGTGCGTGCGCCCACCGCGGCCACGGCGACCAGGGCCCAGCGCGCCGCCGACATGGACTGGCCGGCGACGGTGAACACCCCGGCCAGGATCAGCGGCAGCGAGAACAGCGTGTGCTCGAACCGCACGAACGACGCGTACGTTCGCAGGCGGCCGGGGGCGGGGATGGCGGGGTCGGCGGTGGTCATGAGGGGGGTGCGCTGCCCGGGGGCAGCGCGGGCGCGCGAGTCTAGCGGCCCCGCCGTACAGCGGCCAGCCGCGATCGCCCGCGTCCACGGACCGGCCCCGCGCACCTGCCCGGCGCCCGGCCTCCGCTCGCCCGCGCTGGGGTGGAGGCACTGGCCAAGCCTTACTCGCCGGCGTGTATGCTGCCCCGCCATGCGGAAAACCCTCCTCATCCTGGTTACGGCCGCTCTCTCGCTCTTCGGCCTGTGCGCCGCGGCGTCCGGCGCGGCCGCGCGCGCGCGACTGGAGGGCATCCCCGCCGAGGTCCGCAGCGGCGAGCGCATCGAGATCCGCTGGCGGGACCTCGACGCCGACGTGCACGAGGTCGAGCTGGAACTCTCGCTCGCCGGTGCGCGCTGGGTGCGCATCTCGCCGGAGATGGAAGCGCTCGAAGGCCAGTTCACCTGGCGTGTGCCCGAGGGGCTCTCGGGGACCGCTCGCATCCGGCTCCGGGCCGGCGGCGGACACGGCGAACGCGAGGTGGCGGATCAGGTGCTGCGCATCACCGCGGACGGGGCCACCGGTCCCGGTGCGTCCCTCGGCACGCCCGGCTGGTGGGAGCTCGAGCCGGAGCAGGGCGGCACTCCGTCGGGATTCTTCGACGCACGCCACCCCGAGCTGTTCGCGGGGGACGCCTGTACTGAGGCGGTCACGGTGTCCGTGCCCTCGGGCGAGCGTGCGAGCGGCGCACCGCGTGCGAGTTCACGCCGGGCACCGCCACCGCCCGCGCCGCAGGCGTTCGCTCGCGGGTTCGTGGCCCCGAGGCAGTCACCGCTTCGGAACTGAGCCGACCCCCGATCCGGAAGACGGACGTGCGCGCGCCCCGGCCTGGGACGCGCCGGCGCGGTCGTGCCCCCAACCGGGAGTCTCTCTCATGTTCCACTCGCTCTACCTGTCCTTGCTGCTTGCGAGCACGCAGCCGGACACGATGGTCGTCCCCATGCGCGAGATCGAGGTGAAGAGTTCGCGCGTGCGGGAATCCCTCCTGCGCACACCGTCCGCGGTCACGGTGGTGGACCGCGCGCGGTTCGCGAACGGCCGCGCGATCGGCCTGGACGACGCGCTCACCGGCGTTCCGGGCGTGCTCGTGCAGAGCCGCGGCGGCGCGCAGGACGTGCGCATCACCATCCGCGGCTACGGCGCGCGCGGCAATGGCGATCGCTCCAACTCCGGCAGCATGCGCGGCATCCGCGTGCTCACCGACGGCATTCCCGTCTCCGAGCCCGATGGTCGCACCAGTCTCGACCTCGTGAACATCGGCGCGACGGACCGGGTGGACGTGTCGCGCAGCAATGTCTCGGCGCTCTATGGCAACGCCTCGGGCGGCGTGGTGAACCTGCGTACGAACGTCAACTTCGACCGGCCCTACCTGCAGTGGACCGAGAGTGGCGGTGACTTCGGGCTGCGGCGCGACCAGCTCTCGTTCGGGTTCGCCGCCGGCCGCGGGCGCGGTGTGGTGACGGGCTCGAACACGTCGTTCGAAGGCTGGCGCGACCACAGCGGCAGCCAGTCGGCACAGGTGCAGGGGCGGTTCTCGGTGCCACTCGGGGACGAGGTCCGCGACCGGTTGTTGGTGCTGGCGGACTTCGCCAACAACCTGATCCGGTTCCCCGGCGCGCTCACCGAAGCCGAATACCAAGCCGACCCGACGCAGGCGAACCCCACCTACGTGAGCCGCGACGAGCGGCGGTACAACCGTGTGGGCCGTCTCGCCGGCACGCTCGAACACTCGCTCACCACCGACCAGGACCTGTCGGTGGCGCTGTTCGTCGAACCCAAGGCGCTGCAGCGTTCCGAGCGAAATCGCTACCGGGACTTCACGCGCTACCACGTCGGCGGACAGGCCGTGTGGAGCTTGCGCGAGCCGATGAAGAACGGCGTGGCGGGGCGCACCGAGATCGGCATGGACGAAGCGCTCCAGGACGGCGCGATCCTGTTCTGGAACCTCACGCCCGACGGCAATCGCGGCACGACCCAGATCGCCAACAAGCGCGAGGGGGCGAACAGCTTCGGCTTGTTCCTGCAGCAGTCACTGACGTGGAACGAGCGCTGGTCGGCCCAGGGTGCCGTTCGCTATGACCGCCTGCTCTACGTGTCGGAGGACTTCCTGGACCCGACGCTCAGCGACCGGAAGGCGTTCGAGCACGTCACGCCGAAACTGAGCGTGAGCTGGTACGCCGGCGACCACACGGTGTTCGCAGCGTTGGGCGGTGGTGTCGAGACCCCGGCCTTCAACGAGATCGATCCGCCGCCGCCGTTCGACACCCAGACCTCACTCAACCCGTTCCTCCAGCCGATGGTGTCCACCACGTACGAGTTGGGCGCGCGCGGCTCGCTCACGGACCGCTGGGGCCGTTGGAGCTACGACGCGGGCGCGTACTGGATCGACACCCGGAACGACATCGTGCCTTACAACGGCGGGGCGTACTTCTATACGGCCGGCAAGACGCGCCGCCAAGGCCTCGAGGGCTCGCTCCAGGTCCGGCCCACGGCGATGCTGACGCTGCGCGGCGGCGGCACCGTGTCGAGGAACGAGTACGTGGAGTACCAGAACAACGTCGGCGACTTCGCCGGCAACGACATGCCGGGCCTCCCGACGCTGTCGTGGTCGGCGTCGGCCCGCATGGAACTGCCGCGCGGCTTCGGCGCCGAGGTCTCGACCGACGGCATGAACGAGTACTTCGCCGATGACGCCAACACGGCGCAGACGTTCGTCTATGGGCTCGTGCACGCCTCGGTCGACTGGAAGCTCCATGACGGCGCTCGCTCGCTGCGTGCGTTCGTCGCGGGCCGCAACCTGCTCGACAAGGATCACATCGCGTCGGTGTTCATCAATCCATTGAACGACCCCGCACCGAACGGGCCACTGCGCTATATCGAGCCCGGTCTGCCGCGGCAGTTCACGCTGGGGTTCACGGTCCAGATGTGAGGTCGCGACAGCGGACGGCCCCGCGAGGGGTCGTCCGCTGCTTCGTGTCCCGTGGTGCAGGCGGCCAGCGCGCGCGGCGCTTCGGGCGATCGGCCCCCGATGAACGACCCCCTCCGCTGCCCGCGGCCGCCGCCTGCGCCCACGGTCCCTCCGAGCCGGGCGCACTCCGGCGCGCACGAGGGCGCGCAGGGCAGGCTCGGCCGGGAAGTCCCCAAGTTCCGTCTGGACCGCCGCTCGGCGGGGCCGGATCCGCTCCCTCGGGTCGGCCCCCGATTGCGACCTTCGGGTTCCGCGTCCCGGCCATTCGCCTTGCGGCAGTCGGAGCCTTGCGGCCCCGCCGTCACGTATTGCAACCCTGGGGCCATCGGGCCGAGGGCCGCTGGCCGCTGTGTCGCAAGGGGTTTCACGCGCCATGCCGGCGGGGCTGGCGGCGCCGCTGTCGTCAGGGCGACGCCCCCGTGAACCGGCCGACGGCAGGTCCCAGGCTTCCGGGGTGCGCATTCACACGCCCCGGGGCGGGCGGATGGCCATTCCACAGCGGAGGGACCGGCCGGGACCGCCTACATCTATATACTTGACGTGGTGCACGTCTGTGCAGTAGGCTGCGTTCGTGCCAGGTCCGATCAGCGGACCCACCCGAGAGGGATCTCCAGATGCTCAACGAACGCTCCCGAGAAATCCTCAGCTTCATCCAGCGCTATCGCCGCGAGCACGGCTCCGCCCCGACGATCCGCGAGATCGGGAAGCACTTCGAGATCTCGTCCACCAACGGCGTTCGCTACTACCTGAACCTGCTCGAGAAGGCGGGTTACATCCGCCGCACGGGTGGGATCTCGCGCGGGATCGGACCCTCCGAGGACACGTCTACGGGTATTCCCCTGCTCGGTCGTGTCGCCGCCGGCCAGCCCATCACCGCCCAAGAGAACTACGACGGCTCGCTGGAGCTGCACGAGATGTTCGGCAAGTCGGAAGGGTTGTTCGCACTCCTAGTGCGCGGGGACAGCATGGTCGACGCGGGAATCGTGGAGGGCGACTACGTCATCGTCCAGAAGCAGGAGACCGCCCGGCCCGGCGAACTGGTCGTCGCCATGCTCGACGACGAGGCCACCGTCAAGTACTACCGGCCCCGCAAGGACACCGTGGAGCTCGTGCCCGCCAATGAGAAGTACCAGCCCATCGTCGTGGATGGTTCGGTCGAGTTCCAGATCCTCGGCCTGGTTCGAGGAGTGATCCGCACCGTCGGTCGCAGTTAGCCATCCCCGGGCGGGAGTGGTGTTCCCACTCCCGCCATTCGTTTGCTGTCGTGGTGCACATCTGTTCACCGAAGTCCCCGCAGGAGGTCACACCGTGGAAACGAACATCGCTCACCCCGTGCGGCAGGCCCTCATGCAGAGCTGGGAACCGCTCTATCGCAGTCAGCTCCACTATCTCGTCACGTGGAGCACTCGGGGGCGGCGTCCGGTGTTGAAGGATCGTCACATCGAGGCGATCCAGTCGCTGGTTCGCAGCACCTGCGAGGATCGCGGTATCGCGCTGGTCGAGGTGGTGGCCGGCCACGACCACGTGCACGTGATGTTCGGCTTGAAGCCCGCGCAAAGCGTGGCGAGTGCGGTGCGCGAACTGAAGGGCCGCACCAGCATGGCGCTCATGCAGGACCACCCCGAGCTGCGCGTGTGGCTGCGCGGCAATCTCGTGTGGGACGAACGCTACGCCGTCGAGACCGTGAGCCCGCTGCGCGTGGATCGAGTGCGTGAACGACTCTCGCACACGCATCGCGCGATGCAGGAGCACCTGCTGCCCGAAGACTGGGCGGCCGCCAGCTGATCCGTCCTCTCCCTGACCGCGGCGCGCATCTCGAACGTGCTCCTCGCCGCCGCGGTCGGAGGGAGGGGGCTGGGTGTCAGCCGCGCTCGACGCTCGCTTCGGCAGCCTCGGGATGCCCGCGCGTGGCCAGCACCGCCGCCACGATGACGGCGAACGCACCTGCGAGTTGCGGTGCGCGCAGCGTCTCGCCCAGGAACACGGCCGCCGCCGTGATGGCGACGACCGGCTCACTGGTCGCGATCACGCCGGCCTCCGCTGCGGGCAGCCGCCGCAGTCCCGCATAGAAACAGCGAAACGGGACGAGCGTCGAGAACACGCCGAGCAGCAGGAACCGCCACCAGACCTCGGCGGAGTAATGCGCACCGACGATGCGCCACGGCGGGGTGATCACCGCCCAGAACACCGCCGCGATCGCGAATGTGTAGACGAGCACGGTCTCGGGTGCGTATCGCCTGAGCCCGCGCTTGGAGTAGAGCACGTAGAACGCGAAGATGACCGATGACGACAGGCCGACCGCCCAGTCCAGCGGGCTGGCCTTGAGCGCGCGCGCATCCACGCCGTTCACAAGCAGCGCCGTGCCCGCGACGGCGAGCACGACCGAGACTGCGGTGCCCGGCGTGGGCTGCTTCCCGCGCATCCATTCCCAGAGCACGATCAATGCGGGGGCCAGGTACTGAAGCAGGATCGCGAGGCCCACACCCAGCTTGGCGATCGCGTAGTAGTACGTCCCCTGCACCGCGGCCACGCCGGCGAGCCCCAAGACCACGAAGTAACCGATGTCGCGCCGCTCGACGTGCAGCGCGGCGCGGTCGCGCACCGCGAGCCACAGCAGCAACAGGTTCGCGGCGATCACCAATCGCAACTCGACCACGGCGAGTGCAGGCACGCCGTGGTCGCGGAACACCGATCTCGCGAGCGTGGCGGTCGTGCCCCAGAAGCAGGCGGCGAGGAACACCAGCCAGCGCCCGAGCACACGCTGGTCTGGGGGACTGGTGGCTTGTTCTGGAGGCAACATCAAGGCGTGCAGCCTATTAGCTTAGTATGCCAGCGGCTCACCTCAACGCTGCCGGCCGAGCCCGCCCATCTCGATGGCCTCGCTCCCGGTCTCGAGCATCGTGCAGCGTCCCGTGAAGTGAACTCCCTGCTCCATGCCCACGGTCATCGCGGCCACGTCGCCCTCGACGCGGCAGCCGGCCTTCATCTCGATGGAGCCCAGGGCACGGATGTTCCCGTGCACGCGGCCCATGACCACGGCCTCCTTCACCTCGACGTCCGCGCGCATGATGCCGTGCTCGCCGATCTCGAGGCGCTCGCAGTTCAGGATGTCGCCTTCGAACTCACCGTCGATGCGAAGTGTGCCGGCGACCATGAGCGTGCCGCGGAATGTCGAGTTCACACCGATCACCGTGTTCGCGACCGTCGGCTCCTCCTGTGGCTGTTGCTGATGACGGAACTTGAGCACCCGAACCTCCCTGTCGCGGCTAGAGGACACCCCAGGCCTCGAGCAGCCGCTCGAGGTCTTCTTGGCTATAGAACTCGAACTCGACCTTGCCGCCCTTGCGCCCCGGCGCGATCGCCACACGCGTGGCGAAGCGCTGCTGGAGCTTCGTCTCCCACTCGGTGAGCCCGTCGAGCCGCGTCGCGCGCGGCCGCGCTCCGGTCGTGCGCTGCTTGCGCCGGATGAAGGACTCCGTGCGGCGGACCG
>Ga0075429_100006475_pt1 | contig 10143 bp, 5 predicted proteins | sample RhiMetdeltSRZDD3_FD_75295 | JGI IMG/M metagenome (GOLD analysis project Ga0075429, IMG submission 75295) | Populus rhizosphere microbial communities from Tennessee, USA - Rhizosphere MetaG P. deltoides SRZDD3 | ecosystem: Host-associated > Plants > Roots > Rhizosphere > Soil | place: USA...
GTCTTCGTCTTTCTCGATCGGATCCCCGAGCTGTACGTCAGCGTCTTCGGCACGCTCAAGGCGGGCGCGGTGGTGGGACCCCTCTTTTCGGCGTTCGGGCCCGACGCCATCCGTGATCGTCTGGCTGATTCGGAAGCCACGATCCTCATCACGAGCCCCGCGCTCGTGGACCGGGTGGAGACGGTGCGCGCGGAGCTCCCCGCGCTCAAGCACATCGTCATCGTCGACCGCGAAGGCACCGGTCGCGCGCGACGCGCCGACTACATTTCGTATGACGACGCGATGAAGACGGCCGCGGGGCACTTCCCGATCGAGCAGACGCGGCCGGAGGACTTCGCGATCATGCACTACACCTCCGGCACGACGGGCAAACCGAAGGGCGCGGCACACGTCCACCAGGCGGTCCTGGGGCACTACATGACCGCCAAGTACGTTCTGGATCTCCACGATGACGACATCTACTGGTGCACGGCGGACCCGGGTTGGGTGACCGGCACCTCCTACGGCATGTTCGGCCCCTGGGCCAACGGCGTGACATCGCTGGTCTACGAGGGCGGCTTCAACCCCGACAAGTGGTACGGGCTCATCGAGAAGTACAAGGTCTCCATGTGGTACACGGCGCCGACCGCGCTCCGCATGCTCATGAAGGCCGGCGAAGCGGTGCCGAAGAACCACGACCTCTCCAGCCTGCGCTACATCTGCAGCGTCGGTGAGCCGCTGAACCCGGAGGCGATCATCTGGGGCCTGCCCATCTTCAACCAGGCGATCCACGACAACTGGTGGCAGACCGAGACCGGTTGCATCCAGATCGCCAACTATCCCGGCATGGACGTCAAGCCAGGTTCGATGGGACGGCCGACTCCGGGCACTCACGCCGCCATCGTGGACGACGAAGGACGCGAGCTGCCGCCCGGAACCGAGGGGAACCTGGCGCTGAAGCCAGGATGGCCTTCCATGTTCCGCACCTACTGGAACAAGAAGCCGATGTACGACTCGAAATTCCATCATGGCTGGTATTTCTCGGGTGATCGCGCCCGCATGGACGCCGACGGGTATTTCTGGTTCGTGGGCCGCGCCGACGACGTCATCAACACGGCCGGACACCTGGTGGGACCGTTCGAGGTCGAGAGCGCGCTGGTGGCGCATCCGGCGGTGGCCGAGGCCGGAGTCATCGGCAAGCCCGACGAGGAGCGCATGGAGATCATCAAGGCGTTCGTGTCGCTCAAGGACGGCTACGCGCCTTCGGACGATCTCGCAAAGCAGATCAAGGAGTTCGTCCGCACACGGCTCGCGGCGCACGCCTACCCGAGAGAGATCGAGTTCATGAAGTCCCTTCCGAAGACGCGCTCGGGCAAGATCATGAGACGGCTGCTCAAGGCCCGGGAGCTCGGCCTGCCCGAAGGCGACACCTCCACCCTGGAAGACTGATGCCACACGTCAAGCTGTTCATCCCTGGGCCGACCGAGGTTCGCTCGGAAGTTCTGCAGCGGATGGCGCACCCGATGATCAGCCACAGGAGCTCCGAAGCCGCGGAGCTTCAGAAGACCATCAGCCTCCAGGCCGCCCAGATCATGTTCACCGAGCACCCCGTGCTGTTCAGCACCAGCAGCGGCACGGGCCTGATGGAAGGCGGCATCCGCAACGGCGTGAAGGAACGCGTGCTCTCGCTCGTCTGCGGCGCGTTCACCGAACGGTGGCACCGCATCGCCCTGGACTGCGGCAAGCAGGCCGACAGGATCGAGGTGCCCTGGGGCCGGGCGATTGCGCCGGAAGCCGTCGAGCTCGCGCTGGCCACCGGCAAGTACGACGCGTTGACGGTGGCTCACAACGAGACCTCGACTGGCGTGGCCAACCCCATCGGCGAGATCGCCCAGGTCATGCGCCGGTATCCCGACGTCGTCTTCATGGTGGACACCGTGTCTTCATTGGGCGGGATGCCTCTGAAGGTGGACGAGCTGGGCATCGACCTGTGCCTGGCCAGCGTGCAGAAGGCGCTGGCGCTCCCGCCTGGATTCTCCCTCTGCTCGGTCTCTCCCAAGCTCATGGAGCGATCCCGGGCCGCCAAGGGCAAGGGTTTCTACTTCGACTTCGTGCGCATGCTCGACAAGCACGGGAAGAATCAGGCGCTCACCACGCCGTCGCTCCCGCACATGTTCGCGATGGAGTCGCAGTTCGCGCACATCCTCGAAGAAGGCCTGGAGCGACGATGGGCACGGCACCACCGGATGGCCGCCACCGTGCGGGACTGGGCGAAGGATCGGTTCGGACTGTTCGCCGACGAGACGCATGCCTCCGACACACTCACCTGCGTGTCCAACACGCGCGGCATCGACCTGGCCGACCTGATCTCGCGCCTGCGCAAGGAAGGGATGCTGATCAGCAACGGCTACGGCGACCTGAAGGGAAAGACATTCCGCATCGCCCACCTCGGAGAGATACAGCCCTCCGACATCGCGACGCTGCTTTCCACCATCGATCGGCTCCTGGCGAACGCATGACGAAGTCGACGCGGAAGGTCCTCATCAGCGACGAGGTCTCGCGGCGGGCGCTGGACCGCTTCGAGGCGGAGCCAGGTCTGGCGGTCGACTACAGGCCGGGACTCCCAGCGGCGGAGCTGGAGCGCATCGTGGGCGATTACGAGGCCCTCGTCGTCCGAAGCCAGACGAAGGTGACGGCGAAGGTCATTGAGAAGGCCGCCTCGCTCACGGTGATCGGCAGGGCCGGAACGGGCGTGGACAACGTCGACCTCGAGGCGGCCACGCGGCGGGGCATCGTCGTGATGAACGTGCCGGGGGGCAACACCGTCTCCGCCGCCGAGCACACGATGGCCATGCTGCTCTCGATGGCCCGCGGGATTCCCGCCGCCGACCGCTCGATGCGGGCGGGCCGGTGGGAGCGGGGCAGGTTCGTGGGCTCGGAGCTGGAAGGCAAGGTGCTCGGCGTGCTCGGCATGGGCAAGATCGGCCGCGAAGTCGCCCACCGCGCCCGCGCCTTCGGCATGGATGTGCTCGGCTACGATCCGTTCGTCTCGGCCGACGACCTGACGCGCACGCACACCGCCTTCGTGCCGCTCGAGCAGCTCTTTCACAGATCCGACTTCATCACCGTGCATACGCCGCTGACGCCCGAGACGCGCCACCTCGTGGGCGACGCGGAGCTCGCCGCCTGCAAACCGGGCGTGCGCATCGTGAACTGCGCGCGGGGCGGCATCGTCGACGAGAAGGCCCTGGCCAGGCACCTGGCTTCCGGGCACGTGGCCGGCGCGGCGCTGGATGTCTACGAAGAGGAGCCGCCGCGCGACCTGCCGCTGCGCGACATGGACAACGTCGTGCTGACGCCGCATCTTGCCGCCTCGACGGCCGAAGCGCAGGAGAAGGTCGCCGTCATCATCGCGGAGCAGGTCTGCGACTACCTTCGCGATGGGGTCGCCCGCAACGCCGTGAACGTCACACCGATGGATCCGCGGGTGCGGGAGCGCGTGGGCCCCTACCTCGACCTGGCCGAGAGGCTGGGCCGGTTCCAGTCCCAGATGCTCGAGGGCCACCTGAAGGAAATCACGGTCGAGTACAGCGGCGAGATTCCCGGCGAGGCGCTCCCCGCGCTGACCGTGGCCATCCTGAAGGGGTACTTCGAGCGGTTCCTTTCGGGGCCGGTGAACGCCGTGAACGCGGCGTTCATCGCTCGGGAGAGAGGCATCCGGCTCAATGAAGTCAGGACCAGCGAGCCGCAGGATTACATCAACCTCATCACGGCCGTGTTCGACACCGATGTGAAGCGGCACGCGATCGCGGGCACGGTGTTCGGCCGCAACCTCCCCCGGATCGTCAGGCTCGATGGCTTCCGGTTCGACGCCATGCCCGAGGGGGAGCTGCTGCTGGTCTCCAACGACGACCGGCCCGGCATCGTGGGAATGGTCGGCGGACTCCTGGGCGCGCACCAGGTGAACATCGCCTACATGTCGTTGGGACGTGACAGAATCGGGGGCCAGGCGATCGCGGTCATCAACATCGATTCGCCGCTTCCCGACGGAGCGGAGGCCGAGCTGCGCTCGCGGCCGGGAATCCTCTGGGTGAAGACCGCCAGGCTCTGACCGCGAGCCCTCCGCTAACGCGCGCCCGCGAGCACGGCGCCCGGCGGGCCGCTCCCGTTCCAGAGCAGAAGGTAGAGCAGGTTGTTCTGGAAAATCGGGTCATTCGCCAGCACGCCGTGGCTGCCGCAGACGAAGAAGGCCGACTTGAAGTTCATCGACGATTCCTGCGTGCCCTCCTTGCCATCCGGGATCGCGAGCAGGCTCTGCATCAGCACGGTACCGTCGCCGGGACCATAGAGCACGCCGGCCAGAATGGCGGCGACTCGTTCGTCCTTGAATTTCGCGCCATCGAACAGCACGTGCTGCCGGCCGCGCTCCCGCGTGACGATGGCTGTCTTGAGAGTGTTGGCGCAGTCTCCGCCGAACGCGTAGTAGGCCACCTCGGGCGCAGCGCCGGCCGGCGCATCGAGCGCGCGATGCAGACGATCGGCCCTTTCGAGCTGCCGCGCGAGGAACTCGCGGGATACCACCGCGTCGTTGATGGCCTCCCGGCCGCGCCGGCTGCGCGCGGGGCGGCGGTCCAGCCGCTTGCGCGCCTCCGGTGAGAACCTGGACCAACCCTCGCGGACCCAGGCATCCGCGTCATAGACGTCGATGTCGACGGTGCCGCCGGCCGTATCGGCGAAGAGGATCGTCCCTCTCGGCGGAAGCATCTGGTAGACGGCCGGCATCGTGAAGACCACTTCGGGACGCATCGGCCGGAACACCTTCTTGACTCCCAGGTGGAGGATCTTCAGCGATTCGAGGCAGCCGCGGTTGGGCGTGCCCATGAGAATCACCTTGTCGACGTGAGCCGCGCCCACCATGGTGGGCGCGCGCGGCGCTTCCCCATCGATCACGTCGACGCCACCGTACTTCACGTAGTACCTCGCGATCAGTCCTCCCTGGCTGTGCGCGAGCAGGTCGAACCGCTCCCCAGGCCGCCCCCGCGCGAGCTTCAGGCGATCGATCGCCGCCGCCAGCAGCCCCGCCGATTCGACGAGGTCGCGCCGCCAGTCGTAGACGAACACGAAGGCGTTGTCACCCGGCCTCGGATGCTCAATGTCACCGATCTGATACCCGCCGGCCGTGGTGAGCGACCTCAGGATTTCTCCGTAGAAGTCCCTCCCCCAGAGCTTGTCGTAGATCTGGTACGGCTCGAGCGTGTCTTCCTGGCGCGCCGCATCGAAGCCTTCGAGCGGCAGCGCGAGGTCATCCGTGTCTCCGCCCCGCAGGACGTTGGTCATGTTGCCCCAGACCACGCGATGCGTGCGGGCGTCACGCAGCTTGGAGCCGAGGAAGCCATGAAGGAGGATCAAGGGATTGCGGGGCTTGTTGAGCCGCGCGATGCCCGACGTTCGGCTCATGTCGGGCTTCTTGAGCAGACCGCAGCCGGCGGAGAGCGCCGTCAGGAGGACAAGGGTGGTAGCGGACAGTGACCGGATGCGCATCCGGAGGCACCTCGCGATCCATTCGCCGATTGTTCACCAGGGAGGGTGGGGCTCCAGCGAGAAAGCCCGGGCGGCAGGTTGATGCTCAAACCACAATATGGCGGAATCGGCCCGTCTTTGCAAGCCGCGCGCCCGCGGCCGGAATCCGAGGCGTTCCGGTCAGGCGCTCCGGATGCCCCTCAGGTTCCTCAGAACCACGGCGCCCAGCAGCGCCACGGCTGTGAGCAGGACGACCCAGAGGAGCCAGGGATAGCGTTCGGTCAGCGGCTTGATTCGGGCGGCCGCGCGAGACGGGTTGTCGGCGACGGGGCCCAGGCCGGCTTTCGGCGGCGGTGACGTGTCGAGATCGGGCAGCAGCGACGCGAGGTCGTAGGCGGGCCTGGCGGCCTCGGCATTGCCGTAGTAGAGGCGGTACGAGCCGCCTTCCCGGACAGGGAAGACGAGGCGATGCACCAGTCCTTGCGCGGACACGCCCGTGGCCCGCAGCGGCTGGTTGTCCTCGTCATGGATCACCACGCGCAGCAGTCGCGCCGGCTCTCCAGGAAGCGTGATCGTCTCCGACGCCGGCTGCGACGCCTCAGGCTTTCCGCCGGACTTCCTGAGAAAGACTCCCGAAGCGATCGGCCGCCACGGCGTCTCGATCTCGTTTTCGAGAGCTTCGCCGTCTTCGGAGCGCCCGCGGCGGATTCTCATGCGCTCGGAGGCACGCGCGTAGGCCTGGTACTCCCGGCGGTAGGCCGTCTCGTCGAACTGAACCGCGACCTGGAGCGGCCTCGCGTTGTCGAACCCGAAGTCCATGTCGAGCGTGGTGGTCCTGGCGTTGGGATCCGAGGCGGACAGAAGCGTGGCCCGGAGCGGCTCTGTCTCGGCGAGTACCGACACGCGGCGGCGCGCGCCGACTCTCGCGATGGACGGGGGCGAGGCCTCCTCCGGCATCGCGAACACCGAGATGCGAAGCCTGCGGTAGTCGTTGTCCGGAAGCGCCACCTCGTCCAGCAGGGCGGCCTGCTGCTGCAGCGACGCGGGAACGCGGTGGATCCAGGCCTGCGGAACCAGCATGACCCAGTCGCGGCCGTCGCCGCCTTCGACCACCACGCGGCGCCGGAAGCTCACGCCGGGCGTTTCCACGCGAAGGATGTTGCGCGTTCCGGGAGCGTCGAACTCCAGCTCGACGCGGCTTCCATTTCCAGGCAGCGTCACACGGTTCAGCAGGCGGGCAGGCTGCTCGATGTCGCGCAGGCCTCCGCGTCTCGGACTGATCACGTACGGAACCTCCCGCCCACTCTGGTCGACGATCCTGAGATCGGCGAGGTCCGGGCGGCTCTCGGCCAGCACGGGGCCGTCGAGCGCCACCCAGGCCAGCCCGCCCTGACCTGGCGCCTGGGCGACCCCCGTGATGTCGCGCATGTATCGCCACTCCGGGTGGTCCGCCGCTGCGAACGCCGATCCCGAGGACAGCCACGCCAGCGCGACGGCCGCCGCCACCATGGCGATGCGCGATCGGAAACGACTGTAGAAGAACGACGCGACGACCAGGAGCAGGCCGAGGATCAGGAAGGAGACGATCCTGTGGATCGCGCGCAGCTCCGCCATGTCCATGAGGAACACCTTCGCCAGCGTCAGGCCGAACAGTCCGAACGAGGCATAGCGCGCCGGGCGATTCGAGCGCGCGAACCCGAGCGCCATGAGACCCGACGCGAACAGCGCCCACAGCACCGAAATCGCCGCAAGGGCCCGAACGCCGTTGGAGGCCATCTCCTCCGGCGTTCCGGGCAGGTACGCGTAATGCCCATGCACCTCCGCCGTGAGCAGGATCAAGAGCAGCGCGGTGCCGGGCGCGGGAAGGAACCGGCCCACGTCGAAACCGGCGACGTTGGGCCGGTTCGGCCGCCGGAGCCGCCATGCCGCCGCGAAGAAGGCCCCGACACCCAGCATCCCGGTCCAGAAGACCAGCGTCGCGAACAGTGGATGCGGGTTCGAGGCGGCCCGCGCGACCATCGCAAACAGGGGCAGGCAGGAGGCGGCCAGCAAGGCCGTGCCGGTCAGGACCAGCACGCGCTCGGAGAGCCGCTGCCCGACGAGAATCCACGCCAGCGGGTAGAGGGCCCACAGGATCATGACGGAACATGCGCGGGCGTCCGGCGTCCACTCCCAGAGGATGGCGTAGAGCCAGGTCTCGGAGTGGAGACAGAAGAGCAGCATCGCCACTCCGGCCACCATCGCCATGGGGGCCACCGCCTGCTCCATCTGCTTCACGTCGGAAGAGCCGCGGCGGTAGAGCCACGCGGCCGCGAACACCGCGGCGAGCACGAAGATCCAGACGCCGAACGTCGGATTGATCGCGAAGGTGAACGGCGCCGTGTGCAGTGGCGTGTGCCGGGCCAGCAGGCGGACCGCCGAAAGCAGCAGCACGACCAGGCCGGCCCCCCGGGTGAATGGAGCCTTGTACCTGAATCCAAGATGCACCAGCAGCAGGCCCTGAGCGGCCCAGGCCAGGGTGATTCCGTGCAGCCCCAGCTGGAGCGGAATGGCCAGCGTCAGGAACGTGATGCTGATGCCGAGGATCGAGAGGGCCATGGCGCGATCCTCTGGCAGCCGGCGGCGCACCAGCGCGCAGAGCGCCAGGTAGCAGGCCGACAGGCCCAGCGCGAAGAAGCCGAGCCGCATCGGGCTGATGGCGTAGATCATCCTGTAGAGGTGGCCGAAGGTGAACGCCGCATTGGCCAGCGCCAGGGCATGGTCGCCGGGAGTCGCCACCACGCGTCGGGCGAGGTTGTGGCCGTAGGGGATCAGCAGGAAGATGAAAAAAAAGACGGCGAGCCCTGTCAGCGCCACGCCGAACCGCGCCGGTGAGTAGTGTGCGCCGTACCATCCCGCGTACAGCAGTCCGGTCCCCGCGAAGGCGAGCAGATCGAGGACACGCCACCGTTTGAACCAGGTCACCGAGAGCGCCCCCAGCGCCAGCACGGTCAGATAGGCGAACAGGAATCCCGCGGCATCCTGCCCGGTGGAGAGCAGCACGGGCGTGAGATAGGCGCCGAGGAACGCCAGCACCGCCACCGCGAGGGAGTCCTGGAGCAGCGCGAGCGCCACGCCGCAGGCGGTCACGGAGGCCATCAACACGAAGGCCGGCAGCGCCTCGAGGAGACTGTAGAATCTGAAGGCGAAGAAGAAGGAAAGGAACATCGCCCCGAGCCCGCCGCCCGTGAGGCCCTGGGAGAAAACCCGGTGGCCGCGTCTCCGGATGGCCTCGGCCGCCAGCACCGACGCAAGCCCCGCGCTCACGCCGATGGCCACCCTGCCGCGCGGGCCGACCCAGGCGTTGTCGTAGGCGTACTTCAGGAAGAAGGCCACGCCGAACAGCAGCGTCACGATCCCGGCCACGTTGAGCCAGCGGGTCCCGACCAGCAGCTCGAAGCCCGCGTCGCCCGAGGCGCGGGGGCTGCCACCGACTGGAGACACATCGCCCCGTGGCCGGGCCGCGCTCGGGATGGCGGGTGGTACGGGCACGGAGGGAGGCGGAGCCTCGGCTGATGGAACAGGCGCCGGCGGATGCACTGGCGTCTGGCTCGGCGGCGGCACCTTGATGGCTTGCGTGACTCGCTCGAGCTCGAGGTCCCGAACGCGCCGATCCAGTCGCGCGGCCCATACGAGCGCGACGATGGCGACGACGGGTGTGGCCAGCAGCAGGAGCGCGAGCGGCAGGAAGAACACTTCCATCTCGGCCCTCCCCCTTCACCGAAACCAGGTCGGCTGTTCGTCTCAGATCTTGAGGAAGCACCATTCCCTGGTCATCGGAACGCTCCCCATGGGGACACCGCCCTTGGCCGTGACCAGTAGACAGTCGGAATGGTTGTAGCCAAATCCATTCTCCGGGTCGTAGAGCCCGGGCTCGTTGGAAAACAGCATGTTCTCCTGGAGGGTGCTGAAATCCCCCAGGGAGATATCCGACGGGGCATCATACACGAAGGCTGCGTGAGCCCGACTAGAGGGCGGTGAGCAGCCGCATCGTCTCCTGGAATCTGAGCGCGACCATCACGAACGCCGCCGCCAGCGCCAGCGCTGCCACGAAAGCCAGGGAGTCCCAGAGCCTCGACGAGGCCGCCCGCGCCGTCCCGGTGTCGGGGATCAACAGGCCGAGCAGCGCGCCGCAGGCCAGGCCGCCCAGGTGCGCAAAGTTGTCGATCCCCCGGATGAAGAACCCCATCGCGAGCCCGTAGAGCGCCCACTGGACCATCTGGCCCTTGATGGTCTGCCCCACCGACCCGCCGCGGCGCCAGCCCCAGACGGCCGCCATCCCGATCAGGCCGAAGATCGCGCCGGACGCCCCGACGCTGAATCCTCCGGCGTGCAGGCTTCGCAAGGCGCTGATCAGACCTCCCGAGACTCCGGTGACGAGGTAGATCAGGAAGAAGCGCGACCGGCCGTAGAGCTCTTCCATCAAGGGCCCCACCGTGAGGAGGGCCCACGAATTCATGAGAAGGTGGAGCAGGCTTCCATGAAGAAAGATGTAGGTCAGGAGCCGCCAGGATTCGCCCTGGAACACCTCCGGCGAGAGCATCGCGCCCAAGGCCTTGAGAGTGATGCCCCACGCGGCATCCCTCCACTCAGAGGCCAATCCGG
>Ga0075429_100006477_pt1 | contig 10142 bp, 11 predicted proteins | sample RhiMetdeltSRZDD3_FD_75295 | JGI IMG/M metagenome (GOLD analysis project Ga0075429, IMG submission 75295) | Populus rhizosphere microbial communities from Tennessee, USA - Rhizosphere MetaG P. deltoides SRZDD3 | ecosystem: Host-associated > Plants > Roots > Rhizosphere > Soil | place: USA...
GACGCGGGTCCGGAGCCGGCAGCGAGTCGGTCGCGCGCTTCACGCCGACGTCCGCCTTCCAGCGCTCGGCATAGCCTGTTGAGATGACGCCGCGCGCCGGGATCGCGACCCAGCGCGGGTCGTCGTTCAGTCGCGACATCTGCTGTCCAGCGCGCATCGCCGATGCGAAGACGTCGAACGCCTGTGCCGATCGCGTGGGGTAGCCTAACGCCGGCAAGTCGAACGGCTCGAGGAGCTTGAGCGAGTGCAGCACCTGCATCCCCCCCTGCGGCGGCGGCGCCGACAGCACCCCTCGGCCCCGATAGACGGTGCACAGCGGTCGCCGCCAGTTCGGCGTGTAGGCCGCCAGATCCTCGAGCGTCACCGGATGCCCACCCTCGTTCATCCGCGCCACCAGGCGACGAGCTGTCTCTCCCTCGTAGAATCCCTTCCGCCCTTCGGCGGCGATCCGCCGAAGCGTGGTCGCGAGCTCCGGATTCCGCACCCGGTGGCCGACGCCGAGCGCCGTGCCGTTAGGCCAGTAGATCGCGCGGGCGACGACGTCCCGCGTGAGGCGGGCCGAGTCGCGCTGGACCATCTCCGCGAGCACCTGGTAGAGCGGAAACCCTTCCTCCGCGAGCCGGATGGCAGGTGCAAGCACCACCTCGCGCGAGAGCTTCCCGTACTTCTCGTGCGCCTCGAGCAGTCCAGCGACGTTCCCGGGGACACCCACCACGCGCAACGGCGACGCAGAGTCGGCGCGGATGGCCCGGACGCGACGGAACGACGCGATGGGTTGAGCCGGGTAGAAGTCCAGGAACTCCGCGCGGTGCTCGCGCTGCAGCCAGATGAGCATCGCCCCGCCACCGCCGACCCCCGACATCTCCGGCTCGGCGACACCGACCGCGAAGGCGGTCGCCACCGCCGCATCCACCGCGTTTCCGCCCTGGCGCAGCATGGCGGCGCCCGCATCGGACGCAAGCGGGTGGGCAGACGTGACGACGCCGTGTTCCGCGACGAGACGGCGCCCGAGATCCGGCGCGAGGGTCGGCGAGGCCGCGGGGGGCGCCGCGGGCGAGCACGCCGCGAGAACGGCGAACGTGGTGAGCGCGAGTCGCTTCATGTGTGGCGTTAGGCGGTGCAACCGGTCACTGAATGCGTGCCACGCCCTTGCCGGGGGTGGCGAACCGCGTGAAGACGGCGGGGTCGTGCCCCGGAACGATCAGCCGGAGCGATGACGCGAGGCGCTTCATCCGGTCCTGCGCGCGCAGGTTCGACAGCGAGTCGAGCGTCTGCGCGATCGGACGCCGGCCGTCGAGGTTCTCGTAGAGATACAGGTTGTCGGAGGCGACCACCGCCGTGCCCGCCCCCGTACGGATCGTCACGTACTGCGATGCGAACGTGTGCTTGCCGCCTGTGAACACGGTGATCCCCGGAATGATCTCCGTCGAATCGCCGTTCACCTGCTGCACTTTCCCTTTTCGCGACAGCGACAGGAACATGCGCGCGACATCATCATCGATCGCGCGATCGCGCGCCTCGCCGGCGGGCCCGATGTGGTGCTGGTACTCGTCCTTCTGAATCCAGACACGCGCGTTAGGGAACAGATCGGCGCCGTCGGCGTGGTCCCAGTGCACGTGCGAGATGATGATGTCGGTAATCTCTTCGGGAACGACGCCGACCTTCTTCACGGCTTCCGCGGGTGTGATGTAATCGACAGGCTTCCACCGCTGCATGAGCTTGTCGCGATAGAAGCCGGCGTCGACGAGCACGACGCGTCCATTGCCGCGCGCGAGCCAGATGGTCAGCGCGGCGTCCATTCGCCGGCTCGTGTCGGCGCCCGCGACCAGTCCGCGCACGGGGAAGTCGGAGAGCGTCCCGTAGCGAATCGCGTAGAGCTCGTACGTCGGCGCCTGCTGCCGCGGCGCGTGGGCGGGCTCGGTGACGACGGCAATGCTGGTCATCGCCGCAAAACCCGAACAGACGCGGATGGCGTTCACGGGGAGTCTCCGAATGGGTGGATAATCGTCGCGATGACCGGACCCCGATGCCAGCCTCCGTGCGTCACCAATTGGTGTGCTCGCATGCTTGACCATGCCGAACGGCGTGAATAGCCTTCCGCCCTCTTTCCTCTAACGCGGCGCTCCGTCGAAGTGTTCTCAGGCGAACAGGTCGCCTCGCTCCTCGAGGAGCTTGGAGTGACGCACGTAGTCACGGTCCCCGACAGCACCATTGGCCGCTGGGAGGGAGCCATTGAGCGCTCCGCCCGCATCCGCCTGGTGCGTGTCTGCCGCGAGGGAGAGGCTTGGCAGGTCGCCGGCGGACTTCACCTCGGCGGCGCAACGCCGCTCGTGATGATCCAGTGCACGGGGCTGTTCGAGTCGGGCGACGCGTTACGCAACGTGCTCCATGATTGGAAGCTCCCGCTCTTTTCGATCATCGGCTACCGGAGCTATCTCGATCAGGCCAAGCTCCCGGGCGACACCTGCCTCGTGTTCACCGAGCCGATTCTCGAGGCGTGGCGCATCGACTATCGACTGATCACGAAGCCGGCGCAGCTCGACGAGATTCGCTCCCACTTCCACGCGTGTCGCGCGGGTGAGCGCGCCGGCGCGGCGCTGATTGCCGAATGACGATTGAATCCCGAGTGCGCATCCCGCTCGTGGCGGCGCTGGAGGCGCTCCGCGCCGCGCGTCGCGACGACGAAGTCATCATCCCGACGATGGGCAACGCCCGAGAATGGATGAAGCTCGGCGCCCCCCACGCGCTCGATCTCATCCTCGTCCCATCGGCGATGGGACACGGGACGTCGATTGGTCTTGGGCTGGCGCTCGCGCAGCCGGAGCGACGCGTGATCGTGTGCATGGGCGACGGTTCACTGCTCATGAACCTCGGCTCGCTTGCATCGATCGTCGCGGCACGAGCGACGAATCTCGTCGTCGTCGTCTTCGATAACGGCGTGTATGAGGTGACGGGGCAGCAGCCGACGGCCGGATCGGCGGCGGGTCGCGCGGGCAACGCCGGCGTCGATTTCGCGGCGGTTGCCCGGGCGTGCGGGTTCGAGTCTGTGCACCGCTTCAGCGCCCTGAGCGAGTGGGCGGGCTCGGCTCGCCGATTGATCGATGGGCCAGGCCCGACGTTCGTGGCGCTGGAAGTCGAGCCGGTTGTGGGTGGAGTCGCTCCCAGCTCTCCCGGTCCAGCCCCGCTACGCGCTCGCGAGCTGATGAAGTCGCTCGCTCGCTAGGTCAGAGCTTCGCGAAAGGTCGCCTCGAGTGCGGCTTCGAGAGGCGCCGGGGCGCGAGACAGGCGAGACCGCAGTGCTGCTCCCTCCCAGGTATTCAGCATGAACGTCGCCGTCTGAAAGGCATCGACGTCGGCTGCGAGGTCGCCCCGAGTGCGTGCTTCCTCGAGTGTCTCGGCCAGCCGCCGCGCGATCCCGTCGAACGCCTCGTCGATGCGACGGCGGAATGCCGTGCTGACTGCAGCGAGCTCCTGCCCGAGAAGCCCGAGCAGCGAGCCGAGGTACCCCTGCGACGCGTACATCGCGAGCAGTCGCTCGAAGAACAGTCGCACCCGCTCGACCGGGGCTCGATCGATGTCAGCGAGCGCGTGATCGAGAACCATGTGCACTTCCGCCACGTACCGATCGACCACCTGCAGCGCGAAGTCTTCCTTGCTGGCGAAGTGGTGGTAGAACGAGCCCTTCGGAACGCTCGTCGCGACGAGCAGGTCCTGGATTCCCGTGGCATTGTAGCCACGCTCCAGGAACGTCGCGAGCCCGGCGTCCAGCAGGCGACGTTTGGTGATGTGAAGGGCTTCGTCGGCGGGGAAGGCAGGGCGCTCGATCATGATATCCGGGGAAAAGCGGAGGCCATTGGGATTGCTACCCCGCCGGACGGCCTCCGCTCCCGGCGCGACGCCCTACTGGAGCGTGACGTACCGCTCGAGCCGGGCTACCTCTTTGGCATTGACGTACTTACCGATCTCCTTCCGGAACTGCTCCATGGACTGGTAGGGTCGGTACTCCTTGAACTCACGCAGCATCCGCTGTCCGACGCCGGGAATCGACAGAATATCGGCGTCCGAGGCGGTGTTCAGGTTGACCGGTACGAAGACGTACTGCTCGAACCTCGCGACCTCGGCTGCGGTCACGTACTTGGCAATTTCCTTCCGGAACTGCGGTAGGCCGCCCTTGTACGGGCGGTACTCCTCGAACTCGTGGGCCATTCGAGCGCCAACCCCGGGCACCAGAAGAATCTCGTCCCGGCTCGCGGTGTTCAGGTTGATGGCGATGAACAGCTTCGGATACAGCGCTGTGCGCTGCTCCTTGGAGAGCGACTTTCCGAGGAGCGAGTCGAGCTGAAGCATGCTGAGGAACGGCCGCTGGTCGAGGACCGACTTCACGATCGCCGCGTTCATTCCCGGGAGGGCGGCGAGCTGCTGCTCGGTGGCCACGTTGGGGTCGAGCACGCCGCTCTGGTTCTTCCCGACCTGCGCCGATGCGGCGGACGCGGTGATCGCGACCATGAGAACGGTGCGCGATGCCAAGCGAACGAAGTTCATGAGTTTGCTCCGATGCGATCGTGATGGCCCGAATCGAGGGCCGGGTGCCTGTAGGCGTAAATGAGACCCAGCAGACCGAGCGCGATCATGGCGCCCGGCGCGAGCGATGGGGGCGACGCGCCCTGAATGGCCTTCCACAGGAGCCCGAGTCCGGAGAGTCCCGGATACATCTCGAGCTCGAACTCGATGTTTGCCCGATAGTGGAGAAAAGTTCCAACGAGCCCACTTGCGATGAACAACAACATGACGCCCTGATGCACCCTGATCGTTGACCGGCTCGGCTTCACGGCGTGCCACAGAAGTGTCAGGGCGCTGAGCGCGACGACGAAGAGCGGAACGAGCTGCCACGCGTCCTCGACATGACCGGTGAGCAGCAGGTCCGCCGCAGTGCCGAGGATGCCGATCGTGAACAGGGCGAGCACGAATCGTCGAAGCGTGCGAATCGTCGCCGGCGCGTCGGATGGTCGTGTGTCAGCTTGCCTTTCCAGCGACGATATGCTCACGGCGCGGTCGATTGCGTCAGTCCACCCGGCGCGCGCCGCCGGCCGCTGCGGCGTCGGCTGGCCGCGTCTTCAGCCGGAGGCGAATCGCCGCGGCGAGAAAGCCGACAAACGCGCCGACCAGGCCTCCGGCGAGCGATGTCACAGTGAGGCCGCCGATGACGAGCCCGACCAGCGCTCCCAACGCAGTGCCGATGGCGGTCTGCGCGAGCGCACGTCCGAGAGGCACACGGCGAAGAAATCCCAACGCCGTGATGGGTGCGAGCACCGTCCCGAGCATTGCACCAGCGGAAGCGCCGACCGCGGCCATGCCCAGGACATCGGACGGGAGCAGCACGAGCGCCCATACCGTCAACACGATGCTGCCGAGCAGCGCACCAGCGAGCGCTCCAATGGCAGCGAGACTCAGGGTGACGACGACGATGCGGCCGACGTGCATGGCGGGGCGTCCTCGAGGTGACGGCAGTACGAGCGTGAAAGGTCATTGCCGCGGCGAGCGATTGCCAGCGTTTCCGTGCATGATCCGGTGCATCCGCATTGACACGGAAACCTCCCGGGCATCGTACGCTGTCAAATTCACGGACCTCCAACCCAGGATCGATCCATGTCGCTTCTCATCGTCGCGCGCGTCGCGGCCGCCGCGGTCCTCACAGCCAGCATCGCCGGGTACGTCGCCGCCGACCTCAAGGGCGACTACAACGTCGAGTTCGTGGTCCAGGAAACTCCGTACACGGGAACCTTCAAGACGACTCCGGGAGAGAAGAGCGCGTTCACGGCGAAGCTCGACTTCACGACTCCGTCGAGGGTGCTGGCGGACGTCACCGGCAAGACCGCCGGCGACTCGATCACCTTCGACGCGAAGTACGAGGACCAGGGCCGCGGGTGCACCGGCACGCTGACCGGCAAGGGCAAAGTCGAGAAGGATGCCACCAAGTCGGCGGGCGTGATCGAGATCAATGACAGCTGCGGCGGCGTAATGTCAGGCACGTTCAGGCTCTGGAAGTAGCATGACGTCGAGCCCGGCACGCGCCAAGCGTGCGAGGGCTCGTGCCGAGGGGAGAGGGGTATTCGTCATTCGGCATTCGCGTGTCGTTGCGCTATCATGCGACGCGCGAGCGCCGAAGCGGTCGATCCGTCGCGCGGCAGCGCGTTCCCTCTCACGTCGAGCAGCCGAAGTGCAGTCCAACGCTCTCCTTCTCCTCGCGTCCGCGATCATCGCGACGCCTCTCGCCGGGCACGCCCAGCCACCCACCTCCAACGTGGGGCAGCCGCCCACCCGCGCCGACTCGTTAGGTAAGGCGGCGAAGGCGTCGGCGGCCAAGCCGCGCGCGCCCAAATCGGGAACCGCGGGCTCCGCGACCGCGAAATCCACTGCGCCCGCCAAGCCCGGTCGGAAGACATGGACCGGCGGTCGCAACGGATACGTCGTCGACAGCGCGGAGGCGGCGAGCCTGTGGCCGGTGAAGGGACCGGCACCGCTTCCGGGAGCAGTCATCCCCGCGAAGCGCATCATCGCCTACTACGGCAACCCGCTCTCGAAACGTATGGGGATCCTCGGCGAGGTCCCGCCCGACGAGATGCTGTCGCGGCTCGACCGCGAGGTTGCGAAATGGGAGAAGGCCGACCCCAGCACTCCGGTCCAGCCGGCCCTGCACCTCATCGCCGTCGTCGCGCAGGGCAGCGCCGGCCGCGATGGCATGTGGCGCACCCGAATGAGCGACTCGCTCATCGAGCGGGTGTACGGCTGGGCGCAGAAGCGGAACGCGCTGCTGTTCCTGGACATCCAGGTCGGTCACAGCACGCTGCAGGCAGAGATCCCTCGGCTCGCGAAGTACCTCGAGCGCCCGAACGTACACCTCGGCATCGACCCCGAGTTTTCGATGAAGACCAAGGCCAAGCCGGGCACGAAGATCGGCTCGTTCGACGCCGCGGACATCAATTATGCGACGAGCTACCTCTCTGAGCTGTCGGCGTCGAAGAACATCCCGCCGAAGATTCTGGTTGTGCACCGCTTCACGCGCCCGATGGTCACGAACACCGGGAACATCAAGCTCGACCCGCGCGTGCAGATCGTGATGCACATGGACGGCTGGGGTCCGCCGTGGATGAAGCTCGACTCGTACCACGACTACATCTACCTGCACCCGGTCCAGTACACGGGCTTCAAGCTCTTCTATCACAACGACACGAAGAAGGGCAACCCGCTCATGACGCCCGAGCAGGTTCTCAAGGTGTTTCCCAGGCCCCTCTACATCCAATACCAGTAGCTGTCGGCTGGTGGCTGCGAGCGAAGGCTGCCGGCTGACCGCTAAGGCTGCGAGCTGCGAGCAGGTGCCACCAGCCGCCAGCGGCGAGCAGCTGATGGCTGATGGCTGATGGCTGGCCGCCGCCGATGGCTGAGTGTCCTAGCACGACTGTTGAAATAGACTGCTCCAGGTAGCCCGACCATTGACCCTGGAGCCGAAATGCACTCCCTGACGACCTTCGCCCGCCCCGTAGCGCGATACGCCGCCCTCTTCCTGCTGGCCGCGTGCGCCACGAATCCCGTGACGGGGAAGCGGGAGATCTCCCTCGTCTCCCAGGATCAAGAGATCCAGATGGGACAGCAGGGAGCCCAGCAGGTCGCTCAGGAGATCGGCCTCGTCAATGACCAGGCTCTGCAGCAGTACCTGCAGACCATCGGCGCTGGGCTCGCCGCCAAGTCGGAACGGCCGAACCTGCCGTGGACCTTCCGGGTCGTGGACGATCCCACGCCGAACGCATTCGCGCTTCCCGGCGGATACATCTTCGTCACGCGTGGGCTGCTCGACCTGATGGGGAACGAGGCCGAGCTCGCCTCGGTTCTCGGACACGAGATCGGCCACGTCACCGCCCGCCACTCGGTCCAGCAGATGAGCCAGCAGCAGTTGGCCCAGCTCGCTCTGGGAGTCGGCGCGATCATCTCGCCGACCGTCGCCCAGTTCGGCGACATCGCGGCGCAGGGACTCGGACTGCTCTTCCTCAAGTACGGGCGCGACGACGAGCGACAGGCCGACGACCTCGGCTTCAAGTACGCGCTGACCCAGGGCTACGACGTTCGCGAGATGGACGACGTCTTCCGCTCGCTCCAGCGGATCGGGGAATCGAGCAAGCAGAGCCCTCTCCCGACCTGGCTAGCCACCCACCCCGGTGAAGCCGAGCGCATTCAGTCGATCGACGCGAAGCTCGCGCAGCTCCCGGCCGGACAGCTCGCCAACTCGAAGGTCGGCGCGCAGGAGTTCATGCAGCGCGTCAACGGTCTGGTCTACGGGGCCAATCCACGGAACGGCTTCTTCCAGGGGACGACGTTCTATCACCCGGATCTCCGCTTTCAGATGACGCTCCCGAGCGGCTGGCAGGGGCAGAATCTCACCCAGGCGGTCGTCGGCGTGAGCCCGCAGCAGGACGCGATCATCCAGCTCACGCTCGCGCAGGGCAATTCGCCGGACGCCGCGGCGCGCACATTCCTCTCGCAGCAAGGCATTCAGGCCGGACAGGCATCGCGCGAGACCGTCAACGGAGTTCCAGCGGTCGCCAGCACTTTCCAGGCGCAGACGGAGCAGGGCGTCATCCAGGGGCTCGCCGCGTTCTTCACGTACAACGGTCAGACGTATCAGGTGATCGGGTACTCCCCCGCCCAGCGGTATTCCACTCACGCCGAGTCGTTCCGCCGTTCGCTCGGAAGCTTCGCGCCCGTCACCGACCAGCGCATCCTGAACGTGCAGCCGAACAAGGTGTCCGTCGTTCAGCTGCCGCAGGCGATGACGCTGACCGAGTTCGCGCAGCGGTACCCGTCGACCATTCCGATCGCGGAGCTGGCGATCATCAATCAGGTGGAGAGCCCGTCGACGTCGATTCCGGCTGGAACGCTGCTCAAGCAGGTCGCGGGCGGTCGAACGGCCGGATAACCGGAATTCGTCATGAGAGTGCGCGAGCAGTCGCACTCCCGTTCTGCGGCGGACGGCCCAGGGCTACCTTTCCCGCATGACGCCCTGGGTCAAGCGACTGCTCATTGCGAACGTCGCTGTGTACTTCCTGCAACTGACGGTGCCGGGAGTGACGCAGCTGCTGGCGTTCGCGCCATCGTACGCGCTGTACCGGCCGTGGACTGTCGTGACGTACATGTTCACGCACAGCCAATTCTCGGTCACGCACATCCTGTTCAACATGATCGCCCTCTACTTCTTCGGCCCGCGGGTCGAGGAGCGATTGGGGTCGACGAACTTCATTCGGCTGTACCTGTTCAGCGGGATCGTTGGCGCGCTCCTGTCGATCGTGTTCAATCAGGGTGGTTCGATCGTCGGTGCGTCGGGCGCCGTGTTCGGCGTGCAGCTCGCGTTCGCGAAATACTGGCCGCGTGAGCGGATCTACATCTGGGGCATTCTCCCGATCGAGGCGTGGCTCCTCGTCCTCATCACGACGGCGATGGCGCTGTACGGCGGCTTCGCGGGCGGCGGCGGTGGCGGCGTCGCGCACTTCGCGCACCTCGGCGGCTACCTCGGCGCGTGGCTGTATCTGATCTGGATGGAGCGGCGCTCACCGCAGCGCCAATGGAAGGCGAAGCTCGAGAAGCCGGCGAAGAAGGTCGAGATCGGTAACTGGCGGACCATCGATACGAAGGGGATCCACGAGGTCAACCGGGCGGAAGTCGACCGCATTCTCGACAAGATCAGCGCGAAAGGCGTCGAGAGCCTAACGCCGGCCGAGCGGACATTTCTGAGCCATTTCGCGCCTCCGGACGACCGGCCGGTCAGGCCGACGTAGCGGGCGGCCATCGCTAGCCATCACGCATTGGTGGCTCATCGTCCTGCTTGGCCTTGTGGAGCGCCTCCTCGAGAGGCCGGCCGAGCGTGAGGACCACCAGCGCGATGCCCGCCGCGGACGCCGCGACACGCCATCGACCGATTCCGCACGAGATCCCGAGGGTCGCCGCAACGAAGATCGACGCCGCCGTCGTGAGGCCTTTCACGTTGCGGCCATCCGCGTGCAGGATCACGCCGCCGCCGATGAACCCAATCCCGGCGACTACACCCTGAATCACCCGTGATGCCGCATCAGCGTGCGTGAGGTCGTTCCGCACGC
>Ga0075429_100006478_pt1 | contig 10142 bp, 6 predicted proteins | sample RhiMetdeltSRZDD3_FD_75295 | JGI IMG/M metagenome (GOLD analysis project Ga0075429, IMG submission 75295) | Populus rhizosphere microbial communities from Tennessee, USA - Rhizosphere MetaG P. deltoides SRZDD3 | ecosystem: Host-associated > Plants > Roots > Rhizosphere > Soil | place: USA...
TCGGCGCCGAGGCCACCGCCCACGGCCTCGACTTCCCGATCCTCTTCGACGACAGCCAGGCGGTGGCGAAGGCGTTCCACGCCGCGTCGACGCCGGAGTTCTACCTGTTCGACCGCGGCCGCCGGCTCGTCTACCAAGGCCGCTTCGACGGCACCCGCCCCGGCGGCAAGCCGGCGACCGGCGACGAGCTGGCCGCCGCCGTCGACGCCGCGCTGGCCGGGCAGGCGCCGCCGCACGCGGGGCTGGCGGCGATCGGCTGCGGCATCAAGTGGAAGCCAGGAAACGAGCCCTGAGCCACGTGGCCGTGCTCCGCCTGGTCGTGATCGCCGCGCTGCTCGGCGCGGCGGCGCGCGCCCACGCCGACCCGGCGCCGGCGGCGATGCCGGCGGCGGTGCCGACCGCCGTGCCGTCGCCGGCGACCGCGCCCGCGGCGCCGTCGCCGACGCCGGTCGCGACCTCGACCGCCACGCCGCCCGATCGGCCGGGCGCTGCGCCGCCGCCGACATCGTCGCGCGACACCCCCGCGCGCCGCGCCCGCGAGCGGCTGGCGACCGCGCTGCGCGAGCAGTGCGCCCTCCAGCGCCTCGCCTGTGACTGGCTCGCCTTCCTGGGCTCGCTCGAGCGGCAGGCGGTGCTGCGCGCCCTCGACGCCCGCCAGCTCGAGCTCGAGCCGTTGCCGTGGGGCAAGCAGGTCGGCCGCATCCACGTCGTCAACCACCAGGTCTTCGGCCCCGACAACGGCTTCCTGCAGTGGTTCAACGTCTTCCACCGGAGCAGCCGCGAGTTCATCGTCCGCCGCGAGGTGCTCCTGCGCCCAGGCGACACCTGGGATCAGGCCAAGGTCGACGAGACCGCGCGCAACCTGCGCGACCCGGTGTTCTCGTCGATCGCCACCGTGGTGCCGGTGAAGTCGACCGTCCCCGGACAGGTCGATCTGCTGGTGGTCAGCCGCGACGTGTGGAGCCTCCGCCTCAACTCCAACTACGAGTACCAGGAGGGGACGTTCACGTACCTGACCATCTCGACGTCGGAGAACAACTTCTTCGGCCTGCGCAAGGTCATGGCGTTCGTCTTCGAGATGGACCAGGGCGCCTACTCGGTCGGCCCGCTCTACGTCGACAAGAACCTGCTCGGCCGCCACCTCGACGTCCGCCTCCGCGCCGGCGCCATCTTCAACCGCGACAGCTCCGACTACGAGGGCTCGCATAGCCTGTTCTCGTTCTCGCGCCCGCTGTGGTCGCTGTCGACCGAGTGGGGCGCCGGCCTCAAGTGGAGCCACCGCTTCGCCACCGAGCGCGAGTTCCAGGGCGCGCTGCCGCGCCTCTACGACGATCCGATGACGCACCGCAAGTCGCCGTGGCAGTACCGCGAGGAGAACTGGGCGATCGACCTCAACGCGACGCGCGCCTTCGGCGACGGCGTCGAGCAGCGGGTCAAGGTCGGCCACCAGGTCGAGGTGCAGCGGCCGTCGGTCCTGCCCGACTTCATGGGCGACGCCGACGAGCGCGGCCGCTTCGTGCGCGACGTGCTGCCGCGTTCGGAGCGGACCTCGGTCGTCTACACCGGCTACGAGCTGTTCACGCCCAGCTACCGCGAGCTGCGCAACATCGAGACCTTCGACCTGGCCGAGGACGTGCGCTTCGGCCCCGAGCTGACCACCACCGCCGGCGTCGGCCTCGAGGCGCTCGGCTCCGACGCCACCTTCGGCCGCCTCACCGGCGACGCCGGCTGGACGGTCGGCCTCGGCGACGACGGCATGGCGGTCGCCAGCGGCGATCTGACCCTGCGCCGCCAGGGCGGCCGCTTCATCGACAACAGCGCCGGCGGCCTGCTTCGCCTGGTGACGCCGAGCCTGCGCGTCGGCGACGACGGCGAGATCGCCCTCGGCCGCGTGGTCGCCGAGGCGCGGCTGTCGACGCGCTGGAACGAGACCCAGAACCGCTTCCTGACCCTGGGCGGCGACAACGGCCTGCGCGGGTTCGTGCTCAACCAGTTCGACGGCCAGCGCCGCGCGGTCGGCCAGCTCGAGGTGCGCACCGCGCCGATCAGCGTCCTGTTCACGCGGGTCGGCCTGGTCGCCTTCTACGAGGCGGGCGGCGCCGCCGACTCGCTGCGGACGATGGCCATCTACCACGACGCCGGCATCGGCCTCCGGCTCCTGATCCCCCAGCTGTCACCCGAGCTGCTCCGCTACGACTTCGCCGTGGCCCTGAACGGGCAAAACGCCGGCGGACTCCGGTTCAGCGCGGGATTCCGCCAGAGTTTCTAGTCGCTACGCGCGCTCGGTCGCGGCCGATCCTTCTTGTATCCTAGGAGCCCAGTGCCGGACGACATCCGAGATCCGCGCATCGGCACGGTGCTCGACGACCGCTACAAGATCGTCGCGCGGCTCGGGGTCGGCGGCATGGGCGTCGTCTACCAGGCCGAGCGGATCGGCCTCGGCCGTCCGGTGGCGATCAAGTTCCTGCGCGCCCAGATCGCCGACAAGGACGAGTTCCTGGGCCGGTTCGAACGCGAGGCGCTGGCGATGAGCCGGCTGCACCACCCGCACTGCGTGCCGGTGATCGACTACGGCGTCGCCGACGCGCCGTACATCGTGCTCGAGTTCGTCACCGGCAAGACGCTGACCCGGCTGCTCGACGCCGGCCCGCTGTCGCCGAAGCGCGCGATCGCGATCATGCGCCAGGTCCTGGCCGGGCTCGCTCACGCCCACGAGCACGGCATCATCCACCGCGACATCAAGCCGGACAACGTCATCCTCACCGACGCCACCGGCACCGGCGATCACGCCCAGCTCCTCGACTTCGGCCTCGCCAAGGTGGTCGCCGGGCCCGAGGCGAGCTGGTCGACCGCGTCGCTGGCGGTCGGCACTCCGAGCTACATGTCGCCGGAGCAGGCGCGCGGCGAGGAGGTCGACCACCGCACCGACATCTACTCGGCCGGCGTGATGCTGTTCGTCATGCTGACGGCGCAGAAGCCGTTCAACGCGCCCGACCCGCTCGAGGTCCTGCGCATGCACGTCGAGTGGCCGCCGCCGAAGCTGGCCGACCTCGCGCCGCGCGGCCGGCGCTTCCCGGCCGACCTCGAGGCGGCGGTGGCGCGCGCCCTCGCCAAGTACCCGCGCGATCGCTTCCCGACCGCGCTCGCCTTCTCGCAGGCGCTGGCGTCGATCCGGAGCCTGCAGGCCGACACCCAGCCGGAGGCGGTGATCCGGTCGACCCGGCCCCGCCGCGCCGACGACGCCGCCGTCGAGCCGGCGCGCGAGCTCGCCGCCGACACCGGCGAGGTGCGGGTCCGCCGCGGTGGCCGCGCCTTCACCTGGCTGTTCCTGCTCCTGCTCCTCTGCGGCGCCGGCGGTGCCGCCTGGTACTACTACGCCCGCCTGGGTGGCCGTCTGCCGTGGCTGCCGGCGGCGGACCGCGACGCCGGGGCCGGCGACGTCGCCCACGAGCTGGCGGTGCCATCGCGGCCGATCGCCGAGCCGGCGGCGGCCCCCGACGCGGCGGCCGCGCCGGCGGCGACCCCGGCGCAGGCGCCGCCGCCGGGGACCGTCACCGTCGACGTCGCCTACGATCCGGCGCCGGGCGAGGACGCCGCGGCGAAGGCGGCGGCCCCACCGGACGCGGCGGAGCCGGCCGCGCCCGCCCCCGCGCCCGCGCCGCCGCCCGCCGAGCCTGGCCCGCCTCCCTGAATCGGGATCTCTTTTGCCGTGCCGGCCGCGCCGGAATTCCCGGCTCGGAAACCTGCGCGAAACGAGGCCCCTTCAAGCTCGGGAGCATGTCCACCCCTGGCGTGTCGGTCCACGTCCACCACCGCGGAGAGCGGAGCCTCGACGGCATCCTCCGCCTCATCGACATCGCCGGGGAGGACCGCCCGCTCGAGCAGCAACTGACCGAGATGTGTGGAGAGATCGCCGAGCTGGTCATCGCCGACGTGGTCAGCGTCTACGTCCGCGAGAGCCGGCCGGGCGGCGAGTTCCTGGTCATGCGCGGCAACCTCGGCTTTCCGGTCACCGCGATCGGCGGCGTCGCCCTCAAGGTGGGCGAGGGCCTGACCGGCATGGTCGCCGAGTGCATGCGGCCGGTGTCGGTCGCCCACGCCGCCCACGACTCGCACTACAAGCACGTGCCCGGCCTCGGCGAGGAGCGCTTCCCGGCCTTCGTCGGCGTGCCGCTCCTCGGCGGCGGCCGGGTCTCCGGCGTCCTCGTCATGCAGCGGCGCCGGGCCGAGGCGTTCACCGCCGCCGAGATCGCCCTGGCCACCGCGCTGGGCGCGCCGGTCATGCTGGCGGTCGACCGCGCGCGCAGCCGCTCCGAGGAGGCGCCGCGGTCGGCGCGCCTCACCGGCACGCCGCTGGTCGGCGGCACCGCGATGGGCCGCGCCGCGGTGGTGCCGACCCTGGCCGCGCTCCCCGACGCCGCCGAGGGCGTCGATCTGGCGCAGGCGCTCGACCGGCTGCGCGACGATCTCGAGCGCGCCGGCCGCCGGCTGCGCGATTGCGACGACGTCGGTGTCGGCCGCGCCCTCGACAACCTCGCCCTGGTCCTCATGGACGCCCGCTTCCGCGAGCGGATCGGCGAGAGCGGCGGCAACGCCGCCGCCGCGCTGCGCGGCGTCGCCCGCGACTACGCCCGGGTGCCGTACCGGGTGGCTGCCCGCGGCGGCGTCATGGAGCCGGCCCTCGCCGAGCGCGCCCGCGAGATCGAGGACCTGTGCGTGCTCCTCTGGGCCAGCTCGACGCGCCGGCCGCTCCTGCCGCCGGGAGGCGTCTGGCTGACCGAGCGCCTCGGCGGCTTCGTCGCCCTGTGCGCCGCCGCCCGCGGCGCTGCCGCGATCCTCGTCGACGGCGTCATCGACTCGCCGGCCGCGGTCGCCGTCGCCCGCGCCGCCGGCGTGCCGGTGGTGGCGCAGGTCGAGGGCCTGTTCGCGTGGGCCCGCCCCGGCGACCTGCTCGTCGTCGACGGCGACGCCGGCAGCGTCCGGATCAACCCGACCGCCGCGGCGGTCGAGGGCGTCCGCCGCAAGCGGCAGACCGGCGACCTCTAGATCACGTCCGAAGACGGACGCTCAGCTGCCGACGATGAAGACGCAGCTCGTCGTCCCGCTGCCGCCGATGTTCAGGGTCGCCACCCGGCGCGCGCCGTCGACCTGGTAGCCGTCCGCCTGGCCGGTGACCTGCAGGTAGGCGTCGAGCAGCTGGCGCACGCCGGTCGCGCCGACCGGGTGGCCGGCGCCGATGAGGCCGCCCGACGGGTTGATCGGCAGCTTGCCGCTCATCGCGATCACGCCGTCCTCGACGGCGCGCCACGACTGGCCGGGCGCGGTCAGCCCGAAGTGATCGATCGCCATGTACTCCGACGTCGTGAAGCAGTCGTGGGTCTCGATGGCGTCGAGCTGCCAGCAGTCCTGGATGCCGGCGCGCCGGTAGGCGTCGGTGATGGCGCGCCGGGTGTGGGGCAGGATGAACGGCTGGCCGGCGCTGTCGGCGACCTTGTCGTCGAAGCGGATCGGCGCCGTGCGGTGGCCCCAGCCCTGGATCTTCGGCAGGCGGTCGAGGTCGAGGCCGCGCCGGCGGGCGTAGGCGGCGGCGAACGCCGGCGACGCCAGCAGCACCGCGACCGCGCCGTCGGTGACCTGCGAGCAGTCGCTGACCTTGATGCGGCCGCCGATCTTGGCGTTGAAGTCGTCGGCGCAGCAGGCGTGCGCCTCGCTCATGTACCAGGTCCGGGTCTGCGCCCGCTGGTTCTTCTTGGCGTTGCCGTAGTTGATCGCCGCGATGCGCGCCAGGTGGCGATCGTCGAGGCCATAGCGCTTGTCGTACTCGTCGCCGAGCTTGCCGAACAGCTTCGGGAACGGGAACTCGACGCCCTTGGCCTCGAGCTCGTACCAGGCCGCGGTGCCGAGGAAGTCGCCGCCCTTGGCCGGGTTGACGGTCTTCATCTGCTCGACGCCGACGACCAGCGCGCAGTCGTAGCGGCCGGCCTCGATCTCGGCCGACGCTGCCAGGAGCGCGATCGAGCCCGAGGCACAGGCGGCCTCGTGGCGGGCGGTCGGCAGGCCGCGCAGTGACGGGTCGACCTCGACCAGGAAGGCGCCGAGGTGGCCCTGCATCGAGTACAGCTCGGCGGCGAAGTTGCCGACGTGGCCGACGTCGATCTCCGACGGGGCGACCCCGGTCGCGGTCAGCGCGCCCTCGACCGCCTCGCGGATCATGGCGGCGATGTGCTTGCCCTCCTTGGTCCAGTTGCGGGCGAAGTCGGTCTGATGACCACCCAGGATGTAGACGGGTGCGGACATTGGCGGATCCTCGCGGGCTCAGGTGAACGGGGAGGGTTACGCGACGAAGAAGCGGCCGCGGTCGACGTTGGGCTCGGTGAACAGGTGCAGGTTGCGCTCGGCCGCCTCGACGACGACGCGCGGCACCGGCAGCCGGGCCTTCTCGAGCTGGTGGACCGTGCGGCGGGCGCCGAACAGGTCGACCAGCAGGCCGGGCGGGGCCCAGTTGAAGCCGAAGGCCATGATCCGGTCGACGTCGCGGACCTGGATGACGACCTCGCCGACGCGGTTCAGGCCGTAGCTGACGTAGCCCAGCACGACGCGGCGGGCGAGCTCGGCGTCCTTGCCGTTCGCGGTGGCCAGCACCTCGAAGGCGTCGCGGTAGCGACCAATGCGGTGGAACGCGCGCATCTGGGTCACGAACACCGGCGGCTCGCTCGCCGATTGCGCCAGCGGCTGGTAGTCGCCCGTCTTCGGGTCGAGGACGAGCTTCACGGCGTTCGGACCCTTCCCTTCGGTGCGGAAGAAGCCGCCCTTGGCGGCGGTCTTGTTGCCGAGGTGGCCGGCGGCGATCAGCTTCGCCATGTAGGCGGGCAGGGCGAAGGCGGCGTTGGCCTCGTCGGCCGTGTTGGCCTTGAGGTTGTCGACGATCGCCTGGTGGACGTCCCAGCCGACGAAGTCGATGGTGGCGAGCGGCGGCATGGCGCGGCCGGTGTGCGGGCCGATGATCTGGTCGAGGTAGGCGACGCCGTGCTCCTCGGCGAGCTGGGCGACCTCGTTCAGGACCTTGAAGCCGACCCGGTTGCCGCAGAACGCGGGCGTGTCGGTGGTCTCGATGACCTCGCGGCCGAGCTTGCCGGCCAGCAGCTGGCGCATGTCGTCGAGGACGCCGGCGTCGGTGCCGGCGTGCGGCACCAGCTCGAAGCCGACGATGACGTTGGGCGGGTTGAAGAAGTGCATGCCCATGAAGTGGCGGCCGAAGCTCGCCGACCGGCCGGCGCACATGGCCGCGATCGACAGGCCCGACGACACCGTGGCGACCACGCTGTCCGGCTTCCGGACGGCGTCGACGCGGGCGAAGATGTCGCGCTTGGTGGCGAGGTCCTCGGCGACCGCCTCGAACACCAGGTCGGCCCCGGCGACCGCGCGGTCGAGATCGTCGTAGGAGCCGACGTCGATGAGCGCCCGGATGGCGGTCGTCTTCAGCATCTGCTCGGCGCGGCGCAGCCCGGCCTCGGCCTTGTCCCGGGTCCGCGCCAGGAACGTCGTCGGGATGCCGGCGCCGGCGAAGACGGCCCCGCTGCCGGCCCCCATCGCGCCGTTGGCGCCCAGCACGACCACCTTTCGAATCGTTCGCGTCATGCGTTCATTAACACTTCGGACCTCTCTTCATGTCAATCTGTAAATTTTCGACAACCGAGTAAATTCTGTGTAAACAAGAGGAGTTACGGGGGAGGCCTCGGGTATGTGCCCGCTGTCTGACGCGGCGCATCGGCGCGAAATGAAAAGGGACTGGGGCGTCGGTCCCAGCCGGACACGCCCCGCGCGGCGGCGCGATCGCGCGCCGCCGGAAAAAAGCGATCGAGAACGCGGCAGCGCCGCGCGCCGCTAGTTCGGGCGCGCGGTCTGCGATCGCTGTGAAGGCTCGCGCGGCGGCTCGGCGCGCGGCGGGTCGGCCGGTATCGGGCGCCCGACCGTGACCTGCACCGACACGCCGAACTCCTCCTGGAAGAGGTCGGCCTTGCGCACCATCTGGGCGTCGTCGCGGGTCGGCCCGTCGCGGGTCACCAGGTCGAAGACGATGCCGTTGCCGACCCGGCTCACCACGACGTTGTCGACGCGCTGCCGGTGCTCGGAGTCGAGGCTGTCGGCGAGGCGGAGCAGGGAGGTCAGCCGGCGCAGCTGGCCGCGGCGCTCCTTGGGCAGCGGCGCGTCGCCGATGATGCGGCGGACGTCGGCGATCGGCTTGCGATGGCAGCGCGCGAGCAGGGCGACCATCTCGCGCTGGGTGCCGTCGAGGCCCGGGATCCGGCCCCACCGGATCATGTACTCGCTGTGCTTGTGGTGGCCGCGGGTGTTGACCACCTCGCCGATGTCGTGGAGCAGGGCGCCCAGCTCGAGGAGGACGAGCATGTCGTCGCCGAGCTGGTGGACGTCCTTGAGCTGCAGGAACAGCGAGCGCGCCAGCTTGCGGACCTGCTCGCCATGGGTGGTGTCGTGGTCGACCCGGTTGGCGAAGGTGCGGGCGGCGGTCAGCAGCGCCTTGTCGACGGCGCCCTCGGCGCGCGCCTGCGCCTGCGCGGTCGCTTCGGCCAGCTCGAGCAGGACCGCCTCGCGGACGCCGACGCCGGGCGAGATCAGGCGCGACACCCGCAGCTGGCGACCGACGGTGGCCAGCACCAGGGCGGCGACCGCCATCACCTCGGCGCGGTCGCGGCGCACGTTGAAGCGCGCCATCCGCTCCTCGATGTCGGCGCCGAGGATGTCGGGCAGGGCGCGCTCGAGCGCGGCCAGCTCGAGGCTCGGCATCGTCGGGTGGCCATCGCCCCAGAGCCGGGTCAGCGCTTCGGCGTTGCCGCCGCAGGCGGCCGCGACGTCGAGCTCGCTGCCGCGCGGCGGCACCACCATCTGCAGCGCGGTCGCGGCGTAGCGCCGCACCATGCCGGCCTCGGCGTCGGAGATCCGGCCGTCGAGGCCGAACGCCTCGATCAGCCGCACGGTGCCGACCGGCAGCGTGTAGCCGCGCCAGACCTGGCCCTCGCGGACGTTGATCTCGAGGCTGCCGCCGCCGAGGTCGAGGATACAGCGCGGCGGCGCGGTCACCCCGAAGGCGTGGACGACCGCCTTGCGGACCAGGCGGGCCTCCTCGTCGCCCTCGATGACCTCGAGCTCGATGCCGGCCTCGTGGTAGAGGCGGTGGAGCAGGACCTCGCGGTTGTGGGCGTCGCGGACCGCGCTGGTGCCGACCGCGCGGTACTGCTGGACGCCGTGGCGGTCGAACATCTCCCGGAAGTGGATGAAGGCGGCGACCGCCTCGTCGATCGTCCGATCGTCCAGCTCGCCGCGGGTGAAGGCGTGGTGACCCAGCCGCACCGGCACGCGCTCGGCCTCGATGCGCACCAGGCCGCTGACAGCCAGCTCCGCCACCACGACGCGGATCGCGTTGGAGCCCGCATCGATGGCGCCCAGGGTGGTGCGCCCTGTCATCGCCCTCACCCTATCACGCCCGGTCTGCGGATCCGAGCCCGAGCCCGAGCCCGAGCCCGAGCCCGATCTCTCGGAATTTCGGGCTCGGCCTCGCTCCTGTGGTGTTACCGCCGACGGCGCCCCGGTCCGCCCCCCGGCCCGCCCTTCGCGCCCTCGGCCGCCGGCCCCGCGTTCGCCGGCACCTTGATCGTGTCGTCCTTGCCGATCCCCTCGAGCACCTCGATGTTGATGCCGTCGGAGATGCCGAGCTTGACGTCGCGGCGGACGAAGGTCTGCGGCTTGGTCTCGACCTCGACGAACTTCTTCTTCGGCGCCAGCGGGCCGCCGCCCTTCTCGGCCTTCTTGTCCTCGTCGAACTGGACCAGCGCCTCGCGGATCGCCAGCACCTGCTTGCGCTCGTCGAGCACGATGTCGGCGTTGGCGCTGTAGTTGGCCCGGATGAAGACGTCCGGCTTCTTCGCGATGGCCGCCTTGATCTCGAACTGGATGGCGCCCTCGATCTCCTTGCCCTTGGGCGCGATGTACTCGAGCTTGCCCTCGAACTGCTGCTCGTCGACGGCGCCGATCTTGATCTTGAGGAGCATCCCCTCCTTGATCTTGCCGACCTCCGACTCGTCGACCTGACCCTGGAAGATCATGTCGTTCATGTCGGCGACCAC
>Ga0075429_100006481_pt1 | contig 10141 bp, 11 predicted proteins | sample RhiMetdeltSRZDD3_FD_75295 | JGI IMG/M metagenome (GOLD analysis project Ga0075429, IMG submission 75295) | Populus rhizosphere microbial communities from Tennessee, USA - Rhizosphere MetaG P. deltoides SRZDD3 | ecosystem: Host-associated > Plants > Roots > Rhizosphere > Soil | place: USA...
CGATTCGGCAAGGTGTACGTCAGCTTCGGCGAGCCGCTGTCGCTCGATGAGCAGATTCTGCGGCATGCGCCCGATTGGAGCCGACAGCCCGCGGACTCGGACGACCGTCCACCCTGGCTTACCCCGATGATCGGAGATCTGGCGAACCAGATCATGGCGCGGATTAACGCCGCCGCCTGCGTGACCCCGATAAACCTCCTCGGACTGGTACTGCTCGCGACGCCGAGGCAGAGCATGGGGGAGGTTGACCTCGTTCGTCAGCTCGAGCTCTACGCATCGATGCTGCGCCAGGCGCCATACTCACCGCGCGTGTGGGTCACGGGGGCGGACGGCGCTTCGATGCTCAGGTACGCCGAATCGATGAGGGTGATCCAGCGCCGGCCTCACGAGCTCGGCGACCTCATCCAGATGACCGAGGACAGCTCGGTCCTGACGAGCTACTTCCGCAACAACGCGCTGCACCTGCTGCTCATGCCATCACTGATCGCCTGCGCATTCCTCAACAACGCGACGGTGCTGCGCTCCGATCTGCTGCGCCTCGCGCGCCGTGTCTATCCTTACGTCGCCGAGGAATATTTCCTGCGCTGGTCCGACGACGAGCTCGAGGGGGTGGTCGGCGAACTGCTCGAGGACCTCGGCAATCATGGCCTGCTGAGCACGAGCGAGGATCGTGCCGTGTGGCAACGCCCGCCGGCCGAGTCGAGCGAGGCGGTGCAGTTGTCGCTGCTCGCACGTGCAACCGTGCCGATCATCGAGCGGTATTACCTCGCCATCTCGCTCCTTCTCAAGGCGGGGAGCGGCAGGCTCAGTCAGGAAGCGCTCGAACGCCAGTGTCAGCTCACCGCAGAGCGCATGTCGCTGCTCTACGAGCTGCACTCGCCGGAATTTTTCGACCGTGCGCTGTTCGGCAATTTTCTCGACCTGCTGCGCTCGCGTGGCGTACTGCATACCGGCGCCGACGGCCGGCTCAGCTACGAACTTCCCGTGCTCGAAGCCATCGCCTCGGACGCCCAGCTCGTGCTGCACGAGCAGATCCGCAACAGCATTCTCCAGGTGGTGCACCGCTGAGCACAGCTTGGGGTGCACCACGCGCTGGCGTTGCGTGCGGGACGGCGCGCGCGCTAGCTTGTCCTTCCAACCGGTCGCCAGGACCGCCCGAGGGCCCGCAATGGATTGGGATACCTACTTCGGCGTCACCGTGAGTCCCGCGGAGCTCGTGCTCCGCGGCACGCTCGTCTACTGGTTCCTGTTCCTGGTCTTCCGTTTCGTAATGCGCCGCGATGCAGGCGCGGTCGGCATCGCGGACATGCTGCTGCTGGTCCTGATTGCCGACGCCTCGCAGAACGCGATGTCGGGCGGCTATACCACCGTCGCCGAGGGCGGGATCCTCGTCACCACCATCCTCGGCTGGAACTGGCTCATCGACTGGGCGAGCTTTCATTCGCCGCTCATCGCCCGGTTGACGACGCCGCCGGCGGTCGTGCTGGTGCGACACGGACGGCTGGTACACCGCAACCTGCGTCGTGAGCACCTGTCCGAGGAGGAGCTCACCGGCAAATTGCGCCAGCACGGCGTCGAACGGCTGCGCGACGTCAAGATGGCGCTGATGGAGAGCGGCGGCGAGATCAGCGTCATCAGGTACCGGGCGGCGTCGGGCGACGGTCCGCAGCGGAAGCGCCCGACGTGAAGGCCGACGGATTGGGGCGTCCGGCACAGCAGGCCCTGATAATCATCGCCATCATCGTGCTGATCGGGTCGCTCCATCTCGCGCGATCGGCCATCGTTCCGGTGCTCTTCGCGATGTTCCTGGCGCTGCTGCTGTCGCCGGCGGTCAATACGCTGGCGCGGATTCGGGTCCCACGGGCGCTCGGCGCGGCGCTGGTCATGGTCACCCTGGTCGCAATGGTAGTAATGGCACTCAGTGCAACCTGGCGGCCGGCGCGTGGATGGCTCGACGCGGCGCCGACCACGATGCGCGCCCTGGAGCGGAAGCTGCGCCCGGTGACGCGAATCATTGCCAAGATCGAGTCGGTTTCCGAGCAGGCCGGGCGAGTGACTGATCCGGCCGCTGCCACCGACACCGCGCGACCATCCGTGCCCGCGATCGCAGACAAGTCCGCGATGCAGAACACGCAGGAATGGCTGATCGCCACCGTGAGCATGGTGATCGTGACGTACTTCCTGCTGGCCGCCGGTCCATCGCTGCTCATCCGGTTCGGCGCCGCATGGAGCGGCAGTGAAACCGACCGCCGATTGCTGCAGATCGCAACCACGATCAGCGAGGACCTGGGCCGCTATTTCGCAACCGTGACGCTGAGCAACCTGCTGCTCGGGCTGGCGACGACCGCAGCCATGCACTGGCTGGACATGCCGAACCCCATGTTGTGGGGTGTTGTTGCCTTCGTGCTGAACTACGTGCCGTACGCGGGGTCGGCCGTGACCTTGACCCTGCTCACCGTCGTGGCGCTGGTGTCTTTTGACGGCCTGGGCAGGGCCTTCGCCGTTGCTGCTACTTACCTGGCGATCACTACGATCGAGGGTCAGATCCTGCAGCCGGTCCTGGTGGGGCGGCGGCTCGACGTGCACCCGCTGGTCGTGCTGCTGAGCCTGTGGTTCGGAGGCTGGTTGTGGGGTATCTCGGGTGTCGCGCTCGCAATGCCGCTAATCGTCACCGCAAAGGCGTTCGCCATGGAACTCTCTGCACAGCAGCCGGGCGGCGCCGGCGCGCGGGCGACCTCTACCATGCGTACGCGGGCTATGGAGCTGCTGACACGCGGTACCGCGCGTCACCGCGGCTCCGAACCGAAGCCGCGGTGATGCACCTGCGCCGATCCGGCCGCGGGCGATACACCGCCCGCGGCCGTTGCGAGATCAGTTCTGCCTGATCTCGAGATCGTTGCGCACCTCCACGACTCCATCGACCGAGCGCGCGAGCTCACCGGCGCGCGCCTTGGCTTCGTTCGAGTTGACGAAGCCGGTCAGCTGCACCACGCCCTTCTGCGTCTCGACGTTGATCTGGTGCGCCTTGGTCGTCGAATCGTCGATGAGCTTGGTCTTGACCGACGCGGTCACGGTGCTGTCGTCGACGACCTGACCCGCAGTCGCCTGCGGGCTGCTGATCTCGAGGTCGTTGCGGACCTCCTTGACGCCCGTCACCGAACGCGCGACCGCGGTGGCCTGGTTCTTCGCCGCCGCGCTGTCGACGAACCCGCCCAGCTGCACGACGCCGCGATAGGTCTCGACATTGATCTGACCGGCCTTCGTGACCGGGTCATCGATCAGACCGGCCTTCACCTTGGCCGTCAGGACGCTGTCATCGATGACCTCGCCGGCTGACTGTTGCGTGCGCGTCGCGGAGCACGCGGTGCCCAGCATCAGCGCACCCATGATTGCGGTGAGCTTGAGGAATCTCGAATTCATGCTTCTCTCCTTACAGGTGTGCCGATCGGCCGCGGTCGACATCGATGTCGCCGCGGCCGTGTTGTAAGGTGCAATCGACGTGCCACATGCCGAGCCGACGCGCTGCGGCCTTCCGTGACGCCGTGATGCGCAGTGTCGGCGGCGCGCGTGTTCAGGCACTTAGGCGCGCATGTCGGACGATGACTGACACAAAAAGTCGGTGTCTCCGAAGGAGATGGGCGGGGCCGCCGATGCTCGTGCCGTGACACAAGAGTTACAAGGATGCCTGTAAAGATTTGCCCTGATCTCCGGGGCGGTCGCAGGCCACGGAGGAGTCACCGATGATGGAACCCGAAAGCGGTCGGGGGAGTACCTCTGACCGCACGCCGATGTCGAGGATGAGCCTCGTCGGCGAATCCGATGCCATGCATCACGTGCGCACCCTGATCGAGCGGGTCGCGGGTACGGATGCCTCGGTGCTGGTAATCGGTGAGAGCGGCACCGGCAAGGAGCTCGTCGCGCAGGCGCTGCACGCGGGCAGCGCACGCGCGACGTCCGAGCTGCATGCGGTCAACTGCGGCGCCATCCCTGCGACGCTGATCGAGGCGGAGCTCTTCGGCTACGAGAAGGGCAGCTTTACCGGCGCAACCCGCACGCACGACGGGATAGCGGCGCGGGCGAGCGGCGGCACGTTGTTTCTCGATGAAATCACGGAGATGCCGATGGAAATGCAGCCGCCGCTGCTGCGCTTCCTCGATACGCAGCGCTACTTCCGCGTCGGCGGCACTCAGGAACTGTCCACGGACGTGCGCTTCGTCGCAGCGACGAACCGGTCTCCCGTGGCCGCGGTCCGGGAGAACAGGCTTCGGGAGGACCTGTACTACCGGATCGCGGTCTTCCCGATCGAGCTGCCGCCGCTGCGCCAGCGGGGCGATGACGTCGTCGAGCTGGCGGAGCTGTTTCTCGAGCGCATGAATGAGGTATCGGACCGCGAAAAGCGCTACTCGCGCAGTTCGCTCGATGCCGCCCGCCGGCACAGCTGGCCCGGTAATGTCCGCGAGCTCAAGCACGCGGTCGAGTACGCGTACATCCTGGCGGACAGCGAGGTCGATCTGGGCACGGCGATCGGGCGCGCGTCGGACCTGACCGCCCCGGCACAGAAGCAGCGGTGCGACACGGAGCTGCGCGTACGAATCGGCTCGCGTCTCTGCGACGTGGAGCGCTCGGTCATCGAGGCGACGCTGGCGCGTTTTGCCGGTAACAAGCGCCGCACTGCGGGGGTCTTGGGGTGCAGCGTCAAAACGTTGTATAACAAGCTGAATCGCTATGCCCGGCTGGCGGGCGAGCTCTGATGCGAGGTGCCAAGATGGCGCGGGTACTCATCGCCGATGATCACGCCTTGTTCCGGGCGGGTTTGCGGCAGTTTCTCATCCAGTCGCTGCCCTCTGCCGAGATCGGGGAGTCGGCCACGGGCAACGAGACGCTCACCAGCCTCCAGCGCGGGGAGTGGGATCTGCTCGTACTTGACATAAACATGCCCGATCGCAGTGGCCTCGACATACTTCGCCATGTGCGCTCCGGTCATGCGGGCACCCGTGTGCTGGTGCTGTCCGGCTACCCCGAGCGCCAATACGCCCTAAACGTGCTGCGCGCCGGCGCCTCCGGATATATCGCGAAGGATTGCGCGCCGGAGGAGCTGCTCAAGGCCGTGCGCATGGTGCTGCAGGGACGTCGCTACGTGAGCGACAGTCTGGCCGAGCTGCTGCTGCTCGATCTCGACCAGGCGGACAAGCCGCTGCACAGCCTGTTGTCGGACCGGGAGTTCCAGATCTTCGGCAAGCTGGCCGCCGGTCACGGCGTCTCCGAGATCGGGCGAGAGCTGTGCCTGAGCGTGAAGACGGTCAGCACATACCGCACCCGCATCCTGGAGAAGATGCGGATGAAGAGCAACGCCGACCTGACAAGCTACGCGTTGCGCAACGAGATCATCCAGTAGGCACGGCCAGCCGGATGTCGACCTTACAATGACCAGCGCTCAGGATCTGCAGGTTTTGCTCGTCGAAGACTCGACGGTGATCTGCGACCTGATCGCAAACATCGTGAACAACGTGGCCGGGGTGAGCGTTGCGGAGAGCGTTGGGTCCGAGTCCGATGCCATCGAGGCGGTCAATCACGGCAACGTCGACGTCGTTATCCTCGATCTGCAGCTGCGGAGCGGTACCGGCTTCGGGGTGCTGCGGGCCATGCGAAAGATGGCGCGGCGGCCGGCGGTGGTCGTGTTGACGAATTTTGCGCTCACCACCTACCGGGAATCGGCGCTCGCGCTCGGAGCGCGCCACTTTCTCGACAAGTCACGCGACTACGAGCGGCTGCCCAGCATACTCAGCGAGCTCGCCGCAAGTCGCGCCTCATACCAGGCTTCCTGACACCGCGGTGGCCGGGTCGGGGTTCGTCCAGGGGATCGTGGCGAACGTTCCCGAGACCGCCGCATCCCCTCCCGTCGACTGCACGACGCTCGCAAGCGGCACCTGGACGCGGATCCGCGTCCCGCCCGACGGTACGGTCGTGATGTCCAGCCGGCCGCCGAGCACATGAACGCGATGACGCATACCCGCGATGCCGTGCGCCTTCGGACGGATAAGCGCCTCCGGGGTCGAACCGACGCCGTCGTCGCCGATCGTGAGCACGACGTGCTGGTCGATGCACTCGAGCGCGATATCGACTTCCCTGGCGCGCGAATGCTTGATGATGTTCGCCAGCGCCTCCTGTACCACGCGGAACAGGGTGATCGCGCCTGCCCGGCTGAAGGCAGGCTCGTCCTCCGGGAACTGTTGACGGCACGTGAGATCAGCGCGCCGACAGGTCTCCTCGATCTGCCAGCGCAGCGCCGCAACCAGCCCCATCGTGTCGAGCAGCGTAGGGCGCAGCTCCTCGACGACCCGGCGCTTGAGATCGATGCCCTGGTCGAGCGCCGTGCGGATGCGGTCGAGCCGCATGCAGTAGTCGTCAGGCCCGGCCGGATTGTGCTGCAGCCACGTCACATCCATTCGCGCGGCCAGCAGCACTCCACCGAGCTCGTCGTGCAGGCCTCTCGACAGGCGCGCCCGCTCCTCCTCCTGTGCGTGCTGCAGGTGGCGGTAGAGCTCGGTCAGCTCCGCGGACTGTGCATCGGCCTGCGCCTGAAGCCGGTCATGCTGGCGGGTGAGCGCCGCTCCCGCCTCCTGGCGCTGTCGGACGCTCCTCGACATCGCGACGATTGCAAGCGACGTCAATGCAAGTGCGACCAGAAAAGTCACCAGGTTGAGCCGTCCCACGACCTGCAGCTGGCGCTTCCAGTTGGCGAGTGAACGCTCGACCAGTGACTCCTCGTAGTCGCCCGTCATATCCGCCAGCTCGTGGAAACGCAGCATGCCCTGCAGCTCGGCGGCGGAGTCCGACCGCGCCAGCGCCGCGGCGGGCCCTTCCGACCGGTAGAGCGTCACGGAAGCGTTCATGTCGGCCAGCTTGTCGACGGCGTTCGACCGAAGGCTCTGGACGATGGCGGCCACCCCCGCATCGCGGCCCTGGTAAACGGCGGCCAGCTCGTCCGCGAGTGCGTCGATGTGCTCGACGGCGGCAGTGAGCGGTGCGAGGTGGCCCGGATCGCCCGTCAGAAGAAAGCCGCGATGACCGGATTCCGCATCCATCACCATCTGCTCGAGCTCGACGACGCGGATCCACTGTTCGTGCGCACGCTGCACGTCGGCCGCGGCCTGCGAGAGCCTGGCGCGGCCGAACTCAGCGACCGTGTACAGCGCGACGATGAATCCGACCGATAACGAGACGATGATTGCGAGCTGCCAGCGCTTCAACCTTGACATCGGCGTACTCCTCTGCGGGATATCTACGCCGATCGGCGCACGGTTGTCCAACCATCGCGCCGTTCAGTCGTGCTCGGGTGCGCTGCGCTCCTGGTCCGCAGGCGTTTCGCCAGACGCGTACTCTTCGCGCGACTCGAGGCGCCCATGCCGCGAATAAATTTCGACGATCGCGACCTTGCGCGTGGCGGCGAGCACGCGCGCAAAGTCGATTGCGTCCTGCCGATGCGGAAAGCCCCAGCAGCGCGCGTCCACGTCGTAGTCGTAGACGCCCCACATGGGGGGATAGCTCGTGCGGACGATGATGGATGCTCGCATCGGCCTGCCTCCTTTGCTCCTCGTGCCGGCGTCGGTGCACGTTCCGTGCCACGAGGCCGCATCTCACGATGGTCCCCGAACGGGAGGCTGCGCGGAAATCCGGGTGAAGAAGCTACTTGCGGGACGGAAAAATGTTCCGCCGCGACAACTCCTCGAAGCAGATGCCGACAGCTCGATCGGCGAGTTCTGGCCAGGCCCGGGAGTCGACCGGCTCCGGCGGGCGAGTTGGGTACGCAGCAAACGCCCACCGCCGACCGACTCCCGGAATCCTCAATGTGCCTCGCGCATCGGAATCGTCGTCGATCTCATTGTCGAAGCGCCAGCAAACTCCGTGCCAGCGGGCCGAAATCGCCATCACGCCCACGACGCGCCTCGCGCAGCCCGAGAAGATGTAAATGCGGGCCTGGATTCCACACGGGGGTGAAACTTCTGCAAAACAGCAGTTCGATAGCGCTGCGGCCGGGCGAGGTTGTACGGCGTACTGGCTGTGGCACACCGATTGCATGACCACCTGCGGGCGAAGCCGCCCAATACGCGAAGGAGTTAGCGATGCAGACGCGAAAGATGATCTTTACAGCCCTGGCCGGCAGTCTGCTGGTATTCGGCTGCAATCGCGCGGAGTCGCCTGGGGAAGTTCAGGAAGACGTCGCGGACGCTCAGCAGGACGCTACGGAGCAGACTTCCGAGGCGCGCGAAGAGGTAGCCACCAGCGAGACTCCCGGACAGGTGATGGAAAACGAGTATGACCTGGCGATCACGGAGGCCGAGGGCAAGCACCAGGTAGCGATGGAGGCCTGCGAAGCGATGTCCGGAACCGAGCAGGAAGCCTGCAAGGCGCGCGCTGACGAGGAGCTTGCCGCGGCGAAACAGCGTGCGGAAACGCTGAAGCCGCAGTAAGGAGGATCGCATGAACCTCATCGTCTGGTTATTCGTGGGAGGAATCATCGGCTGGCTGGCCAGCCTCGTCATGCGTACCGACGCACGACAGGGCATCGTGCTCAACGTCGTGGTCGGTATCGTGGGGGCGTTGCTCGGTGGGTGGCTGCTGTCACCTCTGGTGGGTGCTGGAACCATCAATCAGGCTGATCTCAGCCTGATGGGGCTGCTCGTATCCTTCGGCGGTGCGATCATCCTGCTGCTGGTCGTGAACCTTCTGCGAATCGGGAGGGCGCGCTGAGCGCCAACGCCGCCGCAGCGGGCGCAATGCCCGCTGTGTCGGCGCTCCCTCCGACATCACGTGCTTACTGAGTCTGGCGCAGATCCCTGATGGCCTGCGTTACGGCAGCGAGTTGCGACGCGACTTCGACACTTCCGGTCTCGTCCAGATCCTCACCCTCTGTCTGCCGCTGAGCCAACCCCAGTTTCCAGTTTCGCAGCACGGCTATCTTGTCGTCGTACGACAGATCCGAGTCGCGCAGGACATGCTGCGGGTGTCTGAACTGTGACTCAGGGGTGCTGAAGGCTCTTTTCACATTTGTCGCGGTCATCGGGGACCTCGCTCTGATTCGCAGTGGGTAAGGGTACGAGTTTCGCGCTGCGCAGCCCCGGGTTGTATCGGCGGCCCGGAGCGCCGCCGGTCGGACGCCGCCGACGAGGAAAATGTAGGCCGCTTCTGACGCCAGCGATCGTAAGGCTCCGACTGCACGAAGGCCCGGTTGACCTCAGGATGCAACTCCGGAGCCACGCTCCGGGATATCGGCGGTTCGGCCCCCAACCCCCAGAACCGCCTCGCTAAGCCCCCGCCATTGAAATCGGCGGGGGCTTTTTTTTGGCCGTTTCCGCGGCCCGAAATGTAGGAAATCGCGAAGGTTTCTCCGGGATCGAGTCCGACAAAGCCATCGGACTGGTTCTGCTACAAGACGGCATCCCAGCAAAGCTCCGCCAGAAACAGCGATCGCCGCAGCGACGGAGAAGCCGATGGAAACCGAAGACCGCGTTCGCCGCCGTCACGCGCGCGCCAGCGAGTCGTCCGGGTCGATCGAATCGGAGCTCGACCTCAAGAAGCTTCTGCGCGCACTGCAGGCGGTGCGGGACGGTGACTTCACCGTTCGGCTGCCGAGCGACCAGGTCGGCCTTGCCGGCAAGGTCGCCGACACGTTCAACGAGATCGTGGCCTCCAATCAACGCATGGCGCGCGAGATGGAGCGTGCCGGTCGCATGGTCGGCAAGGAAGGCAAGACGCGGCACCGGGTGGCGATGGACCGGCGCGTCGGCGCCTGGGGCGAAATGGAGTCGTCGCTCAACACCCTGATGGACGACCTGCTCTGGCCGACAACAGAAGTGACCCGCGCGATCACCGCCGTCGCGAAGGGCGACCTGTCGCAGATCGTGCGACTGGAAGTCCAGGGCCACCCGCTGCGTGGCGACTTCCTGCGTTCGGCGACAATCGCCAACGCGATGATCGGACAAATGAGCGCGTTCACGTCCGAGGTAACCCGCGTGGCGCGCGAGGTGGGCACCGAGGGCAAGCTCGGCGGACAGGCGTCCGTTCCCGGCGCCGCCGGCACGTGGAAAGACCTCACCGACAACGTCAACTCGATGGCGGGCAACCTGACCGGCCAGGTGCG
>Ga0075429_100006484_pt1 | contig 10137 bp, 8 predicted proteins | sample RhiMetdeltSRZDD3_FD_75295 | JGI IMG/M metagenome (GOLD analysis project Ga0075429, IMG submission 75295) | Populus rhizosphere microbial communities from Tennessee, USA - Rhizosphere MetaG P. deltoides SRZDD3 | ecosystem: Host-associated > Plants > Roots > Rhizosphere > Soil | place: USA...
CCATTTTCATTGATCATGATCTTTGTATCGAAAGGTTGCGATAAAAATCCTTTTTGCTGAATCATTCCTTCTACCTCCCTTACAGGCACATCATTTCTTTCATAAATTCCTTTTGGGTTGAATATCTTATTTAACACATTTATGATAGCAGGTTTCCAAACATCAATTCCAAGTGCCAATGTTTGAATAACAAAATAATCATTGAATTTATCGATGATCAATTGAGGCAATGAATCAGCTTCGCCAAAAACCAGCCTGCAATTCTCAACATAGCCAATTTTTCTCCGATACTCCCAGCATTGTGATATGCGATTGTAAAAAAAATCTTCGTTGATCTCATCATTCTTGTTTCTTGTCAGCAGCCTCACCATGATCTGGGACTTAGGATTAATATACCCTTTTCCAATAAATTTATTATCGTGAGCAAAGACATTTACTATTTCTCCACCTAATACCTGTCCATCCACTTTATCTATTTCATTTGAAAATATCCAGGGATGTCCATCGGCGATTCTTTTACTGATATTTTTTCTCAGAAAAACTTTTATCATGGGGCAAAGGTAACCGTCGGCAAATATTGAAAATCAGGCGACTTTATCCGTCAATTTGTCCTCTGATTATCGTTGGCAGTATTATTGAAACCTTACCTTTGCAATCAATTTTTAAAAAAATGCGTCAAAAAGATACGAAAGAGGCAAAAGAACAGGCAAAAATGCAGCAAACTGAGGACGCTGGTGTAGGCATTAATTCGGATGAAAATATCAGCGGCACAACGCATCTTAACGAGCCAATAACAAATGAGCCTGAATTTGAAATACTTCGCAATGAGCTTGGAGAAATGAAGGATAAATACATTCGGAAAGTGGCGGAGTTTGAGAATTTTAAGAAGCGAAGTTTGAAAGAAAGAATGGAGCTTATTCAAACGGCTGGTAAGGAAGTGATCGTTGATCTTCTCGAAGTATTGGATGATGCCGAAAGAGCCGAAAAACAATTGAATGCCTCAAATGATATCAACCAGGTCAACGAAGGTGTGATGCTCGTTTTTAATAAATTAAAAAGTATATTGGCTGCAAAAGGACTTAAACCGATGGAAACGATCAATAAAGATTTTAATCCGGATATGCACGAAGCGATCACTGAAATACCTGCGCCTTCAAAAGAACTGAAAGGAAAAGTGATTGATGAAATTCAAAAGGGTTATTACCTCAATGATAAAATTATTCGCTTCGCAAAAGTTGTCGTCGGGAAATAAGCAATTATGTCTAAGAGAGATTATTACGATATATTGGGAGTTAACAAATCCGCGTCTGCAGATGAAATAAAAAAAGCTTACCGCAAGGTTGCCATGCAGCATCATCCTGATCGTAACCCTGGTGATAAAAGCGCGGAAGAAAAATTTAAAGAAGCTGCTGAAGCGTATGAAATATTGAGCGACACTGATAAAAAAGCACAATATGATCGATACGGGCATGCAGGGGTAAGCGGTAATGGTCGGGGCTTTGGTGGCGGTATGAACATGGAAGATATCTTTAGCCAGTTTGGAGATGTTTTCGGCGATGATCTGTTTGGTAGTTTTTTTGGAGGTGGTAGCAGAGGCAGAACATCAAGAAGCAGAGGTATAAGAGGTAGCAATCTTCGTGTAAAAATTAAACTTACTTATGAAGAGATCGCTAAGGGTGTTACAAAGAATATTAAGGTAAAAAAACATGTAGTTTGTAACACTTGCGGTGGAAGTGGTGCAAAAGATAAAGGCAGTGTACAAAACTGCGGTACCTGTGGTGGCTCCGGGCAAGTGAGACGAGTTACGAATACTTTTATTGGTCAAATGCAAACTGTTACTACCTGCCCGACGTGTAATGGCGAAGGCACCACAATCACAGCAAAATGTAACGCTTGTAAGGGCGAAGGAAGAGTTTATGGAGAAGATGCTATATCGATCGAAATTCCTGCAGGAGTGCAGGAAGGAATGCAATTGAACTTAAGTGGAAAGGGCAATGCAGGGGAAAGAGGCGGAGTGCCCGGTGATCTGATCATATTGATCGAAGAGGAACCGCACAAAGACTTGCAACGTGATGGAATGAACGTCGCTTATGACTTGCATATCTCATTTACCGACGCAGTATTTGGAACACAGTTAGAAGTTCCCACGATCGATGGAAGAGCCAAAATAAAAATTCCGGCAGGAACACAAAGTGGAAAAGTCTTCCGGCTGAAAGGAAAAGGATTTCCTGCTGTAAACAGCTATCAAAAAGGTGATCAGTTAATTCATGTAAATGTGTGGACTCCTCAGCATGTTAGTTCAGAAGAAAAGGCCATGCTTGAAAAATTAAGCCATTCAAATAACTTCAAACCTCACCCTGATAAAACTGATAAAAGCTTTCTGGATAAGATGAGAGAGTTGTTCTCCTGATGATTTTATAGTCTGAATAACATTCCTACTTTTATATCGATCATATGCAGCCGACTCTTATATAGTTCGGCCACCTGGTGTTCATGAATAGTCTGTGTAGTTATATTGATAAATTGGATACTAAGAGGTTCTCCTTTCGACGGAGGCTGGGGGGTGTTGGGATCAACATGTACATGTGATTGAATGTTTTTTGTATTGATATAATTTAAGCTTCCCCCTTTTATTTTATTGACTGCGATATCAATCAGGTATCTTCCCTGTTTTGCTTTTTCAGCAAACAAGTTCAGGTCGAGCTGCAAACCACCGCCGTAAGCCATAAAAAAGGTATTGTCTTTAATAATATTCTTTCTTTCCAATGCTTCGCAACTGGAAGGATCTTCGGGATCTTCTACAATTACATTGCTGAAGAAATTAGAATTCCCTGCTTTTGCATTTACATAAGGAATGACTTTCCCTTTCGTTAATATATTTCCACGCATAAAGAAAGCTGCATTAAGAACATTACTGGAATAGATCACATCTGTCTTTATACCGGATCCGTCAGGGAAACGTAGGTCCTGCTCCTTCGTGACATAAGCATAGTTACCAATACCAAGCTCGGCCCCAATAGCAAATCTGTCACAAATTTCCTTTAAGGGATATAATACAGAAATATTTAAACTGTGTACCGGGCGAATGTTGTCGGCCATTTCCCTTTGAGGAATAGATAACGAGTAAGAACTTCCCAACTTAAATTGAGAATTTGCAGTTAGGCATAAATAAGCTGCAATGAACATTAAGTAAAATTTTTTCATAACAGTAGATTTAAGGTTAAAAAAATGGCTGATCCGTAACCAGGAAAAATCCCAGGATATTAGATATAAGGTAAGAAATAAATACACGACGAAGATCAGCCTGATTGGATTTAAACAAAAAATTATCAGTAAGGCTCTTCCCAAAGATTATTCAGGATCGCAAAAGTTGAATAAACTCCACATAATTTTCTTGTATGCATTTAAGAAATAACTGATCAAGTGTAACGATCTCTGGCATAATTCTTTTTACAATAGGATTATCAAAAGGAAAAATGGCAGAGAATAAAGAGAAAAAGCAATCAAAAGTTAAACGCTTTCTAAGAATTCTGGGACCGGGCCTTATAACCGGCGCAAGCGATGACGATCCTTCTGGTATAGCCACCTATTCACAAGCAGGTGCACAATTCGGTTTGGGAACCCTATGGACAGCATTAATAACATTTCCCTTGATGGCAGCCATCCAGGAAATGTGTGCAAGAATTGGAGTCGTTACTTCAAAAGGCTTAACAAGCAATATTCGCAATAACTATCCGCGGTCCATACTATATGTAATGATCCTGTTCACCTTCCCTGCTGTGATCCTGAATATTAGTGCTGATATAGCTGCAATGGGGGCTGTAGGTAACCTTATTTTTCCATCAATACCTTCCTATTTCTTTACTATTGGATTTACTGCTATTCTCATGGCATTGATCATTTATTTGCCCTACAAAAAAATAGCTGCCATCTTAAAATGGCTTTGTGCATTTCTCTTGCTTTATCTCATTGTGCCATTTCTTGTAAAACAAGATTGGGGTGAGATTGCAAAGCACACATTTATTCCAACAATAAAATTTGATAAAGATTTTATCAGCATTCTTGTAGCCATTTTAGGAACAACCATCTCCCCTTACCTTTTCTTCTGGCAAGCCTCCATGGAAGCTGAAGATATGAAGCATAAAAAAAAGATGTTGATAGTTGACAAAACAATGATACAAAAAATGGATATGGACGTTGATTTCGGAATGTTCTTTTCAAACCTTGTCATGTTCTTTATAATTCTTACAACCGGAACAGTCTTATTCAAAGAAGGCATTACAGAAATTACTACCGTTGAACAAGCTGCTAAGGCATTGGAGCCGCTTGCAGGAAAATTATCTTATTTATTATTTGCATTGGGTGTTATCGGCACGGGTTTACTGGCTATACCTGTATTGACAGGCTGTTTGTCTTATATGTTATCTGAAACTTTTAACTGGAACGGCGGGCTTGATAAAAAATATTACGAGGCCAAGCCTTTCTATTGGGTCATTATTATCTCATTGCTAATTGGTTTGGCAATAAATTATATTGGAATAAATCCCGTGCAGGCGTTGATTTATACTGCTATCTTATATGGCATTACATCACCTGTTCTTATTGCTGTCATCCTTCATATTTCAAACAATAAAAAAGTAATGGGGAAATTTACAAACGGCAAATGGTCAAATATTCTGGGAGTAATTGCATTATTATTTATGACTGTTTCAGCAGTTCTGCTGATCTATTTTCAAGTGAAAGGTGATTAATTTTTATTCTTCTTTTTCTTTCTTGTGTAAAACTCTTTTGCCTTATACACGATCTCTACAAATTGCGCCTGGTTGACATCAGTTGGGTTTGCTGCTTCACTGGCATGAAACAATACATCTCCCCAACTTATCTCTTTTGCAAATGACGAAGATTTAAGAACCGATCCGAACATGATGACCGAGCTTGCGAACCGATACATTGGATCAATCTCTTTATATGGAACAGGATCATACGCAAATGTTTCACTGACCTCGTGCTGAGTTTCGTCCATAGGCAATTTATACTGTAGCTTCACTTCAGCGTATTTAGTTGAATACACATTTGTTCCCGATACAAAATTTGGCTCGATTTCAAAAACTGCTGTTAATGATTGACCTGACCCAATTTCCCCGCCTTCAACTTCAGAAGTAGAATCAGAAAGAGCCCCTACTTTATTATCAAATCCGATTAACCTGTATTGCTTGACCAATGAAGGATCGAATGTCACATGCATGTGTGCATCGTCGGCAATGGTGTAAAGCGTTTGCGTAAATTCTTTCATTATAATTTTTTCTGCTTCCTGGAAATTATCTACATAAGCAAAATTGCCATTGCCTTTGCGTGCCAGTGTTTGAATTTTTGAATCTTTATAATTACCCATACCTACGCCCAAACACGTTAAATAAATTCCAGACTCTCTATGCCGTGTTATCAATTCATCCAATTCCTGTTCAGTTTGAATTCCAACATTAAAATCACCATCGGTAGCAAGAATCACCCTGTTGTTTCCTTTCGCTATAAAATGTTTTTTTGCAACGGTGTATGCCAGTTTTATTCCCGACTCCCCTGGTGTAGAGCCGCCTGGTTGCATTTCATCAATTGCTTTATTGATTTTTTCTTTTTGATTTCCGGCAGTAGGAAAAAGTAATACACCAACTGCGCCACCATATACTACGATGCTGACAGTATCTTTTTCCCGTAAACTCAGTGCAAGCATTTTGAATGCCGACTTTAATAGCGGTAACCTGTTTGGCATATCCATAGAGCCTGAAATATCAACAAGGAAAACAAGATTTGAAGGAGGTAATGACTCAAGATTTAATTTTTTCGAGAAAACATTTATAAAAAAAAGCTGGTTGTCTTCATTCCAAGGGCAGTTAGTGAGAGTAGTTTTTATTTTGAATAACGAATTATCGGGAGGAGACTCATACCCGAAATTGAAATAGTTAAGCATTTCTTCAATACGGACCGCATCAGGAGGCACTTCTAGATTCAGATTGATGAAACGTCTTATATTACTGTAAGAAGCCCTGTCAATATTCAATGCAATACCCGTAGTTGGATATTTCTTTGCCTCTACAAAATTATTTTCAACAAGACTGGCATATGTTTCATCACCTGAATACCATTTCCTTTGATTTTCTCTTGAAAGATCTTTTGTCAGTGAGGCCAGCCGATGTTTTTTATTGCTTGATACTATTGAAGGCAAGGTCTTCAGGTAAAGGGTCAGATATTTATCTGACTTAACAACAACCTGCTCTTTTTGAAACCCCTCATAACTAAAAAATAAGGTATCAGCCCCTTTTGAAGAAGGAATACCAAAAGACCCTGAATTGCCAGTACGAAAAAGATAGCCCGTACTTTGTTGCTTGATATTTACATTTTGTAAAAGACTTCCACCCTCATCCCTCACCTCTCCGCGGAGATAAAACTGCTGTCCATAAAATGGCAAAGCAATGAACAGCAACGACACTATGTGAGAAAAGGCTTTCAATTGGATATTTAACCTTTATCAAAGTACAAAAAATCAATAAATAATGGCTTGCTAATCCTACACCAACTGGTAAATTTCTTTAAAATTTCTCCCGAGACCGTCATAATCAAGTCCATAGCCCACAACAAATTTGTTTGGGATCGAAAATCCGAGATAGTCGATCCTGATTGGAAATTTCATAGCCTCAGGTTTATGTAGCAGTGCAGCGATCTTCATAGATGCTGGTTGGTGATGAAGCAACTTAGGCAGAAACTCATTTAATGTCTTCCCTGTATCAACAATATCTTCAATTATGATTATATCTTTTCCAATAATATCAACATCCAAACCAATCGCTGTGATCACTTGTCCGCTTGATGTTGTTCCCTTATATGATGCCAATTTTATAAAACATATCTCTGCATCAATAGTAAGATGTTTGAAAAGATCGGAAGCAAACATGAACGACCCATTCAGGATAACAATACACATCGGCCGCAGACCGGCATAATCCGAATTGATCGTGTCAGCAATTTTTTTTACTTGTTGTTGTATGTCCTGCTCTGAAAGAAAAGGACCAAATACTTTATCATGAACCTTTATCTGTGACATCAATCTGTATTATTATTTCCCGTTAGCCAAAGCCGGCATTGCCGGAGCTTTGGTACGTAAATATAAGACAGAACCAACCGCAGGGCGCATATTTGGTTGAAGAAAATTATATTCAAGTAAGCTTTCAATTCGCAATGCTTCGGTTTGTGCAATATCCGACAAAGTTTCACCGGGCCTTACCGTATGTTGTTCATTTAATCCGGTTTTTCTTTTTCTCATTATATAAATGAGCCTGTCTTTATCAACAACCTCCTGCACTTTCATTTCATTAAATTCGAATATCCGTGCAAGCGGTACTGCATACTTTTCAGCAATTGATAAATATGAAGTCCCTTTTTTGGCATAGATAACTTTTGTTTCATTTATTTTAAACTCGCCTTCGGGATAGTCAGGCTTCATCTCAACAATTGCTTGTTGTTTTGTTTCTTTCTTCGCATAAACGACAATCTCTGGTTCTGTCGGCATCACAACCGGTTTTTCATCCATGATTATTTTTTCTGAAGTCTTATCATTCTTACTATCAGCGTTTGCTAAAGTTTCCTGGCCCTTTTTTAATTTGCCTAAAGCGATCATTGTATAATCCTGCAGATCGTAATCTTCGATCAGCTTAATTAATACCTGCGTATATTTTGGATTTGTTGCATAACCTGCTTTTTTCAATCCCAATGCCCATGCTTTGTAATCAGTCGGGTCAAGTTCAAACAGCGATGCATAACGTGGTGATTTCTTAAGGTAGTCCGATTGATCTTTATATGAATCTTTAGAGTTTTCATATTTGCGGAAACATTCATTTGGCGCATCATCAGTATGTTTTACTGTCATGCCGGTCCATTCTGTTTTGCACTTTAATCCAAAATGATTGTTCGACCTTTTTACAAGATCACTTGTGCCGGCGCTGGTTTCATGAATTCCCTGGGCAAGTTTTATAGATGCCGGTATACCCGTACGCTGCATCTCGGCAATTGCAAGATCTTTATAGGTGTTGATATACCCAATGACTACAGGGTCTAGTTGTTGTGCAAAGGAATTTTTTAGTGCTAATGTGGCAAAAAAAAGGAATAGGATCTTAAGTTTTTGCATGGGTGATCTCACTTTTTTCTTATTAAATACAAACCATCACGAAGGGTAAGGATCATTTTCTCGATATCAGTTCTTTTATTAATGAATTCGTTAAAATCTTTTATTGCTTTTCCATTTTTTCCTTTTGGCTCTGCCTCGAAAGCTTCACCATGAAAAAAAATGTTATCGGCAAAAATAAACCCGTTTTTCCTGAGTTTAGGAAAAACAAGGTTAAAATATTCTATATAACCGGGTTTATCAGCATCAATAAATACGAGGTCAAACATTTCACTCAACTCACTAACGATTTTTTTAGCGTCACCAATATGGAGAATGATCTTTTCTTTATAAGCGGATCTATCGAAAAAACCCTTAGCAGTTGCCGCATCATTTTCCCTTATCTCGATTGTATGTAAAAGCCCTTCATCAGTCAGGCCTTTGGCCAGGCATAAAGCGCTGTAGCCGGTAAATGTTCCGATCTCAAGAATTCGACGGGGCCTGATCATCCTGCTACCCATTTCCAGGAATTTACCCTGTAAATGGCCGCTGAGCATTTGAGCTTCAGGATGATTTTTATAGGTAAACTCAGCTACTTCCTTCAATAATGCATCTTCAGGCGATGAATATTTTTCTGCGTACGCTTGTACTATTGGATTGATTAATTCCACTTTTAACTTTTCGCAAAGATAACTTTATACGGGTTGCATTTTAAGATCCATCTCTTGCTGAGTTTGCCTACGTGAAATCAGCCATAAGCCAATAAAAGTGATGATTCCATTTATGAGAATAAGTTCATTTCCGATTTTATAACCATTGAAAATCGCATCCGACAGATTCTGCCACGCCGATCCTACAACAACATGTAACTTACTGGCATACCATGTTGGGTTGCTAAGCATATCAAGCCCCAAGGCAATTAAGGGCGCGATAATACAAACGGTCCAGATGAGTTTTTCATTAAGTTTTCGTTTTGTCAAAATTCCAAATGCAAAAAGACCAAGTAAGGGCCCGTAAGTAACACCGGCAAATTTCAAAATGAAATCAATAATGAGTTTATCATTCATCCATTTAAAAAGTAAAACCATTAGAAAGAACACTAAAGCAAAAGTGAAATGTACTTTTAATCTTGTACGCTTCTTTTCTTTTTCAGTCCCTTGTCTTTTTTTCAATCCTAGTATATCTATGCAAAAACATGATGTGAGTGATGTGATCGCCCCATCCACGCTTGGAAATAACGCTGAGATCAATGCAATGATGAAAATGATCCCGATAGAACCGCTGAATGCCTTGCTTAATGCAATCGTCGGGAAAAGATCATCAGGTGGTACCTTTATACCTTGCGTAGTTGCATAGAGATAAAGAACGCCGCCTAACACAAGAAAAAGGAAATTAACAAACATAAGGATCACTGAAAACGTCATTATATTTTTCTGCGAATCCTTCAATGTTTTTACGCTTATATTCTTTTGCATCATTTCCTGGTCAAGACCCGTCATGGCAATAGCGATGAACATTCCGCCAATAATATGCTTTAGCGCAAATGAACCTGCTTTTAGATCCCAGTTAAAGATCTTCGTATAACCTTTTTCGGTCATCATGTTCCAGGCTCCGCCAAAGTCAGTTCCTAATGCATTTATAATTGCAATGGTACAAACAACCAGGCCCACCAGCATGCCGGTTGTTTGGAGAGTATCAGTATAAATAATGGTTTTTACCCCGCCTTCGAAAGTATATAACAGGATCAAAGCAAGGATTACCAGGGACGTTAATATAAATGGGATACCAAGATCATTAAAAATGAATATTTGTAAAACACTTATGACCAGGTATAATCTTGCGGTAGCCCCCACAGTTCTTGATAGAATAAAAAAGAATGCTCCCGCTTTGTGCGCATTTATACCAAATCGTTTTTCAAGGTATGTGTAAATACTTGTTAAGTTCATGCGGTAGTACAAGGGTATTAACACAAATGCGATAACGGC
>Ga0075429_100006493_pt1 | contig 10126 bp, 6 predicted proteins | sample RhiMetdeltSRZDD3_FD_75295 | JGI IMG/M metagenome (GOLD analysis project Ga0075429, IMG submission 75295) | Populus rhizosphere microbial communities from Tennessee, USA - Rhizosphere MetaG P. deltoides SRZDD3 | ecosystem: Host-associated > Plants > Roots > Rhizosphere > Soil | place: USA...
GAAGGCAACCCTTGTTGTCTGGCCGGCAAAATCTGCAGTAGCCCTGAATCGCAACGTATGAAATACATCACTTACAGATGTTTTGATGGTAGCTTTTCCTTTAAACACTTGTTTTTGTAAACCTGCATCCACGCTGTATAAAGACTTTCCTTTAAAACTTCCCTGGTAAATAGTTGGGGCATTAAAGAAACCACTCAATTCAGCCGTCCATGTCTTAGCAAATTTCAAACTATTCTGTGCAAAGAAATTAAAGCCAAATGCATCAAGATCTACTTTACGTCCTGTACCAAAATCAGCATGGTATTTTGAATAATTGGTGCTGATGTTTGTAAACAAGCTGTACGATTTATATTGAAAAGGATAGCTGATAGTAAGACTTGCAATATCCTGTGTTGCAAGATTCTTCTTTGATATAAAGGCTTTTGATTTTTCTGCTGTATCAATCAACTGGGTGAACATATCTTTTACATGGCTATAGTTTAACGATATATTCAGCTTGTATTTATAAGTATGTGTAATTCCAAAACTGTTTGTGTATTGGGGACGGAGATTGATATTCCCTTTTTGAAAAGTGTACTCATCCAATTTGAATTCAAAAGGATTCAGATCCTGGTAGGCAGGGCGATCAATACGACGGCTGTAAGTCAAACCCCACTGCTTCATTGGGTTCTTGTTAAAGGTAATGGCAGCACTTGGAAAAAGATCAGTGTACGATCTTTTGAATGAAGAAATGCTGGGGATGTAACCGGTGCCATCGTACTTTACTCCATTTGATACACCTTCTGAAACTGTATTCTCCATACGAAGACCTGTCTGGATCATGAACTTTTTGTATTGGCGGTTATAGTTGACATAACCAGCATTGATGTTTTCTTTATAGATAAAATGATTGCTGCGGTCTTTGTCCAGGTCCTCGGAAGAACTATTTACATTGTAGCGCTGGAAATTATTATCAGTTTTTACAAACGCAGACTTTATCCCGAAACCTAGTTTTCCTTTCATGAAATTCTGTTCATAATCGACTTTAATCGAATTAATATTAATCTCAGCAGGAGAAAGCATATGATAAACGGTGCTGCTCAGTTTTATTTGTCCTGAAGGATCATAATAATAATTGGGTTGGTATTGATCGTTGCTAAGATTATAAAAACCGTGATCACCATTTACTGTCAGGCTGGTCCCTTTCGGGTCATTGTAGCTATAGTTAAGATTTACATTTGAATTATTCCTTTTCATTTTACTGCTGTTGTCGGCAATTAAAATGCGATCTATTGTATTAGTAGTCGTGTTTGAAATAACTGTGTGACTGTAGTTACTCATAGTGGGGTTTGCCAGCGTACCATTTACGATCACTCCCAATGTATTTTTTTTACTGAGAAAATAATCTGCGCCGACTTTAAAATTATGTGCATTGCCAACCATTCGCATAGTTCCATGTTGATCAAAGAGACTATCAAGAATAGTGCGATTGATGTTCATTGATTGCTGGTTAGGTCCGTGATTGAAACTATAGGTGCTGAAGATGTTGATCTTTTTATTCCTGTAATTCAGCGAAACACCTGAATTGTATTTGGCATATGTCCCGATATTCCATCCTGCATTCACGGAACCATTCATGCCGAGAGATTTATTCTTTTTCAACCGGATATTAATGATACCGGCATTGCCGGCCGCATCATATTTTGCTGAAGGGTTAGTGATCAATTCGATCGCCTCTATTTGCGCAGATTGCAAGGTCTTTAAATAAGTAGCAAGGTCGGCACCGGCTAGCGGTGTAACCCTTCCGTCAATATAAACCTGCACTCCATTTTTTCCGGCAAGACTTATGTTCTCATCTTTATCCAACAACACCCCAGGTGATTTACGCAAAAGTTCCAATGCATTTGATCCAACTGCATTGATCGTACCTTCCACATTCAGGATTGTTTTATCAGCTTTTACTTCTACCATTGGCTTTTGTGACGTAACAGTTACATTACTTAACGTGCCGGAAATTTTATAAAGTTTTAATTCAGGAACTGTTACGTCAGTTGAACTAAAAGAAAAACTTGGAGAGGATGCAGATTGATAACCAATATAACTTGCCAGCATTTTATAACTACCTTCTTTGATCCCGGAAAAAGTATAGGCTCCGTCGGCTTTAGTGACGGCCAGCTTAATAACAGCAGAATCTGTTGCTCGCATTAAACTGATGGTGGCACCACCAAGAGGTGTTCCATTTTCATCTTTTGCTAAACCGTTAATTTGTTGTGCCTGTGTAAACAGTGTCGTTGCAGTCAGCAGGAGTAAAAATATTTTTCGCATAGCTATAGGTTTTAAAGATTAGCAGAAGGAGTTTTTTCGGACCCAAACTTAGAAAGCCCCACCAGCGAAACGAAAAACGTTATACCAAACAGGAGATTGACAGGACGAAAAGGAACAAGATAGAAAAGCCGGGATCCGTGCAGACACGGTCCCGGCCATATACGTAATCAATAAATAAAATTATTTAAGCCGCATGCGCTACAACTTCTTTTACGAATTGAACGTTGGCGTTTATTTTTACTTCGTCACCCAATAATAATCCACCTGTTTCTGAGACAGCGCCAAAGCTCATTCCGAAATCATTCCTGTTGATCTTGCCTGTAACAGAAAAACCTGTTCTTGTATTTCCCCAAGGGTCTTTTGTTATGCCTCCAAACTCTGCATTCAAAATGATTTTTTTACTCACACCTCGCATCGTCAGTGCGCCATGGAGTTTGTATTCGTCTTCACCGGTCTTTTCCATTTTTTCACTTTCAAAAATAATAACCGGGTATTTGTCAGCATCGAAAAAATCTCCATTTTTCAGGTGCGCATCCCGTTGTTCATTGTTGGTAGAGATAGAATCTACTGTGGCCTCGAAATGAACTTTTGCATTTACAAAATTGTCCCCGGTTGTTTCAACGGAAGCCTTGAAGTCGTTGAATTGGCCCGTTACCGTTGATATCATCAGGTGTTTGATCTTAAATTGGAGTTCTGAATGTGTCGGGTCCAGCGCCCATGTCTGATTTGTCATGATTTATTTTTTTTATTTCAAACACAAAGCTACGTATCTTCGCTATACTTTTTATAGCACTATACTAAAGTATAGCACTATACTTTAGTATAGTGACCTCAAAACAAATAAATATGAGTTTTAAAGCAAAAGAAAACGGCAGAACACATGAAAGTTGTACAAAAGCTCTTATTCCGGTGCGGGATGCACTGGACATTTTAAGTGGTAAGTGGAAATTGCCCATCCTGATCGCATTATCATTTGGCAACAAGCGATTCAAAGAGTTGGCAAAACAGGTGAATGGCATCACCGATAAAATGCTGTCAAAGGAATTGCGGGAACTTGAGATGAATGAGCTCGTCAAGCGAACTGTTTATGATAGAGTACCGGTAGTAGTCGAGTATTCAATGACACCTTATGGCGAAACCTTGGAAAAGCTCATCGATGAACTACAGGCATGGGGAACACAGCATAGGAAAAGGATATTGAAAAAAGGGAAATGAAAGGAATTATCCAGATAAAAAACTTCCAATTGCCAGTGGGGAGAATATCTGTTATAAACGTTGTCAGCTCATCATCTATACTGCTCTTCCCTTTTTCTTGCTGAATTATTAGAAGTAAACATTTCTCTTGGGATCATCATAAATGCACGCCACGTCCATTTTAGTGACACACGTATCAGCCTGATAAAATATGGTAATTTTTTTCTTCTCATTGTTATAGTTTATAAATGCAAATTAGGTTTGTTGTCAGTTGACGACAATACCACTTTGGAGGTAAACCACGTTAAAGTTTTCTAAACCGTGTTGGGAAATTGAAAACAGTGTAAATCATTACCGGTATTGTCTTTCCCTTTTTCTTACCGGCATATTCCAGAAGTTCACTTCTTTTTCGTGGTAAGGATCATTTGGTATTGTTAAGGCATACCACACACTCTTTATTACGAGTCGTATTAAGCGTATTAGATAAGGCAATTTTTTTCTTCGCATAGGATTTAGTTTACGAGTGCAAATTAGGTTCAATAAGAACGAGACCCAATACCACTTTAGTAGTAATTGATGTTAAAATTTTCTAAAGACAATTTTAGCGGTGTTTCAACTAATAGTTATCGTTTCGTGGCATTAATCCTTCACATTTACCTTAATATGGGCAGCATCAAAACTTCTAATTGCATTCATAGTTCTTGGGTCCCCAAAAAATGAAGACCTGCATTTTACAGGTCTTCAATAAATCCTCAAAAAAGCTCTTTAGTTAGGACTTGCTGTTACTTGCCCCCTGATTTCTCCTGCAGGACGCAATACAGTATGCAGGTTATAATACAACCTGCCATTGAGCAAATGTGTTTCTGTGGAATCAGCTAAAGTAAGTGAACCACTTGCGCTGCCTGTCACCCCATTTGTAGTAATACTGATATCATGGATAGGATTTGCAGCTACGCCAACCAGAGGAGGTCCATGAAAATGGGCAGCACTAACATTCCCTGATAAACCAGTCCAGGTGATGTTATATGTAAGCAGATTGGTTCTTGCATTATACGAACCGGTTAACGTGCCTGTTGCCGATGTTGTAACAGCTGGCGTTTCCTGCGCGCCTGAAGCATTACCACTTATGGTATAAGTTTGATCATCTATGTCATCGTCTTCTTTATCACATGATGCTAAGAGATATGCAGTGGACACCGCCAGTAAAGCCATCGTTGTTTTAAAAAAACGGAATGTTTTCATAAGTGTTTTTTTTAATTAAAAAATAAAGAATATTCTCTGGGTTGGTTTCCCAAAAATTTTACCAAGTTGAACAAATCAGTGTGGATATTTCTTTAGGTATGACTCTATACTTTTCAACGATAGTAGTGTTATAACAATGACAGCATAACAACACATTTTAGTTTAACTGGAAATAACACGTTGATGACGCTAATTGCCCAATATGAGGTGAACGATAAACGGAGTCCCGAAGTATCGGGATAAACTATCGTATCGAAAATCAAATAGTAGTGATCATTAATGATTTTCTCCACGCGATTAAGCCGTTAATTTTCATGTTTCAGTCTTTCCCTTTCATGCTTCAGTAAACTACCCTTCCTTCAATGAAGCATACAACGCAATGCTCATGTCATTTGGTAATAACCAAATCTACAATTATGAAAAGGCTATTATTCCTTATCGCAATGAGTACGCTTTATATTTCATTTGCGCAGGCCCAGGAAATAAAAGGAAGGGTGACAGATTCAAGGGATGGCACTCCTCTTTCAAATGTTAGTGTTTCAGTAAAAGGAACAAACACAGGTACGGCAACTGATGCAGATGGAAGATTCTCGATCAGGGCCTCAACCGGTTCCACACTTATTTTTTCCAGTATCGGTTTTACTGAACAAGAAGTAAGAGTAAGTGATGGTGATATAAATATATCACTTGAATTTGCCCAGCGTAATCTGCAGGAAGTTGTGATCACAGGTTATGGAACAAGAAGCAGGCGACAAGTTGCCGGATCAATTTCTAAAATAAACGGAGAAGAAATAAAACTTCAGCCCGTTGGTTCCTTTGATAAGTTGCTGCAAGGTAAAGTGCCTGGTTTGTTATCGCAATCTCAATCTGGTCAACCCGGCACCGCCGCTGATGTTACTATTCGTGGTAAAGGGTCAATTAATGGAAGTAATACACCACTGTATGTTATAGATGGTGTGCAAGTTAGTTCTGCCGATTTTTCAACACTTAACCCTGCAGATATTGAATCGTACAATGTATTGAAAGATGCATCCTCCACTTCTATTTATGGATCAAGAGGGGCCAATGGTGTGATTGTTATTACTACAAAAAGAGGGTCTGCAGGTAAAACAAATGTGAATTATGATTTTCAATATGGTTTCTCAGCATTGCCGCATAATAAATTAAGATTGATGAATTCGCCGGAGAAATTGGATTATGAAGTTAACTATGACAGGCCTGACGGAATGAATCCTTTTGGATGGACACAAGCAGAGATCGACAGTCTAAGTAAAATAGATAATAAGCTTGATGAAATACTTTTCAAAAAAGGAAAGACACAACAACATCAATTGAGTGTTTCCGGCGGAAATGAAAAGACTCGTTTTTATCTATCAGGCTCCATCTTCGACCAGGAAGGTATTGTGATCTCAACAGGATTGAAAAGATATACCGGTCGTATAAATCTTGAGAACAGCTTCAGCGATTTTAAAGTTGGGTTAAATGCAACCTACGGTTATTCAAAATTTATTGGCACCAGGGAAAATGATCAGTATATAGGAAGCCCGTTAAATGCCATCAATTGGTTCAATCCTTATGTTACATTATATGACCAGGATGGAAATTACCAGGATGATTTTTTACAGGGACAACCAAACCCACTACGTGAACTATTGGAAAATTTCAGTAATGCTGATCAATTAAAAGGAGTAGGCAGCGTTTATCTTGAATGGAAAATTCCCTGGGTAAAAGGATTGAGAGCAAGAACACTTTGGGGAGGTGATGTAACGGAAGACGAAGGCATAGGGTACCTTGACAGAACAACGAATGCCGGTGGGCAATCAACAGGAGCGAGGGGACAACTATCAAGAGCGTATGCAAGGACTTTTCGTTATACAGGGACTACATCGATTACATATCAAACAATGTTTGGTGATCATGATATAAATGTTTCTGCATTCAATGAGATCATTCAAAGCAAATCCGAGAATTTTGGGTTTACGGGTTTTGGTCTTGTGGGCCCTTTTAAAAATGAAGCGGGTATCACACCAGGTACATCAACAAACGGATTTATTCCAACCGTTAATGGCGGCGCAACAAGAAACGGTTTGTTGTCGTGGTTCGTTGATGGTAGTTATGGTTACAGGAAAAAATATTATTTGAGTGCAGGGTTTCGTCGTGATGGTTCGTCACGTTTTGGTGCCGATAATAAATATGCAAACTTTTACAATGTCGGTGCCAGCTGGATCGTGAGTGAAGAGAAACTATTTAAAGAAGAAACAAAATGGCTGAATGAATTTAAGTTGCGTGCAAGCTATGGCGCTGTGGGTAATCAACTGGGCATTGGGAATTTTGCATCAAGAGAATTATTAAATGCTACCGTATATAATGGAGTAGGAGGTTTGTTGCTTGTGCAATTACCTTACCCGCAATTGAAATGGGAAACAAAAAAAATGTTCAATGCAGGATTTGATTTTTCAGTACTTGCCAATCGCCTACGTGGTACGGTTGAATATTATAATAATAAAACAGTTGATCTTTTTCTTGACAGGCAATTGTCCCGTACTTCAGGTTTCGCCTCCATCACCGCTAACTTAGGTAGGCTCCAGAACCAGGGTATTGAGGTTGCTCTTGACGCTGAAATTATCCGTGGAAGAAATCTCAAATGGTCAGTGAATGCTAATTATACCTATAACAAAAATAAGATACTCGACCAGGCAGGACAGGATGAAAATATAAATGGTCTTTTCATCAATAAGGTTGGCGAAAGAGCAAATTCACTTTACGTAGTTCGTTATGCAGGCGTTGATCCGGCAAATGGCGATGCATTGTATTATAAAAAAGATGGTATTACCACTTCTAATATTTATGATCCGAGCGATGCTGTAATTGTTGGCACCGTAGATCCGCCACATTTTGGAGGTTTTGGTACTGATATTAGTTGGAAAGGAATTGAGTTAAACGCATTATTTACCTATACCATCGGTGCAGTTGTTTACAACAATGATCGCTTCAATGTAGAGTTTCCTGGTTATTGGTTTTCACGTGTAGCTACATCATTACTCAGAGAATGGCAAAAGGCCGGTGATGTTACAGATATACCAAGTCCATTCAATGACTTTCATGGAGAAACAACCCGTTTTGTAGAAAAAGCAGATCATCTGCGTTTACGTAATGTGACATTGAGTTATAGTTTACCAAAATCGGTTTTGCACAGAATGAAAATATCAAGCCTTAGAATATTTGCGCAAGGGCAAAATTTAAAAGTATGGCACAACTTCCAGGGTTGGGATCCTGAAATAACAACTGGAATCTTAGCCGGCGCACAGTATCCTCAGCTACGGACCATCACATTTGGTTTAAGCCTTGGTTTATAAACAAAAAAAATTAAAGCTATGTTAGTAAGAAAAATATTGGTCGCAATCATAATTACTGCTGGTCTTGTTTCATGCAAAAAAGTAATTGAATCAGAACCGACTCACCAACTTGATGGGTCTACACGATTTGAGACAATTGAAGATTTTGATTTTGCCTTAACGGGAGCCTATGCATTATTTCGTTCAGGTAATTATTTGGGTGGAGGCTCGAACGCCTTTGTAAATCTTCCGGATATGTTAAGTGATAATTTGAACGAGACATCCGAATCATTGGGTAATTATCAAACAATGTCTACCTGGCGATATGCAGAGGATGAACCAAACATTGCTGCTACATGGCAGGCTGCCTATCGTATTATTTCACAAGCGAATTTGTTGCTCAGAGATATTGATAAATTTTCAGCAACAGATGGCAGTGCAGTGAATCGAATCAAGGCACAGGCATTAGCGATCCGCGCACTGGCTCATTTCGACGTGCTTCGTTATTGGGTAGAAGATTACGATCGCAATTCAACAAAGCCAGGCGTTCCCTACATCACAACTTTTGATTATGAACAAAAGCCATCAAGAGGCACGGTGAAAGAAGATTATGATCATATTGAGGCCGATCTGCAGGCAGCAAGGGCACATATAAATGCCGGGCTTGATAAAACCATCAACGCCACCGGCAAAGCCTATATCGATATTCAAGGTGTAAATGCAATAATGGCAAGAGTATTTTTATATTCAAATCAATTGGACAGTGCGATAAAATATTCAACATTTGTCATCAATTCAATTCCATTATCAACCCGTACAAATTTCCCAAACATCTGGACAGATGCGTCCACTTCAGAAGTTATTTGGTCAGTAAGCTTTAATGCCGGTGAAGGCCGTATTGGTGATCCTGTTTATTTTGTTCCAAACAATAGAAGCTCTTATCGTCCCAATCCTACATTAATCACTATGTATGATCAGACAAATGATATCCGTTATAGTTCTTATTTCCAGGTCAGAAGTAACAGACTGGTTGTTTCAAAATACCTTGCTAAAGCTGCGCAGGTACCTCGTCCCGATGGGATAACAAACTTTAAAGCATTTCGTACGGGTGAAATGTATTTGATAAGAGCGGAAGCTAATGCCCGTAAAGGCGGTGTTAACCAGGTGACGGCTCTTGCTGATCTTAATACACTTCGTGCGGCGAGAATAAGCGGATTTGTTGCAGGGGTTGAAACGGGTACAGCTTTAATTGATGCAATTGCGTTGGAGAGAAGAAAGGAACTTATTTGTGAAGGACATCGTTGGTTTGATTTGAAAAGAACCACGAAGACCATCAATCGTACAAGCTGTACCGTGTTTTGTACGTTGACTCCGGCAAACCGTGCGTGGACATGGCCAATACCAATTGGTGAGATTAATGCCAATCCAAACATACTTCCTCAAAATCCAGGCTACTGATCAATGACCCGATAATTGACACCCGCTGGTTTGCCAGCGGGTTTTTTATTTGTTTTAATTTTTCCAATCTGCATTTGCCAATACGACAGAAGTTTCTATCTGGCGGTCGGGTATTTTCCAATATTTACGAAGCAATGATTCTGTTTCAGAGCTGGACAATAAACGGAAGCCATGTTTTTTATAAAATTCGATTGCCCATGTTGCAGCGGCCCAAGTACCAATCAATACTGGTGTGGAAGCAATAGAACTCAGATGGGCAAGCAATTTGCTTCCAATTCCTTTGTTTCTAAATAGTGAGCGTACATAAGCATGGCGTATCAATGTAACATCTTCTTTATACTGAATTCCCATCACACCCATCATCTCTCCGTGTTCTTTCCAAGACCAGAATTGTACACCTTCATCAATTTGTTTTTGTAGCTCTTCTTCTGGCATGTAAGGATCATGCCACCTGTCATCAGGAATAATTCCTTTGTAGGCACTAGCTGCATCATTAATAATGTCACAAATTTCCTGTATGTCGGTTTGTTCACATTTAAGGATCATAAAACATAGAATTATGATTCATAATAAAAACTTTCAAGAATAACAAT
>Ga0075429_100006495_pt1 | contig 10126 bp, 8 predicted proteins | sample RhiMetdeltSRZDD3_FD_75295 | JGI IMG/M metagenome (GOLD analysis project Ga0075429, IMG submission 75295) | Populus rhizosphere microbial communities from Tennessee, USA - Rhizosphere MetaG P. deltoides SRZDD3 | ecosystem: Host-associated > Plants > Roots > Rhizosphere > Soil | place: USA...
CAGATCAGCGAAGTAACCATAAAAAAGAGGAAGGATCGCATTACCACACAAACCCATGATCATAATAGAAGCGCCAAGTTTGGTAAACCGTCCCAACCCATCCAGAGCCAGGGGCCAAATGCCAGGCCATACTAATGAATTTGCCAATCCTAATAAAACAACAAACCACAGGGAAATGTCTGCTGTGTGATTTAAAAAAATGATTTGCCCTCGTGTATAAATTATCAGTAAAGTAAGTAACGTTCCCAATAATGTACATATTCGTAAAGCGTTCACCTGCTTAATAAATTTAGGAATACAAATTATCCCAAGTATATAGCCGCATATCGTTGCAAACAACGTATAAGAAGGAAAAACTTTTGCTTCAAGTAAGGAAATGTGCATTGAATTTGCATACCCGATGACCGTATCTATTGCTATCACCTGTGTGCCTACATGAAGAAAAATTGCCAGGGCACCCAACATGAGATGCGGGAATTGAAATATACTTTTCTTGTCCATGTTCGCAGTGGCAACTTCGGGGCTTTCATGTTCGGTATCTATTTCGGGCAATGGTGAATTGCGTACAATTAATCCTAAAATAAATAATACAGTTCCCGCACAAGCGTAAGGAATGATCACTCTTCTTATTAATTCATCGAGAGCAGCATCTCTTGATGCTTCATTCATTGTGCTTAATTCCTTAAAGAGGGTCGTATCAGTAGCTTTTAAAACAACAGCAGCAAATATAAGTGGAGCAATAATTCCTGCGCCTTTATTACAAATACCCATGATACTGATTCGTTGTGCCGCACTTTCTTTCGGTCCTAAAATAGTGATATAGGGATTTGCTGCGGTTTGAAGAACAGCAAGACCTGCACCTATCGTAAATAGTGCAAGCAAAAATATTTCGTATGTACGGGTTAAGGCCGCAGGCACAAAAATAAAAGCTCCTACTGCCATCGTCCAAAAACCGATCATCATGCCCTTTTTAAATCCCACTTTTTTTAACAGGAAAGCAGAAGGAACTGACATGATAAAATAAGATATATAGAAAGCAAATGTTACGAGGTAAGATTCAAAATTGGTCAGCTCACAGGCGATCTTAAAATAAGGGATCAAAATAGCATTTAGCCAGGAAACAAAACCGAAAATAAAAAACAATAGCCCGATGATGAGAATAGAAATGAATGTTTGTCGTTTACTGATAGCACTGGCTTCTATTGTGGCTGTTTTGCTCATAATTTCTTTGTTGTAGCATCCAGCAGGGCAGCTGAATCTTTATCAAGATAAATCATACAGTTTTTATGATCCTGTAAAATACTTGCCGGGTAAAGATTGCTTACGGTTTTTTCCAAAGTGTTTTTTACAGCTATCGCTTTGCGGCTATCAGGCACAGAACACACAATATTCTTTGATCGCAGAATTTGTTTGACAGACATACTTATTGCTCTTATTGGTACCTCTTTAAATGATTGGAACCAGCCCTCTCCCATTTGCTGCTTCCGGCATGCTTCATCTAAGTTAACCATGATGTAAGGTTCTTCTGTTTCAAAATCGGCAGGAGGGTCATTAAATGCTAGATGGCCATTTTCTCCAATTCCGATAAGTGCTACATCAATCGGATACTCTTTTATTAATTCTCCAAGACGTCTGCATTCTTCCAAAGGATCTGCTTCACCTTTTATTAAAAATGCAGCTTTCAATTTTGGAACTTTTTCTAAAAATCTTTGCTGCAAATATTTTACAAAACTTGCCGGATGGTTTGCTGATAATCCAATGTATTCATCAAGATGAAACATGACAACTTTACTCCAATCAATATTTTTTTCTGTTATTAATTGATTCAATGTTTCGAACTGGCTTGTTCCTGTCGCAAGAATTATGTTAGCAGTGCCATTTGATTCAATTGCATTACGAATAAATTCTGCCGCGTCTGCTCCAGCAGCCTTGCCTAATTCAACGGGAGTATTATAAATGCAAACTCTCATTTTTTTACTTATCTGGATTTTACAACCATTTTTTTAAGAAAGTCATTATATCCTGTCTCATGGCTGCTGTTTCTAAATGGCCCACATTATATATTCTTAGTTGCCACGCATCCGGAGCTCCGTCTTTCTTATAAATTTCTTTCAGATCATTATCAATTTTTTCTAACCCTTTTTGTGGCGTTAAAGGATCAAGTTTTCCGGCCAAACCAAAATGAGGACGGGGAGAAATAAGACCATTAATCTGCGCTGTAGTAAAATGATTCAACAGATCAGGAACATAATAATAAATTCCATGAAGGTTTAGTCCTTTTTCTTCAATCAGAGATTGAAAGTCGGTGAGGCAGCATAGATCAACACAAACTTTAATTCTTTCATCAAGCGCCGCTAACCACCAGGACATTGTACTGCCCATGGACATTCCCATGGTACCAATGCGCTTATTGTCTACATCTTCTCTTGAAGTAAGGTAATCGAGTGCCCGCAAATTATCATACACCATCATTCCCCACATCACCTGCCCCTTCCAAAGCATGTCTTTAAACACTTCCATTTCTGATAGCCCATGCCGTTCGCCAAAAGCCCAGCCATCAATACATAATCCGGCATAACCTGCACGGGCAAGTGCTAATGCATAAGGAGGTGATTGCATTTCTTTTCTGCCTTTTACAAACTCTTCTTTCCCCACTTCATACTGGCCGAAATGAGAATGATTAAATAAGATCACCGGTATCTTTCCCTTGCTATTTTTTGGTTTTGTAAAGTATGCAGGCACTAATTCAAAACCATTGATGTCGAATAGCAGTTTTTCTATGATCATTTCATCTGTCTCTTCCCTTGATATTAATTTCACCGACATAGGCCTGTCGCGGTCTGGTAACTTACCGAGCAATTTATATAATTCTTCTCGCCTGGTTTCTTTATGAGTTGGTGACTGTGCATTATCTGCTTTTACATTCATAGAATTTTTATTGCTTGAAGGAGCCCGATGACTCTTACAACTCCATATGACAAAAATGATTACCCCGAAAAAGAACAATTGCTTCGTAAATTCTTTCTTCATTTTGATTTACTTATACTCTAAATTAAGTGCAAAGATTTAATTAAAAATTTACCGGATGCAGATAATGTCTCAGTTTGAAATTTTTGTTCACCACATAGACACATAGTACACATAGATTCTCACATAGAACAGCCTATGTGTGTATTTTCGTTGTGATCTATGTTCCTATGTGGTTCATTCTGATGCGGAATTGGATCGCTTTTGCCCGGTTAACTTAAGTGTGAGCCGCCTAAAAGGGTTAAAAACTTCAGGCAAAAAGTATGAAGTTGTTATCGTACCAGGAGCGGATCACAATCTTCAAAAAAAATCAAAGGATTTTGTGATAGAATCATCAACATTTGATTGGTTAAAATCTTTGGGCATCATTAAATGACCCACGTTTTCTGCAGGATTTAATAAATAAAAGAGCGTTCAATTGTTGTCCCGGCTCTACCTGTCATATTCTCCCATCAATAACTATTGCATTAAGTTTTTCGGCACGATTCCTGCTTTTTGAGGGCGAACCTGAGCAAATAATAAAAATCCTGATCCCATCCCTTCGAAATTTCCCTTCCACACTGCTGCTTATAAAATTAACCCCCGTATCTCCTTTGAATCATGTTGTAAATATCATCTCAATCCGATCGTGAAATCGTTTTGTTAAAAAACCTGGATTGATGTTAAGAGGAAAATTATATTGTGCCGGATTATTGATCTGTTGTTCATTGATCACTGCCGGTAATATGCAAAAAGGGTCACATACCGGAATAAAGACTATCACCGGCAATGATACTATCATTTCACATGAGCCCGTTTCTAGTCCGTCCGATTTTGATTTGAACCCAACAGCTTTACAGTTCGCGCAAGAGTATGTCAAAAAAAATGGCAGTGGCTTAGAAAAACATAAACAAAGAAGTCAATCCAAGTTTAGGATTATTAATTCAGTTTTTTCCAAATATGGTATACCGCATGAACTGAAATATATGGCCATTGTAGAATCCAATTTAAATGCTGACACCGTTTGCAACAGCACCGGCGCAACCGGTATCTGGCAATTGATGCCTGGCACAGCCCTTGAACTCGGATTAAAAATTACTAATGAAAGCGATGAACGCCTCCATATTCATAAAAGTTCAGCCGCAGCAGCAATATATCTTAAACGATTATATGCTGAATTCGGAGATTGGTTATTGGTAATCGCCGCCTATAATTCGGGACCGGCTAAAATTACCCGTGCAATAAATTTATCAGGCCATCATGATTTCTGGCAACTCCAAAATTTTCTACCCAGAGAAACTAGAAATCATGTAAAAAGATTTATGAGTGTGCTGTATTTTTTTGGAGAAGAATGATTCGTGAGGACAAACTGAAATAATACGGGTATCACAGCATTCTGCGTTAACAATTCTCCGTCGACTTCAATAAATAAAGAGAGTTCAATTGTTTTTCTTATCAATGCTGAGCATTTTTATAATGTTTCAGCAACTCATCACCTCCAAAATCATTTTTTAGATCCCTGATCACTGTGTGAATGTGATTGGCGTTGTTTTGTGTATTGTCATATTCAATGATAATGGTTGGTCCTTGTATCCGGTAATAATGCGGATGGCTGACCCCGGACTGTTGATCTCCTGCCCAGGCAAACCGGAGGTTATTAAGACCAGCTTCTTCAATCTCCTTCATCATACCCTCAGCAAACGATCGTGTATATCGATGAATGTAAATGCTGAGCAGCTGCATGAATATTTGTTGTTGCGAACTATTCAACTCATTATACAAAATTCCTTTCGGATCATTTATCATAGCGTGACGGCTGGCGGCCGTAAGGATTTCTGCCGGTGCCTCATTGCTGATGATTGCTTTGTCCGCTTGTTCCTTCCTTAAAGAATGTAAAAGGGCAAACCCCAATTCAGCTTCATCTTTCAAAATATACTTTCCTTTTTCAGTGCCCGATAATACAACGGCCGGATTGGAGCCTAAAAAACCTGGCGTTCCTGAAACAAGACGGTTATCTTTTGAAGAAAAATTAAAAGCTATATGATGACCTTCCAGTCTCCAGCCCCATATTGCATCTGTGGCAGGGTTTCCAAAAATTGAAAGCGAATAATTGCCCGGATCGCGGTGAGTATCATTAGCGGGCCGGTTCTCTACTTCCCTTAATACATTTTCGAGTTGAATAATAGAATTGGTTTTGTTGAAGCCTGTATCACTCAGTGCGGTCCGCAAAAGTGAAAAAGCATCCTTAATTTGCTGACCGGTCATTTCATTCAGCGTCAACCCCTTTCTGCTTCTTGGAACATAATTCCAGTTGTAGCGTTCTTCTTCATTAAATCCAAATTGAATTTTCGCTTTTTGTTTTTCAGACAAGGTTTCCAAAAACACAGAAGCTGCTTTAGCCATATCACTGAGATTTGTCGCGGTATCTTGCCTGGGTTTTGTGTCCGTTTGTGCATGGCAACTTAAAAGGCTTTGTAAAATGAATACAAAAAGAATAAAAACCTTTTTACTGAAAACATGATTCATAAGAATATAAAGTTAACTGTTTCCGTTGTTGTTTTTACGAGTTCTAGGTGTTGTTCAATCAATTGGAGAGCCACTCGACATCATCAATGAGATCTTGATTTTTGCGTGAACTCATTCAGGTAATCTTTTATTTTATCAGTTAAAATGCTATTATATCGATTGATATTTACAAGCGATTTATTTTTATGGAGCAATTCACTGGCTATATTTTCAAGCTGCAGTTTTAAATCATGCAAATATTTGCTCAATTGCTGCTGAAAAACATTTTCATCTTTTTTTCTATCAAGCCGTCTTGTGGAAGCATGAAACCTTTCATATGTCAAAAAGAATAATTTTTGAGCCTTCGTATTAAATTCGACAACTACTTGTTCAAATTCATTATTCATATTACCTCCGCCTTGTTCACAAAAGCTGAAACCTCAATGATGATGTTAAAGGTAATCTTTTATAAATTGGAGGAACTGTAGTCCTTTTCAAACAACTGGTGTCAAAATGCTTTCTTCTTTAACTGGAAATCGGTATGACCTGTTTGCCATAATGCAAATGAATACATGTTAGCAAAATTTTTAAATGTTACAGATTTGTCCTCGGTAAAATGACCGTTATCATAATTTACCTCCAGCAATACTGGTTTGCCTGACGATGATGCACCTTGCAAAGCGGCAGCAAACTTTCCCGGTTGCCATGCAATTACTCGTGGATCATTCATACCTCCCACACAGATCACTGCGGGATATTCTGTTCCTTCCTTCACATGCTGAAAGGCATCCATTTCATACAAGGCCATACATTCAACCGAATCTTTGACAGTACCAAATTCTCTTGCATTATTAGGACCGTTCGGTGTATTTTCAAACCGTAATGCATTACTGCAGCTGACATTACTTATTGCGGCGGCAAATAGATCGGGTCGCTCTGTGATCGCTCTGCCAATCAGGATACCGCCGGCACTTGTGCCCATGCCTATTAGTTTGGAACTTGTGGTGTAATTATTTTTTACCAAGTATTCTCCGCATGCAATAAAATCTTTCCAGGTATTGGGTTTAGTAGTTTTATACCCGGCCTTATACCAATCGTCACCTTTTTCACTTCCTCCACGAACATGTGCAAATGCTAATACAATACCCCTGTTGAGCAATGCAAGGTTTCTTTCACTAAAAAAAGGAGTAGCCGAAGAGCCATAAGCACCGTAGCCATCGAGTAAGCAGGAAGCACTACCATCTTTCTTCACTTTTTTATTGTATACAATAGAAAGTGGCACCATGACTCCATCATGACTTTTTGTTTCTGTTTCCTCCACCACAATATCCTCAACGCCCGGGTATTTTACGGCGATACTAAAAACACTTTTACTCGTTTTGACTGTAGCCGGATCGTAATCGAATAAAGTGAATGGCTGTTTCCAGGAAGTAAGGTAGATAAGACAATCATTATTCGTTATATCATATGAACCAAGGAAAGCAGAACCACTAAAAGGAAGCTTCACCCATGCAGTACTTCCATTTCGGATATTATGTTGCTTTGCCGTTGCATTAATGCCGTCAGTATAGCTAATAAGCAAATAGTCTTTTGATCTTGCTATACCATCTATTTTATCTTTCCCTTCCGGTATGACAACGGTTGCTTTACTCACACTGAAATTTTTCAGGCTGCTTTTAACAATTTTATATTTTGGCGCATTTTCATAAGTAAGCATGTAAATATTATCGCCGTCAGCTACAAAACCTGTTACATGATCCTCTTTTTTCAAAAGTCGTTTCCAATCAATAACAGGTTTTAACAGCTCGGTAGCTGGTGCATAAAAGCAATTAATATCCTGATTTACACCGGCCAACAGACCGATAATATATTTAAAATCTTCAGTGTAATAGACAAAACACAGATCTTCCGGAACGATCCCCATGGAAGGATATTTTTTAAGCGAAAGAAGCTCCTGATCATTTTCGGGATCGGCACCTACAATATGATACATTGATCTTGTATTTGCCAGCATATCCATCGACTTATTATCACCCGTTGCCTGGATTGTATAAATAAATCCTTTGTTGTCCGGAGTCCAGCCACTGACACCAAACCATGACGGATAGATTTTTTCAGGATACATTTTTTTACTATCTACATTCATTATATAAATGGTTGCCACTTCTGCGCCACCCTCTGCAATACCAACGGCCATTTTTTTCCCATCCTCACTCGGTACAAAATAGTTGATGCTATAAACTTTTCCATTCGAATTTGCCAAAGGATCGTACAATAAAATTTCTCTCCCACTTTTACCATCACGATAATAAAGCTTACCTACGTTTTCCGAGGGCAATGTCTTTTTGTAGAAATAACGATTGGCTTTTCGTGTCAGGCTATTGATATTAGCTGGCTTTAGTGCATTCAATTTTTTAAAGTCTTCAAACAATGCGTCCCTGCCGCTGATTTTATCAAGCCAGGTATTCGTATAGTCATGTTGCGCTTTAAACCAATCCTGCACTTCCTTATTATTCATATCTTCCAGCCAACGATAGTTATCTGTCACTTGTATACCAAAGTAGGTATCTGTAACAGCGATTTTTTTTGTTTCCGGTGGTTGAGCAAGACAATCAGCAGATACTAATAATAAAACAGCTGATAATAACAAACCGAATATTGTTTTTCTCATATGAAAAAATTTTTGAAGGTTATTATTCGTTTGCAGGCAGGATAAAACGCATCATAAGGTGGTTATGTAAATTAGGTAAATTATTATTGCGCTGAAATTTTTTCTCCCACGTTCTTGTCGCTCGCCCGACCAACAACTTAATTTTCGTAATGTTCGACAAATAAAATCAATTATCGTTGTCTTGTCAGGATCTCATTTTGCCACCATCGGAAAAAGTTTCTTTATCATTGCCTGGTCTGGTTGTGCACCGTATTCGCATATTTCAAACGCCTCGGCATTTTTTATTGCTGCTGCTTTTTCTTTTCCGTACCATTTTTCCAGTGCTGATTTTACCTCTGGTTTGATTTCCTGTTTTCTGGTTCCAGCCAGCCATTTTATTCTCTCGGTTTTATCTTTCGGTATTTTATCCGCATAATGTCCTATCCAGGGCAGCCATTCATACATTTGTGATTCGTGCGCATCCAATGCGGAGATCTTTTTATCAAAAACAGCTGTAATGTCAATAGCGATGTCGGGGCGAAATGGATTGGGCCGTTGAAACCGATCCTGGAAATAAAGAAAAACAGGATTCTTTTTTAAAGCTGGTGTCTCCGGTGCGATATTAGGTACTGCTACCATATAAGCTGCATCCTGGACCAGCACCCCTGTGTATCGATGATCCGGATGGTAATCGTTAGGTCTTGGTGCGATGACGATATCAGCATTCCATTCACGGATCTTTTTAATGATCTGTAACCTAACCTCAAGAGTTGGCATTAGCTGACCATCGTGATTGTCTAGAACATCATATACCACCCCAAGTCGTTTACCCGCTTCCTGTGCTTCAGCAAATCTTCGTTTGGCAAGCTCAACACCGCCAATAAGCTGGTGACCCGCATCGCCGTTCGTAACCGACACAAATTTGACTGCATAACCCATTTGAGCAAAAATTGCTGCCGTACCTCCCCCATCGTCATCGCAGTCATCAGGGTGAGCTCCGATCATAATAACACGGACCTTATTATCATCCTGTGCCTGGATTACCAGTTGAATCGAAAAGATCAAAAGCAATAGCCATATAAGATTTTTGAAGATCGGTTTCATAAAAAAATATTTGTAATTAAACAAAGTGGATAGCTTTAATAAAGATAAAGAGCTTTGCATTCTTTGGTCGATCCGGGTTTGCCTATTCAGAAATTACAAACAAAAGACACGGCAGACTTCGGACTGTTAGTGGAAATTTATGGACACTCCGATGTGTAAATTACATGGTGGCTTATCCAAGGTCAGAGTGTAATGCCCCTTTCCATGTTTTGGCCCAAATATTGGATAGCTGAAAACTATGGAAAAGTCACAGGAGTTTTTAAAAAGAGAATTTATTCACCTGTTAAGTGATACGCTTGCTTTATTGGGAGCTGAAAAACGATTAGTAGACGATATAAAAACCGTAGAAGAAAATCCTATCTCTTCTAAAATCATTGACAAGATCAGGAGATATAATCGTGAGCAAGAAGATAAGGCAAAAGATGTCGCAGCTCTCTTAAACACTACATTTTGTGTCTAATTGGTCTGTTAATGCCTCATACTTTATTTAGGTCGCAGACAAGGAAAAATGATCCAGTGATCTCTCTATTTTCCAAAATACCCAACGCCGTGAGACATTAGACCAGCCAGCAATGGAATAATCACCAGTATAATCAGCTCCAGTTTTAGCAGCAAGAAAACAGAGCCAGGTGTTGAAACACTTTCATTTGGGTCTCCTTTTCGTTGTTTAATAAAATACGTAGTGGGGCGAATTGATAGAAGGCCCACGGTAAGAAACAAAGTGAGTTTTAAATGAAATATCCAATTCATAGTGTAATAGATAGCTGGTTTGGAATAACTGCCAAGCCACAACGTTAAACCAGCAATGATAAGAGTAAGGGCTGCGATACCGTAGATCGCGTCAATTTTTGACAGCTTCAA
>Ga0075429_100006498_pt1 | contig 10125 bp, 7 predicted proteins | sample RhiMetdeltSRZDD3_FD_75295 | JGI IMG/M metagenome (GOLD analysis project Ga0075429, IMG submission 75295) | Populus rhizosphere microbial communities from Tennessee, USA - Rhizosphere MetaG P. deltoides SRZDD3 | ecosystem: Host-associated > Plants > Roots > Rhizosphere > Soil | place: USA...
ACCGAAGGCCGACGACGAGTCGCCCGCCGTACCGAAGGCCGACGACGAGTCGCCCGCCGTACCGAAGGCCGACGACGAGTCCCCGGTGATCGACCTTCCGCACCGTGTGCCGCTGCCGGAGTTCACGGTGGTCGAGCCGCAGAACACCGACGCCTACAGCTTGCGACTGGTGGCCACCCGCCGGCTCTACGACCGCGGGACGCTGGTGCGCCACAGCGGCTCGCTGGTCGGGCTGGCGGAGGGCGCAGTGGCCTGGCTCAACCCCTACGAGTTCGAGAAGCTCGGCATCACCTCCGGCGACGAGGCCCGCCTGACCTCGGCCCGGGGCCAGGTGCTGGTGCCGGTGCGGCCCTCGGAGGCCGTGCCGCGCGGGCTGGTGCTGCTGCACGTCAACCAGAGCGGCGGGCGGGCCAACGCCCTCATCGACATCCACAGCCCGGTGACCGAGATCCGGGTGGAGCGCCCCTGATGCTGGCCGTCGACCCCCTGCTGAGCGGCGGCATCGGCCTGGCCGAGGTGCTGATCGTCGTCGGCAAGACGGTGTTCACCTTCGCCCTGCTGCTGGTGGCCGTGATGTTCATGATCTGGTTCGAGCGCAAGCTGATCTCGGACATGCAGAACCGCATCGGCCCGAACAAGGCCGGCCCCTGGGGCCTGCTGCAGACCCTGGCCGACGGCATCAAGCTCTTCTTCAAGGAGGACCTGATCCCGGATCGGTCCGACCGGGCGGTGTTCATCCTGGCGCCGTTCCTGTCGCTGGTGCCGGCCTTCGTGACCTTTGCCGTCGTGCCGATCGGCGGCGGCTTCGACGGCGACCACGACGGCGTCGTGCGGATCTTCGGCCACGACACCTACCTGCAGCTGGCCGATCCGCCGATCGGGGTGCTGCTGATCCTGGCGATGTCGTCGATCGCGGTGTACGGGATCATGTTGGCCGGCTGGTCCTCGGGGTCGAAGTACCCCCTGCTGGGCGCGGTCCGGGCCTCGGCCCAGATGGTGTCCTACGAGGCGGCGCTGGGTGTGGCGACGGTCGCGGTGGTCATGATGACCGGCGCGCTGTCGACCCACGAGATCGTGATCCAGCAGGCCGGCGACGGCTACGACCTGTTCGGCCGGCTCCCGCTGCCGCACTGGAACCTCATCGTCACCGGGGTGGTGCCGTTCGTGATCTTCCTGATCGCCGGCACCGCCGAGCTGAACCGGCCCCCGTTCGACCTGGTCGAGGCGGAGCAGGAGCTGGTGGGCGGGTTCAACACCGAGTACTCGTCGATCCGCTTCGCCTTCTTCTACCTGGCCGAGTTCATGAACACCGTGACCATGTCGGCCATCGTGGTCACCTTGTTCCTGGGGGGCCCGGCTGGCCCGGTGTTCGGCGGCCCCGCCTGGCTGTGGGGTGTGGCCTGGTTCGTGGCGAAGCTGTTCATCTTCCTCTTCACCTTCGTCTGGATGCGTGCCACCCTGCCGAGGTTCCGGTACGACCAGCTGATGAACCTGGGTTGGAAGGTCCTCATCCCGCTGGCCCTCGCCTGGGTGCTGCTGCTCGCGGCGATCAACATCGGCCGCGACGAGGACTGGAACGCCGGCGTGGTGGTCGCCGTCTGCTTCGGCGTGCTGGTCGCCGGCTGGCTCGCGATCACCGCTGCGTTGCGGCAGGGCCAGGCCCGGCGCCAGGAGGAGGACGTCTACGCGTCCAGCACCACGGGGCCGCGTGAGGGGGCCAACGTCTGATGGGCTACCTCGACGGGTTCCGGGTCACGTTCCGCAAGCTGTTCGAGCCCCGGCTGACCCGCGACTACGCCAAGGACAAGGGCGGGAAGCGGCCCAAGCCCGCCCGCCTCCATGGCCGGCACGTCCTCAACCGCTACGAGGACGGGATGGAGAAGTGCATCGGCTGCGAGCTGTGCGCGGGCGTGTGCCCGGCCCGCTGCATCTACGTGCGGGGCGCGGACAACCCGCCGGAGGAGCCGGTCTCGCCGGGCGAGCGGTACGGCTACATCTACGAGATCAACTACCTCCGCTGCATCCACTGCGACCTGTGCGTCGAGGCCTGCCCGACCGAGGCCATCACCGAGTCCAAGCTGTTCGAGTTCAGCTTCACCAACCGCAGCGACGCCATCTACACCAAGGCCGAGCTGGTGGTGGACGACGACGGTCGCCCCCGCCGGCTGCCGTGGGAGGACTGGACCGACCTGGGCGACGTCGAGCCCCACACCTCGGCCTGGATGCGTGCGACCGCGCCCAACGGAGCCGCGGAGTTCGAGGGGATCGTGGCCTGGGCCGGCGAGCTCGGCTACGGCGTCCGCGATCCCGAGCAGGGGCAGCGGGCCGAGAGCGAAGCGAGCGACGAGAGCGACGGGGAGCCGAGCGATGGTTGAGGTCGCTGTCTTCGCCGTCGCCGCCGCGGCCTGCCTGGCGGGCGCGATTGGTGTGGTGGCCAGCCGCAACCCCGTGCACGCCGCGCTCTCCCTGGTGGGCACGCTGTTCGGGATCGCCGTCCTCTTCGTGGCCCAGAACGCCAACTTCCTGGCCGCGGTGCAGGTCATCGTCTACGCCGGGGCGATCGTCGTCCTGTTCCTGTTCGTGATCATGTTCCTCGGCGTCGACGTCGCCGAGGACCTGCGGGTCGAGCCGCTGGGCCGCGGCCAGCGCGTCGCCGCGGTCGTGCTGGGGCTCGGGATCGTCGGGCTGGTCCTGCTCGCCCTGAACGACGCCGACTGGAGCGTCACGGGCATCCCGAGCGTGGTGGGGCCGCTGTCCGGCGAGGGCCCGGACATCAACGTGCTCAGCGAGGCCATCTTCACCCGCTACGTGTTCGCTTTCGAGCTGACCTCGGTCCTGCTGGTCATCGCCGTCGTCGGCGCGGTGCTCCTGGCCCGGCGCACGCGCCCGAGCGAGGAGATCATCGACCCCGGCCAGGAGCAGCGGGAAGCCGAGATCACCGAGCAGATCACCAAGGCGGCCATGCAGGCCTACGGGCTGGAGTACAAGCCGGGCGCACGGCCGCCGGGCAACGGGGACGAGGAGGCCGCGGACGAGGCCGAGACCGAGGAGGTCAAGGCGTGATGCTGGCCGAGCTGCACGTCACGCCAGCGTGGTACCTGGTGCTCGGCGCAGTGATCTTCGGCATCGGCGCGGTCGGCCTGCTGGTCCGGCGCAACCCGCTGGTCATGTTCATGTGCATCGAGCTGATGCTCAACGCCGTAACCCTGACGTTCGTGACCTTCGCCCGCATGCTCGACGATGTCGGCGGTCAGGCGACGGTGGTGTTCGTGCTGGTCGTCGCAGCGGCCGAGGTCGTGGTGGGCCTGGGGATCATCGTGGCGCTCATGCGGAAGCGGCCCGAGGCCACCGCCGACGACGTGGCTCTGCTCGAAGGCTGAGGGGGAAGAGGGAGCATGCTCGATCGAGTGCCTCGTCAGGCAACATTGGCCGCCTTTCACGCCGGCCGGATGACGCCGCTGGCTGCGTCCTCGGACATGGAAGGGCTGGTGCCTTCCTGCGTCCTGTGTCCTTGTCAGCGACGCCCCCGGCCGGGCCTGAAAGGGGCAAACGTTGCCTGACGAGGCACTTGTCTGGCTGATCCCCGCCCTGCCGCTGGCCGGGTTCCTGGTCCTCCTGCTGGCCGGGCGCCGCTTCGGCGAGCCCGCTGCCGGTTGGCTGGCCACCGCCACATGCGCGGGCAGCTTCGTGGCCACCGTCATCGTCTACCTGGGGCTCCTCGGCGAGCCCGAGGACGAGCGGCACTTCGTGCAGATCCTGTTCGAGTGGCTGCCGGTCGGGGGCCTGACGGTGGACCTCGGCTTCCTGGCCGACCCGCTGTCGATCACGATGGCCCTGTTCATCACCGGGGTCGGCACGCTGATCCACCTCTACTCGATCGGCTACATGCACGGCGATCCCGGCTTCGCCCGGTACTTCGTCTACCTGAACCTGTTCGTCTTCTCCATGCTCATGCTGGTGCTGGGCAACAACCTCTTGGTCACCTTCCTGGGCTGGGAGGGCGTGGGGGCCTGCAGCTACTGGCTGATCTCCTTCTGGTTCACCGACGAAGCCAACGCCTCGGCCGGGAAGAAGGCCTTCGTCACCAACCGCATCGGTGACTGGGGCTTCATGATCGCCATGTTCCTGGCCTTCGCGACGGTCGGGTCGATCAACTACTCGGACCTGTTCGCCAGCGCGGCCAGTGGTCAACTCGCGGCGGTCACGGCGACCGGCATCGGCCTGCTGCTCTTCCTGGGCGCATGCGGCAAGTCTGCGCAGCTGCCGCTCTATCTGTGGCTTCCCGACGCCATGGCGGGCCCGACGCCTGTCTCCGCGCTGATCCACGCGGCCACCATGGTCACCGCCGGCGTCTTCCTCATGACCCGGGTCAATCCGTTGCTGGCCGCGGGCTACGAGTGGGTGCCGGACGTCATCGCGTGGGTGGGCGTGATCACGGCCCTGTTCGCGGCGACGATCGCGATCGCTCAGAACGACATCAAGAAGGTGCTGGCCTACTCGACGATCAGCCAGCTCGGCTACATGTTCCTGGCCGTCGGCGTGGGGGCCTACGTCGCCGCGATCTTCCACATGGTGACCCACGCCTTCTTCAAGGCCCTGCTCTTCCTCGGTTCGGGATCGGTCATCCACGGCATGGACGGCGAGCAGGACATGCGCCGCATGGGCGGGCTGTTCAAGCTCATGAAGATCACGGCCTGGACGTTCATCGTCGGGTGGCTCGCGATCGCCGGCATCCCCCCGTTCGCCGGCTTCTGGTCGAAGGACGACATCCTGCTGGGGGCCTACAACCTCGGCGGTGCCGAGGGCCGGGCACTGTGGGCCATCGGCCTGGTCACCGCGCTGCTCACGGCCTTCTACATGAGCCGTCAGGTGTTCATGGTCTTCTTCGGCGAGCCGCGCTGGCACCAACCGGTCGAGGAGGCGGCGGAGACCACGGCCGAAGGCGCCGAGGCCGAGGAGGCCGCGATCACACCCCGAGCGCACGCAGCCGAAGCGGTCCATCCCCACGAGTCGCCGTGGCTGATGACCCTGCCGCTGGTGGTCCTGGCCGTGCTGTCCGTCGTCGGCGGCGCGGTCAACCTGTCGGTGTGGGGCGAGGATTCGACGTTCCTCGAACGCTGGCTGCAGCCCGTCGTGGGGGCCAACGAGGTCGAGATCACCGTCACCACCGAGACCAAGGTCACGCTGGCCCTGATCGCCGTCGCGGTGGCCCTGGTCGGGATCGCGGTGGCCTCGACGATCTACCTGGCTCGGCGGCTGCGGCCGGTGGAGCCGAAGGTCCTGGCCCACGGCTGGTACTACGACGAGCTCGTCACCAGCTTCGTCGGCGGGCCCGGCCGCGAGAGCTTCGAGGGCGTCGCGTGGTTCGACAACAACGTCGTCGATGGCGCGGTCAACGGCGTCGCCGGTGGCGTCCGCCGCACCGGGCGGGTCCTGCGCCTGGCTCAGTCGGGCTTCGTCCGGGCCTACGCCCTCGGCATGACCGTCGGTGTCGTGATCGTCCTGGCCTACTTCCTCACGAGGCTCACCTTCTGATGTCCAGCAACCCGAGCTTCGACATCCTCAGCGTGCTGGTGGCGCTGCCCGCGGTCGGCGCCCTCGCCGTGGCGCTGGTGCCCCGCAGCCGCAGTGAGCTGCACAAGGTGGTGGCACTGCTGTTCTCGGTCGCGGCAGGAGCGGTGACCGTCTACCTCCTCGTGGCCTTCGAGACCGGCGATCCCGGCTACCAGTTCGAGGTCGACCACACCTGGATCGGTGACTTCGGCATCTCCTGGCACCTGGGCATCGACGGGATCTCGCTGTTCCTCGTGGTGCTGACGGCGTTGTTGTTCCCCATTGCGATGCTCGGCGCCGATCCCCACCACGACCAGAAGCCGTACTACGTCTGGCTCCTGCTGCTCGAGGCCGGGTGCCTGGGGGTCTTCATGGCCCTCGACCTGTTCCTGTTCTTCGTGTTCTTCGAGATCGTCCTGGTGCCGATGTACTTCCTCATCGGCGGCTGGGGCTACGGCAACCGCATCTACGCCGCGCTGAAGTTCTTCCTGTTCACGATGCTCGGGTCCGCGTTGATGCTGGTCGGCATCGTGAGCCTGGCCTTCCTCCACCGCGACCACCTGGACGATCGCCGCGACGCCGACATCGCCGCGCAGGTCGACGACGTCGAGAGCGAGCTCGCCGACCTGAGCAACCAGGCCCAGAGCGACCCCGAGTCGATCACCAGCGCCGACCAGGACCGGTTCGACGAGCTGAGCCGCGAGCTCGACCGGCTCTCCGCCCAGCGCGGCGAGACGTCGAAGCTGGACTTCGACCTGGTCCACATCGCCGAGGCCCGCACCGTGGTCGACGACTCGTCGAGCGCCAACCCCATGGACTGGTCGGCGGCCCGGTGGATCTTCCTGGCCTTCGCGCTGGCCTTCGCCGTCAAGGTGCCGCTGTTCCCCGTCCACACCTGGCTGCCGGACGCGCACACCGAGGCGCCGACCGCAGGCTCGGTGATCCTGGCCGGCGTGCTGCTGAAGATGGGGACCTACGGCCTGCTGCGCTTCGGGCTCTACCTGTTCCCCGATGCGGCCACCTTCTTCGCGCCCACCTTGGTGACCTTGGGCGTCATCGGCATCGTGTACGGCGCCATCGTCGCCACCATGCAGAAGGACCTGAAACGGCTGGTGGCCTACTCGTCCGTGGCCCACCTGGGGTTCATCGTGCTCGGCACCTTCGCCATCACGACCCAGGGCCTGCAGGGCGGGATCGTCCAGAACATCAACCACGGCCTGTCGACCGGAGCGCTGTTCCTGCTGGTCGGGATGATCGTCGAGCGCCGCCACACCCGCGAGATCTCGGCGCTGCGCGGCCTCCAGAAGGTCGCTCCGATCTTCGCCGTGGTCTTCACCGTGGTGATGATGTCCTCCATCGGACTGCCGGGCTTGAACGGCTTCGTCGGCGAGTTCCTGGTGCTGATCGGCTCGTTCGTCACCCGCCGCTGGTGGACGGTGGTCGCCGCGACGGGAGTGATCCTCGCCGCGCTGTACCTGTTGTGGGCGTACCAGCGGGTGTTCCACGGCGAGCCGGACGAGGAGAACCGCAGCTTCGGCGAGATGACCTGGCGCGAAGGTCTGGTCATGGCGCCGTTGTTAGGGCTGATCGTGTTCCTCGGCGTGTACCCGAAACCGATGCTCGAGCGCATGGAGCCCTCGGTGGACCGGCTGATCGCGCACGTCGAGGACAACAGCGACTTCCGGGAGCCCACCGTCGCCCGTGAGGGCCCGAGGGAGGTCGCCGAGGGCGAGGAGGGTGACGAGTGAGCGCTGCGCTGCTCATGCTGGTCTCGCCGGGCCAGCCGCTACCCGAGGATCCGACGCCGATCACCATGCCCGGCATCGACTGGTGGGCCCTCGGTCCGATGCTGGCCCTGGTGGGCGGCGCGCTGGTGCTGATGCTGCTCAGCACGTTCTTCCGGTCCCGCCTGTTCACGGGGGCCTACGCCCTGGTCACCGTGGCGTCGGCCGGGACCGCCATCGGCTTGGCCGTCCCGCTGTGGCGCCGGGTCCAGGATGCCGGCCGCGGTCCCTACTCCACGTTGGACGGAGCGGTCGGCGTCGACGGGTTCTCGGTGTTCGCGACGGTCGTGATCGCGTCCGGGGTGATCCTCGCCGCGTTGCTCTTCGACGGCTACCTGCGCCGGGAGCGCCTGGAGGGCATCGACGCCTATGCCCTGCTCCTGCTGTCGGCGTCGGGCGGTGTGGTGATGGCCCAGGCCAACGACCTGATCGTGCTGTTCCTGGGCCTGGAGGTGCTGTCGATCGCGGCCTACGTGCTCGCTGCATTGCACCTGCGCCGGATCACCTCCCAGGAGGCGGGCCTCAAGTACCTGATCCTGGGTGGGTTCGCGTCCGCCTTCCTTCTCTACGGCATCGCGCTCACCTACGGCGGCACCGGGACCACGAACCTGGCCACGATCATGGGGTTCTTCAACAGCAGCGTGCTCGAGAACCGGGGCCTGGTCCTGGCCGGCATGGCGCTGATGCTGGTGGGCCTGGGCTTCAAGGTGGCGGCGGTGCCCTTCCACTTCTGGACCCCCGACGTCTACCAGGGCGCGCCCTCGCCGATGGTGGCCTGGATGGCATCGGGGGTGAAGGTCGCGGGCTTCGCCGGTCTGCTGCGGGTGTTCGTGGTTGGCTTCCAGGCCTACGAGGTCGACTGGCAGCCGCTGGTCTTCGGGCTCGCGGTCGCGACCCTGCTGGTCGGGTCGGTCCTCGCGATCGTGCAGACCAACGTCAAGCGGATGCTGGCCTACAGCTCCATCGCCCACGCCGGCTACGTGCTGGTCGGGGTGCAGGCCGCGTCGGACGAGGGGATCCGAGCTGCGCTGTTCTACCTGGCCACCTACACCTTCATGGTGGCCGGCAGCTTCGGGATCGTCACCCTCGTGGGTCGTCGTGGCGACGGCCGCCACGACCTGGACGACTACCGGGGGCTCAGTCGCGAGCGACCGGTTCTGGCCCTGCTGTTCACCGTCTTCCTGCTGGCCCAGGCCGGAGTGCCGCTGACGTCGGGCTTCTTCGCGAAGTTCTACGTGATCACCGCCGCGGTCGAGGCCGGCTCGACCATGCTCGCGGTGGTCGCCATGCTGGCGACGGTCATCGCGGCGTACCTCTACCTGCGCATCGTGGTGTCGATGTACATGGCCGACGGCGACGACGAGGAGGTCGCGCCGGCCGCGCGACGATCGAGCATTTCGATCCCGGTCGGCGCCGGCCTGGCGCTGGCCGCGTGCTTCGTGGTGACTGTCGGCCTCGGCGTGTGGCCCGGCGCCATCACCGAGGTGACCCGGGACGCCGTACCGCAGATCGTCGCCCTGGGTTAGCGCACGGCAAGGAACAAGGATTACGGCGTCGAGGGCTGAAGTTGGGGTGTGACGCCGGCGAAAGCGGGAATGGAGCAGCGGTGCAGGCGATCTGGTCGCGACAGCTGACGGGCTCCGCGACTATGGGGGTGGTCAGCACTAGAGTCGCGGTGCCCGAACGAGCCCCACGACTGTGCTGAGATGCCTCATATCGTGCGACGAGACGGCCCCAGCGACAAGACCCTCCTGAGGCGGGCTCGGCAGGGTGACCGCCAGTCCTTCCTGGCCCTCCTGCATCGCTACGACCCTCGTCTGCGGCGGCTGGCGCTGCAACTGCTGGCCGATCCGACCCGCGTGGACCGGGTGCTCAACCGGGCGTACCTGAAGGCGTGGCGCTCGCTGCCCTTCCTCGAGCGGAGCGAGGCGGCGGCCGGGTGGCTCTACCGGGTGGCCTACAACGTCTGCCTCAACGAGCTCCGGTGGGAGCCGTCCCGGGCTGCTCCGGCGCCGCCCGACGGCCCGCCCGTCCCGGTGCCCGCGGCGCCCGTCGAACGGCGGCTGGCGGCCTTGCGAGCGCTGCCGCCGGCCGAGCGGATTCCGCTGGTGCTGGTGGACGGTGAGGGCTTCGGCCTCGATGCCGCGGCCCGCATGATGCGCCGGAAGCCGCACCAGGTGGCCCTGGATCTCGCTCGGGCCCGGGGCTTGTGGCGGTCCTTCGTCACCGGCGAGGCCGAGCCGCCGCCCGAGGCCCGCCCCGCTGAGCCCGCCGCCGTCCAGCGCGCCGCGCCCGCACTGATCGCACCGTCGCCCGCGGCCACGCTGGCCAAGCTCGCGGCGCTGGCCACACCGACCGCACCTCATGAGCCCGGCGGGCACGTCAAGCTCCTGCCCCCAGGGCCCGGTGGATCGACACCTCCGCCGGTCGCGGCCAAGCGCGCTGCCTTTCGACGCGGTCTGAGCGAGGCGCCGGGCAGCGCGGCGCCCCAGCCCGAACCGGCCGCGGCCGCTGACGGACCGCCCGCGGCGTCCGAACGCCCGGTGGTCCAGCGCCCGGCGAAGAGCCGGGCCCGGACCGACGGCCACGCCGCGGCCGCGTCGTCCGCCTCCCCCACCTCACCCACTTCGCCCGCGGCCGAGAGTGCTGCCGGGGCGACCCGACCGGCGCGTCGTCCGGCGAAGAAGCGGACGCCGGCGGCGAGCCGTGGCCGGCCCCAGCGCCCGATCAGTTCCGTCCCGGGGGTGGAGACGGGGCGGCCCGATGGCGATGGCGACGGAGAGGTTCC
>Ga0075429_100006501_pt1 | contig 10124 bp, 12 predicted proteins | sample RhiMetdeltSRZDD3_FD_75295 | JGI IMG/M metagenome (GOLD analysis project Ga0075429, IMG submission 75295) | Populus rhizosphere microbial communities from Tennessee, USA - Rhizosphere MetaG P. deltoides SRZDD3 | ecosystem: Host-associated > Plants > Roots > Rhizosphere > Soil | place: USA...
TTCGTGACCGTGCTGGCCATCACCTGCCTGTACGAGACCCGGCTGTGGTGGGAGGAACGCCAGGCCCGCCACGCCACCGAGCCGGCGACCGACCCGGGGACGGCACGATGACCGCCACCACCCCCCCTCCTGCTGGCGGGCAGCCGGCCGTCCGAACCCGGCCCGGCGTCCGGGCCGCGGCCGGTGGGGTGGGTGGGGCGGTGCTGGTGGTCGCCACCCGGGTCGGGTTGTGGCTGGGGGTCCAGCTGCTGGTGGCCGGCCTGCTGATCGCCACGGGGGCCGCGCCCTTGGGGCAGGCGCTCGACGATGCGGCCGGCTGGTGGATGGTCTACGGCGCCCTGGTCGACCTGGGCACCCTGGGCGTCATCGGCTGGCTGCTCCGCCGGGAGGGCGGCAGCTACCGTGGCCTGCTGGGGCCACCGACCACCGCCTGGCAGGTCGCCCTGGGGGCGGCCGGGGTGTTGGCGGCCAGCGTCCCGGCGGTGATGTTCAGCGGCGAGCTCACCAGCACCATCTACGGCCAGGACGCCATCGCGCCCATGTTCGCGGTGGTCGACTTGCCCCCCTGGGCCAGCGTGGTCAGTGTGCTAGTGGTGCCGCTGGTGGCCGAGCTAGCCGAGCCGGTCGCCTACCTGGGTGTGGTCCTGCCCCGGCTGGAACGACGCCTGGGCCGGCCCTGGCTGGCCGCCACCATCGTGGTCGCCCTGTGGGCGGCCGAGCACGCCTTGTACCCGCTGCTGGTCAGCGGCGGCGGCCTGGACTGGGGGTTTGCCGCCTATCGGGTGGGGTCGGTGCTGCCGTTTTTGGCCGCCTGGACCGCGGCCTGGTACGCCCTGGGGCGGCGGCTGGTGCCGGTCATGGCGGCCCGGTGGGTGTTCAACGCCGGCACCGCCCTGGCCCTGGCCCTGGGCCTAGTCGCATGACCGGGCGTCTGCGTCGAGGGCGACGGTGGCTGTTGGCGACCGATCATCACGGCCACCACAACCACCCTGGCACGCCGGATCGTGCAGTTCAAAAACGGCCGAGGGAGCTCCCCCTGGAGGTCCAGGGTGAGCTGGGCGAGGCCAACGAGCGGGTGGTGGCCGTGTTCCTGCTGCGGCCCAACCTGCGGCGGGTGTTGGTTCCGATGCCGTTCTGGTCAGCGACGACCGTGGGGTGGTGATGAGCGTGGACCCTGAGCTGCCCACAGGCGCCGACGGGCCGGTCACCACCACGGTGACCCGGCGCATCAAGCCCGGCCATGAGGCCGCCTACGAGGGGTTCCTGGCCGGCATCAGCGGCGCCGCCAGGGCCTTCCCCGGCTACCTGGGCGTCGAGGTCTTCCGCCCCGCCCCCGTCCAGGGCGGCGAGTACCGGACCGTGTATCGCTTCGACTCGCTCGTCCACCTGCGCACCTGGCTGGATTCTGCCGAGCATGCGGCGTGGCTGCAGCGCGCCGAGCCCCATGTCGCCGGGCCGATGCGGACCCAGGTCCTCACCGGCCTGGAGGGCTGGTTCACCCTGCCCACCCAGCCGGGCGCCCCGCCGCCGCCGCCCTACAAGATGGCCGTGCTCACCTGGGCGACCATCTTCCCCCTGATCACCCTGGTCGTGGTCGCCTCGGCACCGCTGCTGGGTCCCCTGCCGCTGGTGGTGCGGCTGGCGGTCACCACCGGGGCGACGGTGCCGCTGATGACCTGGGTAGTCATGCCGCGGGTGACCCGGCTGCTGCACCGATGGCTCTACCCCGACCGGCCGGGATGACCCGGCCGGCGCTCTCCCAAGGAGGTTCCGGATGCTTGGTACACACCCTGTCGACGTGATGCTGCTGGCCACCGACCTGGACGTGGCCCGCCGCTTCTACCAAGGCACCCTCGGCCTACAGGTGCTTGCAGAGGACACCCAGTTCCTCACCTTCGCCTGCGGGGGCGACAGTCGCCTGGTGGTCACCAAGAGCACCACCGGCACGCGCGAGGAGGCGACCAAGGCGTCCTGGCGGGTGGACGACCTGGCCGGCGAGGTCGCCGAGTTGCGGGCCCGGGGCGTCCAGATCCAGGACCTCCCCGAGGCGGGCACCGTCGACGGCATCGCCGACCTCGGCTTCGCCCTGGCGGCCTGGTTCACCGACCCGCACCACAACTGGATCGGCCTGCTCCAACTCAACGATCCCGGTGTGCGGCCCCCCGGCGCCGCAACCGGCGCCCGGCAGACCGACGTCTCCGACGTCCCGGAATCCAAGACGAAGGCGAGCTAGCAGATGGCCGATGCCGTTGGGCCGATCACCGTCCCCTGTGACCCATCACGAAGCACCACCACGAGCATCCACCAAGCCCTCGTCATGGGCGCCGGCAGCGGCGCCTGGAACGCCCTCGGACAAGGAGACACAACGCGATGACAGAGCACAATGTTGTCGACCGTGAGGAATGGCAGGCCGCCCGCGCAGAGCTGCTGGTGCGCGAGAAGGCCCACACCCGGATGGGCGACGAGCTGGCCCGCCAGCGCCGCGAGCTGCCCTGGGTCCAGGTCGACAACCCCTACCGCTTCGACACCGACCACGGACCCCGGACCCTGGCCCAGCTGTTCCACGGCCGCTCCCAGCTGCTGGTCTACCACTTCATGTTCGGCCCCAGCTACCAGGCCGGCGACCCAGTCAACTCCTCCATCGCCGACACCCTGGACGCCCTGCTTCCGCACCTGCAGGCCCGGGATGTGACCCCGGTGCTGGTCTCCCAAGCGCCGCTGGCCAAGCTGCAGGCCTACAAGCAGCGGATGGGCTGGCGGGTTGGCTGGGTCTCGTCGGCCCCCAGCGACTTCAACCTCGACTTCGGCGCCTCCACCCCCGACCAGCAGGGCCAGGCCATCGTGCCCCCCCAGGACGGGCTGCCCCCGATCGTGGCCCAGAACGCAGCCGCGGCCGGGACCGACGTCGCTGGCTATCTCTCGGAGGCGCCGGTGGTGAGCGTGTTCGTCCTCCAGGACGGGGTGGTCTACCAGAGCTATGGGACCACCTGGCGGGGGGTGGAGTTCCTGATGGGCTACTACCCGATCCTGGACCGGGTGCCCAAGGGCCGCGACGAGGACGACGGCTGGCAACTCTGGCTCCGCCGCCACGACGAATACGGCAACCGGTGACGCGGACCGAAGGAGGTGCCATCGGCGCTCCGGTGGCCAGCTCGTAGGGCAGCACCAAGGAGGAAGGACGATGCCGCTGAAGCATGCTCACAAGCCGGGGAGGTTCGACCCGGGCCACTGCCGCGACTGCGCCCGCGAGACTGACCTGCTGGACCATTACTGGCACGTGCAGCGGCAGGAGCAAGCGTTGGCGTCCGCCGTGGGGTGGGCCCGCCGCGCCCACCGGTTCGCAATACGGGCGCTGTGGCTGTCTGGTAGCAGCATCCTGCTGGCCGTCATCGCCCTGCTCACCCGCTGATCACCGCAGCGGCCAGTCGCTGTGCAGCTCCCGATGCACGACGAGATCCGCGTCAACGCCGTCCTGGACCGCCACAGGGCGGCCTGGTTCGACGGCCTGGAGGTCAACAGCAATGCGCGCGGCCAGGCCACCATCGCCGGCCCGGTCGTCGACCAGGCAGCCTGCACGGCCTGTCGGCAAAGTTCGCGACCTCGGTCTGGAGCTGTTGGCGGTGGGCTGCACCGACCTCTGCTGACACCGACACGAAAGGCACCACCATGCAACCCTCCACCCATCAGCCGGCACCAGGCGCAAGTGTCGCCGGCCTGCCGGCCGGCCTGCTGGTGCTGGTGGTGGTGGCCGGCTCGGCGGGCCTGTTCGCCACCTTCTGGGACGACGCCTGGCACACCGACCTGGGACGCAACCAGGCCACCATCCCACCCCACCTGCTGCTGTACGCGTCGATGGCGACCATCGGTGCCGTGGTGGCCGCCTGGGCCTGTCGGCGCTATGGCGCGGCCGCTCGCTGGCCGCGGTCTGGCGGCAGCCCCCGCTGCTGCTGGCCGCCGCGGGCGGCACGGTGACGCTGGCCGCGCTGCCGATCGACGCCGCCTGGCACGCCCGCTTCGGCCGCGACGCGGTGCTGTGGAGCCCGCCGCACATGCTGGCCGTGTTCGGTAGCCTCGCCCTGCTGGTGGGCTTCCTGGGCGCCGCACGGCCCGACACCTCCCCGTGGATCCTGACGGGCCTGGGGGCGCTGCTGCTGGGCAGTGCGGCTGTGCCGGTGCTGGAGTTCGAGACCGACGTGCCGCAGTTCAGCGAGACCCTGTACCTTCCCGTCCTCCTGGCTACTACACTGTTTGCGGCGTGGATCCTGCGCCAGGTCATCCCCGGACCGCTGCCGGTCGCGCGCGCGGTCGGGGTCTATGTGCTGTTGCGGGTGGCGATCACGCTCGGGCTGGCCGGCCTGGGCCGCTCCACCCCCGACCTGCCCCTGGCGATCCTGGGGCTGGCCGCGGTCGACCTGCCATGGCGCACGGCCGCCGCCCGCTACGCCGGCGGCGCGGCCGGCGTCGCGCTCGTCCTGCTGGCCGCCAGCGCCACCGGGCTGGCCAGCGTCGGTGCGGGCGCGGCGGCCGTGGTGGCCGTTCCGGCGCTGGTGGTGTTCCTGGTGGTGCTGGCCACCCAGGTCCGCTGGCCATCCCGGGTCCACGGCGCGGCACTGCTGCTGTCGGTCGCCGGCGCCGTCGCGGTGGCGCTGCCACCCTCGCCGGCCCAGGCCCACGACCCCGGCCAGGGACGTCCCATCGCGCCCGTCAGGTTGACCGGCACCTCCGACGGGCACGGCACGCTCACCATCACCGCCGACAGCGCTAACGACTGCGCGGCGCTGCCACCACGACGCCTGCTGGCCCGACGCGCGGGACAGACCATCACTGGCACCCTGACCGCGACCGGCCACTGCCGCTACGCCGGGCAGGTCCACGTGCCGCCCACCGGCCGCTGGTTCGTCTACGTCGAGCTGCGACCCCGGGGTTTCGAGGTGGAGGCGTGGCTGCCGGTGGACGCAAGCAGCACCAACCGGCTGGTCGCCCGCCGCCAGCTCTACCTGTCGGCCGGCAGAACCGACGCTGCTGGACTCCCCGGCAGCGAGGTCGCCGCCGGGATCATCCTGTACGCCCTGGGCGGGTTGCTGCTGGCGCTGATCATCCGCCAGGTCCGCGGCCCTGCCCGGACGCAACCGGTCCTGCATGCTGCGGGGACAACCGGTGCAGCAACCCAGGGCGATGGCGTGGGCCATCGGCGGGCGCCCGGACGGTTGGGGCCGTGACCACGTCCCGGCTGGAGGCCTTCAGCGACGGCGTGCTCGCCATCGCCATCACCCTGCTGGTCTTCGAGCTCCGCCCCCCAGCGCTCCAGAAGGGTGAGCGGCTCGCCCACGCCCTGTGGCAGCAGTGGCCCAGCTACCTCGCCTACCTGGTCAGCTTCCTGACCATCGGGGTGATCTGGCTCAACCATCACCGCGTCTTCACCCAGGTCATCCGGGTCGACGGGCCCCTTCTGCTGCTGAATCTCAACCTGCTGCAGTGGACGGCGCTGATCCCGTTCCCCACCGCGGTAGTCGCCGAGCACCTGCGAGGCCCCGGTGAGGCGGCGCGGACCGCCTCGGCCCTCTACAGCGGGGTGCTGCTGCTGATGAGCCTGGCCTTTGGGGCGCTGTTCGCCTGGATCACCCACACCGACCGCCTGCTGCACCGGCTGCCGCCACCGGGGGTGGTACGGGCGGCCCGCCGGCGGTTCATGCTGGGGCTGGTCGTCTATGCCGCCGCCTTTGCCCTGTCGTGGGTGTCGGCGCCGCTGGCCCTGGCCCTGTGTGGGCTGATGGCCCTGTACTACGCCTTCGACCAAGCGTCGGTGCCGGCTGTGGTGGAGCCTGATGACCAACAGCCCACCGGACAGTCGGCCTAGTGCGGAACGAAGCTCGCTAGAAAGTATCTCGCTAGAGAAGGAAGGAGTCCGATGGTGGCGATTCCGCGAACGATGCAGGCGATCCGGCTCCACGGGCCCGGCGTCGACGGGCTCCGACGCGAGACCATCGCCACGCCGTCGCTCCAGCTCCATCAGCACGCGGCCGGCGCCCGAAAAGGGGGATCCGGCTCCTACCTAGGCACCGATGCCGACCACGACCAAGCCCTGGGGCGCAGCCGCGGTGGACTGACGACCAAGCTGCATCTGGTCTCTGATGGCCGCGGCCGCCCGTTGGCCATGCTGGTCACCGCCGGCCAGCGGCACGAGAAGCACCCAGCTTCAGTTGTTGCTGGACGCCATCCGTGTGCCCAGGCCGGGCGGGTCGGCCCACCCACGACGACGCCGGCCATGAGGTCACTTCAACCCGGTCCGTTCCTGGAGTTCCCCAAAGTTGGCGCCCTCGGCCAGACAACCGAGGGCGCCGACAGGACCTGAAGGTCTCAGAAGGGTTCCTCTGTATGTCAAGAGCCGGGATGTGCTGGAGTGCTGTGGCCGCCTTCGAGCTCGGGATAGGCCAGCAGACCCAAGCCGGCCCCTACGACTGCGACACAGGTGGGGTACCTGCATTCGTCGTAGCCATGCACGTATTGACAGGACTTTTCCCTTTCGAGACGGTAGGCGGGCTATTCGATGCCCGTCCTTTGGGCGGGTTTGCCTGGCTACAGGAGGTCGGCCAGCCATGAAGCACACAAGGGTGTGGGCTTGGGCGCTGACGCCGGTGCTGGTGCTCGGCGCCCTGACCGCGCTGAGCGCGGCTCGCGCGCCGGCACGGGCGGACGGGATCACCCGGCAGATCCCAAGTGGTGGGACCACCTCGATCAAGCTGGTGTCGACCGGCAGCGGCGCGATCGAGTTCCCGGAGTTCATCGGCCAGCCACGCGCCGAGGGAGCGGGCGCCGACGCCGGTGCGGAGGCGGCGACGGTGAACCGGAGCCTCACGACCGGGACGGGGCAGGGCGCCCCCGCGACCCCAGCGGCCAAGGGCAAGGCCAACGTCAAGCTGGTCAGGAGCTTCGACGGCTTGAATCACCGCGCCCAGCGGACCGCCAACGGCGGCAACCAGTTCTCGCTGGAACCGCCCGACCAGGGCCTGTGCGTCGGGAACGGCTTCGTGCTGGAGACCGTCAACAACGTGCTGCGCGTGTACGACACGGCCGGCAACCCGGTGACCGGCGTGACCGACCAGAACACCTTCTACGGCTACCCGCCGGCGATCAACCGGACCACCGGCGCGTTCGGGCCGTTCATCACCGACCCGAGCTGCTTCTTCGACACCGACACCCAGCGCTGGTTCCTGGTGGTGCTCACCCTCGACGTCGACCCGGCCAATGGGGCCTTCCTCGGCCCGAACCACCTCGACCTCGCCGTCAGCAAGACCTCGAGCCCGACCGGGGCGTACACCATCTACCGGATCCCGGTCCAGGACGACGGCACCCAGGGCACGCCCAACCACCACTGTGAGCTGGGACCCTGCATCGGCGACTACCCGCACATCGGCGCCGACGCCAACGGCTTCTACATCACCACCAACGAGTACCCGTTCTTCCCCCCGACCGGGTTCCACGCCGCGCAGGTCTACGCCATCTCCAAGGCCGCGCTGGCAGCGAGCGCCGCCAACATCACGGTGACCCAGTTCGACACCATCGGCAGCGTCGCCGGCAATCCTGGCTTCACCATCTGGCCGGCGACCACACCCGCGGGAGCCTACGCGACCGACCTCGGCGGCACCGAGTACTTCCTCAGCTCGATGGCGGCGGAGGAGGCCAACGGCAACGGCAGCGACAACCGCATCGCGCTGTGGGCGCTGACCAACACCTCGTCGCTGAACGCGACCCCAGCGCTCAGCCTGCGCAACGCGATCGTGCCGGTGACGACCTACAGCATCCCGCCGAAGGCCGACCAGAAGGTGGGCGACTTCCCGCTCGGCCAGTGCGTCAACGACACCACCACGCCAACGCCGTTCGGACCGGGCTGCTGGCAGCTGCTGTTCACCCAAGAGCCACCCCACAACGAGGTGGAGGGGCCGCTGGACAGCAACGACACCCGCATGCAGCAGGTGGTCTACGCCAACGGCAAGGTCTGGGGTGCGCTGGATACCGCGGTCAGCGTCGGCGGCGCGACCAAGGCGGGCGTGGCGTTCTACGTGCTGACCCCGCAGATCTCCTCGACCAGCCTGGCGGGCAAGCTGGTCATCCAGGGCCAGTTCGGCGTGGCCGGCAACAACCTGGTCTACCCGGCGGTCGGGGTGACCAACAGCGGCCGTGGCGTGATCGCCATGACGCTGGCCGGTGCCGACCACTACCCGACCGCCGCGTTCGCGGGCCTGGACGCCAAAGCCGGGATCGGCCCGATCCAGATCGCCAAGGAAGGCGTCGGGCCTGAGGACGGCTTCTGCGAGTACAACGCCTTCAACTGCGCGCAGACCACCCCACCCGCCGCGCCGAAGGCGCGCCCCCGCTGGGGCGACTACGGGGCGACCGCAATCGACGGCAACAACATCTGGATCGCCTCGGAGTACATCAACCAGACCTGCACCCTCACCCAATGGCTGACGGCGCCGATCGGGAGCTGCGGCGCTACTCGCACCGCCCTCGCCAACTGGGGGACCCGCATCAGCCTAGTCACCCCATGAATCGAACGCCCTGAGAATCGGAAGCGCCCCCGGGCCCCGGGGGCGCTTCCTTGTGTAAGGCCGGCTGGCGGCTGGTGCGATCAAACGGTGTGGCACGCCGAAGGCCCTCAGTTGCTGGTGGTAGCCATCACTGGGGGCTGCTTGGCCTGGTCAATGACCAAGCAGCGGTAGACGGCGTCCGACAGCCGCCGCTTCAAGCATCGCAAGGCTTCCTTGGGCGACTTGCCCTCGGCCAGTTTGCGCTGGTAGTAGACGTGCCCGGCGCTGGGCCGGCGGACCTGGACCATGGCCATCATGTACAGGGCGTGATTGAGCTTGCGATCCCCTGACCGGGACAGCCGGTGGCGGATGACCTGGCCGCTGGAGGCCTCCAGTGGGGCCGTGCCGGTATGGGCGGCGAAATGATGCTTGCTCGGGAAACGACCGACGTCGCCGACCTCGCCGAGGAAGGTGGCGGCCAGCACCGGCCCCACCCCGAACAACTCCAGCAGGCTGGTGTTGGACTGGGCGACGGCGGCCTTGATCCGTGCCTCGATCGCGGCGATCCGCTGCTCCAGCTGGCGGACGTCGGCGACGAGCTCGCCGGCCAGCTGCCAGCGGGTGACCGCCGGCGCACCAGCGGGGATGACCGTGGCCAGCAGCGCGGCGGCCCGGTTGGCGGTGAGGTTGCGGCGGGCGCCGCCGGGGACGAGGTCCATCAGCAGCCGGTGGAGCCGGTTGATGGTCTGGGTGCGGGTGGCGACCAAGTCCTGGCGGCGCTTGGTCAACAAGTGCAGCACCGTCGCCTGGTCCTCCACTTTGACCTGCCGCAGCCCTCCAGCATTGCGGGCGGCGACCGCCACCGAGACCGCATCACAAGGGTCGCTCTTGCGACCGTGCCCGACCGACAGCACCCGCACCCGGGCGGCCAGCTTGGCCGGCACGTCCAGGACCTGCTCGCCATCGCCCACCAGTCGTTGCGCTAAAGCGCGGCCGATGCCGTGGGCACCCTCGACCGCCCAGCAACGGTCCGGCCAGCGCACCGCCCACTGGCGCAACAGCCTGTAGCCGTCCAGGGTGGTAGCGATGCGTTGGCGGTCTAGCAGCTGGCCATGCTCATCCAGCGCGGCCGCGGTGTGGGAGGCCTTGTGGGGGTCGACGCCGATCATCACCGGCATACCGGGCGCCTTTCTCGAGGGCGGGCAGGAACGCACCGGGAGGGCAGGCCGACTTTGGGCGTTGCAGTCCTCTGTGGAGCCACTCCCGGTGGGGTGCCGGCAGGACCGCACAACCGTTCTTGAGCCAGCTCAAAGCCGAGCGGCAGTGGCGTTTGTGGAGCGACCTGCCGGCGCCCTGGAACCCTACGGCTGCAGCCCCAGGGCTCCTACCCGGATTCAATAACAGGAGTTACGCGGTCGCGCGGAGGTGAGCCGGGTAGGCTTTGAGCGGAGTGGGTGGCCGCTCGCCGTGGCGGGTGATGGTCGGCTGCCAGCGCTCCTTGACCGCGGCCACGCTCTCGGCAGGCTCCAGGCGCAGGTGCTGGAGGACGACGAACGTCACCAGCACCAAGGCCACGTGGCGAACCACTGCCTGATC
>Ga0075429_100006504_pt1 | contig 10122 bp, 8 predicted proteins | sample RhiMetdeltSRZDD3_FD_75295 | JGI IMG/M metagenome (GOLD analysis project Ga0075429, IMG submission 75295) | Populus rhizosphere microbial communities from Tennessee, USA - Rhizosphere MetaG P. deltoides SRZDD3 | ecosystem: Host-associated > Plants > Roots > Rhizosphere > Soil | place: USA...
GGAGCGGCGCGTGGTCGCCGTCGAGCACACCACCGCGCGCATCGGCTGCGCCCTCGCCGCCATCACGCTGCTGGCAGACGAGGATCTGGTCTAGCGGCGCCTCGCGCCGGGGCAGGCATGCGACCGGTCTCGCCGCGCTTCATCGCCTGTTACGACCGCGCGCTTCCCGACGCCCGTATCGTCATCTACGGGATCCCGTTCGAGGGCCGCGTCAACCTCCGCAAGGGGGCTGACAGCGGCCCGCTCGACCTCCGCCGCGCCTCGGACTCCATCGAGACCTATTCCCCGTTCCTCGACCGGGACCTCGACGACCTCCGCCTGGCCGACATCGGCGACTGCGAGCTGCCCGACGGAGCTCCGCCGCGCGAGCAGCTCGACGCCGCTCGCGACGAGATCCGCGCCTGGTGGAAACCGGGGCTCATTCCGTACATGCTCGGTGGCGATCACACGGCGACCGTCCCCGTCATCGAGGCCCTGGCGCCCGCCTTCCCCGAGCTGCGGGTCCTGCAGCTCGACGCCCATCCCGACCTGCGCGAGGAGTTCCTCGGCGAGCGCTACAACTACGCCTCGGCGATGGCGCGCGTGATGGACACCGTCCCACCGGAACGCGTGTACCAGGTGGGCATCCGGACCGGCGCTCGCGAGGAGTACGCGCGCCGCCGGCCCCGGTTCTTCCCCGCCTTCGCGGTGCACCCGGTGGAGGCCGTCCGCGCGATCCTGCCCGAGCTGCGCCGCCACCCGCTCTACGTGACGATCGACGTCGACGTCCTCGACCCCTCCGAGGCGCCGGGGACGGGCTCGCCCGAGCCCGGCGGACTGCGGGTGCCGGAGCTCATCGAGATCGTGCGAATGCTCGGCGAGTGCGACGTCATCGGCGGGGACCTGGTCGAGGTCACCCACGCCTGGGATCCCAGCGGCCGCACGGGCATCGCGGCCGCCTGGGTGATTCGCGAGTCGCTGCTCACCTGGTGGGGCGACCGGCCATGACAAGGCGCGGCCGCGAGCGTGAGTACACCGCTCCGCGACTCTACGAGATCGCCTTCGACATGAACCGCAAGGGCGAGGTGGACTTCCTGGTCCACTGCTTCAAGCGCTTCGCCCGGCGCCCGGTCCGCCGCGTCCTCGACATCGCCTGCGGGACCGGTCCTCATCTCATTCGTCTCGCCGAGCGTGGCTACCAGATGTCCGGCCTCGACCTCTCCGCCAAGAACATCGAGTTCCTCGGCGAACGCCTGGCCGGCAAGGGCCACCAGGGCGAGCTGATCGTCGGGGACATGACGGACTTCCGCGTGAAGCGGCAGGTGGATGCCGCCATCTGCATGCAGGACTCGCAGGGCCACCTGCTCACCAACGAGCAGCTCGTGTCCCATCTGAAGAGCGTCGCCCGGGCCGTGAGGCCCGGCGGAGTCTACGTCTTCGACCGGTACATGGTCTCCTCGTGGACCGATCCCGCTCGACGCTGGTCGTGGTCACGTCGCCGGGGCAAGGTCATCGTGCGGGCCTCGTTCTCGGCCCTCAACAACGTCAACCCGGTGAGCCAGGTCTTCAAGGAGCACATGGTGCTCGAGGCCATCGAGAACGGCACGCGGCGCGTGTACCGGCAGACGCATCTGTCGCGCATGCTGTTTCCGCAGGAGCTCAAGGCGCTGGTCGCGCTCGCCGGCGGCTTCGAGTTCGTGCAGTGGTTCTTCGGCTTCAAGCCGCACCAGGTCCTCGAGCGCTCGAAGCACCCGCTCTTGATGGTCGTCGTTCTCCGCCGCACCCGCTGAGCGTCCTGTAAGCTGCGCCCCGATGGCCACTGCGGCCGTTCTCCGCCTCAAGCGCGGCCACGACCGCGCGCGCGTACATCCGTGGATCTTCAAGGGGGACGTCGCGGAGGTCACGGGCGGCGATCCCGGCGCCGTGGTGACGGTGATCGACGCCGGCGGTCGCTTCGTCGGGCGGGGACTCTTCAATCCGCGTCCGGGGCTCTGCTGCCGCCTCGTCACCTGGCGCGACGAGCCGCTCGACGATGCCCTCTGGCGCGCGCGCATCGCCGACGCCGTGGGCCGTCGCGCGGGCCGGGCGGGCGCGATGCGGCTGGTGTGGAGCGAGGCCGACGAGCTGCCCGGGCTGGTGGCCGACCGTTACGGTCCGGTCGTGGTCGTGCAATGTCTGACGCTCGGCATGGCACGACGACGCGCCACGCTGGTGGCCGCCGTGCGCGCCGCCCTCGGCGACGTGCCGGTCTTCTCCGCCGACGATCCGGCCTCGGCGGCGCTCGAAGGCTTCACCGCGACCACCGGCTGGTTCGACGAGCGTCCGGGTCCACCGAGCGTCGTGGTCGATGAAGGCGCTGCCCGCCTGCTGGTGCGTCTCGGCGCCGGCCACAAGACGGGCCTCTACCTGGATCAGACCGACAATCGCCGCCGCGTCGGGGCGCTCGCGACAGGACGGACGGTGCTCGACGCGTTCGCCTATACCGCCGGCTTTGCCTGCCACGCGCTGGCCGGGGGCGCGACCCACGCTGTCTGCATCGAGTCGTCGAAGGAGGCGCTGGCGGGCGCCGTCGACAACCTGGCGCTCAACGGGGTGGCCGATCGCGCGCAGGTGCGCGACGACAACGCCTTCGACGCCCTGCGCGCGCTCGAGCGGTCCGCGCAGCGGTTCGGGCTCGTGATCCTCGATCCTCCCCCGTTCGCGCGCACGCGCATCGCCCTGCCCGGCGCCCTCCGCGGCTACAAGGAGATCAACCTGCGCGCCGCCCGCCTGCTCGAGCCCGGGGGCATCCTGGCCACGTTCTCTTGCTCGTACCACGTGAGCGAGACCGCGTTCGAGGAGACCGTGCGGAGCGCGGCCGCCGACGCCGGCGTGCGGCTCCGCCTGCTTGGCGTGCTCGGGCAGAGCGCGGACCACCCCGCCCTGCTCACCGTGCCGGAAACCCGGTATCTGAAGGGGCTCCTGCTGCAGGCCAGCGAGGACGACCGCGCGGTGGTACGCTGATCTCGAGCTCATCGCGTTCGCCGGGGGGGCTACTCATGGATGTGCCGTCCTTCGATCGCGGCCGTTCGGCCGCGGCCATCACCAGCTCACAATTGCGGATCGCCCGCAGTCGCCGGCGCATCCGCGCCTCACGCGTGCTCACGCGCCTCATCCAGGGTGGTGAGGGCAGCTCCGGGCCGACGGTGTCACCGATCGGTCTGCGGGGCCGGATCCGCGAGATGATCGCCACCGGCCAGCTTCCCGCCCTGAACAATCGGCGCTCGTGGGTCGGTCAGGGGCACGGTGATCGCTGTCTGCTCTGCGAGCAGGTCATCACGGCCGCGCACTGGGAACATGAGGTCGAAATCGCCCCCCTCGGTGAGATCCGGACCCACGGTGTCTGCTTCCGGATCTGGGTCGAGGAGTCCGAGCAGCTGCGAAAAATCGCTTGATTCCGTGGGGGGCCCCGAAATGGCCCCTCACCGCCAGCACTCGGTGCGCCGCGGCGAAGCCGTGGCGCACCTCGATCAACTGCCGGCGCTCGGTGCGCCGCGGCGAAGCCTGGCGCACCTCGATCAACCGCTAAGAGTGCTCGCTCACCACGGGCGCGTCTCGCCGTGGGCGAGGAGCCAGATGCGGGCGTCGGGGAGGCCCTCGGCGCGTGCGGCGGCGAGGAGGCGGCGCGGCGGCTCGTCGATCGGCTCCTCGGCGAGGTCGAACGTCCCCCAGTGCATGGCCACGAAGGTACGCGCTCGGACGTCGGCGAAGACCCGTAGCGCCTCCTCCGGCGTCGTGTGCGTGTGCGCCATCACCGAGGGCGGCTCGTAGGCTGCGATCGAGACGAGCGCGAGATCGAAGGGGCCCAGCCGCTCGCCGACGCGGCGGAAGCCGTCGTAGTAGCCCGTATCCCCGCCGAAGAACAGACGCCGCGCGCCCGCGGCGATGGCCCAGCCCGCCCAGAGCCGCCGGTTCATGTCGAACGGCGTGCGAGCCGACCAGTGCTGCACGGGGGTGGCCGTGAAGGTCACGCCGTCGACGCGCCCGCTGTCCCACCAGTCGAGCTCCTGCACGTCGGAAATGTCGAGCGACGCGAACCACGCCTTCAGCCCGAGGGGAACGAAGAAGCGCGGCCGGTGCGCGGCCGCCAGCCGCTGGACGGTCGGTCGGTCGAGGTGATCGTAGTGGTCGTGAGAGATCACGACGGCGTGGATCGGCGGCAGATCCTCGAAGGCGACACCCGGCGGATTCAGGCGTCGCGGCCCCGCGAACCCGACCGGGCTCGCCCGGTCGGAGAACTGCGGATCGGTCAGGATGTTGACGCCGTCCAGCTGCACCAGCAGCGTCGCGTGACCGATCCAGGTGATCGTGGCCGCCTGCCGGTTGGCGCGAAGCGCGGAGCCGTCGTTAGCGACCCGCGGGAAGGACGGCGCCGGTGGGCTGCCGGTGATCGACGCCCACAGCCGCCGGGCGCGGAATGCCTGCACCGCCCAGAAGTCCGGCCGCGCGAACGCGGGATTCTCGTTGGCGAAGCCGCGCGCGCGATGGTGCGCGGGCGCCTTGGGCAGCGGGCCGCCGACACCGATGCAGCCGGGCACCATGAACAGAATGGTGAGCGCGAGGCCGACCACCGCGCCCCGACGACGGGTCAGCGCGGCTCCCCGGTCGGCAGCTCCACGATGAACGACGCGCCGCCCTCCGGGCGGTTCTCGGCGTAAAGCCGGCCCCCGTGCTGGCCGACGATGCCGTAGGAGACGGACAGCCCGAGGCCACTGCCCTCGCCCGGCGGCTTCGTGGTGAAGAAGGGATCGAAGATGCGCGGCAGAGCGTCGGCCGGGATACCGGGGCCGTTGTCGATCACCTCGATCACCACGCGCGGCCCGCGCGGCCGCACGCGCAACGTGAGCACGCGGTCGCTGGTCTGGCGCAGCAGCGCCTGGTGCGCGTTCTGGACGAGGTTCAGCAGCACCTGCTGGATCTTGTTCTCGTCGGCCCAGACAGGCGGGCACGTCGTGAACTCGGTGAGCACACGGACCTTGTCGCGGTCGAGCTGGTACCGCTTGAGCGCCAGGACGCGCTCCACCTGATCGGAGATGGCGCAGGGGCGCCGCTCCGGCGGATAGTGCCGCGCGAACAGCAGGAGGTTCTGGACGATGCGCGCGGCGCGCGACGCCTCGTCGGCCATCATCTCCACGCGCGCACGCACCGGCAACGGCACGTCGGTGCGGCCGAGCAGGAGCTGCGCCTGGCCCAGGATGGTGGTGAGCGGATTGTTGATCTCGTGGGCGACGCCGGAGGCCAGCTCACCGACGGCCGACAGCTTCTCGGCGTGCACGAGCTCCGAGTAGAGGCGCGCGTTGTCGAGGGCGATGCCGATCTGGTGGGCGGTCGCCTCCAGCAGCGCGACGTCCTCGTCGTCGAACGGATCACGCGTCTGCCGGCCGAGCGACAGCATGCCGAGGAGCCGGCCCCGCGCCTGGATCGGCACCGACACGAAGCCGTGAATGTGGTCGCGGCGCACGGCGTCTTCCGCGCTCGGCAGGACCTCGGTCGAGGCCTGCACGTCCTTCACCGTCACCGCCTTGCCGGCGGCGGCGGCGCCGCCGATGAGGCCTTGCCCGACCGGGAGCATGCGATTGACCTCGCGCAGTCGCGGCGACAGCCCGCGGTGGCCGCGCAGCTCGAGGGTGGCGCCGTCGGCGGACAGGAGGTGGAAGCTGGCGATCTCGTGGCCGGTGACGTGCGTCAGCGCCTCGAGCGCGGTGCGCAGCACGGCCTCGACATCGAGCGTACGGCTCACCGTCTCGGCGACGGTGTAGAGAATCTTGAGGTGGGGCTCCATCGCCGCCGGCTCAGGTAGCCGGCAGCGCCCGGCGGACGGCGCCGGTGATCAGCGCTTCGGCCGCTTCATCCTCGACACGGAGGTCGGATCCCTCCATGCCGTGATCTTATCAGGGGGCCTGCCGACCAACCCAATCGTAGACGACGGCGAGCGCGGCATCGAGCTTGCTTGCGTCGGGCGCACCGGCCTGGGCGAGATCGGGACGACCGCCACCGCGTCCTCCGGCGAGCTGCGCAACCTCCTGGATCAGCTTGCCCGCCGGGAAGCGCTTGGTCAGATCCTTGGTGACGGCGGCGACGAAGGCGACCTTGCCGTCCACCACGCTGCCAAGGCAGACGACGCCCGATCCGAGCCGATCGCGGAGCGTGTCGGCCAGCGCCCGCAGCCCGTCGGCGTCGAGGCCGTCGACGCGACCGGCGACCACGGCCACGCCGTTGACCTGGCGGGCGGCGGCGACGAGATCGTCGGCCTTGGAGCGCGCGAGCTTCGTCTCCATCTCGGCGAGCTGACGCTCGAGCGTCTTCTGCTCGTCGAGCAGCTTGCGCAGCCGCTGCGGCGCGTCCTCCGGCGAGATCTTGAGAATGTCGGCGATCTCCTTGAGCACGCGCTCGCGCCGCGCCACGGTTTCCACCGCGGCCGCGCCGGCCACCGCCTCGATCCGTCGCACGCCGGCCGCCACCGCGCCTTCCTCCGCCACCTTGAAGAACCCGATCTGTCCCGTGCTGTCGAGGTGCGTGCCGCCGCACAGCTCCGTCGAGAAGTCGCCGATCTTGATCACGCGCACGCGCTCACCGTACTTCTCCCCGAAGAGGGCCATGGCGCCCGCCCGCAGCGCCTCCTGCAGATCCATTTCGGCGTAGGTGACCGGCGTGTTGGCCTGCACGTGCTCGTTGACGAGCTCCTCGATCTGCTCCACCTCGCGGTCCTTCACGGCCCCCCCGTGCGAGAAATCGAAGCGCAGATGATCCGGCGCCACCAGCGAGCCCGCCTGGCTCACGTGGGTGCCGAGCACCTTCCGCAGCGCGGCGTGGAGCAGGTGCGTGCCCGTGTGGTGCTGGCGCAGTCCCTGCCGCCGCGGCGAATCCACCGTCACCGCGACCTCCTCGTTTTCGCGGAAGCCGCCCTGGCGGACCTTCATGCGATGCACGATGAGCTTCGAGCCGCGGTAATAGGTGTCGACGATCTCCGCCTGTCCGCTCCGGCCGACCACGGTCCCGGTGTCGCCGATCTGCCCGCCCGACTCCGCATAGCCAGGGGTGCGGTCGAGGATGACCTCCACCTCGTCGCCGGCGCCCGCCTCACGCACACGCCGGCCGCCGGCGATGAGCGCCAGCACCGTCGCCGGCGTCGTCAGCGTCTCGTATCCGACGAACTGCTGCGGCCGCGCCAGCGCCCCCTGCACCTGCTGATAGAGCGCCACCGTCTCCGCGGCATCGCTGTCCATGCCGAAGGCCGCCTTGGCGCGCGCGCGCTCGCGCTGCGCCTCCATCTCGGTGGTCCAGGCGTGCTCGGTGGCGTCGGTCACGCGCCAGCCCTGATCGGCGAGGATCTCTTCCGCGAGATCGCGGGGAAATCCGTACGTGTCGTAGAGCGTGAACAGGAAGCCGCCGTCGATCGCCCGGCCGGCGCCCGCGCCCTGCGCGGCCGCGTACTCCTCGATCCGACGCATGCCGTTATCGAGGGTCTTGGCGAACTGCTCTTCCTCCTGGCGCACCACGTCGACGATGCGGTCGCGCTCCCGCGCGATGTCGGGATACGCCCGCGCCATGACCTCGCCGACCCAGTCGACGCCGCGCCACAGGAAGGGCTCCGTGAGTCCGAGCTTGCGGCCGTGGCGCATCGCGCGGCGCATGATCCGCCGCAGCACGTAGCCGCGCCATTCGTTCGACGGCAGCACGCCGTCGGCGATCAGAAAGGTCGTCGCGCGCGCGTGATCGGCGATGACCTGCATCGACACGTCCTGCTCGCGGTCCACCCCGGCGCGCTTGCCGGCCAGCCGCGCCACGTGCGCGATCAGCGGCGCGAAGAGGTCGGTCTCGTACGACGAGCGCTTGCCCTGCAGGACGGCCGCGATGCGCTCGAGGCCCATGCCGGTGTCGATCGACGGCCGCGGCAGCGGCGTCAGCGTTCCGCTGGCGTCGCGGTTGAACTGCATGAACACGAGGTTCCAGATCTCGAGCCAGCGATCGCACTCGCACGCCGGCCCGAGGCACCTGCGACCGGCCGCTTCCTCGGCGCACGGCAGATCGTCGCCCTGGTGGAAGTGGACCTCCGAGCACGGACCGCACGGCCCGGTGTCGCCCATCGCCCAGAAGTTGTCCTTCTCGCCAAGCCGGAGAATGCGGTCGTCGCGCAAGCCCGCCACCGACTTCCAGAGGCCGAACGCCTCGTCGTCGTCGGTGAAGACGGTCGCCTTGAGACGCCGCGCATCGATGCCGAAGTCCTTCGTGAGCAGCTCCCACGCGAAGCGGACGGCGTCGGCCTTGAAGTAATCGCCGAACGAGAAGTTGCCGAGCATCTCGAAGAACGTGTGGTGGCGCGCCGTGCGTCCGACGTTCTCGAGATCGTTGTGCTTGCCGCCGGCGCGCACGCACTTCTGGCAAGTCGTCGCACGCGCGTAGTCACGCCGCTCCTCGCCGAGGAAGACGCCCTTGAACTGCACCATCCCCGCATTGGTGAAGAGCAGCGTCTGATCGCCGACGGGCACCAGCGCCGACGACGTCACGCGCGTGTGCCCGTTCCGCTCGAAATACTTGAGAAAAGCTTCGCGGATGTCGGCGCCGGTCATGGGAGAGTCATTGTACACGCTCGGCTCACTCCGCGGCGGCCACCCCCGTGGACTCGCGCACCACGCGCATGACGACGGCGGCGCTGAAGCCGCGTCGCAGCAGGTAGTCGCGCAGCCGGGACGCCAGACGCTCGGGTCGGCCGCGGCGCAGGACGGGGAGACGGCGTCGAGCGAGCTCGCGCGCGCGGTCGAGCGAGGCGTCGGCGTCGACGTCGCCAAGCGCTGCATCGATGAGGGAGGGCGCCACGCCACGCGCGCGCAGCTCCGCGCGCAAGCGGGCGGCCCCGTAGCCGCGCGGAGCCCGTGTCGTGACCCAATGGCGCGCGTAGCCGGCGTCGTCGAGGTAGCCGCGTGCCACGAGGTCGGCGACGACCTCGCTGGCCACGTCCGGCGGCGCGCCTCGACGACGCAGGCGTGCGGTCAGCTCCGCGCGGGTCCAGGCGCGGCGTGAGAGGAGGTCGCCCGCCGCGAGGCGGGCGGCCTTGGCGTCGAGAGTTTTACGGGACGCTACGATTTCAGCGGCGCCGGCGCCCTGAGGCCGAGCGTCTCGCGGATCTTGGCCTCGAGATCGAGGAGTATCGTGTGATTTTCCTGCAGCCACTTCTTGGCGTTCTCGCGGCCCTGTCCGATGCGCTCGTTCTTGTACGTGTACCAGGTGCCGGACTTCTCGATGATGTTCTGCTCCACGCCGGCGTCGAGGACGGTGCCGGCCTTGGAGATGCCCTCGCCGTAGAGCACGTCGAACTCCGCCTCGCGGAACGGCGGGGCCAGCTTGTTCTTCACGACCTTCACCTTGGTGCGCACGCCCACCGACTCCGTGCCGATCTTGATGGCGTCCTGCCGTCGGATGTCGAGCCGCACGGACGCGTAGAACTTCAGCGCGCGCCCGCCCGTCGTGGTTTCCGGCGAGCCGAACATGACGCCGATCTTTTCGCGAATCTGGTTGATGAAGATCACGACGGCGCCGGAGCGCGAGATGGCCGCCGTCAGCTTGCGGAGCGCCTGCGACATGAGACGGGCCTGGAGGCCGGGAAGCGAGTCGCCCATGTCGCCGTCGAGCTCGGCGCGCGGCACGAGCGCGGCCACGGAGTCGATGACGATGACATCGACGGCATTGGAGCGGACGAGCGTCTCCGTGATCTCCAGACCTTGCTCTCCGGTGTCGGGCTGCGAGATCAGCAGCTCGTCGGTGTTGACGCCGAGCTTCTTGGCGTAGATCGGATCGAGCGCGTGCTCGGCGTCGATGAAGGCGGCGATGCCGCCCAGCCGCTGGGCCTCGGCCACGATGTGAAGCGCGAGCGTGGTTTTGCCCGAGGACTCCGGCCCGTAGATCTCGACGATGCGGCCGCGCGGCACGCCGCCGACACCAAGGGCGACGTCGAGCGACAGCGCGCCGGTGGGGATGACGGCGATCTCTTCGAGCGGGCCGCCGGCCCCGAGCCGCATGACGGAGCCCTTGCCGAACTGCCTCTCGATCTGGGAGATGGCCAGCTCCAGCGCCTGCCGCCGATCGCTCTTCACTTCCGCCATGCGC
>Ga0075429_100006505_pt1 | contig 10122 bp, 9 predicted proteins | sample RhiMetdeltSRZDD3_FD_75295 | JGI IMG/M metagenome (GOLD analysis project Ga0075429, IMG submission 75295) | Populus rhizosphere microbial communities from Tennessee, USA - Rhizosphere MetaG P. deltoides SRZDD3 | ecosystem: Host-associated > Plants > Roots > Rhizosphere > Soil | place: USA...
ACGGACGACTATCATGCGGACCCTCGGGTCCCCCCGGAATTACGGGCGCTCGTCGGAGACATCGGCACCATGACGCTGATGGTGGTGCCGGTCCTCGTCGGCGCCGAGGCCGCGGGCCTGCTCTATATCAGCAATCGCTCGCCCCGCACGTTCACCGACGAGGACGAGACCATCTGCGTGCGGCTCGCCGAGCAGACCGCTGTGGCCGTGCAGAATGCGCGCCTGTTCGGCCGTCAGGAGGCGGCCCGCGCGGAGGCGGAAGCGGCCAATCGCACGAAGGATGAGTTCCTCGCCATGCTCGGCCACGAGCTGCGCAACCCGCTGGGCGCGATCAGCAGCGCCGCGCACATCCTGTCGCGCACCGGCGGCGGCAACAGCGCCACGATGCGCGCGAGCGAGATCATCGGCCGGCAGGTGCAGCATCTGGCGCGGATCGTCGATGATCTGCTCGACGTCTCGCGCGTCGTCGCCGGCAAGATCGCCCTGCGCCTGCAGCCTGTCGATCTCGGTGAGGTGGCCCGCCGCGTCGCGACGCTGCACGGTGGGCCGACCGCCTCGCGCCACGTGGTCAGCGTGCAGACCACACCGGCCTGGGTGTCCGCCGATCCGACGCGCCTCGAGCAGGTGCTGACGAATCTGCTGGCGAACGCCGTGAAGTACACGCCGGCGGGCGGCGAGATCACCGTGACCGTGCAGCGCGACGGTGACCACGCCGTCCTCAGCGTGCGCGACACCGGCATCGGGATCCGCGCGGAGCTGCTGCCGCGCGTGTTCGACCTGTTCGTGCAGGCGGACCGCTCGCTGGAGCGCTCCGCCGGAGGTCTCGGCATCGGGCTCACGCTCGTGCGGCAGCTCGTGCAGCTCCACGGGGGCACGGTGGAGGCGTCGAGCGCGGGGCCGGGCCGCGGCAGTACGTTCACGGTGCGGCTGCCGATTCTCACCGGCCCGCCCGACGCGAACGACACTGCGCGGCCCGCGGTCGCGGGGCCCGCGCGACGGGTGCTCGTGATCGAGGACAACGAAGATGCGCGCGAGATGCTGCGCAATGTTCTCCTTCTGCTCGGCCACGAGGTGCACGAAGCGTATGACGGGGCCTCGGGCATCGAGCAGGCGCGGCGTCTGCAGCCTGACGCGGCGCTGATCGACATCGGCCTACCCGGGATCGACGGCTACGAGGTGGCCCGACGCATTCGCTCCGAGCTGCCCGGTGCGCGCCTGGCCGCCGTGACCGGTTACGGGCAGCCGGAAGACCGCGAGCGCGCTCTCGCGGCGGGCTTCGACGTGCATCTCGTGAAGCCGGTGGATCCGGACCAGCTGCAACGCGTTCTGGCCGGGCGTGTGGGTGTGTCTGGTAGCCTGTAGTCACAATGGAGCATGGGGACTGGAGGGCTCGGGCGGCGCGCATGGGGCGCACCACTGCCCGGGTCCGCGAAGGTCACATGCCGGACGTCCAGGTCTGGTCGACCCGCCGCATCGAGCCCACTCGCGACCCGTGTATCACCTGCGGTGACCCCCTCGACACCGGCGCCGAGGCCATGGAGGTCTTCACGGTCGAGGGGATCCGGCTGCTCTTCCACGCGGACTGCCACGACATGTGGACCGTGCTGCGGGAGCGCTCGAGCCGGAGCGAATAGCCCGCGTTCGGCTCAGGCGGCGCGACGCCGGCGCCCCTGCGTCTTGCGGGACGTCCGGCGCGCCTGCGGTGTCGAGCGCGACGCCGCGCGCTTGCCACGCTCCCCAGCCCCGCGGATCACGTCGCTCGTGAGGCGGGTCGTCTCGTTTGCCGCCTGCGCAAAGCTCTCGCTCATCGCGCGCGCGGCGGCCAGCGCGCCCTTGGCAAGGCCTCGAGCGACCGCGGTGGTCATCTCGATGGCGCGCACACCCGCGTCGAGCGCGGTGTTGGTGACCGTCGTCGGATCGAGCGGCCGCATCGTCCGCGCGGGCGGGCGCCTCATCGGCTTGGGCGGCTGCATCGTCGGCTTGCGTCGGTTCGCCATGGGCGCTCCCCTCCACTCTCTCATCGAGCAACCCGAATGCCATCGACACGCGCTTGCGTCGCGCCGGCGACCCGTGAAATGCTGCGCGGGCGGAGGTGCCCATGATCAGTACCCGCTGGCTCGTCATCGTCGGTACCGGACTCGTCATCCTCGGCGCGTGGCTCGGCGCCTCGACGCTTCACGCGGGAGCGCAGGCGCCCGAGCGCCTCGGAAAGGTCAACTTCCCCACGTCGTGTAGCCCGACCGTTCAGGCCCAGTTCGAGCGCGCCGTCGCGCTGCAGCACTCGTTCTGGTTCGCCGAAGCGATCAAAGGGTTCAATGCGGTGGCCGCCGCGGATCCGTCGTGCGGCATCGCCCACTGGGGCAGCGCCGTCGCGTCCCTCGGCAACCCCCTGGGCGGCCCGCCCGTCGCGCGCGATCTACAGGAGGGCGCCGCCGCCGTCGCCCGCGCAAAGGCCGCCGGGGCCAAGACCCAGCGCGAGCAGGATTACATCGCGGCCATTGAGACCTTCTACAAGGACGCGGACACGGTGGACCACAAGACGCGCGCGGTCGCCTATGAGAAGGCCATGGAGGCGCTCGCGCAGAAGTATCCCACCGATCGTGAGGCGTCGATCTTCTACGCGCTCGCGCTGAACATCACCCTGAATCCGAACGACAAGACATACGCCAACCAGCTCAAGGCGGCCTCGATCCTCGAGGCGGTCTTCGCCGAGCAGCCCGAGCATCCCGGCGTCGCGCACTACCTCATCCACTCCTACGATTTCCCGCCGATCGCCCAGAAGGGCCTGCCCGCCGCGCGCCGCTATGCCTCGATCGCGCCGTCGGCGCCACACGCGCAGCACATGCCGTCGCACATCTTCACGCGGCTTGGCTACTGGCAGGATTCGATCGACAGCAACCGCGTCTCCGCGGAGGTCGCCAAGGCGGAGCTGAAGCAGGCCAAGCTCGAGGCGGGCTCGTACAACGCCTTGCACGCGATGGACTACATCACCTACGCCGCGCTGCAGTTGGCGAAGGACAAGGAGGCGCGCGCCGTCGTCGACGAGATCCGCGGCCTCAACAAGATCGACTCGGAGCAGTTCGCGGCCGCGTTCGCCTTTGCCGCCATTCCGGCGCGCTACGCGCTCGAGCGGCGCGCCTGGGCGGACGCCGCGGAGCTGCCCCTCCACCCGCAGAGCCTGTCGTGGGCGAAATTCCCACAGGCGGAATCGATCAACGCGTTCGCACGCGGGCTCGGCGCCGCCCGCAGCGGCAACGTGGTCGCGGCGAAGAAGGAGGCGACGCGGCTCGAGTCGCTCGCCTACGCGCTGACGACGGCCAAGAACACCTACTGGGCCGAGCAGGCGGAGATCCAGAAGCTGGCCGTGAACGGCTGGATCGCGCGCGCAGAGGGCCGCAACGACGAGGCGCTGGCGCTGCTCCGCCAGGCGGCCGACCGCGAAGATGCGACGGAAAAGCATCCCGTCACGCCCGGCGCCATCCAGCCGGCGCGCGAGATGCTGGCCGAGCTGCTGCTCGATACCGGCCAGGCCGCCAAGGCGCTCACGGAGTTCGAGGCCTCGCAGCGGACGGATCCCAATCGCTTGCACGGCCTCGCCGGCGCCGCGCGCGCTGCCGAAGCGTCCGGCGACCGGGCGAAGGCGCGGGCGTATTACACGAAGCTGCTCGAGCTGACCAAGACGGCGGACAGCCCGAGGCCGGAGATCGCAAAGGCAAAAGCGTTCGTGGGAGGTAGCTGAGGTTGCCGGCGCTCGTCATGCTGCCGCCGCAGGAACCCAAGACGCGCGAGTGGGCGGCCCGCATCAAGGCGGCGGTGCCGGCGCTGGAAGTCGTCGTGGCCGAGGACGAGGCGACGGCGCGCGCGACGCTGGCGCGCGCCGACTGCGCGTTCGGCACGCTGTCGCCCGCGCTGCTGACGCACGCGACGCGCCTGCGTTGGCTGCAGGCCCCGCAGGCCGCGCCGCCCGCGGGCTATTACTATCCGGCGCTGGTCCAGCACCCCGTCGTCGTCACGAATTTCCGCGAGATCTACAACGACCACATCGGCGCGCACATCATGGCGTTCGTGCTCGCCTTCGCGCGGGACTTGCACCGCTATCTGCCGCAGCAGGCTCGACGCGAATGGAAGCCGGCGCCCCTCGACACCGGGGTCGTGCATCTGCCGGAAGCGACGGCGCTGATCGTCGGCGTCGGCGGCATCGGCGCAGAAGCCGCTCGGCTCGCGGCCGCCTTCGGCATGAAGGTGATCGGCGTCGATGCGCGACGCACGGACCGGCCGGCGGGCGTGGCGGAGCTTCACCCGCCCGGCGCGCTCGATGCCCTCCTGCCGCGCGCCGATTTCGTGATCCTGACCGTGCCGCACACACCCGCGACCGAGGGATTCATGAACCGCGCCCGCTTTCAGAAGATGAAGCGGACCGCGTTCTTCATCAACATCGGACGCGGCAAGACGACCCGGCTCGACGATCTCGTCGCCGCGCTGCGCGCGGGCGAGATCGCCGGCGCCGGGCTGGACGTCTTCGAGGAGGAGCCGCTGCCCGCCGATCACCCGCTGTGGACGATGCCCGGCGTGCTGATCACGCCGCACACGGCCGGCTTCGGCCCTTACCTCGACGAGCGCCGCTTCGAGATCCTGCTCGACAACTGCCGCCGGTTCATCGCAGGCCAGCCGCTGCGCAACATCGTCGACAAGTCCGCCTGGTTTTGACGCGCGTCACGGCTTCAACACGTCGACGCCGTCGCGCGATTCCGTGATGACGCGTCCGGAACCGACCGTCTTTTCGTAGCCACCGACCTCCTCGCTCGAGCTAGTAGGGACGCTCTGTGGCGCGAGATCCCGAGACACGGCATCCGATTACACAACTCACGCTGGCGTCGTTTTTGCCACAAACGTCCGCGGGAGGTGTTTGCGCCATGACGACGATCTTGTTGATCATCGTGATTCTTCTGGTGGTCGGCGCGCTGCCGACATGGCCGTACAGCAGCGGCTGGGGCTACTACCCGAGCGGCGGTCTCGGACTGGTCCTCCTGATTCTGCTCATCTTGATGCTAACTGGCCGGGTATAACGGGCAGGGGCCGCGTCGCCCGATACGCGAGGGCGATTGCGGCCACCTGCAGCAACGCCGCGAGCAAGAACGGCGCGCCCGGGAGGTCCTGGCCGGGCGCGATGAAGTGCGCGAACGTGAGCGTGAACAGCCCGGGGCCGATGAGGTCGGCGACACCGCGGAGGCTGCCGTCGAGTCCCTGCAGACGTCCCTGCTCGGTCGGTTCCACGTGGCGCGTCATCAGTCCCTGCGACGCGGCCCACGACAGTCCCCACAGTGACAAGAGCCCGATGCCGATGCAGAACAGCGCACCGGTCGGCGCCAACCCATAGGCGGCGAAGCCGGCGACGCCGAACGCGAGGCCCCACAGCAGCGCGCGCGTCTCGCCGAATCGCCGCACGAAGGGCGCGACGAGGGCGCCCTGAACGACGAGCGAGCCGACACCGACGCCCGCGAGCGCCAGGCCGACGGTGCGCGCGTCCCAGCCATAGCGATACGTGGCATACAGCACGAACGTGCTCGGCAGCGCCGCGTGCGCGACGTGGCGCAAGAACATCATCGCGGCGAGGCCACGCAGCGCCGGTCGACCGCGCAAGAGCGCCAGCGCGCCCACGGGATTCGCCCGGCGCCACATCAGCGGCGCGCGCCGCTCGGGGGGCAGCGGCTCCGGCAGTACGAGCAACCCGTACGACGCATTGACGAGACTCAGCGCCGCGGCCACCCAGAACGGCACGCGCGGTCCGAGCGAGCCCAGCACCCCGCCGAGCGCCGGCCCGAGCACGAAGCCCAGACCGAAGGCCGCGCCGAGCATCGCGAACCCGGCGGCGCGCTCGCGCTCCGGCGTGACGTCGGCGACGTAGGCGCCGGCGGCGGTGATGCTGGCCGACGTGACGCCGGACAGCACGCGGCCGAGGAGCAGCCAGCCGACGCTCGGCGCGAGCGCCATGAGCACGTAATCGAGCCCGAGCCCCACGTTTGACAAGAGGACGATCGGCCGGCGGCCGAAGCGGTCGGACAGCGCGCCGAGCACCGGCGAGGCCCCGAATTGCATGGCCGCGAACAGCGTGAATGCGAGGCCGTAGATCTCCGCCGCACGAGCGGTGTCGCCGCCGAGGAAGCTGACGACGAGCGGCGCCAGCACCGGCGCGATGAGGCCGAGCGCGAGCATGTCCAGCAGCACGGTGACGAAGATGAACGCGAGCGCAGCGCGGCGTCTCATCCCTTCACCGATGCACAGGATCGGTGAAGCCGCCGGACGGCGTCAAGCGGGGCGGTTGACCACGCGGCGAGCACGTCGTAAGTTTTGCCGCCATGAGTGATCTCTGCGTTCTCTCCGCCGTCGAGCTCGCCGACCGCATCCGCGGTCGTGAAGTGTCAGTGACCGAAGTCGTTCGCGCGCACCTCACGCAGATCGAGCGTGTGAACCCTACGATGAACGCCATCGTGACGCTCACGGCCGAGCGCGCGCTGGACGATGCCAAGATCAAGGACGCGGAGCTCGCGCGCGGCGCGTCGACCGGCCCCCTCTTTGGACTGCCGGTCGCGCACAAGGACCTGGTCCCGACCAAGGGCATCCGAACGACCTTCGGCTCGCCGATCTATCGCGACAACGTACCGAGCGAGGATGGGCTCATCATCGAGCGGCTGCGCGCCGCCGGCGCCGTCACGCTCGGCAAGACGAACACGCCGGAGTTCGGCGCCGGCTCTCAGACCTTCAACGAGGTGTTCGGACGCACGCTCAACCCGTACGACCCGAGCAAGACGTGCGGCGGCTCCTCCGGCGGAGCGGCGGTCGCGCTCGCGTGCGGCATGGTGCCGATCGCCGACGGCAGCGACACCGGCGGCTCGCTGCGCAACCCGGCGGCGTTCTGCAACGTGGTCGGCCTGCGCACGTCACCCGGCCGCGTACCCGTGTGGCCGCGTGAGCTGGCATGGTCGGCGCTGAGCGTGCAGGGGCCGATGGCGCGCACCGTCGCCGACGTCGCGCTGTTGCTCAGCGCGATGGCCGGCCCCGATCCGCGCTCGCCGATCGCCATCACCGAGCCCGGCGATCGGTTCCGGCAACCACTCGATCGCGACTTCCGCGGTGTCCGGGTCGCGTGGAGCCGCGACCTGGGCGGCCTGCCGATCGATCGCCGCGTGAGCGCGGCGCTCGAGCCTCAACGGAAGGTTCTCGAAACTCTCGGCTGCGTGGTCGAGGAGGCGCAGCCGGATCTGCGCGACGCGCGCGAGATCTTCCAGGCCCTGCGCGCCTTCGCGTTCGCGACGCGCTACGGACCGATGCTGGCCGAGCACCGGCATCAGATCAAGGACACGGTGATCTGGAACACGGAGCAGGGGCTCAAGCTGACCGCGCGCGAGATGGCCGAGGCCGAGGTCAAGCGCACCGCCCTCTACCATCGCGTCCGGACGTTCATGGAGCGCTACGAGTTCCTCGTGCTGCCCGCGACACAGGTGCCGCCGTTCGACGTCACGCAGCCGTACGTCACCGAGATCGAGGGCGTCGCGTTGCCGACGTATATCGACTGGATGCGCGCCTGCTCGGACATCACGGTCACCGGATCGCCGGCAATCTCCGTGCCGGGCGGTTTCACGCCCGCGGGCTTGCCCGTGGGGCTGCAGATCGTCGGACGGCATCAGGACGATTGGGGCGTGCTCCAGCTCGCTCGGGCATTCGAGCAGGCCACGGGCTTCGGACGCCGTCGCCCCCCGGTGGCGGCATGAAGCTCGTTCGTTACGGACGCGCCGGCGCCGAGAAGCCGGGCGTGATCGACGCGGCCGGCGGTGTGCGCGACCTCTCGCGCGTGGTGAAGGACATCACTGCCGACGTGCTCTCGCCCGCCGGTCTCAAGCGCTTGCGCGCGCTGAAGCTCGAGCGGCTGCCGCTCGTGCGCGGGCGGCCGAGGCTCGGCTGTCCGCTGGCCGGCATCGGCAAGATGGTCTGCATCGGTCTGAACTACAGCGACCACGCGCGCGAGATCGGGCGCGGAGCACCGGATGAGCCGACGCTCTTCATCAAGGCCAACAGCGCGATCAACGGGCCGTATGACGCAATCGTGCGGCCGCCGGGCGCCACGAAGCTGGATTACGAAGTCGAGCTGGCCGCCGTGATCGGCCGCGACGCGCGCAGCGTCAGCGAAGCCGATGCGATGAAGCACGTCGTCGCGTACACGATCGTGGACGACGTCTCGGAGCGCGCGTTCCAGATGGAGCGCGGCGGCACCACGACCAAGGGCAAGAGCGCCGACGGCTTCGCGCCGATCGGGCCGTGGCTCGTCACCGCCGACGAGGTCGGCGACCCGCAGACGCTGGAAGTGTGGACGACCGTCAACGGCGAATCACGTCAGCGCGGCCACACCAAGGACATGATCTTCCCGGTGCGCGCGCTCGTCGCTTACGTCAGCCAGTTCATGTCGCTGCGCGCCGGCGACCTGATCTCGACGGGCACGCCCGCCGGCGTCGCGCACGGGATGAAGCCGCCGCGCTACCTGCAGCCGGGCGACGTCGTCGAGATGGGGATCACGAAGCTCGGCGCGCAGAAGAACACCATCGTCGCCCGCTGACGTTACTCCCCGCCCGCCGGCGCCGGCTGCGCGCGGACCACGCGCCGCCGTACCTGCACCACCGTCGCGATCATCACCAGCATCACCGCCGCGATGGTGAGAAACATCCCGCGCGGCTCGCCGTGATCGAGGAACCAGCCGTACACGGGCGGCGCGATCAGCGAGCCGATGTCGAGCCCCGAGTACACGAACCCGAACACCTTGCCCGATGAGCCGCGCGGTGTCGCCGCGCGCACCAGCATGTCGCGCGAGGGCGCGGTGACGCCCATCGAGAACCCGGTGAGCGCCATGACGACGCTGACGGCGCCCAGCGGCAGCACGCCGGAGGCGAGCGCGACCGTCAGCGTGGCGGCGCAGAGCACGCCGACCGCGGCGACGACGTCATGCCGCGTCGCGCGGTCGGCGAGGAAGCCGCCGGTGAGCACGCCCGACGCATTGCCGAAGAGATAGACCGTCAGGGCGCCCGTCGCGAGGACGAGCGGCGCGTTGTAGATGGCGCCGAGCGCCGGCACCGCAAACGTCTGGATCCCACTCGTCGACGCCGTCAGCAGCACGAAGTAGCCGAAGGCCATGAGGATCGGCACCGCGGTGAGCAGCTTCAGGTCGGCGCGCAGGCCCGCGCGCTCGGTGCGGGGCACCGGCGGCATCCGCGCCCCGAGTCCGCGTGTCTGCAGCGTGATGACGAGTGTCGCCGCAAGGGCGACGCCCCCGGCGGTGATGAGCGCCACGCGCCAGCCCGCGAGGTGCGTGACGGTGCCGACGAGCAGCGGCGCGATGATCCAACCGACGTTGCCGGAGATCTGATGCAGGCTGTAGGCGCGCGCGATGCGGCGGCCGCTCACGGTGGCGTTCAGGATCGAATAGTCCGCCGGATGAAAGACGCTGTTGCCGAGACCGGCGAGCGCGGCGATCGGCAGGAGCGCCGCGTACGTCGGCGCCAGCCCGGCGCACGCGATCGCCGCACCGAAGAGCGACATGCCCGACAGCAGCACGCGGCGCGCGCCGAAGTGGTCGACCAGGAAGCCGGCGATGGGCTGAGCGATGCCGGACATCGCGTAGAACACGCTCGAGATCAGCCCGAGCGCGACCCACGACACGTCGAGCTGGTCCCGCAGGAGCGGAAACAGCGGCGGCAGCGTGAGCTGCAGGAAGTGGCTGACCGTGTGGCCGCCCGCGATGAGCGCGATGACGCGAACGTCGTCCCGGAGCGAGCGATCCACTGGAGTGGGCCTAGGCGACGGGCTTCAGCGCGGTCAGGTGCGGCAGCACCTCGCTCGCGAAGCGGTCGATCGACGCGCCGGCCTCCGCCTCGGAGACATCACCGAAGATCGGCCGGATGACCAGGTACGTGCACGTGCTGACGGCGACCTGTCGCTCGAGCTCCTCGCGCACATGCGCGGGGGTGCCCGCCACGGCGAGCCCGCGCTGCCGCGCCTCGTCGAAGTCGCGCGCGAAGCGGATCGGGGATGAGCCGAAGTCGCGCCAGAGCTTGGTGAGGTTGGCGTACCAGGTCG
>Ga0075429_100006510_pt1 | contig 10119 bp, 10 predicted proteins | sample RhiMetdeltSRZDD3_FD_75295 | JGI IMG/M metagenome (GOLD analysis project Ga0075429, IMG submission 75295) | Populus rhizosphere microbial communities from Tennessee, USA - Rhizosphere MetaG P. deltoides SRZDD3 | ecosystem: Host-associated > Plants > Roots > Rhizosphere > Soil | place: USA...
TACAATCCATAGAGAGAGAAATTTGCGTTTTTTCATTTCAGCTACTTTCATTCCCGGGTGAACCGGAGGTTTTGGTCCAGTCACTTGAATCTTTGAGTAACATCAGAGCACCGATAATTTTACTTCCACGGTATTAAGATGTACCCTTCGAAATTGCTCAGCGCGGCGCCGGTGGTGATGCTGATCAGACGATGCAGCGTGAAGGTTCCGCTTGCTCCCTTAAACCGGCCCGTGCCGCCTGTGATGGTGTAAATTTCCACGATGTTGAACATGTCCGGGGTCCGGTCCGGGACCGCCTGCCCGATCCCTTTTGCCTGTATGCTGTCTCCGTTGGTTCCGGCGAGATATAGGGATCCTGTCCCTGAGAGATCCAGAAGATTGACTTCCAACTCATAATTGACGGTAAGCTGTCCCAGCTGCGTGGCATTCCCTGAGCCGCTCGCGTTTACCGACATCGTCGGAGAAATCCTCACATAGATTTCAGTCGATTGGAAGCTGCCTTTGAAGGGTAACTGTGTCAGATTTGCCGTCACATTCGGTGTGGTTTCCGGTGCGGGGGCAGCCAAGGCGGTGCGCGCCAGTGGGACCAGGAATATCGCGGCCAGGATAAGTACCAGTAAGCTTTTCATCGTTCCTCCAATTCCGTGTAAATCATTCCAGTCTGTCTCTTGATGACATCAGGATAGCACCTGCCTGTCTACCAAAATTTGCCGAAGAGGGGTGATCATTAGGTATCAAGCTCGCCCGGCAATCAGCTTCCTCACTTCATCTCATATCGGTCACCAATCGATACTATTGGAGAGGGCTATATACAATGAATTCCGTCCAATTGCTCCAACCGCTCCAGGCACCGTCCCTGTCCTTTGCGCGAACGCGCCAGCGATGGGAAACACCACACTCAAGATAATTGGTGACATCCAGGCTATCTGTGGATACAAAGACAGAGCTGGTGCTGAAGGCGGAACACCACGAGTAACAGACCTGCGCGTATTTTTCGAGCATCACTTCATATTCGACCACTCCGGTATCGTCATAGGGAACGGTCCAGTCCAGAGCATTGGGGTAGCCGCAGTAGAGGCTGCCGCCCTGGGGAGGGCTAACGATCGCGGGGACAGCCGGGGCTGAGTTCGGCACGTTGACAACGATCCGTACCCAGAACGCTTTATTCTCGACGCCCAGCCCAAAATACGTGCCATCGGGCGCAAGGATCATGAAGTTGCCCTGGTAACTGCCAGCCGCCTCAGGTGCAAACAGGTCCACACTGAGATCCACACTCTGCCCGTATCCGGCTGTGCCGCCGGTCCAGGGGAATACCTTCATCTCAGACATGGCTGTGCCATCCACGAAAACAAGTCGGTAGCTCGAATCCCAGATGCACGATCCCATGTTTTTCAACCGCCATGTCTTGGTGAAGTATGTGTAGGAGTTGAGAGCCGTCCCATCCGGGATCGTCACATCGGAGACGAACCTTGCCAGGTGACAGGGGATCGGCGTCGGTGTAACAGTCGGTGTTTCTGTGGGCGTGGCTGTAGGGGTAGGCGTATTTGTCGGAGTCACAGTCGGCGTCTCTGTAGGGAAGGGTGTCGCGGTCGGCGTGAGTGTTTCTCCGCCGGTAAACGGAATCCAGGGAACCCCGCTCAACAGTTCTTCGACGCCCAGAATCGGCGAATCTTTTTCCGTCGCGTAGACATCGAAGTCATCCACAGAAAATGACATCTCCGGATACACCCGACTCACCTGTCCGTGCGTGATCTCCACCATCGTCCTGGGAGGCAGCGATTGTCTTTCTCCACCGGGGAGTTGATATTCCACCGTCCCGTCAAAGTTGAACACCCATACCTTATCTTCCACCTGATCGTAGGTGATGAAATACGACGTGCCGAGTATGACAACGTTGAGGTTATTCGGCAGGGCAACTGTGGTTTTGTCGCCGGACGGATTGTGACCTTTGAGCCCACCCTGGCTTAGCTTTAGAGCTGCCTGGCGAGAGGTGCCGATGGTGCTGACGTTCGTCCCCCCGCCAACTGTATCGTTGTACAACGTGAAGGTGAGTCCGTAGCCAAAATCCAGACTGGCCTTGCCTTTATCGAAAACATGAACCATGTCATTGTTATAGATCGGAAGCCGGGGTTCCACGTTTGCCAGAGCTGTCTCCGGTCCAACCTGAACAGCACCTTTAATCTTCTCGACCTGCCCGATCGATGGATCTGGAGTCGGTGTAGATGTCGGTTGTGTGCAGAACATTTGTGTGACAACGAGGGCAATCCATGCCACAGCGATAGGTATGCGCTTCATCTTATCTATCCTTTTGCAGTTGGGGCCTACCCAACATGGCTGAGCCGATCAGGAATAGCGGCATCACCATCCCTGAAATAAAAACGGTGTAGAGCGGTGCGCTGACGTTCAGACCTTCCAGCAGGAGATCGGAGAGTGCCAGAGCCAATCCGCAGAGTGCACTGGCGCCGATCAACTTCCACCAGGGATGCTGTGCCGAGACCAGAATCCACACAGCGCCCGCACCGGCAACCCAGCCCCACACGGCCCCTTCGGTGGCGGCGATTCCCAGCGCCAGAAGAGTCTGATCGCCGAGATAACGCAGCTCCACATGGAAAGCAAGGGCCCAGGCAAAGGAAATGGCGCCTGCCAGCATGCCCGCCGGCAAGCGGAGCCCCGTTCTTCGTCCCTTGAAGGAAGCGAGGATGAGATCCATTGCCAGAGTCATCGCGAAACCGGCAATTCCTCCGGCCAGGGCTCGTAGTGCCAGGTTATACAAATACCATTGGAGAAAGAGTTCATGAGTAAGGGGCACTCGTTCCACATACGGCAATACCCAGTAGGCGAGTACAAACCCGAGCGCCCCGCCGAGCATGCCGCGCAGTGCCGATCCTCCGATCCCGCGCACCTGCCTCCAGACCTCTTCCTTCGCTTTTTCCAGCGCGGCGCGCTGATCACGCCATTCCTGGATGCTCGGGCGCAGGCTCTCGCTGGACAATTTGTAGGCCGTTGTGTATTCTACGAGATGGCTGTCTTCCAGGTACTTCAGGATGCTGCGCGTGCTCTGTTCGTCAACGTCCAGCCGTTTCATTTTTTGAATGAGCTCCGCTTCGTTTGCCGCCTTTTCCGAAGGATCGAGGAGCGTTGCTAGCAACTGCCAGGCTGGTTCGCGATGGACCGGATCCAGACCGCGCATGGTCTGATCCAGATAGCCACGTAGAATCCCGTCCACCCGCCCCTGCTCGCTGTAATGCTCCATTGTCCAATGCTGCACGAGCGAGCCGTTTCCGCCTGCCAGCATGTAGCAGACGAGCTGCAGCTGGGCGGGGTCGATCACGGAGTTATTCAATTGGCTGAGTTCATCCAGGATCATATCGGCGACGGCCTGGTCGATCTGGATTTCGCGCACGCCAGCCTGGCGGAGCATGGTCTGGCGTGCCTCCTCGCGCTCCAGAGGCTGGAGTGTGATGAGGTTTGGGTTGATCGGGACCTTTTCCTTGAACATGTTGAGCAGATAGGTGGATCCGGTGGGGATGCTGAAGAGCCAGTGGACATCCGGCGCGCTCCCCGAGACACATAATTTCCATTCTGCCTCAAAGGCATCCCGGAACGTTTTGGGCTGGTCAAAAAGATCCTCGAATTGATCGATCAGCAGAACGAGAACTGCATCCTTTAATTGATCGCTCACGCGTCGAACAAACTCGGTCAGTGACATCGACTCGAGGAATTCCATATCGCCGATATTGGGCAGCAGCTGCTTCTTCACGCTGGTTCCCAGTGGCTCTCCGGAGACCGATATCATCAACGGCATGTGCCCCTGATCCAGAAGCAGGGGAATGACTCCCGCCTGGAGCACGCTGGTCTTTCCACTTCCGTCGAGGAATGTCGTGCTATTCGCCTGGATGCGGTCCGTTAGTTCGCGGGTGATTTCCTGGCGTCCATAAAAACGGTAACCATCTCCAAACCCAAAGGGCTGCATAAAAAGATAGGGATTGCCATGCAATGGCAGAGAAGCACGGACCAGGCGCCGCCAGTCCTTAAGTTTTTGTTGAATGGCATTTTCCAGATCCTTCAATTCGCCTTTCTGCTTCTGGCGCTTTTCCTTATCCTCCGAAAGAGGGGTGTACTGGTAAATCTGTTTGACTGTGACGGTCGCTTTATCGCGCGCATCGATCCAGCCGATCGCATTCCTTCCCTTGAGGACGGTCTGTGGAGGATCGGACGCGTTGCGGGACGCCGGTCTGGTTCGGCGTGACGGCTTATTTTCCGTATTTTTTTGAGAAGTAGGTCTGGAGGGCGTCATAGGAACCTCTATGCCTCGGGAGATGTCTCCCGAGCACGTTCGACGATTTTCTTGAAGACCATGGCGAACCCGCCTACCGGTCCTGCCAGCGAGGCAGCCATCACCTCCACGATATCGGGTGCCATCTTCGCCAGGGTTCTGATCCAGCGTTCCAGCTTGCCCGGGTCCGCTGCGGAACCCTTGGCGGCTTCTGTCTCGATCTTTTTGACCTGGGTTTCGAGTTTTGCCTGATCGACTTTTGGGTCTGCCCGCCGCGTTTTGACTTTCCGGTGGACGCGCTTGAAAAGCCCTGTCAGTTCTGGCGTGGACTGCTGGATCACCTGTTGTTTGAGATTCACGCGTGTAGATCCGCTGGCGTTGATAAAGCCGACAGCATTCTGTCCGTTAACGGACACGGATGGGACTTGCGTTCTGGTCTTCGCCATGTTCGAACCTCTCTCTATTCTTCTCATCTGATCTGCTTCATACTGTAACAAATCAGGTTTCGTGATTGGTCACGAAAATCGCTACAAAAAGTGTGACAAATTCGTATCTGTCATATGAAATCAAGAGAGCATCCGGGGGGATGCCAAAATTTTCCAGGGAAGGACTCCTATTTGTAATAAACGCAGGATTGAAGGATTTTCCAGCGAAACAATACAGGATCAAACCCTCCCGATAGTCGAGTAGTGGTCGGCCATGCCGACCACTACCTTTAATGCTTCGATCAAAATAGTGATGCCTGTTGGTCTATCCACCCTCAGGTTCGCTGGGCTTCAAGTGGAGTTATCCCGTGCTCGCTGAAGATTTCAGCGATTCGTCCCATGTCTGGGGGGTTAGCTTTCGCGAACTCATCGGCACAACGGGAGAAGAACACTTCAAAGCCGGATGGTGTCGTAATGATCCAGTGACGGCTCGGACTTTCACCGACGTTGCGGAAGCCATGTGGTGTCCCGCGCGGCAGGTAGACGACTCCACCTGATTCGACTTCTGTCCATTCGCCATTCACGCAGTAACTGATGCGACCCTCGACGACCAGGAATATTTCGTCTTCCCTGTGATGTACATGGAGAGGCGGTCCGCTGCCTGGAGGTGTCACCTCAGACATAATGGAGAGCTGATTGCCGGTTTGATCTCTGCCGAGCATCACGGTCAGGACGTTTCCAAAGGCGTGCAGGTCCTTGCCCGTACCAGGTTGAACGATGGTGGGAGTGAGCGTTGATTTCATAAATACTCCTATCTATCGCGATGGCCTGCTATCTGCATCACTGGCAGCTCACAGTTGGGTTGAACGGGGCGAAGATTCCTGAGGGATTTGGCTGCCAAATCCACACGTGTAAATCGTAGTGCGGAGGCTGTCCCGGCTCGTGAGCGTCCATGGGACCATCGAATGCTCTGCCAAAAAGAATGGGTGCCGGAGGCGCAGGGTTGGGAATCGGGGTATCCGGCGCACCGATACCATAGAAGTATTCAACCCCAAGCAACTTCATCCCACCCCCGGTTTCAACATACAGAAGGATTTCTGGTTCAAGGATGTTTTCTGTCGGGTCCATAAGGCGTGCAGGATGGATAAAGTGGATTCCCATCCCACCATCCGGTGACTCAACACAAGCAGGCGTCTGGATGAATCCGTCTGCCAGGGCGACGTTCACATCGTGATACTTCGCAGTTGCTTGCCGCACTTTTGCCAGGTCTCGCAAAACCTGCGGGTTCGTGGTACCGGTGGCGGCATACGCCACGCCTGCCAGCGTGGCAACGAGCGCCAGAGCAACAAGGATGGTTATGACTGTCTTTTTCATGGTTCCTCCAATTCTGGGTAGACCAGATATAATTATTTTCAGAAACCTGGGTTGGTCTCTGTGCTCACAATGTAGCAATTCCTCCTTTTCTATGGGTCACAAAAAGTGTGACAAAAAGTGTGACATTATCGGTGAAACAAATCTGAATGGAACAGCGCTCCTTTGGTTACTGGCTCAGGCGAAAACGGAAAGCACTCGATCTCACCCGCGAGGAATTAGCAAAGCAAGTGGGGTATTCGGCGGCCACAATCCGTAAGATTGAAGACGAGGAACGTCATCCCTCTGCGCAGGTTGTAGAACGGCTGGCAGAGATTTTCAAGATTCCGCCAGGCGAACGCCAAGATTTCCTCCGTTTCGCACGCGGTGACTTGAAATTCGCACCTGGCGAAAACGCGGCGGAGTCACCGTGGCATCCCACTGCAAAACCCCACCGTTCCAACATCCCTGCGACCACCACTTCGCTGGTTGCTCGCGAGCAGGAAATCTCTCTGGTTCGTGAATATTTCTCGAAGGACGATATCCGTCTCGTCACCTTAGTGGGTCCGCCGGGAATCGGCAAGACGCGCCTGAGCGTTGAAGTGGCGCGTGCATCCTTGCATGATTTTCCTGATGGTGTATTCTTTGTCCCACTGGCTCTATTGGATAACCCCAATTCGATTGCCTCAGCAATCATTCAAGCGCTTGGTTATATAGAGAGCAGCAATAATCCACCTGCAAACCAGCTCAAAGAGAGCCTGGGAAATAAGCAGATGCTGATCTTGTTGGATAATTGCGAGCATCTAATCGAAGAAGTGGCTTCCCTCTCCTCCCAACTCCTTTCTGCTTGCCCCGGTCTAAAGATATTGGCGACGAGCCGGGAGTCATTTCGCATCCCCGGCGAATGGTTGTATCACGTCCCCGCGTTTGATATCCCTGTAGAAAGCGACACAATCAACCTTGACAACGCCTCAGCCTTCCCCGCTTTGATGTTATTCGTCGAACGTGCCCGCGCTGTGCGACCCGATTTCAGACTGACTGCTGATAACGTCCAGACGATTGCTGCAATCTGTGCGTATCTGGATGGTTTGCCGCTGGTGATCGAATTGATTGCGGCACGGATCCGTCTGATGTCGCCGCAGGCATTGCTCGAGCGTTTGAGTGGTCAATTTGTGTTGACCGCCGATGGAATGCGCGCCCCTTCTGAACGTCAAAAGACTCTGCGAAATGCCATCGACTGGAGCTATCACCTGCTCTCTGAACAGGAGCAGAAACTGTTCGTGTACCTCTCTGTGTTTTCAGGCGGCTTCACCCTGGCTGATGCTGAAGCGGTTTTTGAGCGCACTGTGACTGAGAAGTCTGTGACTGAACTAGTCGCATTGCTTCTGGATAAGAGCCTGATACGGCGGGGAGCGAGTGAATCGCGTCAGGATCGCTATCAGATGCTGGTGACCATTCAAGAGTATGCTCTCAAGCGCTTGCAGGAATTGGGCGAGGAGACCGAAATCCGCAACTGGCATTTGGCATATTTCGGCGAATTGGCAAGGCAGGCCAGACCCCATCTTCGAAGCTCTGACCAGTTAGAGTGGCTGGACCAGTTGGATACGGAATATGACAACATTCGCGCCGCGCTGAGTTGGGCGCGGGCAAGCCGCTCCATTGTTAAGGGTCTTCAATTAGGCACAGATTTGGAAACGTTCTGGATCTATCGTGCCTACCTGCGAGAAGGTTGTCTTACGCTTGAAAACTTGCTTGCTAATGTCGTTCTTGTTGACCACATTCAGGTATTTGTCAGGGCTCACATTGTAGCTGGACATTTGCAAAACCTTTTGGGAAATCGTGCCTTGAGTCATGCCCATGCCCAAGCCGCTGAACGATTGTGCCTGCAGCTCGAACCGCTAAATAAGGCGGACCTGGCTGACGCGAGAAATGTGCTCACTTATACAGATTTAGATGCTTTGAATGATCCGGCTCGGACGCGTCAGCAACACGAAGAGAACCTAAGATTGTTTCAAGAAGCGGGCGATCAATGGAATATTGCCCACACGCTTTACAATATTGGCGAGGCCTTAAGGAGCACCGGTGATCTCACGAGCGCTCGGCAAGCTTTTGAACAAAGTTTGGCCATCTTTCAGAGATGTGGAGACAATATTCGCGTGGTTCACCAGAGTAGTGAATTGGCAGAAATCGCCTTCGAAGAGGGAAAGTACGCGGAAGCCCGAAAACGTTATGAAGAGGTACTTTCCTTTTACCGCCAGGCGCGCTTTAACCTTCTAATGGGTGTTCCATTGTATATGCTGGGCATGATTGCGATTCGTGAAGGTGATTATGCCCGCGCGAAAACCAGGTTTTCGGAATGCCTGCTTTTCAATCAGCAACGGGGTATGATTTTTCTGCTTTCCGAATGTCTAATTGCTCTCGCGGGCATCGCCAGTACCGGGAAGCGTTTCGGGCGCGCTGCACAGCTTTTGGGTGCGTCGGAACTGCAGTTCGGGACAGGGCAATTTCCCCTGGGAAAAGGTGAGCAGGCCGAGTTGAATCGGCTTACCACGTTTTTGCGCGAGGAACTCGGAGATGTAGAATTTGAGGCATTTGCTGCTACGGGTCGCGCCATGACGATGGAGCAGGCCATCGAGTACGCGCTCGAAGATCAAAGTGCATAGAATTCCCACTGACAAACTTTCTTGATGTGCAAGCGCTCTAACCGGCTCGCGTATTTAGAGTCTCGAACTCCTCTTGCGAAAGCTCGATCCCTGAAGCTGCGACATTTTCCTCAAGGTGGACAATTGAGGATGTGCCAGGAATTGGGATCATCTTTGGCGAGCGTTTCAGGAGCCAGCCAAGTGCAATCTGGGCTGGGGTTGCGCTGTGTGCCTGTGCAATCTGTTCAATGGATACGATCTTTCGGCGCACCCCAGCCATCCTTTCTGCACAGCTGGACACTGCCAAACCCAAGCCGATGGATGGGCATGTTACCACCTAGAACAAAGTCGCTTTGGACGGTCGTCTGTGGAGGCATAGGAGCTGACATAAAAGTTCCTCCCGGTACTTGTGTGAAGGGAGTAGTGATCGGCAGACCCGACCACTACTCTGGAATGGTTAAGCAGTCTATTTCGTTACGGGATCACGATCGTTCCATCAATGGTGCCGGAAGTAACGCCAGTCCCGATATTGACTCGACGTGTTTCCGTGAAGCTCCCTGTAGCACCGGCAAACCGGCCGGTGCCGCCTGTGATCGCATAGGTTTCAACCACCACAAAGACGCTGGGATCTTCGGTCGGGGTCGCCTGTCCCGATCCTTCGGCAAAGAGACTGTCTCCGTTCGCCGCTACGTACTGAGCAGACAGCCCGGTGCCAGTGCCGGTGGGTAGATCCACTTGCACTTCATACGTTACTGTGTAGCGGCCGAGGTGTGTGGCTTCTCCTGATCCCGTCGCCGTCACAGACATGGTTGGACCGTTAACCTGGTACGTTTCGAGGGCTTCGATGGAGCCTTTAAGGGGCAATGACTTCCTTGCGGATGCCGCGGCAAGCGTTGTGCTCACGAGAAGGATCGCCAGCAGCAAAGCAACAACCATTGGTACAGATAGTTTTTTCATTGTTCCTCCAATTCTGGGTAGACCAGATATAATTTTTCAGAAACCCGGATGGTTTCTGTATGTACAATATAGCAAATCGACGTTTTTCTTTGGTCACGGTTGGCGTTACAAGAATCGTGACAACTCAAGTGACAATCGAGTGAAATCGAACCAGACTGTTTATGGAATTCCATTCCTTTGGCGATTGGCTGAAGCGCAAGCGTAAGGCGCTTGACCTTACGCAGGCAGAGCTGGCAAGCCAGGTGGGATGTTCGGCGGCTGCCATTCGCAAGCTCGAAGCAGAAGAGCGCCGTCCCTCCGCGCAGATCGCGGAGCGGCTGGCTGAAATTTTCTATATCGCCCCGGATGAGCGGGCAAACTTTCTGCGTTTTGCGCGCGGGGAATTGCGATCCGCGCCCGCTGATAACAAGGAAGATTTCCCCTGGCACACATCGAGCAGGCCTACTCGTTCGAATTTACCCGCAACAGT
>Ga0075429_100006512_pt1 | contig 10118 bp, 4 predicted proteins | sample RhiMetdeltSRZDD3_FD_75295 | JGI IMG/M metagenome (GOLD analysis project Ga0075429, IMG submission 75295) | Populus rhizosphere microbial communities from Tennessee, USA - Rhizosphere MetaG P. deltoides SRZDD3 | ecosystem: Host-associated > Plants > Roots > Rhizosphere > Soil | place: USA...
TCGCGCACGGGGTATACCCGGTGCCGCCGCCGGCCACGGCGCGCCTGCTCGAGAGCGTGCCCGTCTTCGGTGAAGGCAGTCTCGAACGGTGCACGCCGACGGGAGCGCTGCTGGTGACGGGCCACGCCGCGGAGTACGGACCGGTGCCGGCCATGCGCCTCACGAACGTCGGCTACGGCGCAGGGACCCGCGACACCGCCGATCGTCCGAACGTCCTGCGGATCCTGGTGGGTGAGTCCACCGAGTCGTCACTCTCGGCCGACCGCGTGCTCGTGCTGGAAGCGGAGATCGACGACGCGTCACCGCAGCTTCTGGGCGGCCTGCTGGAGTCGCTTTTCACGCTGGGCGTGAAGGACGCGTACCTGACGCCGGTGCAGATGAAGAAGTCGCGGCCGGGCGTGCTCGTCACCGTGTTGGCGGCGCCGTCGCAGCGCGAGGCGGTGGAAGAGCTGCTCTTCCGCGAGACGACGACGCTGGGCATCCGCCGCCAGGAGTGGGACCGCACGACGCTCGAGCGCGAGATCGTCCGCGTCACCACCGCCTACGGCCCCGTCGGCGTGAAGGTCGGCACGCGCGGCGGTCGCGTCTACAACGCCCAGCCCGAGTTCGAAGACTGCCGCCGCGCCGCCCAGGCGGCGGGTGTACCCATCAAGGAAGTGATCGCCGCGGCCATCGTGGCGTATCGGGGATCCAGGTGAGCAAGACCTACTACGTCACGACGCCGATCTACTACGTGAACGACGTCCCGCACGTCGGTCACGCCTACACCACCATCGCCGCCGACGTCCTGACCCGCGCGCGCCGCTTGCAGGGCCACAAGGTGTTCTTCCTCACCGGCACCGACGAGCACGGGCAGAACATCTCGCAGGCCGCCCAGAAGCATGGGATGCCGGAGCAGCAGTACACCGATTCGGTGGCGGCTAAGTTTCGTGAGCTCTGGGGACGGCTGGGCATCCGCTACGACGACTTCATCCGCACCACAGAAGATCGCCACAAGCGCGGTGTGCTCCGGCTCTGGGGCCGCCTGAAAGAGGCAATCGGTCCCGACGGACAGCCCGTGATCTATCGCGGGAAATACTCGGGCTGGTACTGTCCGCGCTGCGAGGCTTTCAAGCTCGAAGACGACGTCGTGCAGCCGGGCAACCTCTGCACCGTGCACAAGCTCCCGTGCGAGTGGACCGAAGAGGAGAACCTCTTCTTCCGTCTGTCCGCCTACGGGGATTGGTTGAAGGACGAGATTACGAGCGGCCGGCTTCGCATCGACCCGGAGGCGCGGCGCAACGAAGTGCTCGCCGTGATTCGGCAAGGTCTGCAGGATTCCAGCGTCACGCGCGCGCACGTCAAATGGGGCATCCCCGTTCCTGGAGAGGAGGGCTACGTCTTCTACGTGTGGATCGAGGCGCTGTCGAACTACATCACCGCCCTCGGCTACGGCGACGACAAGCCCGAGTTCAAGACGTTCTGGGTCGACGCGGACGAACGCTTCCATCTGATGGGGAAGGAGATCATTCGTTTCCACTGTCTGTACTGGCCGGCGATATTGCATGCGGCGCGTCTACCGGTGCCGGACCGCGTCTTCGCCCACGGCTGGCTGACAAAGGACGGCGCGAAGATCAGCAAGACGACCGGCAACGTCATCGATACCGATGCTTTGATTCGGCAGTACGGCGTCGACCCCGTGCGCTACTTCTTTCTGCGCGAGGGGTCGTTCGGCCAGGACTGGGACTTCACCGAGGCTGCGTTTCTCGGTCGCTACAACAGCGACCTTGCCAACGATCTCGGGAACCTGGCGTCGCGCGTCCTTACGATGGTTTCGAACTATTGTGGCGGCAAGACCCCACCCCGCGTCGATCGTCAGAAGGGCGCGATCGATGAGTCACACAGCAAGCACCTGCTCGAGAAGCTCAGCGCTGATGTCGACTTCGGCAATTTCCTGCAGGAGGTCTGGCGCGACATCGGCAGCGAAAACCAGGAGATCGTGAAGTTCGAACCCTGGGTGGTGGCCAAGGACCCCGCGAGGCGGGAGGAGCTCGAGGCCTTCCTCTATCACCGACTCGAGTTCTTGAGACAGATCGCCGTGCTTGTCTCCGCTGTGATGCCGACGGCTGCCGAGCGCATATTCAAGATGATGGGAATCGAGCCTCACCCTCTCGGTCCCAAAGATCTTCAGTGGGGTGCGCTCGAAGCCGGCCGCGCTCTAGGGACGATCGAGCCTGTATTCCCACGCATCGAGAAGAAGGAGAAGAAGGTGTCCGATACTCCCAACCCGCCGGCCGTACCGGCTCCGGCCGCGGCTCCCGCGCCCGCCGCCGTCGACGGTCTCGTCGACATCAGCGAGTTCGCCCGGATCGAGCTCAAGGTCGCGAAGATCGTCGCCGCCGAGAAGATCGAGGGGGCGAAGAAGCTCCTCAAGCTGCAGGTCGATCTCGGGACCGAGCAGCGCCAGATCGTGGCCGGCATCGCCGAGGCCTACGCGCCGGAGACGCTGGTCGGGCGCACGATCGCCGTGGTCGCAAACCTCAAGCCCGCCAAGCTCCGCGGCGTCGAGTCACAGGGCATGCTGCTCGCCGCCTCCGTCGGCGACAAGCCGGTGCTCTGCACGTTCGACCAGGACGTGCCGCCGGGCACGAAGATCAAGTAGCGAGTCGCGGAGGTTGATCGCTCGTCGCATCCGTTCTCGCGTTCTTTCTCTGTGCCTCTGTGCCTCGGTGGCGCCGTTGTCGTTCTTCGTCCTCGGCTGCCCTTCGCGCCCGAAGACCGCGATCTACGACCTGGCCGCGCGCGCGTCCATCGCCGAGCTGTCGTCGCCCCGCGAGATCGTTCTCTTCGGGACGCCCGCGTCCGAGCCGCACCAGGCCGACGGGTTCTATCGCGAGGCCACCCGGCCCGGCGCCGAGGGATTCATCTGGGCTCGAGAAGACTGCCAGATCTCCTTCACGTGGCCGGCGCCGATGGCCCGCGCCGCCGTCATCGATCTCGAGCCGTACCGTGGCGTCAAGAACCAGCGGGCCCAGGTCCTGCTGAACGAGCAGCCCATCGGCTCCATCGCCGTCGACGGTCGCCGCCGGCATCTGGTCGAGCTGCCCGCCACCAAGCAGAAGGCCGGCGAGAACCGCATCAAGCTGGTCTTCGCGACGACGGCGTCGCCGAAGGCGACCGAGGCCAAGAGCGATGACGATCGGCAGCTCGCCGCCGCCCTCTTCAGCGTGATGGTGGGCGCGTCCGACGATCCCGGCTTGATGGACCTGCTCGGGCGAGACGCGCCGCGGCCGCTGCTCTCCGGCGTCGAGGGTGCCACGCCGCAGCTCACGCAGGTGGGCACGAGCAGCGTGCGCTACGCGATCGCGGTGCCGCCGACGGCAGAGTTGCGGTTCACCCCGGACCTGCATCCGGCCGCCAGGGCCAACGGTGGCGGCGCCTCGTTCCGGGTGACCCTCGAAGACGCGCCGGGGAAGGAGCGCGAGCTCTGGTCGGTGGTCGTGAGCGCGCGCGATTCGAAACCGCCGGCGGAGGTCGTGCTGCCGCTGCGCGCGGCAAGCGCCGACGGCATCGTGCGCCTCGGACTGCACGTGAGCGGGACGGCTTCCGGCGGTGATCGCTTCGCCTGGGGCGTCTGGAAGGCGCCGCGGGTCCTGGGGGATCGCGCCATCGATCTGCTGGCGCCGCCGCCGTTCACCGATGAGGAGCGCCGCCGCGGCGACGCCATCCGCGACGGCCTCGGCAAGACGAATGTCGTGTTCATCATCCTCGACGCCGGCCGCGCCCAGAGCTTCGGCACCTACGGCTACGCCCGCGCGACCACCCCGAACATCGATGCGATCGCGAAGGAGGGCGTCGTTTTCGAAAACGCCTTCACGCCGGCCGTCTACACGCTGGCCGCGATGTCGTCGGTGTGGACGTCGCAATATGCCGATCGCCACGAAGACGCGGCTTTCGGCGCGCCGCTGTCGAAGGACAAGCTGACGCTCGCCGAGCTCCTGGGAGCCCAAGGCATCCATACCGCCGGCTTCATCGCCAACGCGATGGCGGGCCGCGCGAAGGGGCTCGACCGCGGCTTCGCCGAGTTCCGCGAGATCGATCGCGAGATCGGCAGTGCCGCCGATTCGTTCCGACAGGTGCTGCCGGCGTGGTTCAACAAGTACCGCGATCGCCAGTTCTTTGCGTACGTCCATTTCAAGGAACCCCACTGTCCGTACGACCCGCCGCCGCCGTTCGACACCCGGTTCGGTGCGGACAGTCCGATTCCGAAGCCGATGCGCGGGTGTCCGGGCTCGGGCGCGGACATCGCGCCGGGCGACGTCGTCCATGCCGCGAACCGTGAGGTCCGCGAGCTCACGAGCGAGGAACGCGAGCACGTCGTACGGCTCTACGACGGCAACCTCGCGTTCGCCGATCGTGAGATCGGGAAGCTTCGAGAGTCTCTGCAGGCCGAGGGGCTCTGGGACCGCACCGTCGTGATCATCGCCGCCGATCACGGCGAGGCGCTCTATGAGCACGGATGGGTCGGTCACAACCTGCAGGTCTACGAAGAGAGCATCCACATTCCGCTGATCATTCGTTTCCCGGCGGGCAAGGGCCCGGCCGGGAAACGCGTGGCCCCGCTGGTCGACCTGCTCGATGTCGCCCCCACGATCGCGGAGATCTATGGCGTCATGGGCAAGGGCGGGTCTGTCGACAGCTTCCACGGGAGGAGCCTCCTGCCCGTGATGGCGGGCGCGCCCGGTGAGCTGGCGATCCTGTCGCGCTCGCTCTGGGATCGGCCGCGCTATTCACTCCGGACGCCAGGCGAGAAGTTCCTGTACGACAGCAAAACGGGCAAGGAGCAGCTGTTCGATCTCGTTGCCGATGCCAGGGAGCAGCACGACCGGATCGCGCAGGAGCCGATCAAGGCGGCGTATTATCGGGAGACGATCCGTGCCGCGTTGCAGAAGATGGTGGTGGGAGACGCCGCACGGCCCACACCACCACCGCGTTGCATGCCCGTCGACGTCTGCGAGAACATGAAGTCGCTGGGTTACCTGCCGAGCAACTATCCGTGCCGCCCGTGTCCGTGAGGTCCACATGTGCCGCAACATAAAGACGCTTTTCAATTTCGAGCCGCCGGCCACCGACGAGGAGGTCCGCGCGGCGTCGCTGCAGTTCGTCCGCAAGCTCAGCGGGATGAACGCCCCGTCGAAGGCGAACGAGGACGCGTTCAACCAGGCGATCGACGAGGTGTTCGAGGTCGCGCGCCGGCTGGTGGACTCCCTGGAGACCAACGCCGCCCCCCGCGATCGCGAGGTCGAGGCGGCGAAGGCCAAGGCCCGCGCCGCCGAGCGGTTCGGGGCGCGCTGACGTTCAGAACTTCAGCGTCTCGCCGTTCGCGATCTTGACGCCCGTCTTCTTGCCGCCGGCACGGCTCACGACGACCCACAGCTTGTCATCGACCGCACGCACTTCCAGGTCGAAGACGTCGGCGAAGGCGTGCATGTTCTTGAGGGTCATCGACGGCCAGTCCTTCGGCAGCCGCGGCGTGATCTCGAAGCGGCCGAGGCCGCTCGGCCGGATGCCGAACAGCCCCTCCGTGATGATCCGGCAGTAAAGCGCGCTCTCCGCCGAGAGGTGCCGCTGGTTGTTCTCCGGCCACGCCTCGATCGCGTAGGGCACGTGATCGCCCAGCAGGCGGCGGTTCGAGAAGTGCAGCAGGCGCTCGAGGGCCCGTGCCGTGTCGCCGGCGGCGAAGGCGCCGCGCAGCGCGTACAGCGTCGAGCGGTCCCAGAAGTCCTCTTTGCCGGCCTCGGTGGCGAGGCCGTCGGTCGTCCACAGGCGCGGGGAGAAGAGCGCGGCCAGCGTCTGGTCCTTGCGGTCGTGGATGCCGACGGTGAGGGGCATGCAGATCCAGGCGCGCAGGATGTCCGCCTTCTCCGCGTAGTGCGCGTGGCGCGGCTGGACGCTGGGCGCGGCCTTGTCGAAGTAGCGGTACGTGGCGAAACCCTCGACGTCGCGGCCGAAGTAGGCCTCGATGGCGGCGCGCAGGGCCTTGGCGCGTTCCGTGAAGTCTTTGGACACCGAGGCCGGCTTGCCGAGATCGCGGGCCAGCGCGGCGGCGGAGACGAGGGCGTCGTAGTACAGCGTCGACGTGCAGAGGTTGGCGAGGCCGGAAGGGAAGCGGTTCTCGAGCTCGTCGCTGTCCGAGGCGACGACGCCGTCCTTGTTGATCTTCCGCTTCGAGTACTCCAGGCACCACTCGATGAGCGGCCACAGCTCCTTGGCCGTCTCCTTGTCGGCGTAGGCCAGGGCGAAGCGCGCGGCGCCGTAGGCGATCATGGCGGCGTCGCCCCGGTCCTTCGCGCCCTGCCAGGTGTCGCCGCCCTCCGAGATGATCGAGCTGGGCAGCGCCTTGTACTCCGGGTTCATGTAGCGCGCGAACAAGCGGTAGGCATTGATGGCCGACTCGCGGGCGAGCTCGTCGCCCAGCATGCCGAAGAACGGGTTCGCGTACTCGGCCTGGTCGTTCGCCCAGATGGCGGCGTAGTAGTTGCCGCCGCCGGGGCCGTGCATCAGGCCCGTCCTCGTCTTGTAGATGCTCTCGGTGGCGCGCATCTTCGCGAACGCGAACGCCGTGTTGAGGACGCGATCGGGGGTCGCGAGCTGCATCTCGGTGAGCACGCGGTCGAGGCGCGCCCGCCGGGCCTGCTCCTCGGCGGCGACGTCGAATGCGGGCAGCGTCTCATTGGCCTTGTGTGCGGCCATCACCAGCGTGAAGGACGTGCTCTCGCCGGGCTTGAGCGTGCGCTCCCCGGCCCCGTCGACGCGCGTGGTGGCGACGTAGCCGCCGTAGATCCCGCGCGCCGGGTTCGTCTCCACGCGGCGCTCGTTCGCTTCCACCTCCACGACCACGTCCTTGTCGGACTTGTTCGTGAACACCGTGCGGTCGAAGACCAGCGGCTTGTCCGTCGAGGGGAAGATCGTCCGCGTATACGCGATCTCCTTGTTGCGGAGGAAGAAGCCGTCCACGCGCAGGATGCCCTTCTGGTGGACGCGGGTGACCACCTCGTTGCGCGCGCCTTGCTGGTTGAAGAACACGCGCGGCATCGCGTCCTCGCTGAAGGTGAGCGAGAAGTGGTCGCGGGTCTTGTTCGGCTGGAAGCGCAGCATCGGCCACACGACCTGACGCTTGGCCTGGAAGCGGCCGGGCTTGTCGATGCCATAGTCGACGATGACGGAGAGCTGCAGCCCGCTCATCTCGACGTGGTCCGCATGGACCTCGCCCGTTTTCGGCATCCACTCGATGCCGCCGTCGTCGGCCAGCGACCATCGGCTCGCCGGCGCGTCCGCCGCGAGAACGGGAGTGGCCGTCAGAGTCAGAGCGATGCCGCCCGCCAGGAGGTGTCTCATGGCGCCAGATGATAGCGGACGCCGGCGTCGCGCCGCTTTTCCGACAGCTCTTTCCTCTACGGGAAGTTCGTCACCTTCGGCGTGGCGCTGACGTTGGGCTGCGTGGAGCCTCCCGTGTTGTTGATGACGTTGCTGATCCCTCCGTTCGGCCCGATGCAGACGGTGATGATGTCGTGGAAGCGGACGTTCGGATTGTTCGGCACCTCGATCGCGCGCGTCAGGAAGATGCCGGAGGTCTTGAACACGCTGTAGATCCCCAGGCCCCACGCCTCGTGGCTGGTGACGCTGTTCGCGACCTTGTACGAGGCCCAGCCGTTCGTGCCCGCCGCGCTCGTCCAGCTCGCCTGGTTGGGCGGATCGTAGGGGAGCTCGGACTGGTAGAAGTACACGCGGCCGCCGTTGCCGTTCCAGAGCACCTGGTACTGCTGGTAGTGCTCGACGAACAGGCCGTACATCGTCACGTTGTTGCCGTTGACGACGAGGCCGTTGGCGCTCGGGTTGCTGGTCCAGCCGACGCCGCTGCCGTGGTCGGCGCGCCAGATCCAGGTGTGGTCGACGATGGTGTTGTGCGCGTTGATCCTCAGGTTGACCGAGGCGCGGCCGGCGGCGGCGCCGCCGACGCGGAAGAAGACGTCGTGGAGCGAGATCGGGTTGGCGGAGTGACTCGCGCTGCTGCCGGACGGGCCGACCTCGAGCAGCACAGGGGAATTCGTGGTGCCGGCGTCGAAGAAGAGGCCGGCGATGACGACGCCGTCCACGTCGGCCACCGTCATGATCGGCAGGCCCGTGTCGGCGCGCAGCGTGGCGAAGCCGAGGCCGAAGACGATCGTGTTCGGGTTGTTGACGCGGATGGTGTCGTTCAGGGCGTACACGCCAGGCGTGAGCAGCAGGTGGTGGCCGGCGGCGAGCTGCGCATTGATGGTGGACACGCTGTCGCTGGGCCGCGCCACGAAGAACTGGCCGATCGGGATGGTGGTGCCGGCCGTCGATCCGCCGCTCCAGCTGATGCCGGTGCTGTTCGTGCGCAGCGAGGGTACTCGCACGCTGTAGGCGCCCGCGCCGTCGATCTGGAGGAAGGGCTTCTCTCGCACGATCGGCACCTGCGCGACCTTCGTGTAGGGCGGGCTGGGCCAGTTGCCGGCGGGGGGATTGACCACGCCGACGAACACCATGTTCCAGTTGGAGCCGCTCCAGCTGGCCCACTGCGTGTTGCGCGAGATCCACTGCTGCTGCGTGGCGGAGTTGACGTTGCCGTCGACCAGCACGTCGGACATCCAGCCGCCGCTCGACCAGCCGTTGTTCTGGTTGAGCTTCATCCCGCCGCGCACGTGCATGCGGCGGAAGGGGACGGCCTGCGACACCGCCCACTGCATCGTCCCGCTGCTGGGCTGGATCGAAAACCCTTCGGCGCCGCGCCAGAAGTTCTGGGTGGCGTTGTCGCCGCTGAGGAACGCGTTCGAGCGCAGGTCGCCGGTGATGCTCACGGCGTCGGGCGAGGCACCGAGCCCGAGCACCTGCGTGTAGAAGCCCACGGGGATGTTGAGGCCGTTGTAGGTGCCCGGCTTGAACAGCAGCGCGTCGCGCCGCGAGCCGAAGTGATTCGGCTGTTGCGCGTTGTAGACGCTCGTGACCTCGGCCTGGATCGTCGAGATCGGCATCGACGGATCGAAGATGTGCACGTTCGGCCCGAAGTCCGGAGGCGGCGCGACTGTCGGGGTGGCTGTCGCGGTGGGCGTCGGTGTGGGTGTCGGTGTGGGCAGCGCTGCCGTGGGTGTGGGCGTCGGCGTGAGGGTGGGAACGGCACCGCTCGTGGCGAAGAGACTGACTTCGGACAGGCTGTTCCAGGCGTTCACCGTGTTCCCGTGGCCAAGGTAGCGGACGTAGCGCGCCGACTGGTCGGCGAAATCGAACGTCTGCTCCGCGGTCGTGGTGCCGCCGCTCAGCCCGCCGGTGATCACGTTCGTCCAGTTGGTGTTGTCGTCCGAGACCTGGAGGTCGAATCGGGCCTGCCGCGTGTTGCCCGTGTAGACCGCGATCCCGACGTAGCCCAGCGTGCGCGCGGTGCCGAGGTCGAACGTGATCCATTGGCCGTCACCGTTGGCGGACCAGCGCGTGGACAGGTCGTTGTCGACGGCGTTGGCGGGGACGTTGGCATCGCTGCCGCTGGCCGTCACCGCGGACGCGCCCGGCGTGACCTCGACGTAGCTCGGGGCGGAGGTCGGGGTCGGAGTGGGCGTGAGGGTGGGCGTCGGGGCGCCGACCGCGCCCCACGTGAACGTCTCCCACCCGGCGGCTGTCGCGCGGTTGGCGACGAGCGGGACCTCGGCGCCGAGGTTCGCATCGGCGGAGACGTACTGGTTGTTGCTCGCCGACTGCAGTTGGATCTGACCGCCGCCGATCTCCACCCAGCGGAAGCGCTCCCAGCCGGCGGCGGTCGCGCGGTTGGCGAGCAGCGGCACGTTCGCGACGTTCTGATCCGCGGACACGAACAAGCTGTTGCCGACCGCTCGGATCGTGACGAGCCCCGAGCCGCCATCGGCGATCTGGAACTGCTCCCACGCCCCTGCCGTCGCGCGGTTGGCGCGCAGCGGCGTGTTCGCGGCGTTCTGATCCGCCGAGACGTACTGTGCATTCGCGGCCGCGCGCAGCCAGACCGTCTGGCCGAGGGGCGCAGCCGCATCGGCAGGGCTGTCGGAGAAGACAGTGACGAGGGCAACCGCGGCCACGATGAAGCGCCGGCC
>Ga0075429_100006514_pt1 | contig 10114 bp, 8 predicted proteins | sample RhiMetdeltSRZDD3_FD_75295 | JGI IMG/M metagenome (GOLD analysis project Ga0075429, IMG submission 75295) | Populus rhizosphere microbial communities from Tennessee, USA - Rhizosphere MetaG P. deltoides SRZDD3 | ecosystem: Host-associated > Plants > Roots > Rhizosphere > Soil | place: USA...
CTACGCCACCGCCAACGGCACCGCGACGGCCGGCCAGGACTACACGACCACGTCAGGCACCCTCAGCTTCGGGGTCGGCGAGACGACGAAGACGATCGCCGTCCCGATCCTGTCGGACAGCATTGACGAGCCGGCCGAGACGTTCACCGTGACCCTCTCCAGCCCGACCGGTGGTGCCACCCTCGGACCGACCAGCACGGCGACGGTCACGATCACGGACGCCGACACGACGCCCTGCCAGACGACGCTCTCGGCGGCGGTGCCAGCCGGCTCGAACGTCCTGCCGGTCTAGAGCCAGGCCGGGTGCAGCGTCGGCGACACCGTCGCGATCGACCCGGGCCAGACGAACGAGGAGCGGGGGCTGATCATCGGCTTCGGCTCGATCGTCATCCAGCAGCCGACCACCCAGGCCCACGCCGCCGGGGCGGTCGTCGTCCGGGTGACGGCTGGCCCGCCGGCGGCCGTCTTCAACAGCCCTGGCGACGACAGTGCCGATGACGAGCGGGTGGAGCGGGAGCGCGAGACCCAGGAGGAGCGAAGGCAGCGCGCCCGCACCAACCAGGGCAACAAGGACGACGACTCCACAGAAGGCGACGTCGTCGAGACCCGCTGCGATCAGCCCTGGCCTTCAATCGTGATCGCCAACCGCGACGGTGCCGTCGAGGTCAAACTGCTGAAGGAAGCCCAGAGAGCCTGCTCCTCGATCCGGGTCGGCGACTACCTGGAGGCCGACGGCGAGAAGCAGCACGAGGGCCTCTTCCACGCCGACTCCGTCGAGATCAAGCGCCGCCGGTAGGGGCGCAAGGCTGGCGCCCACCGGCCGTCAGGTGACACGCCAGGAAGGACGCGTCTGACCTGCTCCGGCGCTAGCCCCGGTCGCCCATCAGGTAGTCCGGCAGGCTGATCCCGCCGGCGGACCAGGCGTCGACTTGCTCCTGTGTCAGCCCCACGACCTTACGCAGGTCGGACTCGGCCAGGTAGGCTCCCCTGAAGACCGCGTCGTTCACGTACGCCTGACCGAAGTCCGCCCTCACGAGATTCGCCCCGGTGAGGTCCGCCTCCGTCAGGTGAGCCTCTGACAGGTAGGCCAGCGCGAGCCGCGCTTCCCGCAAGTCAGCGCCGTCGAGTTGCGCGCGAATCAGCCTGGCCCGCGTCAAGTCCGCGCGCTGGAGCTTTGCCCGGCGCAGGTCTACACCTTCCAGGTTGGCGCGCGTGAGGTTGACCCTTTCAAATGGGAGGGCACTGAGGTTGGCGCCTCGAAGGTCCGTCTCGCTGAGGTCGAGCCCGTGCGGCTCCCCCAGGCCCTCGGGAGCGCGGCGCCGGCCGAGCACGGAGAGGATCGCACGAATGTCCGTGCGGGCACCCGGCGGGGGCGGCCCGCTACGGATCGCCCACGGGGGGAGCCCATCGTCCGGCGGCGGCTCGGGTTGCGAACCGATGGCCGGCGGGGACCAGCGGGCGTTCTGGCGTACGTACGCCGTGAGCACCTCCATGATCGTCCAGTAGTCGCGCGGGGAGTCGCGGCTAATGCGCTCCAGCGCGTAGATGCCGCCCAGACGCACTTCCAGGTTCGGCTGGCCGTCCTTGAGCTCGGAGCCGAGCTGGGCGACGGCCTGGGTGATCCGATTGGTGATCTGCGCCTCGCGGTCGATATCCAGCTTCTCCTGGGCTGCGCGCGCCGTCCGCTGCGAGATCTCCCAATCGTTGTCCAGCTTCTTCTGTGTCGCCGCCAGGTTCCCCTGCGCCACCTGCCAGTTCTTGAACGCGAATAATCCGACGATCGAGGCGACGACTGCGCCAACCGCCTGGACGATCGTCGTCCAGAGCTTGCTCGTCGTATCGGCCTGGTACTGGCGCAGCTCGCGCAGGGACGCCACCTGTCGCTCCGGGTCCGGAATCGCGTTGGACCGTGTGACCATCTCGTCCGTGATGCCCGACACGTTCGAGGAGAGCACCATGCCGAGCGTGACGAGTGCCACGATCACCGTAGCCACGGGAAGGATCCACCACCACGGCCGGAGGTGCGTGCCGATACGCCGCGCGGCCTCACCCTTGCCTGCCTCCCTCCTCCGTTGCAGATGCAGCGTGGCAGGCTAGACCCGGCTCTGCCGACGATGCAAGCCGATCCGCCCCGCTGGGTAGACGTTTGCAGCTCGCCTTCGGATCGGCGATGTTCCCCTCCCCCGCGCACCGGGGAGGGGTCGGGGGTAGGGGCTCCATCTGCTGCGAGGCACACCGCTCCCGGGGTACCCTCTTGCCAGGCACTCCGCACGAAGCGTTGGAGGCGACCATGACCGTCGGCGGTCGCGCGATCGACCTGGACACCCCCGCCCTGCTCGTCGACCTGGACATCCTCGAATCGAACATCGCCCGCATGGCCGGCCTCTTCAAGGAGCACGGCGTCGGCTGGCGGCCCCACACCAAGGCGATCAAGATCCCCGCCATCGCCTACAAGCTGCTCGCGGCCGGCGCCCACGGCGTCACCGTCGCCAAGCTCAGCGAGGCCGAGATCATGGCCGCCGCCGGCATCACCGACATCCTGATCACCGGCCCGGTCGTCGGGGCCCGCAAGGCCGCCCGCCTCGCCAACCTCTCCAAGCAGGCCCGGCCGATCGGCGTCGTGGACTGCGTCGAGCACGTCGACATGCTCGATGCGGCCGGCCAGGAGTACGGCGTCCAGATCAGGACCGTCGTCGAAGTCGATCTCGGCATGCACCGCTGCGGCACCCAGCCCGGCGAGCCGACCGTCTCCCTGGCGAAGGAGATCAACAGCCGCAAGAGCCTGAAGTTCGAGGGGCTGATGGCCTGGGAGGGTCACGCGTTGCGCCTGAAGGGCGACGAGAAGCGCTCGACGGTCGAGCAGGCCGTGACGACCCTCCTCGACACCGCCCGCCAGTGCCGCGACGCCGACCTGCCGGTCACCATCATCTCCTGCGGCGGGACCGGCACTTACCCGCTCTCGGCGGCCGTCCACGGGATCACCGAGATCGAGGCCGGCGGCGGCATCTACGGCGACCTCGTCTACCGCGAGTCGTTCGGGATCGACCATCCGATGGCGATGTCCGTGCTCGCCACCGTCATCAGCCGCCCAGACCCGAAGCGGATCGTGACCGACTCCGGCTTCAAGTCGCTCAGCACCCAGAACGCGATGCCCCGCCCGAAGGGGATCAAGGACGTGGCCGGCGTGCGGATGTCCGCCGAGCACGGCACCATGGACCTGGAGGCGCCAAACGCCGACGTCAAGGTCGGCGACAAGGTTGAGTGGCACGTCGGCTACACCGATGCGACCGTCGTCCTGCATGAGACGATGTACGGCGTCAGAGGCGGCATCGTCGAAGTCGAGTGGCCGGTCGTCGGGCGCGGCAAGCTGCAATGACAGGCCCGGCGGCGTCAGGCCAGCGCATCGCGTGGGAGGAGCTGCCCGAGCAGGTTCGGGCTGCCATTCAGGGCTGGCTCGGCAGCCCCGTCGTCTCGGCGACGACCCAACCGGGCGGCTTCTCGCCGGGCCTCGCCGCGCGCCTGGTGGCGGCCGACGGCCGGCGGGTCTTCGTCAAGGCCGTCAGCTCCACCCCGAACCGCGACGCGCCCCGCTTCCACCGGCGCGAGGCGACCATCGCGGCGGCGCTGCCGGAGTCGGCGCCGGTCCCCCGCCTCCTCTGGACCTTCGACCAGGGCGGCGACGGCTGGGTCGTGCTGGTCTTCGAGGACGTCGAGGGCCGGCACCCTGAGATCCCCTGGAAGCCGGACGAGCTCGACCGTGTGGTGGAGACGTTGGAGGCGCTCTCCGAGAGCCTGACGCCCTCGCCGATCGGCCGGGACGTCGTCCGGACGGTCGAGGTCTGGCTGATGCGAAACGGGCAGGGCTGGAACCGGATGCTCGAAGACCCGCTGCCCGGCCGCGACGAGTGGTCCACGAAGTTCGCCGTTCAGCTCGCCCAGCTCGAAGGCGCGGCGCCGCTCGGGGCACGCGGCGACACCCTCGTCCACTTCGACACCCGCGCCGACAACCTGCTCCTGACCGACGACAAGGTCTACGTGGTGGACTGGCCGCACGCCGTCCTCGGGCAGCCCTGGCTGGACATCGTCAGCATGGCGCCGAGCGTCGCGATGCAGGGCGGCCCCCAGCCCGAGGAGCTGCTGATGCGCAGCGCCTCCGCCCGCGCCGCCAATCCGGACCACATTACGGCGTTCGTGGCGGCGCTCGCCGGGTACTTCACGTTCCAGTCGCTGTTGCCGCCACCGCCCGGCATCGCCACCGTCAGGCAGTTCCAGGCGGCCCAGGGTGAGATCGCCCGTCGCTGGCTAGACGAGCGGACCGGCCTCTCGATGCGACCGGAGCCCGGCCGGCCAGCCGGCTTCGTCCAGCGCTTCCGTGGCATGTAAGCGCGTAGTGTGCTGAACAGAATACGCAGAAGGCCGGCCCGCCGGTCGGGGAGTCAATGCTGATGCCGGATGGCCGCGGGTTTCACACCGTGATTGTCGGCGGCGGGACCGCCGGCTGCGTCCTGGCCAACCGCCTGAGCGCGCGCCGCGATCGATCGGTCGCCTTGATCGAGGCGGGGCCAGATTTCGGGCCGGCTGACGGCGCTGACTGGCCTCCCGAGCTTGCGAGTGCGGCGTTCGTCCCGACCTCGTATGAGTGGGGCGATCTGGCCGACGCTGCCGGCTATTCGATCCCGTATGCACGCGGCAAAGTGATCGGCGGCTCCTCCGCCATCAACGCCGCCGGCATTAAGTGGGGATTGCGGCAAGATTACGATCGCTGGGAAGCAGAGGGGAATACCGGCTGGGGCTTCGATGCGCTCCTTCCGTGCTTTCAGCGCGTCGAGCGGCTCGAAGACGACGACCCGCCGCTCAGAGGCCGGGCGGGAATGCTCGTCGTTCAACGCATGCGATCCGATTCCCCCTTTCTGGCGGATCTGGGCCGTTCCTTCGCGGCAGCAGGGTTAGAGGCCGTCCGCGACGTGAGCGGGCCGGATACGTTCGAGGGGTTCGGGGCGCCGACTCGCAACGCACGTGCTGGCAAGCGGTTCCATGCCGCCGCCGCCTACCTCGACCCGGTCCGCGACCGACCGAATCTCACGATCCTGGACCGCACGCTCGTCGACAGCGTGCGCTGGGAGCGCGGCCGAGCGCTTGGCTTGCACCTGGTCTCTGGCGCCGACCGGTGGTTCGTCGAGGCGGAGAGAATCGTGTTGTCGGCGGGGGCCATCGGGAGCCCGCTGATCCTTCAGCGATCTGGTATCGGCCCGCCCGACCTGCTGCGTGGTGTCCTGGGGAATCAGGTCGACCTGCACCCACTGCCGGGGGTTGGCAGCAATCTCCAGGATCACTACGGTGCGCGTACATTCTTTCGGGTCGCCACGGATTTCTACGACCGTCTCGGCCAGGCCGGTCCGGCGACGAACATCCTGGTGCACGCGCGTCTCAAGAGCAGCGCCGATCTGCCGACGTTCGATCTCGATGTGCTGACGGGTCACATGACGGTTCGCCCGACGGTCGCGGACCTCGCGCGCGTCACCTGCATCGTTAACCACATCCAACCCGAGGCTCGTGGCTCGGTAGCGATCCGCTCGGCCGATCCCGCGGCGCCTCCGGTGATCGAAACCGGCTTCGGTGGCAGTCAGGACGTCGAGGCCATCGCCCGCGGTCTGGAATGGGTCCGAGACCGCATGCATGACGACCGGGTCGCGTCGTGGCTCGACGGCGAGGTCGCACCCGGGGCCGAGGCGCAGGGGGCCGCCCTCCGCGATTGGGTCCGAGCCAGCCTGGCGAGCTACCACCACCCGGTCGGGACGTGCAGGTTCGGTCCTTCAGCTGATCCACTCGCCGTCGTCGATGGCCGTGGTCTGGTGCACGGGTTTGACAACCTCTACGTGGCGGACGCGTCGATCATGCCGACCGTTCCACACACGCAGATCAACCTCACTGTCTACGCGATCGGGGAGAAGATCGGCGAAGGACTCGCCGAATCCTGAACGTGTCAGCCGAGGCGCATCCGCACAGCGAGCGTCACGCTGACGCTCGCTGTGCGGGGTCGGGCGGTGCGCTCAGGCCCGGCTACGTCGCGGACGGCACCATCCGGCGGGCCGACGAGACGGCCGGGGCGTGGCCACCCGTGTAGTGCTGGCGGCGGAGCAGCATCGCTGCCAGCATGCCCACCATCATCGCCGGGTGATCTGCCCCCTGGAGCCAGGGAAACGTCGAGGCGGCGCCCAGGCCCAGGAGACCCCAGATCACCACCATCGGCGCCACCATGCCCACCGTCATCTCGACGCCGTGCTGCCAGCCGTGGCCCCGGACGCGCATCCACCCCACCATCGGCACGGTCATGAACACCACCATCCCGAGCTGGTGCGCCAGCGACGCCGTCCCCTGCGCTGCTGTGTCGCCGTGGCCGCCCATGACCATGTGGAAGACGGCCATTCCGACGCCCATCGCAAGCGTCATCTCGGCGAAGTGGAGCGCGAACCGCCCGAAGCTCCGAAGCCCCGGCCGGGGACGCCGTCGCAGCCAGACGACGGTCCCCAGGCCGAGCAGACCGAGCGCCAGCGGCCGCAGCAGCAGGTCCACCCGCACGGCCGATCCGTCGAGCTGGAGATCTCGCGTCGGGTACTCCAGGACGTTCGCCACCTCGGTCGTGACGCCGTTCCCCTCGGTGCGGGCCATGTCGCGGAATGTCGCATCGTACAGGTAGCCGTCGGTCGCGTGGATCGACTCCACCGTCAGATCACCGTGTTGCGCGGCCCAGCTCTGGAGCGAGGCCATCGCCTGGGGAGCGAGCCCGTGACCGGGCACCAGCAGCCGGTCGAGCGCCGGTGCCGTCGAGAAGTCGTTGCGCGGGACCAGATTGAGGCCGTGCCGCGAACGGATGACGGTCCGCTCCGGCGCCAGCGTCCGAACTGACGCCGCGAACGAGCGCGGATAGGTGTCGATCGCCGAGCTGACCTCGAGCTCACGCACGCCGTCGTAGAGCACCAGGCCGATGTCGGTCCGATCCAGGCGGTAGAAGTTCGGGATGAGCGGCACCGGGCTGAGACCCCGCTGCGTCCAGGCCGGTCCGTCCAGGAAGCGCAGGTGCGGGTACCCCATCGCCTGCGCGGTCTGCTCGGCGACCTCGCGGCCGAACATCCGCCCGAGCGTGTACAGCGTGGCGTCCACACCCGAGGTCACGCCCGCTGAGGAGATGAACTGGCCGGAATCGACGTACCGGACGCCGCGCACCCACTGAACCTCGGGATGCAGTCGCTCGACGGCCGACAGCCTGAGGTGGTGCGTCGTCGCTGTCTGGCCACCGAGAACGCCGGCGTCGGCGACCACCAGAGCGCCAGCGCAGATCGAGAGAATGGTGGCGCCGCTGTTCGCCTTCTCAGAAATCCAGGCCAGCACGACATCGTCGGCGCCTTCGGGCGCGGCGTTCGGGACGTACGGCACGACCAGCAGGTCAACCGCGCCGCCGAACGCGGCGTCGTACTCGGCGAACGCGTAGTGCGGCACGAGGGAGAGATCGCCAGGGAACAGCGGTGAGAGGGTGCGCTGGGGCGCCACAACGTAGACGTTGAACCGACCGGAGGTCGCCAGCGCCTCGTACGGCCCCATCAGGTCGGAGCTCTCGGTGCCAGCGTTGCCCGCTACGACCACGGCCGTCTGCTTCGACGGGTCGTGGGCCGGACGGTCCGGCAGGGGCTGGTTCAGCGTCGGCGGCGCCTCGATCTGCGACGCGAGCCACGCGCGCGCCCCGCCAACGCCGCCGACCAGCAGCGGCGGCACGACGAACGCGAGCACGAGGAGCAGCGCCGGTACCATCCGGCGTACGAAGGACGGAACGCGGAATGCGGAGAAGCGCCGCATCGTGGTCGTTGAGCGGGTCTGGTCGAACATCGGAGGATCACCTGCGGATTTGCTACGGTGCTGGCGAAAGCAGCTCGTCAGCACAACGTCAGTGTCCGCCCAGGCCGCCCGATCCCACATCCGAAGGAGAGCGGAACGCCAGCGCGCAGTCTGTGAACCGCACTCCAACAAATGTCGAAGTGGCCGCGCCAGGCGTTCAGCCACCCGTGGATGCAGGGAGCGGTCCCGGCCTCGCACAATCGAGGATCATGACCCCCGCACCGACCGCCGCTACCTTCTCGGTATCCGAGACCGCCCGCTCGTTCCGGCGCTGGGTCGCCCTGGCCGTCGTCATCCTGACGGTGCTGACCGTGGTCACGGCGTACGCCGACGAGATGCCGGAGAGCCACCGCCTGGCCGCCCCGCTGGCGGCGGCCGTGATGGCCGGCGCCTGGGCCATCGAGCTCTCCGGCCTGCGCTGGCCGCGCCTGGCGCTCATCGCGGCGAACGTCCTGCCGAACCTCTGCCTGGCGCTGATGCACCACGCCGGCCCCAACTTCCTGTTCCTGCCGCTGGTGGTCGCCTGGGTCGGCGTGGTCGGAAGCCGTGCTGAGAGCATTGCCGCGCTGGTGCTCTCGATCGCCACGGTCGCCATCGGGGCGCTCATGTCCGCCGCGGACGGACAGCTCATCTGGTCAGAGTGGATATCGTGGACGGCCGGCCTGGCGATCATCTGGCTGATGGCCCAGGTGCTTGTCCGGCAGGAGCGGCTCGTCGCCGAGAACGTCCGGCTCCACGAGCGGGCCCGCCAGGCGGCCGTCCTGGAGGAGCGCCAGCGGCTCGCCCGCGAGCTCCACGATTCGGTGACCCAGAGCCTCTACGGCATCTCACTCCAGGCTGAGGCCGCGTCGCGCGCGATGACGGCTGGCGACCCCGAGCCGGTCGCCTCGAACCTCCAGGAGATCCGCGAGACGACCCAGGAAGCGCTCGGCGAGATGCGGCTGCTCCTCTTCGAGCTACGTCCCCCGCTGCTGGAGGAGCGCGGCCTGTTCGGGGCGCTCCAATCCCGCCTCGGCGCCGTCGAGTCGCGGGCCGGCCTGGTGACCGAGCTGCACGGCGATGCGTCGGCGCGGCTGAATCCCGAGACGGAGCAGGAGCTGTACCGGCTGGCCCAGGAGGCGCTCAACAACGTGCTCAAGCACGCCCACGCCCGCCACGTCACCGTCCGGCTCGACGTCTCGGCCGACCGCGCGATCCTGGAGGTCGCGGACGACGGGATCGGCTTCGAGCCAGAGCTCCGCAACGGGGGCGGCTTCGGCCTGCCCGGCATGCGCGAGCGCGCGGAGCGGCTCGGCGGCACCCTCCAGGTCGAGAGCACGACCGGCACCGGGACCCGGGTCTGCGTGGAGGTGCCGCGATGACCGACGCCGTCGACCGGCCCATCCGGGTGCTGCTGGTAGACGATCACGCCGTGGTCCGGAAAGGGCTGCGCGCCCTCTTCGAGCTGGAGCCGGGCATCGAGGTCGTCGGCGAGGCCGGAGACGGCGAGCAGGCGGTGCAGGTCGTCGAGCGGCTCCGGCCGGACGTGATCCTGATGGACCTGGAGATGCCCGGCCTCGGCGGCGTCGAGGCGGCGCGCCAGATCAGCGAGCGCCAGCCATCGTCGAAGATCGTGGTGCTGACCAGCCACGCCGCCGAGGAGGACGTCTTCCCGGCCCTCAAAGCCGGAGCGTTGGGCTACCTGCTGAAGCACTCCGCGCCGGACGACGTGGTGCGGGCCATCCGTCAGGCCCACCAGGGGGAGACGGTCCTCCATCCCGCCATCGCCCGGATGGTGCTCCAGGAACTGAACCGGCCGCCCCAACCTCGCCAATCCCAGACGACCGAGCCGCTCTCAGCCCGCGAGCTGGAGGTGCTGCGGCTGCTGGCGCGCGGCATGAGCAACCAGGAGATCGCCGACACGCTCGTCGTCGGCGAGGCGACGGTCCGCAGCCACGTCAGCGCGATCCTGCGCAAGCTCCAGCTCGCCAGCCGGACCCAGGCGGCGCTCTACGCCCTGCGCGAAGGTCTGGCCTCCCTCGGCGACGCCGACCTCCCCTCCTGACCGCCGGCGCACCGTCTCGGTCCGGTACGAGCCCAAACATCGCCTGGACAGGGAGAACTTCCTCACCGCGAGTCCTCCTGCGTCGGGATAAACTCCGCGAGTCGGACCCCGGCACCGAGGTACGCTCACTCGCCGTGCGACGGACACATGGCTCCTCGGTCACCGGCCCGACGATCAGGC
>Ga0075429_100006518_pt1 | contig 10109 bp, 10 predicted proteins | sample RhiMetdeltSRZDD3_FD_75295 | JGI IMG/M metagenome (GOLD analysis project Ga0075429, IMG submission 75295) | Populus rhizosphere microbial communities from Tennessee, USA - Rhizosphere MetaG P. deltoides SRZDD3 | ecosystem: Host-associated > Plants > Roots > Rhizosphere > Soil | place: USA...
CAGCGTCGAGCCGCTCACGATGTTGGAGATGTCCGAGAGGTTGCCCGCGTCGTCCTGCGTGCGCAGCGCGAACCAGTATTGGGTGGCGGGCGTGAGGCCGGACACGGTCGCCGACTCGGTCGACCCGGCAACCGCGGGCGCGGGCACACCGGCCACCGGCGTCGCGAGCGCGAAGCTGGCGAGCGTGGTGATGGGTGTGAGCGACCAGCGCAGGTCGTAGCGCGTGGCCTGGCCCAGCAGGCTGTCATCGCCGGGTGCTGTCCACACGAGCGTGATCGAGGTCTCGGTGACCTGAGCACGGACGGGGGCAGCGGCCATCGCGAAGACCGCGGCGGCGTGGACGAGAGCAGGAAGCAGGGCGCGGGGCGACATCCGTTCGCGGGCTCCTTGCGCAGCGCGTTGGCGAGGTGCGGGATCCTGAGGTGGTTCGCGTGCGTGGCTCTCGGCTCGGGGGGTGTTCCCTCCCCCCGTCGGCGAGCGGGCGCGCCGTCGACTGCAGTTCGCGTGCCCGCGATGCGAATTTCGTGGGCTTCGCTCGGTTCGAGCCGCCAAGTTCCAGTGCCGCAGCCGGGTGGACAGCTGCTGACCCGACGGTCAGCAACCTTTCTCGCGCACGATCCCTCGTCTCGAGTTGCACGCTGCAATCCGGCGTCGGGCAGCCAGCGACGCGAGCGAGTGGGAATTAGGACGAGGAAACTAGATCGCGTTCCACTCAACCCGGCAGGGTGTTCACACCCGATTGGTTCCACCCTGCAATCGTTACGCCCAAGAGGGCCCTCGCGACCGCGTCCACGGCCCGTTCCGAAGCACGAATCGTTGACGCAAACGCTTGCGGCTCCGTATGCTTTGCCTTACGCATTTGCCTTCGCTTCACGGCCGCGCAGTCCAGCCTCACTCCCGTCGCGGTGGTTCCCGGCCGACGGCCTGGTACCGCCCGTTCCTCCGCGTCTCGCCGGCCCCCGGATGTTCCGTTCCTGCACGGGGCACCCTCGTTCCGTCATCTCCTCGCACGTCCCCCCTCGTCATGACCTCCACGGCCCGCAATTTCCGCTCGGATCCGCTCGTTGCCCTGTTCGCAGGGCTGCTCGAGCGCGCCCGCGGCCGGGAGCCGCGATGAGCATCGCGCCGCGTTTCACGTCGCCGCGACTCGGTGAGCTGCTCATCCAGCACGCCGGTCTCACGACGGCACAGGTGCAGCACGCGTTGGCCGCACGAACCGATGCGCGCGAGCGGCTCGGGCGCACGCTGGTGCGCCTGGGCTACCTGACCGAAGCGCAGATCGTGGAGGCGCTGGCGCGGCAGTTCGGACTCGGGGTGGCCCACGTGGAGCAGCTCACCGCTGCCAGCCGAGAGGCCGTGCAGCTGGTGCCCGAGCACCTCGCGCGGGAATCGCAGGTGCTGGCGCTGTCACGCGTCGGCGACTCGCTCGAGATCGCCGTGGCCGACCCGCTCGATGTGCTCTCGCTCGATCATCTCCGAGCGCTCACCGGCTGCCAGCTGAACGTGCTGGTGGCGAAGCCCTCCGAGCTCGCCGAGGCCATCGACCAGTTCTACAACGAGTTGCGCGCCACCGAGCACCTGGGGCAGATCCTCGACAAGATCGACGTCACGGCCACCGTCCTCGAGGACCAGGAGGTGGACCTCGCCGCGCTCCGCGCGCAGGTCGAGGACGCACCCGTCGTCCGGCTGGTCAACCTCATGATCGCCGAGGCCATCGACGCGCGCGCTTCCGACATCCACGTCGAACCCGCCCGCGCGCGCGTCACCGTGCGCTTCCGCATCGACGGCGTGCTGCACGAGGTCATGAAGCCGCCCAAGAACCTCCAGCTGGCGATCATCTCGCGCATCAAGGTGCTGGCCGACCTCGATATCGCGGTGCGGCTGCTGCCCCAGGACGGCCGGCTCACGGTGCATCTCCCCGACCGGGAGGTGGACCTGCGCGTCTCGACACTGCCCACCTCGCATGGCGAGAAGGTGGTCATGCGTCTGTTCGACAAGAGCGCGTTCGAGCGCCGGGTCGAGAACCTCGGCTTCGAGGGCGCCACGCTGGACTCGTTCCGTCGCGCCATCCGCCAGCCCTACGGCATGATCTTGATCTCGGGCCCCACCGGATCGGGCAAGACCACGACGCTCTACTCCGCGCTTCAGGACATCCAGACCGTGCACCGCAACCTGGTCACGGTCGAGGACCCGATCGAGTACCACATCGAGAACGTCTCCCAGGTGCACGCCAACGCCAAGGTGGGCATGACATTCGCGCGCGCACTGCGCTCGATCCTGCGCCAGGATCCGGACGTCATCATGGTCGGCGAGATCCGCGACAGCGAGACCGCCGACATCGCCGTCAAGAGCGCGCTCACCGGGCATCTCGTGTTCTCGACGGTGCACGCGAACGACGCGCCGGGCACGCTGACCCGTCTCGCCGACATGGGCGTGCCGCGCTACCTCGTGGGCTCGGCCATGGCGTTGGTCATGGCCCAGCGCCTGGTGCGGCGCGTGTGCGAGCGCTGCAAGGAGCTCGTGTTGCCCGAACCCGAGGTGCTGGCCGCGTTCGGCAGCGACGCCGAGCTGTTGCGTGGCCAGCCGGTGCCGCGGGGCCGGGGCTGCATGGCGTGCAAGCAGACCGGCTATACGGGCCGTGTGGCGCTGTTCGAGGTGCTGGAGTTGTCGCGTTCGATCCGCCGGCTGGTGCTGGATGGTGCCAACGAGGACGAGATCAAGAAGCGCGCGGTGGCGGACGGGTTCGTGACGCTGCGCAAGGCCGGCCTGGCCAAGGTGCTCGAAGGCGTGACCACGCTCGACGAAGTGCGCGCCGCCACCCTCGGAGACGCCGACTGATGCCCAGCTACTTCTATCGCGCCCGCGACACGTTCGGCCGTGCCCACGAAGGCATTGAGGTCGCCGCCTCCGAGGACGAAGTGCTGCGCGCGCTGTCGCAGATGCAGCTGACGCCGGTGCTGATCGAGGCGCGCGGCCAGGCCGCAGGCGCCACGGCGAAGCCGCGCCCGGCGGGCGCGGTCGCGACCTCGTCCGCGCCGCGGTCGTGGTCGCAGCGCCTGCTGCCTCGCCATGTCGCGCCGGGGTCGGTCGCGCTGTTCGCGCGCCAGCTCTCCACCATGATGTCGGCGGGGCTGCCGCTCGTGCGTGCGCTGCACTCGATCGCGCGCGACCAGACCGACCCGCGTCTGGGCCGCATGCTGGGCCAGGTGGGCAACGACGTGCAGAAGGGCGACTCGCTCGCCACCGCGTTGTCGCGCCATCCCGAGGCGTTCGGGGACGTGTTCGTGAGCCTCGTGCAGACGGGTGAGGTGAGCGGCACGCTCGACGAGGTGCTCGAGCACACCGCCGGCTACCTCGAACGCGCCGAACTGCTGCGGCTCAAGGTGCAGGCCGCGCTCCGCTACCCGACGTTCATCCTGTCGTTCGCCGGTGCCGTGCTGGCCGCGATGTTCCTCAAGATCGTCCCGATGTTCTCCCAGATCTACGACCGCTTCCGCGTCCAGCTGCCCGCGCCCACCCGGCTGCTGCTCGGGATCAGCGACGCGCTCACCTCGAACGCGCTGCTCGTGGCGCTGCTGATCGCGGCGGTGCTCACGATGTTGTGGATGTGGCTGCGCACCGAGGCCGGGAAGGTGCAGTTCGACACGATGAAGTTCCAGCTGCCACTGTTCGGGCCGCTCATCCGCATGTATGCGATGACGCGCTACGCCCGCACGCTCGGCATCCTGCTCGGCAGCGGCACGAACATCCTGTATGCGCTGCGCGTGGTCCGGCCGATCGCGGGGAACCGCATGGTCGGACGCGCGATCGACTCGGTCCGCACCCAGGTCGAGGGCGGCGCCTCGCTGTCACGCGCCATGGGCGAGACCGGCGCGTTCCCGGACATGCTGGTGCAGATGACGGCCACGGGCGAGGAGACCGGGCGGCTGGACGAGATGCTGTCGCGCACGGCGGACTTCTACGAACAGCGGGTGAATGCCAAGGTGGAAGGTCTCTCGTCGTTGGTCGAACCCGTCGCCATCGTGCTGCTCGGCCTGGTCATCGCGCTGATGCTGGTGGCGCTCTACCTGCCGATCTTCAACCTCGGGCACGCGATGCGCTCGGGGATGCTGGGCTCATAGTTTCTGGAAGCGCTCGCGCGGCCCACGGGCCCGCGCTCGAAGTCGGGGACAGGTCGCGCACGGCTGCGCCGACCGCTATCCGCAAGGGATCGGATCCGAGGAGGACTCGTATGAATCGCAACACGAAGGGCTTCACGCTGATGGAGCTCATGGTGGTGATCGTCATCGTGGCGATCCTGGCCGCGGTGGCGGTGCCGCTCTACGTGAACTACGTGAAGGACGCGCAGCGCACCGAGGCCAAGGGCGCGATCGGCGCCGTCATCACCGCGCAGCAGACGCACTACCAGCTGAACGGCAAGTACGTCGATGCCGAGGTCTTCGCTCCGAACGCCACCGGGCAGACGCTCAACTGCGACCTGACCGATGCGCTCGCGAACTGGGAGATCAAGGTGACCGGGGGCGACGAAAAAGGCTTCACCGTCGTCGCCACGGGCAGGGGCAAGACCACGCAAGGCCGCAGCGTGACGCTCACCTACACCCGACTCGGAGGCGCCGCCTGGACCGAGCTGTGACGCCGTGAGACCGCGGCGCTGACGATCCTCTCACCCAGTCCCTTCGCAGTGACGGTGTGCCACGGAGGTGCGCACCGTCGAGGTGACCCCATCCCATGCTGAACGAACGCGGCTTCTCGCTCATGGAGGCGCTCACCAGCGCGACCATCTCCGTGATCGCCGTGCTGGGCCTTGCCCACACGTTCGCGATGGGCCGTGCGCTGGTGGACCGTTACGAGGTCGCGCGCTTCGCGCTGTCCGAGGCCGAATCGCAGCTGGAGGCCCTCACGGCCCTCACGGTGCGGTCCGTCGGCGATCCGACGCTGGCCATCGGCTACGCCTCGCCGGCCACACCGTTCATCTATCAGGGCGCGACTCTGGGCAGCCAGTCGTGGAAGGTCGTCGCCTACGACGAGCCGCACCTGCCGGGCTCCGTGAACCTCAAGCGCGTCGTGATGACGGTGCGCTGGCAGCAGGGCAGCCGCCCCGACTCGCTGTCGCTGGAGCGGCTGTGGCTTCCATGACGGCGTCTCGCCGCGACCAGCGCGGTCTCACGCTCACCGAAGTGGCGGTGGTCATGATCCTCGGCAGCCTGATCACGGCGGGACTCGTGGGCTTCTACCTGTCGAGCCAGGGCCTGTGGCTGGACGGCTCCACACAGGCCATCACGCAGCGCGAAGCGTCGCTGGTCGCCTCGGCGGTCCGCGACAGCGTGCGCAGGTCGGGCCGGGCCGTTGCCTCTGACTCGCCGGACCCGCAGCACATGCAGCTCGCGCTGTACAAGTCGGCCGATGAGACCGGGGACCCGACGCCCTACTACTACTTCTACTGGAACTCGGGCGATTCCCTGATCCACGCCGGCCCGACGATCGCCGGGCCGGGCGCGGGCCCGATCGGCTCGTCGCGCGCGACACGGCTCCAGTTCGTGGCTTCGGACGACGGCGTGCGGATGGACCTGCGCCTGCTCACCGCCACCGGCAATCGCGTCGACATGGGCGCATTCGCCGTGTTCAAGAACTGATGCATACACCGGGACGCGAAGGCCCCGCCGAAGCCCCCGCCCAGGAGCGCGGGTTCATGCTGGTGGGCGTCGTCATGTTCATGCTCGCGCTCACCATCCTCGGCATGTCGCTGTTCGCGCTGTCCAGTTACGAGGCGCAGTTCTACACGGCCTCGGCGTCACGCGAACAATCGATGCAGCACGCCGAGAGCGGGATGGAGCTGGTGAAGGCACTGCTCCAGATGCCCCCGCACCGACTCGAGAACGCGCAACTGGCGGTGGGCCAGTGCGGCATCACGAGTGCGATCGCCTACCAGCGGCGCGGACCGCTGGCGTCCGACACCACGTCACAGGGCCCCGTGCAGTGGGGCGACTCGCTGCTGCTGGTGGTCACCGCCGGGAGCCGAGGTGCCGAACGTACGATCCAGGCGCAATTCACCACCACGCCCGGGCAGAACCCGTACAAGCAACTGCTCTCGGCCGGCACGGGCATCCGGTACAACCTGTCCAACGGCACACCGCCTCAGGGCTTCGAGATCCGCGGTGGGGCCTGGCAGTTCGTGGAGACCAGCTCCGACACGGCATGGACGCAGAAGCTCCGGTGGCCGGAAGGGCGGCCCATGCTCACGACACCGGCGCCTCGGCCGCTCGGGAACGCGTTCGTGGGCTCGAAGCTGCTCGAGGCGGACGATCCCCCCGGATGGTCGGGGGATCACGCGCCCTACACGCTGACGCTCATCAACCCGGACGAGCAGGATCCGGAGGGGACGGTGAAGTTCTTCCGCAGTCCCGCCTCACCGGCGGACGCCAACGAAGATGAGGACGGCCCGGATGAGTTCGATTGGTATTCGTTCTACGTCGACAAGCTGCTGACCATCCGGATCAAGGGCACGGTCGTGCTGCTGGTGCCACAGGGCGCCTGCTTCAAGCAAGAGGTCGCCGTGGAACCGATCGACGAGGGTGTTCCCAGCACGCTCATCATCGTCGCCCGCCCGAACGAGAATCATCCGGGCTTCGAGAACCGGGGGCTCTGGTTCATGGGTGGGCTGAACGTCACGCACGACAATGCACGCGTGTACCTCGTGAGCGAGGGCGACATCGGCTTCACGCGCGAAGAGAACGATCTGGCGAGCATGGACGCCGACCAGGTGACGATCGTGGCGGGCGGATCGATCGAGCTGGGCGGCCCGCGCCCGGGTTACATCCAGCGCGTCGAGTACGAGCCGCCCGTCATGGACGCGCTTGCCGACGTGCTGATCGGCATCGGCGCACTGCCGCCACTCACGGCCGGCACGTCCGTGTCCTACATCCTCGCGCGCTCGACCTGGGCCGAGACCACCCCAAGGTGAGGCGCTCGAGATGAAGCTGGGTTTGGGAGCCCGCTCATGGGCGGGACTCGACATCGGGACCTACAGCGTCAAACTGGTGGCGGCACCCCCGGGCGGCGGACGTTGCCGCTATGCCGATGCCGTGATCCCGCGGCTGGGGTCCGGCGAGGAACACCCGGCGCCGGCCCTGCTCGCGGGCCTCATCGACGACTGCATGACGCGGATCCAACTGTCACCTCGCGGTCTTCGCGGCCTCTCCATCGGTGTGTCGGGTGCGGATGTGATCGTGAAGCAGGTCCCGTTGCCGTTGATGGACGAGTCCGAGGTTGCGGGTGCGCTGCGCTTCGAGGCCAAGAAGCACCTGCCCTTCGACGTGCAGCACATGGTGCTCGACCACCAGGTCCTCGGCCGCCACACGGTCGAGCGGCGGCTGGACGTGCTGCTCGCGACCGTGTCGCAACAGCGGCTCGATCGGATGCTGGCACCGCTGCGCGAGCTGGGCATCGAGGCCGACATCGTGGACGCCGCACCGCTGGCGCTGAACAACGCGCTCACGCACTGGTTCGGGCGCGAGCCCGCGAATGACGGGGAAGTCCGGCTGCTGTTGGACCTCGGCCATCGGGGTTCGTGGCTCACCCTGCGCCAGAAGTCCCAGCCGTTCTTCGCGCGCCGGCTGGATTGGGGCGGTGCCCAACTCTCGCAGGCCATCGCTGCCTCACTCGGCGGTTCGCTCGAACGCGCCGACGCCTGGAAGCTCGACCCTGCTTCGTCCCTGACGCAGGAGAGCCCCGAGGCCTTCGCGGCCGTGCGTGCGCTGGAACGGCTCACCGAGGAGGTGCGACGGTCGGTCGCCTACTACGGCACGCTCGCACCGCTGCCCGCAAGCCTCACCCTGCACGTGTGCGGAGGCACCACTCGGCTCGCGGGGCTTACGGAACAACTGGCGGGACAGCTGGGAATGCCGGTGGCCGTGTTCTCCCCGCTCGACACGGGCGAGTCCCGCCTGCACGCCCATTTGGGCGGCCCGCAGTACGCCCAGGCGTACGGGCTCTCACTGAGGGCGGCCTGAGCATGCTGTACCAGATCAATTTCCGGCGAGAGGCGTTCAGTCGCGAACGGGACGAGGCGCGCCGCCGAGTGATCGGGCTGGGCATCTGGCTCACCTATTTCGGCGGGCTGGCCGTGCTGCTCGGCCTCTACGCCCTCAACTGGTCGGAGCTGGGGTCGCGAACCCGGCAGCTCCAGCGGCAGATCGCGCGACTGCAGTCGATCAGCCACGCCGGCGCCGACTGGACACCCTCCCCTGCCGAGGCCGCGCTCGCCGAACAATGGGTGAACGACCCCGGCCGCTGGCGCGACCTGCTCGGGCAGCTGCCGCGGCTCCTGCCCGAGGGCTCGCGTCTCACCCACGTGCGGTTCAATCCCGACGGCGTCACGGGCGGAGAGCGCAAGCTGCTGCTCTCTGGCGTGCTGCGGCTGGATGCCCGCCACGAGAGCGTGGCGAGCGTGACTGACTTCGTCACGCTGGTGTCGCGAGACACCGTGTTCTCCCGGCACTTCAAGAGCGTGCGGCTGCTCTCGACACGCGCGAGCGAGATCACGAACGAATCCGAGTTCGAACTGGAGTGCAAGTGAGCGCTCGGTCCGCCGTCCTTCGCTATGGCCCCGCCCTTGCCGCGCTGCTGATCGGTGCGAGCCTGTGGGTGTTCCACACCACGTCGTTCGCACCGCTCGCCTCGAACTACCGCTCGTTGCTGCTCCAGGCGGGCGAGATGGGCGCCACGCTCGATCCGCGACTGGCGGTCGCGCCGTTGCCCCCGCGGGTCATCGAGTTGTTCCACGAGAACTCGGTGGCGATCGCGGACGCTGACCGGCTCGCCCAGTCGGGCTTCCTCGCCACCGACCTCGTGCGACGCGTGTCCGAGACCGCGACCGAGCGGGCCATCACGGTGACGAGTTCGCAACCCGGCGCCGCCACGCAGTCGGCGACCGCGATGGAAGTGCGAGCGCGGCTCGAACTGCAGGGTCGCTACGAGCAGATCGTGAAGCTGCTCGATGACCTCTCGCGTGAGGGTGCACTCTATCGGGTGGATGAACTGTTAATCGAACCGCTTCCCGGCGGCCGCGTGAGCGCGGAGTTGATCCTGACTCGCAGGCTGCTCAAGCGCGGAGGCCCAGCGCGATGAATCGCCGCCCCGCGTGGATCTCGCCGCTGGTCGCACTCGCCGTGCTGGGCCTCGCCCTCACGCAAACGCTCGAGGGACTCGGTGCGACCGGCGCATTCGGCTTGCGCGTCGTCACCATGCGCGTCGAGGTGCCGCTCCCCTACCAGGAGGTGGACCGGGCGCTCGAACGGCGCGACCGCGCCGCGGCCGTGGTGAAGGTCCCGAATCCGTTCTCGTTCTCGCGCGGGGACCCGGTCCCCTCGATCGCACCGGTCCGGCCGGAGCCGGGCGCCGTCGCCGCGCCTCCGCCTGTCCCCGTGCTCACCGCGATCGTGTGGGACAACGATCCCCGCGCGCTCGTGCGCTGGAACGGTCGGGAGTGGACGATCCGCGAAGGTGGTTTGTTCGATGAGTTCCAAGTGATGCGCATCTCCCGTGAGCAGGTCACCCTGCGCCGCGGAGAAGCCACGCTCGTGCTGCACCGCCGTAACCTCGGAGAGTGACGTGAGACGATTCCTGTCCAGGCTGTCCCTGTTGGCCGCGCTCGCGGCCTTGTCCCTGGCCTGGGGCCCGACCGCGAGTGCCGCGGCGGACCTCGGCAAACTCATCAGCCTGGACGCCGATGACGCCTACCTGCCGGCTGTGCTCAAGCTGCTCGCGGAGAAGGGCGACCTCAATATCGTCACCGGCCCGGGTGTGACGTCCGGCAAGGTCACGATCCACCTCAAGGACGTGCCGGTGGAACAGGCCGTGAACCTGGTGGTGCGCGCCGCGGGGCTGGCCTACGAGCGCATCGGCAACTCGATCCTCGTCGCCGAGCCGGCGTCGCTGTCGGGCCAGGAGACGGGGCTCTCCTCCTACACGATCCCGCTCAAGTACGCCGACGCGGCCGAGATGCAGGTGGCACTGTCGGGGCTCTCCGAGAAGATCCAGATCGACCGCGGCGGCAACCGGCTCATCGTGGTGACGTCGCCGCGCGTCATCGCCGAGATCCAGGAGATCGT
>Ga0075429_100006522_pt1 | contig 10107 bp, 10 predicted proteins | sample RhiMetdeltSRZDD3_FD_75295 | JGI IMG/M metagenome (GOLD analysis project Ga0075429, IMG submission 75295) | Populus rhizosphere microbial communities from Tennessee, USA - Rhizosphere MetaG P. deltoides SRZDD3 | ecosystem: Host-associated > Plants > Roots > Rhizosphere > Soil | place: USA...
TACCGCGGGCCGGTCATCGAGAAGCTCTCGATGGAGGGCCGCATGACGGTGTCGAACATGTCCATCGAGTGGGGTGCCAAGGCGGGCCTCGTCGCGCCGGACGACACGACGTACGCGTACCTCGAGGGCAGGCAGTACGCACCCAAGGAGTGGGAGCGGGCCCTGGACCAGTGGCGCACGCTGCCCACCGATCCCGGTGCCAGCTACGACCGCGAAGTGACGCTCGACGCATCGTCCGTCGTGCCGTTCGTCACCTGGGGCACGAACCCGGCGCAGGGCGGTCCGCTGGACAGCGCCGTACCGGACCCGATCGACTTCACCGACGAGGCCGAGCGCCTCTCGGCTACGCGCGCCCTGGAGTACATGGCGCTGCGCCCCGGTACCGCGTTGCGGGACGTGCCGATCGACGTGGTGTTCGTGGGCTCGTGCACCAACGGTCGGCTGGAGGACCTGCGCGCGGCCGCGGAGGTGTTGCGAGGGCACAAGGTCGCCGACGGGGTACGCATGCTGGTCGTGCCCGGTTCGGCCGCGGTACGAGCCGCCGCCGAGGCCGAGGGTCTGCACGACGTGTTCACCAGGGCCGGCGCGGAGTGGCGGTTCGCCGGCTGCTCCATGTGCCTCGGCATGAACCCCGACACGCTGGGGCCCGGGCAACGGTCCGCGTCCACGTCGAACCGCAACTTCGAGGGACGGCAGGGCCGCGGCGGCCGTACCCATCTGGTTTCCCCACCGGTAGCGGCAGCCACCGCGGTCGTCGGCCGCCTCGCCGCTCCCGCCGACCTGAACCGAGGCTGACGAGCATGGAGAAGTTCACCGTCCACACCGGTACGGCCGTTCCGCTGCGGCGCTCCAACGTGGACACCGACCAGATCATCCCCGCCGTGTACCTCAAGCGGGTGACCCGTACCGGGTTCGCCGACGGCCTGTTCAACGCCTGGCGGGAGGACCCCGCTTTCCCGCTCAACGACCCGGTACACGCCGGCGCCTCGATCCTCGTGGCGGGTTCGGAGTTCGGCATCGGGTCGTCCCGCGAGCATGCGGTGTGGGCGTTGCGGGACTGGGGCTTCCGGGCAGTCCTCGCCGCCGGGTTCGGGGACATCTTCCGGGGCAACGCTATCCAGCAGGGGCTGCTGCCGGTGGAGCTGGAACTGCCTGTCGTGGAAGCGTTGTGGGCTCATCTCGAGGCCGATCCGACTGTGCGGGTAACGGTCGACCTCGTCCGTCGCGAGGTACGTGCGGCCGGCCTGACCTGGGCCTTTCCGCTCGACGACTTCAGTCGCTGGCGGTTGCTGGAAGGCTTGGACGACATAGGTCTCACCTTGCGCTACGAGAACGCCATCGTGTCCTACGAAGCGGTGCGACCGACCTTCCTACCGGCTGTCACCTAGCCGTTTTCCCCCATGCGGCATCCTCCGCCGGGAGAGAATCCGTTACGACACAACGACTTTTTTCCGCCAGATGTTTGTGTCCGTGGGACGAAGGGCATACCGTGCGCGCAGAATGGCTCGCGTGAGTCCATCTCCATGTACGGGAGGGAAGAAGTGAACAAGGCCGAGCTCATCGAGGCGCTCGCGGGTCGCCTGGGCGACAAAAGGACCGCGACCGCCGCGCTCGACGCCGTGCTCGGGGAAATCCAGGCCCAGGTGACCAAGGGCGAGCGTGTCGCCATCACCGGGTTCGGAGTCTTCGAGAAGCGGGTACGCGGTGCCAGGACGGCTCGCAACCCGCGGACCGGTGAGGCTGTCAAGGTGAAGAAGACGTCGGTGCCCGCGTTCCGGGCCGGCGCCAGCTTCAAGGACATGGTCGCCGCCGGCCGGGTGCCGAAGGCTGCCGCAGCCGCCAAGAAGGCTGCCCCCGCAAAGAAGGCGGCGACGAAGACCGCCGCCAAGGCTCCGGCACGCAAGACGGCAAAGACGACCCGCGCCGCCGTACGGCCCAGCGGGCGTACGACCACGACGGCCAAGGCCACCGTGAAGAAGGCCCCACCTCGCAAGCGCTGAACTCCAGCGTCTGATCGGGGGTGTCCCGCAAATGGCGGCGGGCGCCCCCGATCTGCGTGTGCACAGTGGACGGGTTATGCCGATACCGGGGTCGGCGCCGTGACGAGCGTGCCGTCGGCGGCGAACGGCAGCAACCAGGCGGACCCCTTGGGAGTGTGGTACTCCTCGGCGTCGCCGCCGGTCAGCACCGCCATCGCGGCTGGAATCACGCCACCCTGGCTGCATACGATGGTGCACTCCGCGCTCGCGGCCAGCGATCGTAGCCGCTCGGCGACATCCAACGCGTCCGCCACATCCTCACCGAAGACGGACTCCACCGCGATCGGCAGGTCCACGGCCGTCGCCAGTGGTGCCAGGGTCTGCAGGCATCGCCGGGGCGGCGCGGATACCAGGGCGGTCGGGGCGAACAGTGCCAGCAGGTCGGCGAGTGCCGTCGCGGCGGCGACCCCGGACCGGTCCAGCGGCCTTGCGGCGTCCGGACCGGGCCACGACTCCCGGCGGCCGGCGTTGGCGTGGCGGAGCAGCAGCACCACACCGGTCACCTCGGGACGGGCGGCGAACTCCTCGAGTACCGGGACGTTGTGCGCGTTGGTGAGCATGCCGATGGCGGCCGGCACCGGTACCCAGCGGACGCCGTCCACTTCGGACCCCGGCCGGAAGTCCTCGGTCGCGACCACCCGCATCGCCCAGTACTCGACGACCTTCGGCAGGCCGTTGACGGAGTACGAGGCACCGGGCAGGGGAGCCTGCGGGGTGGCGTGCACGGCGGTCTCCTCGCGCACTTCGCGTACTGCCGCGGCGAGCGGGTGCTCGGCGGTCTTGAGCTTGCCCTTAGGCAGGGACCAGTCGCCGTACCGGGGCCGGTGTACGAGGCAGACCTCGACCGAGCCGGAGGACGAGTGCCGCCAGACCACCCCACCGGCGGCGCGCACGGCCGTTACGGAAGCCACTCGGTCAGCCGCTTCCGGTTCGCCGCCCGCCATGCCTCCGGGAACGCCGCTCGTACCCGGTGAATCGATGCCCGCTCCCGCTCGCACAGCCGGCCGGCGGTGACCGCCATCTGGTGGTCCGCCGGAGCGGACTGGGCGATCGCGAGCCACGTCTGCGCCGCGACGGCCGCGTCCTGGTGCTCGCCGAGCAGCTCCTGTACCCGGGCCAGGGCCCGGCCGAGTTCCGCCGCCGGCCCGCCGAGCACACCCGCTACCGCCTCGACCGCGTACCGGGCCCGCTTGCCGCGGATGCGTACCGCGTGCCACCGCTCGTCCGCCGCGGCCGGGTCGAGGTCGCTGGCGCCGTCGACGCCACGGTCGCCGTACGCGAGCTTGCGCCACGGCTTGGCGACCAGCTTCGGCAGTACCTCGGTCGCCGGTTCCGCCGCCAGATCGGCCAGCTGAGGGCGCTGGGCGGCCGCCAGCAGGGTGTCCACAAGGGACAGGTACCGGTCGGAGGCGAGCGACTTGTCCAACGTGGCGAGCGCCTCGTCGTGCCGGGCCACGAGCGCGGCGTCGATGCGGGCTACCGCCTCCTCGTCGAGCGGGGCGAGCGGATCGGCGCCGGCAGTGTCGCGCAACCGGGCCCGCAGCACTTCGGCGTCGCGGGCGGCGCCGAGCTGGTCGGCGAGCCAGCTCAGCTCGTCGCGGACCGCGGTGGACCAGGCGGAGTCCACGAGGGGTGCGAAGGTACGCAGGTCACTGCGCAACCGCCGGCAGCCAACCCGCATCTGGTGTACCGCGGTGTCGTCGTCACCGACCGGGGCGCGCAGGCGTACCAGCGGATCGTGGTTGAGGATGCGCGCGACCGCACGGCGCACTGCGGCCGTCACCACGTCGCCGGCGGTCGCCCGGCGTGGCTTGATGTCGACGGCGGCCGGCAGGTCCGGCGGACCCGCCGCGGCGGCGCCGAGCGCGCGGACGTGCTTGGGGACGAACTCTCCCGGCGTCGTTCCCAACGCCGACTCGATCCGGTCGAGGAGCTTGCGGCCACCCTCCTTGCGTTCCACCTCGAGTTCGCGGAACCGGATGACGACCCGGCGGCCGTCCAGCGCCGTGACGGTGTCATCGGCCAGCTCGGCCAGCACGTCACCGCTGGATGAGCGCAGCTCGTACGCGTGCCGCACCGACCGCAGCACGATGGCGGGAGCCAACGCGGAACCCCGGCGCCACACCGTCACCAGCGCCTCGAGGTCGGCTGGGATCGCGCCCGGTGCGCCGCGACGGGATATCTCGTGCCGCACGCCGGGCACATCCGAAGGAAGCTTGACCGTCCACGGCTGCGAGTCGCCGCGGCGATAGCGCAGTGAGACACCGGCGCGGGCGAGCCGGAGGTCCGCGGTGTCGTAGTACGTCGCCCGCAAGGTGACTGGCGGAAGCTCGACCACCTGCGCGCCAACACCACTCAGGTCGGGCAGCGCGAAGCTCGGGTCGACGTCGTACTTGCGTTCCTCCTCCAGCATCCGCCAAGCCTAATCTTGGGTTGGATCTGCGCCGACCGAAGGTCCAGGCGCCATGGCCAGCACAGCCTAAACGGTGCGATTAGCGGTCTTGCTGAGAAGTGTCTGTTGCAGGTCGGCGCCGGGTCGGCGCAGCCACTCGCCGTCCGGAGTCAACTCGTACGCGCTCACCTCGTCGCTCATCGCGAGCTCGAAGACGCCGTCGAGGGTCTCCTGTGCCATCGGGTCGGTCACCTGGACGAGCGCCTCCACGCGGCGGTCGAGGTTGCGGTGCATCAGGTCGGCCGATCCGATCCAGAACTCGACCGAGCCGTTGTTGCCGAACCGGAAGACCCGCGAGTGCTCCAGGAAGCGGCCCAGGATCGAGCGAACCCGGATATTTTCCGACAGCCCGGGTACGCCCGGACGCAGCGCGCACATGCTCCGCACGACGAGATCGACCCGTACGCCGGCCTGCGACGCCCGGTACAGCGCGTCCACGACATCCTCGTCGACGAGCGAGTTCACCTTGAACTGCACCAGTCCGGAGCCTCCGGCGCGGGCGTGCTCGATCTCCCGCTCGATGCGCTCGATGATGCCCGTGCGGATGCCGTGCGGCGCGAGCAGCAGTCGGCGGTACGCGGTCTGCCGCGAGTACCCGGTCAGCACGTTGAACAGGTCGGTCAGGTCGGCCCCGACCTCGGGATCGGCGGTGAACAACCCCAGATCCTCGTAGAGCCGAGCCGTCTTCGGGTGGTAGTTGCCGGTACCGATGTGGCAGTAGCGACGGATGTGACTGCCCTCGGCCCGCACGACGAGGGCGGTCTTGCAGTGCGTCTTCAGGCCGACGAGACCGTAGACCACGTGACAGCCCGCCTTCTCCAGCATCCGGGCCCACCCGATGTTGGCCACCTCGTCGAAGCGCGCCTTCACCTCGACCAGTACGACGACCTGTTTGCCCGCCTCGGCCGCGTCGATGAGCGCGTCGACGATGGGGGAGTCGCCACTGGTCCGGTACAGCGTCTGCTTGATGGCGAGCACGTTCGGGTCGGCCGCGGCCTGTTCCACGAACCGCTGCACGCTGGTGGAGAACGAGTCGTACGGGTGATGTACCAGCACATCGCCGTCGCGCAGGGTCGCGAAGACGCTGCGTGGTACCTCACCCTCGGCGAACGCGGGGTGGGTGGCCGGAACGAACGGGCGGTCCTTCAGATCGAGGCGGTCCAGTTCGTCGTAGACCTGCCAGAGCGCGGACAGGTCGAGCAGACCCGGTACCTGCAGCACGTCGTGGCTGTCCATGTCGAGCTCACGGCAGAGCCGTTCCAGCACCTGCTCGGAGATGTTGTCCGCGACCTCGAGCCGCACCGGCGGGCCGAACCGGCGGCGGGCCAGCTCCCGCTCCAGGGCCTGCAGCAGGTCGTCGTCACGGTCCTCGTCGACCTCGACCTCGGCGTTGCGGGTGACCCGGAAGTAGTGGTATTCGGCCGCCTGCATGCCGGAGAAGAGCTGCCCGAGATGGGCGGCGATCAGCTCTTCGATGGGCAGGAACCGGGCGGTACGGGTGTCCCGCTCGACCGTTACGAACCGAGGCACGTTGTTGGGCACCTTTACGCGCGCGAACAGCTCCGGACCGCCGTCGGGATCGCGGACCATCACGGCCAGGTTCAGCGACAGGCCGGAGATGTAGGGGAACGGGTGCGCCGGATCCACCGCCAGCGGCGTCAGCACCGGGAAGATCTGGTCGCGAAAATACGTCCGCAGCCGTTCCCGCTCCACCTGGTCCAGTTCCGCCCAGTGGACGATCCGGATACCTTGCTCGGCCAGGGCCGGCCCGACGTCCTTGGCAAAGCAGGCCGCGTGCCGGGCGACGAGCTCGGCGGTGCGTTCGGCGATGAGTTGCAGCTGCTCGCGTATTGGCAACCGGTCCGGGCCGAGGATCGGCAGACCCGTTGTGAGCCGGCGTTTGAGGGCGGCCACCCGGACCATGTAGAACTCGTCGAGGTTCGACGCGAAGATGGCGAGGAACTTGGCGCGCTCGAGGAGTGGTGTCGCCGGGTCTTCGGCGAGCGCGAGCACCCGTGCGTTGAAGTCGAGCCACGACAGCTCCCGGTTGATGAACCGGTCGTCGGGCAGGTCGTCGACCGCTGCGGAGAGGGCACGGGCGTCGGTATTCACCTAGCCATCATCACCCGATCGCCGGTGAACAGATAATGAACTTCAGGGCAGCGTGACCAGCGTGACCCGAGTGATTTCGCCGGTGGTGCCGGACTCGATGCGCAACCGCTGGCCTATGCGGAGCAATCGTAGGCCGCCGGCATCGAACGCGGGGCGATCGAAGGCGAGCTGCCTACCGTCGTCGAGCAGCACCGTGCCCGACCGCGTCTCCGCGTCGTAACTGGCTACCGTCGCCTGCATGGGATCCATCCTATTCGGTGCGTAGTTCCATCAGGTCGGTGCTGGCCCGCAGGACCGACATGCTGAGCGCCGAGGCGAGCAGCAGCGCGCCGATCGCGGTGGCGGCCAACAGGAACAGCTCCACCCACGGCACGCCGACCGCGAGAGACTCGCGGCGCGGCAGGGTGGCCGCGAGGACACCGACCACAAGGGCCAGTGCGATCGAAGGCAGGGCAGGCAACATCGTCTGCCAGACGACCGCCCGGGCGAGCAGGCCGCGCGGCGTGCCGGCCGCGACGAGCGTGACGAGGGTACGCCGCCGGCCGAGCAGCCCTTCGATCGTCGCCACCAGCAGCCCTGCGGCGCTCACGCCGATCGTCAGGGCGAACGCGAACTGACCGAGTCCGTGGGTGAACCCCTCGGCGGGCCAGGTGGTGACGACGCCGGGGCGAGCTCGTGCGTAGGTCAGTCCCTGGACCGACGCGGCTCCGACGAGGACACCGACCAGCAGCAAGGCCAGGCTCCGGCTGCCCGTCCACGGATCGGCGAGGACGCACCGCGCGGCAAGCCGCAGCGCCGGCGACGTAGCGTTTGCGAGGGCGGCCCGGGCGGTCAACTGGCCGAGCGGCGTGGCCGACAATGCCACCCCCACGGCCATCAGCAGGACGGCGCCCCAGGCGGTGAGCGGCAGCCAGATGTCCGGATCGCCGATGCCGCGTGGGCTGAGGTGAACGCCCAACAGCGCGAACCCGGCCGCGACCACCGCGAGTGGCCACCAGCGCAGCCGACGGGTCCGAGCACGCCGGACGACCGCCAGCGGGCTGATGACGACGCGGCGCATCGCGATCGCCGCGAGCAACCCGGCGATGACCGGAACCGCCACGAGGACTACCGCGAACACCCAGCCCGGCGGCGGCGCGTCGGTCGGCAGCCGCAGCAGCGGTTCGGGTTGTGGCTGGGGGAGGAACGCCTCGGGGTTGGGCGGCACGAGAACGTACCCGGATGGCAGCGGCAATGGCGTGGGGTGGCCCGATACGACCACTTCAGGCGTCAAGACGTATTCCGGCGGCACGAACGCGTCCGTGGGCATCGCCTCGATGAACCGTTGGTTCGGATCGACGACCACCGGCCGTCCGGCCAGAACCCGGATCACGTGGTATGCGCCGACGCCGGCAAGCGCCCCGACGAGGCCCGCCACGACCGTCTCCACCGCCGCGACGAGCCGGGTCTGTCCCGGGCTGGCGCCGGCGAGCCGGATCGTGGCCAGCCGCCGGTCGCGGGCGGGTGCACCCAACCGTGCGCTCTGGCCGGCGAGGACCAGGGCCGGGATCGTGAGCGCCAGCAGAGCGAGAACCAGCCAGGGCCGTAAGGGCATGACGTTGAGCAACCAGCTCGTGTATCGCCACCGCATATCCCGACGGCCGGTGCCGTCGTCGACTTCGGTCGGCGGCATCAACTGCACCGTTACCGCCGCGAGGATGACGAGACAGGCCAGGGCTGCGCCCAGCACGGTCATCGCGAACCTCAGCCGGTCGGTACGGCCACCGACCAGAGCCAGCCGGAGGAGCGTCTTTACCGTCACAGCAGCACCTCCACGGGTTCGACCGCGCCGTCGCGCAGCCGGATCTCGCGGTCGGCGTACGCGGCCACGGTCGCCGAGTGCGTGACCAGCAGCACGGAGGTACCGGACTCGCGCGCGAACCCGCTCACCGCGCGCATGACCTGTTCGCCGGTGAGGCTGTCCAACGCCCCCGTCGGCTCGTCGGCGAAGAGGATCGCCGGCGACATGACCAGTGCCCGCGCGAGTGCGATCCGCTGCAGTTGCCCACCGGACATCTCGCCGGGCAGGTCGTCAGCCAGGTCGGCCACCTCGAAGCGTTCGAGCCACTCCATCGCGAACTCGGCGGCCTTCTCGAAAGACAGTCCACTGAGGAGCAACGGCAGGGCGACGTTCTCGACGGCTGGTAGCTCCGCCACGAGCTGCCCGAACTGGAAGACGATGCCGAACTCGGTACGCCGCAGCCGGGATCGTTCGCGCTCGCTGGCCGTCGAGATCACCCGGCCCTCGAACCGCACCTCGCCAGCGTCCGGTCGCAGGATCCCGGCGAGGCAGTGCAGCAGGGTCGACTTGCCGGACCCGCTCTGCCCCGTCACGGCGACGATCTCCCCCGAGGCGATCGTCATCGAGACGCCGCGCAGCGCGGGCGTTCGACCGTACGACTTGGTGACGTCGACGGCCTCCAGAAGTGCGGTCATGAGGTGACCTCCCGGCTAAGTGCCGCCACGCGGTCGAGCGTGGTCTGCATCCAGCGCAGATCGGCATCGAGGTGGGCCAGTGCGTAGTCGGCGGCGGCCACGTCCGCGACACTGGCGTCGGAATCGTCCTTGGCGGCGGTCAGCGCGCGCATGCGAGCCAGGTGAGCGCTCCGCTGCGCGGCGAGGTAGCGACGGGCGGTGGATTCGTCGTACGCCAGCAGCGCGACGACCACCTTGGTGAACAGGGTGCTCTGCACGAACGGTGCCGGCTCCTCGACCTGGCCGAGCCAGCCCGCCAGATCCGCCCGGCCGCGGTCGGTCAACTCGTACCTCGTCCGCTCCGGGCCGCCCGCCTTGTCCTGCCCCGCCTCGGTGATCAGCCCGTCGCGGATCATCAGTATTCGCTCAGCGAATAGCTGGCGCAAGCCCCGCGGTGTGCGGTCCCAGACCCAAGATCACCGCGGCGGCCAGATCCTCGGTGGTGTCCACGTCGCGCCGTAGCGTGGGCCAGTCCCCGGCGAGCGGAACCGCGCCGGATGCCGTGTGGGCGGCGGCCGAATCAGGCCCGAAACACGGGTCGAGCGGCACCCCTGCCCGGGCGGCGAGCATGGTCGTGCCGGCCCCGGCCGCGTCGGCGACGAACGCCCGCCGCCCGGGCACGGCGGCCAGGGCGGCCGTCAGCTCAGTGGACCGCAGGGCGGGCAGGTCGGCGGCCAGGGCGGCGACGTCCGCGGTGGTCAGGCTCGCCCCGTGGCGCAGCGCCGCGTTCAGATCAGCATCCGGTTTGTCCGGTACGGCGAGAGCGCCCAGTTCCTGGATCGCGCGTGCCACCACGGCGTCTTCGGTCACCACGAGCGCCTCTCCGACCTCGGGGCAGCGCAGCACGGCCGCCACGGTGTCGAGCGTCATCGCGAGCACGAGCCGCTCGTGCGGTACGCCGGCCGACGCCCCGCGTAGCCGGGTCTTCGCCACCTCGAGGCGCTTGACCGGCAGCACGATCGTCCACACCTGGGTCATTCTGCCCCCCTC
>Ga0075429_100006527_pt1 | contig 10092 bp, 11 predicted proteins | sample RhiMetdeltSRZDD3_FD_75295 | JGI IMG/M metagenome (GOLD analysis project Ga0075429, IMG submission 75295) | Populus rhizosphere microbial communities from Tennessee, USA - Rhizosphere MetaG P. deltoides SRZDD3 | ecosystem: Host-associated > Plants > Roots > Rhizosphere > Soil | place: USA...
GAGCGACGTCCTGAGGTTGAGCGACGTCCTGAGGTTGAGCGACGTCCTGAGGTTGAGCGACGTCCTGAGGTTGAGCGACGTCCCGACCTGAGTGCCGAGGACGCCAAACTCGTGGCGCTCGGCCGGGCCAGCCGCGCCCGGGTGGGCGCGATCGAGGGCGCGGCGGTACGCGACGCCGACGGGCGTACGTACGCCGGCGCGACGGTCGAGCTGCGCGCGATGCCGCTGTCGGCCCTGCAGGTGGCGGTCGCGCTCGCCGTGTCGGCCGGAGCCGCCGAGCTGGCCGCGGCCGCCGTCGTCACCGAAGCGTCCACAGTGGACAGTGCTGGGTACGCCGCCTTCCGCGAGCTCGGCCCCGGGGCGCCCGTCCACCTCGCGGCGCCGGACGGCACGCTGCTGGACACGGTCACGCGGTGACCGGGGCCGCCGACCCGCCAGCCGAGCGCCCCTACCGAGCCGGGTTCGCCTGCTTCGTCGGCCGCCCTAACGCGGGCAAGTCGACGCTGACGAACGCGATCATCGGCCAGAAGATCGCGATCACGTCCAGCAAGCCGCAGACGACCCGGCACGTCATCCGCGGCGTCCTGCACCGGCCGGACGCGCAGCTCGTCCTCGTCGACACGCCCGGTCTGCACCGCCCGCGTACGCTGCTCGGCGAGCGGCTGAACGACCTCGTCCGCTCGACGTGGAGCGAGGTCGACGTGATCGGCCTGTGCCTGCCGGCGGACGAGCCGATCGGCCGGGGTGACCGGTTCATCACGGCCGAGGTGGCCGGGTTGCGGGCCGCCGTGATCGCGGTCGTCACGAAGACGGACAAGGTGGACCGCGCGCAGCTGGCCGCGCACCTCGCCACCGTGGGCGAGCTGGGGGACTTCGCCGACATTGTCCCGGTCAGCGCGGTGACCGGCGACCAGCTGATCACGCTCGTCGACGTGATGGCCGGGTACCTGCCGGAGTCGCCGCAGCTCTACCCCGACGGCATGATCACCGACGAGCCGGAGCAGGTGCTGATCGCCGAGCTCGTACGCGAGGCCGCACTCGAGGGCGTACGGGACGAACTTCCCCATTCCATCGCGGTCGTCGTCGAGGAGATGATCGCCGAGGGCGGCCTCACCAAGATCTATGCCGACGTGTACGTGGAGCGGACCAGCCAGAAGGCGATCGTGATCGGGGCCCGGGGTACCCGCTTGCGCGACGTCGGCACCAAGGCACGCCAGGAGATCGAGGCATTGCTGGGGACGAAGGTGTACCTGGACCTGCATGTCCGGGTCGCAAAGGACTGGCAACGCGACCCGAAACAGTTACGGAAGCTGGGCTTCTGACATCTGGGTGTTTCCTGTGAGTCCACGTCGATGTGGGATGCCTCACGCCGTGGTTCGTTTGCGGCCCGCTGACCTCGGGTAGGCCAACAGAACCACTGTCGCCTCACAGGGATCTCGCAGGCTTGGTTACTACGGATGGTTCTGTGCAGAGCCGAAACCGCTACGTCGACCTGCTCCGGGCACTGGCGATCGCCCGGGTGGTGGTGTACCACACCACCGGCTGGGCGGCATTGACAATCGTCTTTCCGGCAATGGGCATGATGTTCGCTCTCGCGGGCTCGCTGATGGCGGCGTCATTGGACCGGCACGGCGTACGCGCCGTCGGCCGCCGGCTGCGCCGCCTTCTCCCTCCACTGTGGATAATGGCGGCGATCTTCGTACCCGCGATGGTGTGGTGGGGTATGAAGACCGACTGGCGCCTCGTGCTGTGGGGACTGCCGGTGCTGGACCCACCCGCCAACGGCTGGGGCTCGATGGCGCTCAGCGTGATCTGGTACCTGCGCGACTACCTCTGGTTCGTGTTGCTGTCGCCGCTGGCGCTGCCGCTGTTCCGGCGGTTCCCGATCCCGATGATCGCGTTGCCGCTGGGCCTGCTGGTCGCCATCCAGTTCGGGATGCCGGCGATCAACCTCCTCCGGGACTTCGCGCTGTACTTCGCCTTCTGGCTGGTCGGCTTCGCCCACCACGACGGCATGCTCAAGCGGCTGTCCCGGCGGGCGCTGTTCGCCACGGCGGGTGCGCTCGCCGCCGCCGGCGCCGCGTGGTTCCTCACGCACCCCGGGCCCCGGGGGTACGACCTCAACGACATCCGGCTCGGCGACGGGCTGTGGTCGATGGGCTTCGTCATCCTGATCCTCGGGCTCGCGCCGGCCACGATGAGCTGGCTGGAGCGCGTACCCGTGCTCAGCCGCTCGGTCTCCGTACTCAACGGCCGGGCCGTCACGATCTACCTGTGGCACATGCCGGTCGTGGTGGGGCTGGCGGCCGTACTCGGTCCGGTCGGGCTCTGGGAGTTCCACCGGATCGTGGGCCGGCTCCTGCTGGTCGTCGCCGGGCTCGCGGTCGCCGTGGCCCTGTTCGGCTGGGTCGAGGACGTCGCGGCACGCCGCCGCCCGGTCCTGCTCCCCGGCGGCCGGCGGCGTACGACGGTGCCCGTGCCCGTACCCGAGCCGGCGGCGGCAACATAAGGCGACGGCAACATAATGGGTAGGTGACGGGGTTCCGCCGGCAGCTCTACCGCGACGACGCGGTGGTCCTGCGCGTGCAGAAGATCGGTGAGTCCGACCGGGTGATCACGCTCCTGACGCGCCGGCACGGCCGGGTCAGGGCCGTGGCGAAGGGCGTCCGGCGTACGTCGTCGCGGTTCGGCGCCCGCCTGGAGCCGTTCGGGCACGTGGACCTGCAGATCGCGCAGGGCCGCACCCTGCACACGGTCGCGCAGGTCGAGGGCCTGCACCTGTACGGCAAGCGGTTCATCGACGACTACCCGCGGTACACGACGGCCAGCGCGATCGCCGAGACGGCCGAGCGGCTCACCCCGATCGAGGAGGAGCCGGCGCTGCGCCTGTTCCTGCTGACGCTCGGGGCGATGCGCGCGCTGGCCGAGAGCGAACGGCCGGGCACGCTCGTGCTCGACGCGTACCTCCTGCGGGCCATGGGCGTCGCGGGCTGGGCCCCGGCGCTGACCGAGTGCGCCGTGTGCGGCACGCCCGGCCGGCACCGGTCGTTCTCCGTACCGGCCGGCGGCGCGGTGTGCCCGGACTGCCGCCCGCCCGGCGCCGCCCGCCCCGCCCCCGTCACGCTCGACCTGATGGCCGCGCTGGCCACTGGCGACTGGCCGGTCGCCGATGCCGCCGAGCTGGCCGCCCGGCGGGAGTGCAGCGGTCTGGTCGCCGCACACCTCCAATGGCACCTCGAACGCGGGCTACGCTCGCTCCCGTTGGTTGATCGAGGCACGTCCGCGAACCCTCAGGAGCACGCGTGATCCGAGCCCTCTCCCGCGCGCCCCGGCCGGCGCGGGTACAGGTGCGCCCACCGGGCCCGCACCCGTCCGGTGTACGCCCGCCCGACCTGCCCGCCGACCTCGTACCGGACCACGTCGCCGTGATCATGGACGGCAACGGGCGGTGGGCGAAGAAGCGCGGGCTACCCCGTACCAAGGGCCACGAGGCGGGCGAGAAGTCGCTGTTCGACGTGGTCGAGGGCGCGATCGAGCTGGGCGTGAAGTACATCTCCGCGTGGGCGTTCTCGACCGACAACTGGAAGCGGTCGCCGGATGAGGTCCGCTTCCTCATGGGCTTCAACCGGGACACGATCCGCCGCCGCCGCGACGAGATGCACGCCATGGGCGTCCGGGTGCGCTGGGCCGGCCGCAGCCCGAAGCTGTGGCGGAGCGTGATCACCGAACTGCAGGACGCCGAGAGGCTGACCCGGCACAACACGGTGATGACGCTGACGATGTGCGTCAACTACGGCGGGCGGGCCGAGATCGCCGACGCCGCCGCCGCGCTCGCCGCCGACGTGGCCGCGGGCCGGCTGCGTCCGGACAAGGTGACCGAGCGCACGTTCGGCCAGTACCTCTACCTGCCCGACCTGCCGCCGGTCGACCTCATCGTGCGCTCGTCGGGGGAGCAGCGGCTGTCCAACTTCATGCTCTGGCAGGCCGCGTACGCCGAGTTCGTGACGCTCGACACGCTCTGGCCGGACTTCGACCGCCGGCACCTCTGGCACGCCTGCGAGATCTACGCGCAGCGCGACCGCCGCTTCGGGGGCGCCGCCCCCAACCCGCCGCCCGTCTAGAGCAGGGTCCGCACGTACCCGAACCCGACCGCGAGCGCCAGCAACGCCGCGGCCAGCGCTCCCGCGGACAACACCAACACCGCATCGGGGGTACGGAAGGGCTGCGGGCGGGCGACCGTACGCGGCACGCCCGAGTCGAAGCCCCGCGCGTCCATCGCGGTGGCCAGGCGCGTACCGCGGCGGATCGCGCTGACCAGCAGGGCGAACCCGGTCGACGCGAACAGCCGGAGGTGCGCCACCGGGTTGCGGCCGGCATCGACGCCACGGGCCCGGCGGGCCAGGGTCAGCGTCTCCCACTCGTCGCCGAGCAGCGGCAGCAGGCGGAACGCGGCGAGCGCGCCGATCGCGAAGCGCGGTGGGGCCTTCAGGTTCTGGACCAGCGCGTCGGCCAGGTCGGTCGGATCGGTCGTCGCGAAGACCAGTACCCCGGGCAGCGCGACCGCGACCAGCCGCAGGGACAGCGCGAGGGCGCTCCGGAGTACGCCGGTGGTCACCGTGACCGGGCCGAGCGCGAGGACGGTGGCCCCCGTACGGTCCGCCGCGAACAGCACGAGCGACAGCGTCACGCCCAGCGCCGCCACGAGCAGCGGCCACGACCGGCGCAGCAGCACGCCGTACCGCAGCCCGAACAGCGGTACGCAGGCCAGCTCGACGGCGAGTGCCAGCGCGGGGGTGATCGGGTCGAGTGTCCACAGTAGAGCGATCGTGAGGACGAGCGCGGCCGCCACCTTGGCCACCGGGTTGCGCCGGCCGAGGGGAGCCCGGGGGTCGGCGAGCGGCGCGGTGAACCTCATGACAGCCGCACCGTGCGGTCGGCCAGGACGCGTACGACGTCCTCGTCGTGCGTCACGGTCACGATCGCGGCGCCCTCGCGGCGCAGCCCGGCGAGCAGGTCGATGAGCTCGATCCAGGTACGCCGGTCCTGCCCGAAGGTGGGCTCGTCGAGAACGAGCAGCCGCGGTGCCGTGGCGAGCGCCGTGGCCACGCTGAGCCGCCGCTGCTCGCCGCCGGAGAGCGTGTACGGGTTGGCCCCGGCGAGCCGGTCGAGCCGCAGCCGTACGAGCAGCTCGTCCACTGTGGACGGTAGGCCCAGCCGCCGCTGCCCGAGGGCGAGCTCGTCGGCCACCCGCGACGTGACGAACTGGTGCTCGGGGTTCTGGAACACCGAGCCGATGTGCCGGGTCAGCTCGGCCGCCCGCCACCGGTACGGCGGTTGTGTCGCCGTACCGGTGCCGGCCAGGGCTCGGGTCGCGCGCACCGTACCGGTGCCCGGCTTCAGCAGGCCGCCCAGCAGCAGCGCCAGCGTGGACTTGCCGGTGCCGTTCGGGCCGAGGACGGCCGTCGCCTCGCCGGCCCGTACGGCCAGGTCGACCCCGGACAGGGCGGGCCGCTCGGCGCCGGGATGCCGGTACCCGAGCCCCTCCGCGCACAGCAGCTCCGGGCCGGGCGTACCCCGTCCAACCGGTGCGATCGGGTGGCCGGGCACCCAGACGCCCTGCGCGGCGAGGGCGTCGCCGTGCCGGGCGAAGACGTCCGCCGGCGGCCCGTCGGCCACCACCCCGCCGCCCGCCTCGAGCACGACCACGCGGTCCACCAGCGGGAGGGCCTCGGCCACCCGGTGTTCGACGAGAACCGTCGTCTCCCGGCGTACCCCCGAAAGAGCCTGCCGGACCAGCGCGGCGCCGGCGGGGTCGAGATTGGCGGTCGGCTCGTCGAGGAGCAGGAGGGTGGGCCGGGAGGCGAGCGCCCCGGCGAGCGCCAGCCGCTGCTGCTCGCCGCCGGAGAGCGCGTCGGTCCGCCGGTCTCGCGGGTAGGGGAAGCCGACCCGGTGCAGGGCCTCGTCGACCCGGGGCCAGATCTCGGCGGCCGGTACGCCGCGGTTCTCCAGCCCGAACGCGACGTCGTCGCCGGCGCGGGCGAGGACGAGCTGGGACTGCGGGTCCTGGAAGACGATCCCGGTACGGTCGCGGGCGGTCCGCGGATCGCGACCGTCCACTGTGGCCGATCCCGCCTGCTCGCCCGAGTCCTCGGCGAGCAGGCCGGCGAGTGCGGCGAGCAGCGTGCTCTTGCCCGCGCCCGACGGGCCGAGCAGCAGCACGCGCTCGCCGTGCTCGATGGACAGGTCGACGCCGCGCACCGCCCATGCCTTGCGACCGGCGTGCCGCCAGCCGAAGCCGCGCAGCTCGACGTGCGGCACGCCGGTGGCCTCAGACCGCCACGCGCTCGCGGCCGGACGGGAACCGGTCGAGCACTCCGGTCTGGGCGAGCGCCCGGGTGAGCAGCCAACCGCCCACGCCCGCGATCACGGCCGCGCTGGCGACCACGATGCCGGTGTAGGCCAATTTGGTCGGGTTCGACCAGTCGGCGTAGAAACTGATGAGGTCGAGCAGGGCCGCGGCGCCCCCGGCGAGGACGCCCCCGAGCACCGCCGTCGGCAGGCGGTAGCTGCGGTACGCGGTCAGCGCGAACGCGAACTCGCCGGCCACGCCCTGGAACAGGCCGTACAGGATCGTGAGCAGCCCCCACGGCGACCCGAGCACGACCGCGACGAGCGCCGCGAGGAACTCGGTGAGTACCCCCGCGCCCGGCTTGCGGATGATCAGCGGGCCGAGGACGGCGGGCACCAGCCAGACGCCGTAGATGACCGCGCGGCCGGGCAGGGGGATCGCGTTGGCGGGACCCTCCCAGAGCGTGCTCCACGCCCAGAAGATGACGCCGAACGCGGCGCCCAGCGCGGCCACCACGACGATGTCGACGGTACGCCATCGATTGGTCATTTTGTGCCTCCCAGCTCTTAGCGAACCAGGAGAAGACGCACGCCGTCCCCGGTTGCCCGGACACGGGCGCCGTCGCTGGAGCTTCGACCGAACTCCCTGCGCTGGCATTACCCAGATCAGGTTGGAAGGGTCTGCGGTGTCGCCACCGCACTCTCAGCGCTGTGCGCTCCCCTGTCGGATGTGGACCTTCCGCAGACGCTAGCACCGGGATCCGCCCCCGGCCACCGACGGTAAGCTGGCGGCGTCCCGCCCCGGAGAGGCCACACTCTGTGACTGCCGTCGAGCAAGAGCCGGCCAAATCCCCGCCGGCCCCACCCGCCCGGCGCGAGCGACGCCTCGGCTCGGTCGAGGTGCTCGCGGTCCTGCTGGTGGCGCTGGTCGTGTTCCGCGGCCCGATCGCGGCGCTGGTGTCCGATCCGCGCTGGCAGACGTGGACGACCGTGTTCGTCTCGGTCATGGTGCAGGCGACGCCGTTCCTCGTCTTCGGGGTGCTGCTGTCGGCCGTGATCGCGGTCTTCGTACCCCGGTCGTTCTGGGCCCGGGCCCTCCCCCGGCACCCGGCGCTGGCGGTGCCGGTGGCCAGCGCGGCCGGGGTCGTCCTGCCCGGCTGCGAGTGCGGCTCGGTACCCATCGCCGGCTCGCTGATCCGGCGGGGCGTGACACCGGCCGCGGCGCTGGCCTTCCTGCTCTCGGCACCCGCGGTGAACCCGATCGTCCTCGCGAGTACGGCCGTGGCGTTCCCGAAGAACCCGGAGATGGTGGTCGCCCGGGCCGGCGCGAGCCTGGTCGTCGCGATGGTCATGGGTTGGCTGTGGCTGCGCCTCGGCCGGCCCGAGTGGATCCGCCTGCCGCACCGGCCCGACCTGGACGACACGTCGAAGTGGCGCGCGTTCTGGTCGGCCTGCCGGCACGACGTCATCCACGCGGGCGGTTTCCTCGTGCTCGGCGCGATGGCGGCGGCGACGATCAACGTGGTGGTCCCCGGGCGCTGGCTGCAGGCCCTGGCCGACAATCCATGGCTGTCGGTGGTCGCGCTGGGCGTGCTCGCCGTCCTGCTGTCGATCTGTTCGGAGGCCGACGCGTTCGTGGCCGCCTCGCTGTCGCAGTTCTCGCTGACCGCCCGGCTCGCGTTCCTCGTCGTCGGCCCGATGGTCGATCTCAAGCTGATGTCCATGCAGGCCGGCGTCTTCGGGCGCCGGTTCGCGGTGCGGTTCGCGCCGACCACATTCGTGGTGGGCGTCGCGGTCGCGGCGATCGTAGGGAGTGTCTGGCTGTGAGCGCGAGGAGCGCAGCGGAGCGGAGCCCCGCAGTCGCGAACGAAAGGCAGGCACGGTGAACCGGCAGGCGCAGGCCGTCATCCTGCTGCTGCTCGGGGGCGCGATCCTCCGGGCGAGCCTCTCCGACCTCTACCTGCGCTACGTCAAGGAAGGGCTGCGACCCTTCCTCATCGGTGCCGGCATCGTCCTGGTCACCGCTTCGATCATGACTCTCTGGTACGACCTGCGTCAGCGCCTCGACGCCGTCACGGAGCACGACCACGGGCACCACGAGCCGCGCGTCGGGTGGTTGCTGCTGCTTCCGGTACTGGGCCTGCTGCTCGTCGCACCCCCGGCGATGGGCTCGTTCGCCGCCGGGCAGTCGGGCACCGCGCTGCGCAACGGGCAGCAGTCCGACTTCACTCCGCTGCCGGCCGGCGACCCGGTGGAGGTGACCGTGCTCGACTACGCGTCCCGGGCCGTGTTCGACGACGGCCGTTCCCTCACCGGGCGCGAGGTGACGATCACCGGGTTCGTGATCCCGGGTGCGTCCGGCGAGGTGTACCTGGCCCGCATGATGCTCGCCTGCTGCGCCGCCGACGCGCGGCCGATCAAGGTGGGGCTCACCGGGGACGCGCCGGGCGGGCTCGCCGCCGACACGTGGGTTCGCGCGACCGGCCGGTACACGCTCCGCCGGGCGAACGACACCGTCAACGGCGAGACGATCCCGTTCCTCGACGTGACGAGCTGGCAGCAGGTCGACACGCCCAAGAACACGTACGAGTCGTGATGCGCGCCAACGGTCTCGACTTCGACGTGCTGCTCGGCGGACCGGCCGGCGGCGAGCCAGTCCTGCTGCTGCACGGCTTCCCGCAGCACGCGGGGGAGTGGTCGCTCGTCACGCCGGCGCTGTGGGAGGCGGGCCTGCGTACGATCGCCCCGAACCAGCGCGGCTACTCGCCCGGCGCGCGGCCGGCCGGCCGGGGGTCGTACCGGATGGCCGACATGACCGCCGATGCACTGTCCATTGTGGATGCTCTCGGGGTGGGTCCGGTCCACGTCGTCGGGCACGACTGGGGCGCCGCGGTCGGGTGGCACCTGGCGGCGCGGCATCCCGATCGGGTCCGTACCCTCACCGCGGTCTCGGTCCCGCACCCGCTCGCCCTCGCCGACGCGCTCGCCGGGCCCACCGACCAGCGGGAGCGCTCGGCGTACTTCGTGCTCTTCCGGCAGGACGGGAAGGCGGAGGACACGCTGCTCGCCGACGACGCGCGGGCGCTCCGGGCGTTGTACGCCGGCATCCCGGCGTCGCGGGTCGACTCGTACCTGAGCCCGATGCGCGAGCGGGACGCGTTGACGGGCGGGCTGAACTGGTACCGGGGTACCTCGCGGGTCGACAGCGAGGGCCTGGGCCCGTCGCGCGTCCCCACCACGTACGTGTGGAGCGACGGCGACTTCTCGATCGGCCCCGAGGCCGCGTACGGCTGCGAGCGGTACGTGGCCGCCGACTACCGGTTCGTCCCGCTGGCCGGCGTGAGCCACTGGATCCCGGACGAGGCGCCCGACACGGTCGTCGAGGCCGTGGTTTCCCGGGTGGGGGCCGGCGGGTAATAGGGCCCGATGCCAGCACATCCGGGTGAGACCGACGACGAACGATGGGACCGTAATTTCGGCGACCTGCTCCAGGAGCTGCGCGTCGCCCAGACGGGAGTACAGATCCTCTTCGCGTTCCTGCTGACGCTCGCGTTCACCCAGCGGTTCACCGAGGAGGACGACTTCGAGCGGACCGTCTACCTTGTCGCCCTGCTGTCGGCCGCCTGCGCCACGGCTCTGATCATCGCGCCCGTCGCGTACCACCGGATGCTCTTCCGCCAGGGCAAGAAGGAGGCGATCGTCCGGTCGGCGCACAAGATGGCCGGCGCGGGTCTGGCGTTCGTG
>Ga0075429_100006537_pt1 | contig 10088 bp, 2 predicted proteins | sample RhiMetdeltSRZDD3_FD_75295 | JGI IMG/M metagenome (GOLD analysis project Ga0075429, IMG submission 75295) | Populus rhizosphere microbial communities from Tennessee, USA - Rhizosphere MetaG P. deltoides SRZDD3 | ecosystem: Host-associated > Plants > Roots > Rhizosphere > Soil | place: USA...
CGATCGGGTGGCCCAGAAAGCGTTCGCCGACCTCCCGGAACCTGTCCGGGTCGTCGGTCACATGATACTCGGCCTGGCGCGTCGCTCCCGGATCCGTGGCGGTGGCGCCCCGAGCCTCACGCGCGGCTCCACCGGCCTTCTCGGGCGCGGCGAGGCCGAGCCGGGCCAGCGCCCGCTCGAGGTCGCCCGCCACGGCCGCGCCCGAATCGACCAGGGCTGCGCCGGGCATGATCTTTTCGATGACGCCGCGCAGCAGCGGATAGTGCGTGCAGCCGAGGATGAGCGTGTCGACGTCCGCCGCGAGCAGCGGTTGGAGATATCGCCTGGCGACCGACAGGGCCACGTCGTCCTGCGCGCCGACCCAGCCCTCCTCGGCGAGCGGCACGAACAGCGGGCAGGCCGCGCCTACCACGGTGAAATCGGGGCGGATGGCGGCGATGGCCCGCGCATAAGCGCCGCTGCGCAGGGTCGAGGAGGTGCCGATCACCCCCACCCGGCCGTGGCGGGAGACGCGGCAGGCCTCCACCGCACCTGGCTCGATGACGCCCAGCACCGGAATGCCCGCGGCCGCCATCCGCTCCCGCAGCGAGTCGATCGCCAACGCCGAGGCGGTGTTGCAGGCCACGACCAGGGCCTTGATGCCGCGGCCGAGCAAAAAATCGGCGCACTGGGTTGCGTATCGCGTCACGGTCGCCGCCGACTTGGTGCCATAGGGGACGCGCGCCGTGTCGCCCAGGTAGATCAGCCGTTCGCCCGGCAGCCGGCCGGCGACCGCCCGCATCACGGTCAGGCCGCCGATGCCCGAGTCGAAGACGCCGATGGGGCGCTGGTCGGCGGCTCCAGTCATCGTGATGCGCTCCTGGCGGGGATCGGACGGGACAGGTCGAGGTGGCCGCCGAAGTCGGATACCTCGCTCCCCTCCACGAGGATCCGGACCTGGCGCACGTCGTCGAAGTTGGCCGCCAGCGTGTCGGCCAGCGACCTTGCCGCGAGCAGCGCGTCCTCGGACCCTTCGGCCAGCCCCCTGGTGAAGCCGGCGTCGAAGTCCACGTAGGCGGTGCCGTCGCTGCCGAGGTAGAGGGCGCGCAGCTGCGTCTCCACCGGCAGGATCGCCGTGAGGCCATTGTGCGGCCCGTCGATCAGCGCCTCGACGACTCTTCGGGCCCTGTCCAACGGAGTGCCGGCGGCTGGAAGGTCTCGCCGCTCCTCCTTGAGCCGACCTGCATCGTCGGCAAACAGGAGCGTCGCGGTGAACGTTTCCTCCGGCTTCGGCGCCGTGGGCTGTTCGGCGACCTGCGGCGAGCCTGGCGGCCCTGTTGCGGCAGCCCCTGAGTTCGCGCCGTCCGTCTGCGCCGCCTCGCCGCAGCCGGACAATGCAAGAACGGCCATCGCGCCGAGCGCCAGCAGCGCCGGCCCTGCCGGATGGGGGCGCGGCCGGCTCACCGCGGCGCGCCGCCGGACTGGACCAGCGCGCCCTCCTGCCGCTCCCGCTGCTGGGTGAACGTCTGGACCGCGCCGGCCAGGGCCCGGGCGACCTGCTCGCGGTACTCCTGCGATGCCAGCTTCTTCTCCTCGTCCGCGTTGGTCAGGAATCCCACCTCGACCAGCACGGCAGGCATCGCCGCGCCCACGAGCACGCGAAACGGGGCCTGTTTGACGCCGCGCCCTTCCAGGCCTCCCAGGTCGTTGAGCTCTTCCTGGATCATGGCCGCCAGCCGGCTCGAGGCCGTCAGGTAGCCGGCCTGGGCCATCTCCCACAGCACGGCATCGAGCTCCCGCCCGGCGGAGGCACCGGTCCCCAGGCCGGCAAGACTCTCGCGCCGCGCCAGCGCGGCCGCCTGGTCGTCCACCGCGGCGTTGCCGTACGAAAGAAAATAGGTCTCGGGGCCGCTGACCCCGGGGCGCATCGAGGCGTTGGCGTGGATGCTCAGAAAAAGCGACGCCTTCGCATGGTTGGCGAAGGCGGTACGCTCGGTCAGCCCCAGCCCCTCGTCGCCTTCATGCGTCAGCAGGGCCCGATACCCGGCCTCCGTCAACTGGCCCTTGAGGCGGCGGGCGATGTCCAGCACCAGGTCCTTTTCCTTCAGGCCGCTGCGGCTGACGGCGCCTTCTTCGGATCCACCGTGCCCGGGGTCGATGACGATGATTCGCGTGGGGGCGACGTCAGGCAGCTGCTCCTCGTCGCCGGCCTCTCCCCCCGGAGGGCCCTGGGTGCCGGGGGCGTCGGAGCGCGATGGGGCGCCCCCCTCGCGCTGGAACTGGATCACCAGCCTGAAGGGGTTGTCCGCCTCCGCACTCGAGAACGTGGCGAAGGCGCGGCCGAGGTAGAACAAGACCTCAGTACCTCGCGAGGTCTCGTCGAAGCGGATCCGCTTGAGCAGGTCGCCGCCCAGGTCGGTGTCTGCCATGGAGCTCTCGGCCACGGGTGCGGAAATCACCAGCCGAAGGCGCGAGCGCGACTCTTCGAGCCGGTACTCGACCCTGCGGCTGAAGGAAAGCGTCACCTTCGTGCCCGAGGAGTCCGCGCTCGAGACGACCAGCACCGACACAGGGTCGCCTGCCTGGCCGGTTGCCGGCGAGATGAGGGCCGGGGCGGCCGCCAGGGCCGTCAATCCGATGAGACCGAGCCGCTGCAGGACGTTCGGGAGCATGGCGCCGTCAATATACAACTCCCAGAAGACAAAAAAAGGGGGGCCTTTCGGCCCCCCTTCGAGTTACTCAGTTCCAGCCCAGGCTATGGGCAGGAGTCTCCAGCAACAGCCACGCTACCCAACGGCGCCTTGGCATTCGGCGCCACGGAGTGGTGAGTGACCGACCACATCTGGACCTCTCCGGGGCCAGGTGCCGGCGGTGCCACGTCCGTCTTGCTCAGCGGCGAATTGAGCGCAGGCTGAGCAATGTTGGGTGACAAGCAGGTGTCCTTCGCCGGGTCGACCATCAGCATCCCGCTGACGAGGGTCGCAATCGGCGCGACGCCCTGCAGGCGATGCACTTCGTACCCGGAGATTCCAGGCGGTTGCGGCCTGGACGTCCACGCCATCCCTACGTTGCCGCTCACCGGAATCGTGAACGTCACATCGATGTCGCTGCCGTCTCCGGGATAGGCCTGGACCTGCACGTCCTTCTGTGCGCTGCAGGCCTGGTCGGAGGAGCAGCGGACCTCGACCCTGTAGGTCGCGTCCTGTAGTGGCGCCACTCGGACGAATCCAGCCGGAGAGAAGTCGGACAGGACTTCGCTCACAGCGCCACCGCTGTCGAGCAGACTCCACCTCGTCTGCAGAATGCCGTTGGTGCAGCTATCCGCAACCGAGGTCCTCGCGTCCAGAATGACGGGACCACCCATGGCGTCCGACGCAAGCAGCCGGCCAGCCGGATCGCTTGGAAGGACCTTCGCGATGGAGCCGGCGATGTTGATGGTCACCGAGCCGCAGTTGCCAGGATCACCCTGGTTGCTGCAACTCGCGAGCCCCAACAGATCGTCCGGCGCGAAGATGCCGTGCTGATTCCTGAGATCCGTCAGCACGATGTCATCGATGAACCAGCCGTCATCCATTTCGTTGTACTGGTAGACGGGCGCGCCGGGCTCCGGCTCCAGAGCGGAACGCGTGATCCCGAAGGACCAGCCACCACCCTGAGATCCGATCCAACGCAACCGTGACAGACGTCCTGCGAATGGCGACAGGCTGAAGGCCGACCTGACCCACACGCCGGTTCCCGTGTTGCCCAGCTCGGCGCATCCCGCGCCGCCTGCGCAGCTCGAGATCCTGCCGCAGTCCTTGTGGGCCGGGTCAGTGCCGGTCGTGTCGGTCGTGCAGGTCGGATCCGATCCGTTGACGCTGCCCATGTCAGCGTACCCCGGAGCGGCCGTCGCGCACATCGTGTCGTCCGACGGCAGGACCTGGTCATCTCCCGGATCGAACTGACAAATGCTGATCGTCGCGTTGATCAGGTTGCCGTAGCTGTTGAACGACCCGCTCAACCGCTGCCACTTCTCATACTTCCCGTCGAAACCGAGAAGGCTGACGTGGACCTGGCCCATTCCGAACGTTCCGCCGGCCGGAAGGAACCCGGCACCGGCGTTCTCGTCGTTGCCGATTTTCATGATGTGCCAGAACTCGACCGACGAGGCAGGCCCGATGACGACCGGGTCGAGCACGAAGGCCGAGATCTGCCGGTACCTCACCGTCGTCCCATCTCCAGTCGCCGGGTTGTCGAAGTTCACGTGACGACCCCAGTGCATGGAGCGGAATCCGCTGTGCGACTTTCCGCCGTCCGGGGCACCGATGTTGGTGCGGTTCGGCGGATCGTACGCATCACCCGGACCTTCGAAGCCCGAGTGAAGGTGCCAGTCGTTCTCTTCTGCCACGACGCCATCGCAACCCAGACGACCCAGTCCTCTGCCGTTGGAGCAGACGCGACCCGCCGCACCGTTCGGACTCGGCCCGGAATCCTGGGCATAGCCCAACACGTCGTCGTTCGGGTCAGGGTTCGCGAGCAGGATGTCGGTCTGGCTGATGCTGATCGGCAACCTGGTGAACTGGAAGCCGGCCACACCGTTGCGGTTGGTATCGAAGTCCTCGCACAACACCCCAGGTCCATTGATCGCCGGGAACTGAGGACAGGCCGCCGTCGCCAGCGGGAAGTCCGTCCGGTCCACGTCGACGAAGAACTTGAATTGTTGCAGCGGGGAAATACCGTCCATGTCGTCCGCTTGCGCGCTGATGGCGAATGCCGACTCAGCGAGCTTCGCGAGCGTCGAACGGCCCGGACCAGGATTGGCCGGGTCGACGATGAACTGGAAACCACCCACCGGTGTCTGGAAGCTCGCGCCACCGGCAACGCTCCCGATGACCGCCATGGTCTTGGGCATGCACTTGACCGAGGGCGACGTATCCCTGAGTCCGACGATGAGATTCGTCAGGGCCCGGGGAGCCCCCGTCTGAAGGCTGATGGACGCGTTCACGAGCGTGAGACGAATGCTCGCGAGCTCGCCCGGGTCGGCCGTTCCGTCGGGAACGTTCTGGCAAACACCCGACCCCGGGCTTCCAGGAGTGTCGCAGGACGAGTTCAACCTGCTGTTGCACTTCTGCGGGAAGATGGGATCGTTGTTCGGATCCGGGTCTCCTGACGTGCAGATCGGATCGGCCGTTCCGTCGTCTGTCAACAAGATGGCGGACATCTGCAGATTACCCACGGAGTTCGTGTTGCCGTGGACGTTGCTGATGCCCGACTGCGTGTGGTTGCAGGCGATGACCGAGGCGAACTGCACCAGGTCATCCGGCACGGCGTTGTTGTTGTCGTCGGTCGAATCCGGGTCGCAATAATCAGCGACGCCGGGGGCCGTGTCCGTCCCGCCACGGTCGTCACCGAGCAGATCCAGGTCGAAGTCAGTCTGGATCTGGAAGGTGGGATCGGCCGGGTTGTAGACAGTGGCGCAATTGTCGACGGCGTTGACTACCAGGTCCTTGTCGAAGTCCTCACTGTCGCAGACGTCACCCACGCCGTCGCCGTCCGTATCAACCTGATCCGAGTTGGCGGTGGCGGTGAAGGGCGGGTGCGGGACACCATTCTCGAGCGTGCCCGTGAAGTTCGGGCAGTTGTCGTTGACCTCGGGGACTGTGTCACCGTCGATGTCGAGAATGTTGTTGCAAACGTGACCCCTGGTGTCACCAGGGGTATCAACCAACTGGCTCGGATTGTAGAGGCTGGGGCAATTGTCGCCAGCGTTTCCAACGGTATCCTTGTCGATATCGTTGTCCTCGCAAGCATCGCCGGCGCCGTCACCGTCCGTGTCGAGCTGGTTGTTGTTGGCAACGTTCGGGCAGTTGTCGCACAGGTCGCCGAAGCCGTCCTTGTCGTAGTCGCACTGACCGTTCAGGACGCTGCGGCCATGGGTGACATCGCCCGACCCCGGGCAGTCTTCCGACGAGATCGTGCCACCGCCGTTGTTGTCCCGCTGCGGGAGGCCCGGAGTGAGGAAGGGCGCGGTCCCCGTGGTCGGGTTGAAGACGTCGGTCAGCAGCAGGTGATCGAAACAATTGTCGTCATCGGACGCTCCCTGGCCTTCGGCCAGAAGAACGGTCGCGCTGACGTCCGAGGAAATCAGGTCGGCACCGAAGTTCAGCACTCCGTCGCCGTCGACGTCCAGGAAGTTGTTTTCGTTGAGCTGACCGTCACCATCGGCGTCGCACTCCGGGTCCTTATAGGAGGCGAGGATGGTGAAGTTCTCACCGACCGTCGGGTTGACATACAAGATCCCAGGCTGGTCGGCGAGGCCGCTGACCTGGGCTGTACCGTCGAACACCCCACCCCCCTTGGGCGCCAGGCAGAAGGTCTCGCCCAGCGGCTCGGAGGAGTTGTCCCCAGTGCGGACGTTGATAGGCACCTGGCCCGCGGCGCAGCCGAGAGTTCCGGCGGTCGCGGTGGTGGTGCTGTCGCTCAGCGTCACCTTGATGCCCGTGCTGCAATTGTGGATTCGCAGCCGTTCGAACTGCACCGTTCCGCACTGCCTGGCATTGGGATTCGCTCCCTGGCGCGTGGGAATGTTGGCGCAGTCGTTCGGGCTGGTATTGGACTGGTCGTTGGGATGCTGCTCCGACCACTCGTAATACGCGTCGTCCATCGTGAAGCCCAGGGCTCCCTGGCCACCCTCTCCCAGCGTCCACTGGAGCTCGAACTGGAAGCGGTTGCCAGACGCGCCACGGAAGTCTTCGAACGATCCGCCGGCGAACTCGGCGAACTGGAAGCTCTCCGTGTTGCGAACGGGACCATACGGCGTCGTGTGACCGAGGCGGGTGCCCGGCCCCGTGCAGGCGGCGTTGTTGGCGCAGGCCGTCCCGATCTTCGCATCACCACCATTGGTGCAGATGCTGGTGGTGCAGATGCCGGGGATACAGGGCAGGCCGCTCGTGCCCGTGCAGCCGGCGATGCCGCTGCCCGGACTGTCGATGGCCTTGTTGCTCTGGAACCCGCGGGTATTCCCATCGGTGTCCGCCACCGGATACGCCATCAGCGGGCGCTCGAGGAAGTTGGCCTCGACCCGCTGGATGAGCGGTGTGCTCACGCCGACTTCGTCACCGTTGACGCCGGTCTTGTTGGCCAGCGATCCGTCGCTGTCTCTCAGAGGACCGAATGTTCTCTGAGCGTCATCGGCGCTGGTCCTGGGACCACCGATCGCCATGGTCGAGCGATAGATGTACGAGTTGCCCAGCACGATCGGGCCGTCATCATCGATGTTCGTGTCGACGCTGACTGACCAGGTGGTGGAAACGTCGGCCAGCTCTTCGTTTCTGTTGAAGCCCATCGCCTCCGTCCTGAGGTCGAAGGGGATACCACGGGCATCGAGGCCCTGGTTCACCTTCTGCATGATCGGAGACTGCAGAACGTCGACTGTGAACTCGACGTTCGGCGCCGTGGTCGGATCGGCTGGTGGGATGTAGCCCGGGCAGGCACTGCCGCCGCCGAACGTTCCCACCGGGCCGTGTCCGGCGTGCCACACGCCCTTGGGCAGTAAGGAACCGGTACCGACGACGCCGTTGTTCTGTGTCTGCCATCCGCAGCCGCCAGCCGTGCTGTAGAACCAGCCAAGGCTGTTCTGTGCGGAGCCTGGTCCACCTGTCTTGCTGTCCGCGGTGCGGAACGCAGTGAACCCGCCGTTGTTGAGGTCGAAGTTCCACGGCATCTGCGCCGCGATACCCGATACCTGGTTCGGGTTGCCGGCGTTGTTGAGCGGCTGGAACGTCTCCAGCTCGCGGTTCCTGGCAGTGGAGCCCGGGATCGTCGTCGTGATCTTTCCGTCACGGTTCAGGTCCGCGGCCTGCGTCCCACCGCCTGGGAAGTCGGTGTTGTAGCGCAGGATCTCCATGTCCGCCTGCAGAGCTTCACGGAACGTGAAGGACTGGCTGGCGATCTGGTCACCCCAGTCGGTGCTGCGTGACGTGAAGGTGACCACCAGGTCCACGGCACGGTCCGCCGTGACCAACGTCTTGACACCAGCATCCACCTTGATCGTCCAGGCAGCCATTCCTTCTCTGCCGGGCGGGATCAGGCCGAGCTCGGCCGTCGGGTTGACGATGGTGAGGTTTGCACAAGGATTCGCACCACCCGGTACCGGGTCGGTGCAGGTCAAGGTCGCCTTCAGGTTGACGGGCAGCTGCGGGTTCTGGTTCGCAAAACCCACCTGGTAGACAACCGATTCATCAGCGTCGAGGAAGAAGTCGCCTCGGGCGCCGATGACGCGTCCCACATCGCAACCGCCGGTGACCAGCGTGCGCCGGAAGTTCTCCTGCACGACGCCGATCAGGGCCGGACCCATGAACGGCTTGCAAGTGACCTGGGAACTGGTCACGGCAGGCTCCGGCGTCGGGCCGCCGACGGAGGTGGGTGAGGCATCAGCATATGTAGCCCTGATGGACCACCCGTCCTTCACCTCGACGATCCCGTTGTTCTTGAGCGGGTTGGGCATGCCCGGCCTGTTGCCGATGAACTCGACACGCCGATTGTCCGAGGTGTAGTGGTTCGAGAACGAGACGCGCAGAGTCGACGCGTTCGGGCCCGCCGCGAACGCGAACCCACTCTCTTCGTCCTGCAGCACGCCGTTGGCGTCGAGGACTTCGACCTTCGTGTTGTTTGACACGTTGGTCTGGAGTTCCGCGGCCCGCGTGTTGGCTGGAATGATGCTGCCGTCGGCAACGGTCATGTTGAACTGCGAATCGGAGCAGTCATACACCAGCTTGTTCATCGAGATGACGCTGCCCGATCTGGCATTGAAGACCGGTCCGGCGATCGCGAGGGCGAACGGCTGGCCGGAGTTCCCACTGTTGATGAGCTGAACGTCATCGCCAGCCTTGGTCGTCTGGACGATGCCATCGGCGCCAGCGCCGATGTAGCTCTGGCCGTTGGCAAACGCGAGCACCGTGTCGTCACCCGCGACCGCGGTGTTCAGGACGCCGTTGGCGCCGGCATGAATCGCCGGAGCGTTCGGGACCGGAACGGCCGAGACGTTGGTGGGGAAACTGACGCGAGCGCGGTAGAAGCCGTGGCTGCCGCCGCTGCGCGTCGCACCAAACACGTTTCCGTCTCCGAGGTACCCCAACATGACCATCTCGGTCGGGTTGAGGTGATCGTAGGCGTTCTGCGGGTTGGCCGTGAGATTGGTGAGCTCCAATCCGGTCGCCGCATCGCACCGCGCCCTCTGGCTCTCGTCTCCGCTGAAAGCACGGAACTGATTGCCATGGAAGACCGCGATGAACGGATTGTTGTTCGTCGGGTCGAACCAAGGGCCTGAACCCGGATCGATGGCAGAATACTGGCACTGGCCGCAGAAGCTCCTCCTGGGGCAGACCGAGGTGCTCGGGCTGTTCGGCGGAAGGCAGTTAGCGCTGGTGGCCGAAAAGCCTGTGCAGAGCCCAGCACCGCGGGCGAAGGCTGTGGGGCCGGTCGGCACGTCGGCTAGATCGTAGTCGCCGTCGTAGACCGTCAGGTTCAGGTCATTCAGCAGCGTCTCACCGACCGCGTCGTACCAGGCCAGCGACACCCTGAGCTGATCCCTGCCGTGGCGGCGGATGAAGTCGAACGACACCGAGCCGCCCGCCTGGACGACGCCGATACCGGTCGTGCTGCCATCAGTCGTGCTGGTGCCGCGGGCGCCGCCGTCGAAGAACTCATCCACGACGAGGAGGCCCTGCGCTGTGTTGGGAACCGGCTCGACGTTGCTGCGATCCGGCGGTCTGCGCTCGATGCGGAAGCTGCTCAGCGGAAGGGTGTTCACCAACTCCACCTTGCCGTAGCCCTCTTCCGTGACGCACTGCAGCGGACCACGGCCCGTGCAGGTCGCCAGCCGGGGCCCGCCCGATGCGAAGTCGCTGCTGTTGATCAGCAACGCTTTCACGAGCATCCCCGACATGTCGCCGATCCGATCGCCGGAGTTCATCGTGCCGGTCGGATAGAAGCCCTTGGCGAAGTAGTCGCGAATCTGGAGCGCCGCGCCCGCGACCTTGCCCGCGGAAATGGACGTTCCAGTGGCTCCCTGGTTCATGATGTTCTCGACGGCGTTGCCGCCACCATCGGAGTCGTTCTCGTTGTCGAAC
>Ga0075429_100006538_pt1 | contig 10087 bp, 8 predicted proteins | sample RhiMetdeltSRZDD3_FD_75295 | JGI IMG/M metagenome (GOLD analysis project Ga0075429, IMG submission 75295) | Populus rhizosphere microbial communities from Tennessee, USA - Rhizosphere MetaG P. deltoides SRZDD3 | ecosystem: Host-associated > Plants > Roots > Rhizosphere > Soil | place: USA...
TCATCGTGGGCGGCGCCAGCGCCGGCTCGGCGCCCAGCATCCTGCCGACCGTGTTCAATCACGTGCTCGGCACCAGGTTCCGCGTCATCGAGGGCTATCGCGGCACCACCGACCTGGTGCTGGCCGCCGAGCGCGGTGAGATTCAGGGGCTGTGCGCGTCGTACGGCCAGTTTCGGGTCTATGAGCACCTGTTCCGCGACGGCAAGCTCGCCTTCCTGCTGCGCGCGGAGGAATCCCCGATCCCGGACATTCCCGAGGTGCCGTCGATCTTCGACCATGCCAAGACCGACGAGCAGCGGGCGCTGATGCGGTTCGTGTTTTCGAGCACCGAATTCGGCCGGCCCTACGTCTTCCCGCCCGACGTGCCGAAGGAGCGGGTCGAGGTCATGCGCAAGGCGTTCGCGGCGGCGCTGCAGGATCCGGAGCTCGTCGCCGAGGCGGCGCGGATCAAATTGGACATGACCTATCGCCCCGCCGATCAACTGGAGCGCACCGTCGCCGGCCTCTACGAGACGCCGCCGGCGCTGATCGAGACCATCAAGAAGCTGGTGCCCAACCTGCAATAGACCGGCCGGTCCAGCATGCGGCGAGCCGAGCCCCGATTTGACGGGCTTCGGTCGATGCGACTAGAGCATTTTCGGGAAAAGTGGAGACCGGTTTTCCGTCCGAAAATGCGACAGACGCAAAAGGCTGGAGCACATTCAGTTTCCCTTGAAACTGAATGTGCTCTAGTGTCGCCCGCGGTGGGTGTCTTGCCAACGGGTGCGGGCTCATGCCCCTCATTTCGCACGAGAATTTCGGCAGACTGGCCGGCCTGCTGATCGCCGCGATGGTCGCTGCTCCGGCCGCCGGGGCGCGCGAGTTTCGCGTCGCCGACACCCAGGCGGAAGACTACCCGACCGTGCAGGCGCTCCTGCGCATGTCCCGCGAGGTCGAGGCGCGCACCGGCGGGCGCCACCGCATCCGCGTGTTCCATTCCCGCCAGCTCGGCGAGGAGAAGGAAACCATCGAGCAGACCCGGGTCGGCGCCATCGATCTCAACCGCACCAACGTGGCGCCGATCGGCTCCCTGATCTCGTCGGCCAACGTGCTGTCGCTGCCGTTTCTGTTCCGCTCGTTCGATCACCTGCACAAGGTGCTCGATCACGCGGTGGGCGAGGAAATCCTGGCCGGCTTCCAGCGTCACGGATTCGTCGGCTTGACCTACTACGATTCCGGCGCCCGCTCGATCTACAACACGGTGCGGCCGGTCCGCACGCTTGCCGACATGAAGGGCCTGCGGATCAGAGTCCAGCAATCCGAGCTGATGCTGAGCATGATCAAGGCGCTCGGCGCCGAGCCGATCGAGCTTCCGTACGGCCAAGTGCTCACCGGCCTGCAGGCGAAATTGATCGACGGCGCCGAGAACAATTGGCCGTCCTACGTCAGCACCGGCCATTACAAGCTCGCCCAGCACTACACCTTGACAGAGCATACGATGGGGCCCGAGGTTCTGGTGATGTCGCTGCGCGCCTGGGAGAGCCTGTCGGCGGACGACCAGACCGTCTTTCGCGATGCCGCCCGCAACTCGAGCATGTTCATGCGGGAGCTGTGGATCGGATGGGAGGAGCGCTCGCGGCAGCAGGCCAAAGCGGCCGGCAACGTGATCACCTCGGACTTCGACCGCAAGCCGTTCGAGCAGGCGATGAGCGCGATCCACGCCAAGGCGGTGACGGATCCGGAATTGCGGCAATTGATCGAGCGTATCCGCCAGGTCCAGTGAGCTTCGATTTGGTCGCCATCAGTCACGAGCAGCAGGCAGCGCCTCCCGCCCGTCCGCGGCGGAGCCTCGACATCGAGACCGAGAGCTTCGTGCGGGCGCTGCCGATCCGATGGCGGCTGCCGCTGCTCGCCCTCTTGAATCTCGCCGTCGCGGTGATCCTGGCGTGGCTGATCTGGAACGGCGCCAACACGCTCAGCGGCGCCTGGGACGAGGTCAGACGGGTCCGCGAATCCGACAAGCTCCTGGTCCTGCTCGAAGGCGAGGCCAGCCGCCTGCAGAACCTCATTCACCGCTACATCGCCCGGCCGAATCCCGACGTCTTCGCCGAGATCCTGCGGCTGCACGGCGAGGTGCTGAGCACCTTGCGCAACCGCGGCGCGATCGACCCGGTGATGTCGAACTCGGCCGACGAGCTGCGCGCGGTGACCGAGCGCTTCCTGCAGGGCTTCGGGGAGGTGCGCGACGTCCAGGCGACGATCGCCCACACCTACGAGAACGACGTGCTCAAGCCGGCCAAGGAAATGGCCGGGCTCTACGCCATCGTCGAAGGCGCCATCGGCCGGCGCGAGGCGCTGCTGCTGCCCTCGCTCGGCAAGTCGCGCGAGGCGTTCACCGCCAGCCTGGTCGCCGCCAACGCCTTCTACCTGTCGCTCGCCACCGATGCCGCCGACGAAGCGCGCCGCAACATCGCGACCGTCGAGCAGACCATCCCGGTGATGATCGATCTCGCCGAGAACAACCTGCAGCGCGCGGCGCTGTCGGCGCTGGCGCAGCGCGCCGAGGCGTTCCGCGAGGGCTTGAAGAGCCTGTCCGAGCAGTTCGCGGCGCGCACCCAGCTGCTGAAGACCGCGATCGACGACAACCAAGCCGCCATGATCGCCGTCATCAACCAATTGTCGGCGGAGATGACGCTGCGCGAGCTGCAGGCGCAGGCGAGCTTCGACCACACCCTCGCCGACATCTATCAGAACGTGGCGCTGGTTGCGCTGATCTTTCTGACCATCATCGTCGTCATCGGCGTGCTGATCGCGCGCAGCATCAGCCTGCCGCTGAAGGAGATCATGGCGGCGATGCACACGGTGGTATCGGAAAAATACGACCAGCCGATCCAGGGGACGAAGGCCCGCGACGAGATCGGCGAGATGGCGCGCGCGGTCGAGGTGTTCCGCGACAACGCGATCGCCAAGCGCAAGGCCGAGAACGAGCTGCGCGCCTCCAAGGAGCGGTCCGAGAACGCGCTCAAGGACCTGCGCGAGGCGCAGCAGAACCTGATCGCGGCCGAGAAGCTCGCGGCCCTGGGCGGTCTGGTCGCCGGCGTCGCGCACGAGGTCAACAACCCGATCGGCATCAGCCTCACCGTGGCTTCGAGCTTCGCGCGCCGCTGCGATGATTTCGCCAAGGAGGTCGGCAACGGTCCGCTGCGGCGCTCGCGCCTCGACGAATTTCTCGACGGCAGCCGCGACGCCGCCAACCAGCTGGTGGCCAATCTGCAGCGCGCCGGCGAGCTGGTGCAGTCGTTCAAGCAGGTCGCCGTCGACCGCAGCCACGCCGACCGGCGAACGTTCGATTTGCGGGAATCGACCGAGCAGATCATCGCCAGCCTGCGCCCGGTGCTCAAGAAGTCGCAGATCACGCTGACGGTGGACGTGCCCTCCGGCATCACCATGGACAGCTATCCGGGATCCTACGGCCAAGTCCTCACCAACCTGTTCCTCAACAGCGTCATCCATGCCTTCCCGGACGGCCGCGCCGGACACGTCATCATCGAGGCGCGGCAGGTCGGGGACGACGATGTCGACGTCTTCGTGTCGGATGACGGGGTCGGAATGAGCGACGAGATCCAGCGCCGCGCGCTCGATCCGTTCTTCACCACGCGCCGCAGCGAGGGCGGCACCGGGCTCGGCCTGCACATCATCTTCAACCTCGTGACCCAGCAGCTCGGCGGCCGTTTGAACTTCGAGTCGAGGCTCGGCTGGGGCAGCAGGTTCCGCATCACCATCCCGCGGGTCGCGCCGGGCGACTCGCCGCCGGTGCAGCCGGCGCAGGCAATGGACAAAGCCCATGGCTGACGACGACATCGTCCACCTGATCGACGACTCCGGCGACGAGCCGCCGCCCGATGCAGCGCAGCGCTGGAAGGTCGCGGTGATCGACGACGAGCCGGCGGTGCACGACGGCACCCGCTTCGCGCTCTCCGATTACAAGCTCAACGGCCAGGGCCTGCAGATCGTGTCGGCCTATTCGGCGGCCGAGGGCCGCGAGCTGATGCGCAAGCACCGGGACGTGGCGGTGGTGCTGCTCGACGTCATCATGGAATCGGACACCGCTGGCCTGGAGCTGGTCGAGTTCATCCGCAACGACCTCAAGAACGACACCGTGCGCATCATCCTGCGCACCGGCCAGCCGGGACAGGCGCCGGAACGGCGCGTCATCGTCGACTACGACATCAACGATTACAAGGCGAAGACCGAGCTCACCGCCGACAAGCTGTTCACCGCCTTGACCGCCGCGTTGCGCAGCTACGAACAGCTCCAGCGCATGGTCGAGACCCGCCGCGGGCTGGAGATCATCATCGAGGCGGCGTCAACCCTGTTCGATTTCAAGTCGATGCAGCGGCTGGCGGAGGGCGTGCTGACCCAGATCGGGTCCCTGCTCAACGCTCACTGCGCCGGCATCCTCGTGCTGAGGGAAGCGCAAAACGCCCACGAGACCTTCTCGGTGCTGGCCGGTTCCGGCTGCTACAGCCGCTTCATCGGCACTGCGGTCTCGGAAATCATCGACAACGACCTGCGCAAGCTGGTCGAGGAGGCGTTCGCGCGCCGCCGGCACGAATTCTCGGCGCGCCGCTCGGTGCTCTATATCAAGACGCTGAGCGGCCGCGAGGTCGTGGTCGTGCTGGAAGCGGCGCGCCACCTCTCCGACACCGACCGGGCGCTGGTCGAGATCTTCTGCAGCCGGCTCTCGATCGCCTTCGACAACGTCATCCTGTACGAGCAGCTGCAGGCGGCGAACGCCCGCCTCGAGCAACGCGTGGCGCAACGCACCCAGGACTTGACCTCCGCCAACCGGCGGCTCGCCGCCCAATGGGCGCGATTGCGTCAGGCCAACACCTTCAAGAGCGAGATTCTCGGCACCGTCGCCCACGATCTGAAGAATCCGCTGGGCGTTATCCTCGGCCGCACCGAGATCTTGAAGGAGATGATCGCCGGCGCCGGCGCCCTCGACGACAACATGCAGAGCCAGATCGCCTATATCCGCAACGCCGCCAACCGGCTCACCGAGATGGTCGACGACCTGGTTTCCGACGCCATGGCCGACGCCCTCGACATCACGATCCGGCGCGAGCCCGTCGATCTCGCCGGCTTGGCGCAGGAGGTTGCCGACGCCAACCGGCCGCTCGCCGCGCGCAAGGAGCAGACCATCACGGTCGTCGCCCCGCCCGACCACACCGCGATGTGCGACGCCGACCGCATCCGCGAGGCGATCGACAACCTGGTGAGCAACGCCATCAAGTACAGCCCGATCGGGGGCGCCATCGACATGTTGGTGGGGCGGGCCGGGGATGGTATAATGGTGGAGGTCAGGGATCAGGGCGCCGGCCTTTCGCCGGAGGATATCTCCAGGCTGTTCGGCCGCTTCCAGCGATTGTCGGCGAAACCGACCGCGGGCGAGACTTCGACCGGACTCGGGCTTTCGATCGTCAAGCGGATCGTCGATCTGCACAGCGGGCAGATCACGGTCGTAAGCGCGGGTCCCGGGCAGGGCGCGACGTTCAAGATGACGTTGCCGGGGACATGAGCCAGACGCAACCACACATCGCCGTCGTCGACGACGAACTGCCGGCCCGCGAAATGGTCGGCGACTATCTGCGCATGCACGGGTTCACCGTCACGCTGTGCGACGGCGGCGCCAGCCTGCGCAAGAGCATCGCCGAGCAGATGCCCGACCTGATCGTGCTCGACCTCAACATGCCCGAGGAGGACGGCCTTTCGATCATCCGCGATCTCAAGCGGCGGATGAACGTCCCGATCATCATGCTGACCGCCACCGCCAGCGCGATCGACCGGGTGGTCGGGCTCGAGCTCGGCGCCGACGACTACCTCGCCAAGCCGTGCGAGCTGCGCGAGCTGCTCGCGCGCGTCCGCGTCGTGCTGCGGCGGAGCGTGGCGGGTCCGCCGCCGGCCGCCCAGCCCGCGGCTGCCGCGCCGGCGCCCGGCCGGACGCTGGTGCGGTTCGGCACCAAATGGCTCGATCAGGACGCCCAGGCGCTGCGCGACGACGAGGGCAACGAGCACCCCCTCACCGCCTCGGAATATGGGTTGCTCAAGGTGTTCGCCGCCAACCCCAAGCGCGTGCTCTCGCGCGAGCGCCTGCTCGAGCTCGCCAATGCCCGCGACGCCGAGGCCTTCGACCGGGCGATCGACCTGCGGATCATGCGAATCCGCCGCAAGATCGAGCCGGATCCGACCCATCCGTCGGTCATCCGCACGGTCCGTGGCGGCGGCTATCTGTTCTCGCCGACCGGCGAGACGCCCTCCGCCGACTGAAGCGGAGCAAACCGCCCGCGATCGGCGTCCTCCTTAGGGCGCTACCGCCCGCCTAAGCCGATACCGCCGGACGAAATATTGGAGGTATTTTAGTACCTTGTGTTTCGTGGCAACACCTTGCGACGAAATAATCGGAGCCGGCGACGAAACCATTTTTCCCCTTCCACGTAACATCCAAGCAACAGGGGTTTGTTAGTGAGTCACCCTAGGGCTTGGTTAAGAGGGGATCGTCATGCAAACCGGATATGCGCTGCGCCAGATTGCGCCGCCGCGTGTCAGAGCTGCCGTCCAGGAAACGTCGGACGAGGCTCTGGTCGAACTCATTGCCGATGGCGACAAGCGCGCCATGCAGGTTCTTTACGGCCGGCACAACGTGCGGGTCTTCCGCTTCATCGTCCGTCTCACCGGCAATACGACGCTCGCCGAAGACCTCGTCAGCGAGGTATTCCTCGACGTGTGGCGGCAGGCCGACAGCTTCGAGGCGAAGTGCCAAGTCTCCACCTGGGTGCTGGCGATCGCCCGCTACAAGGCGCTGTCCGCGCTGCGCCGCCGCTCGGACGAGCAGCTCGACGACGTGATGGCCGAGACCATCGAGGACACCGCCGACGATCCGGAGACGGTCGTTTACAACAAGGATCGCAGCACGCTCGTGCAGAAGTGCCTGGCGCAGCTCACTCCGGCACACCGTGAAGTCATCGACCTCGTATACTATCACGAGAAGTCGGTCGACGAGGTCGCGCAGATCGTCGGCGTGCCGGCCGCCACCGTGAAGACCCGCATGTTCTATGCCCGCAACAAGATGGCGGACCTCCTCAAGCAGTCCGGAGTGACCGCGCTTTGATCGCGAGATGCCCCTCGCCCTAGCCTCCAGTTTGTAAACCCCATGAAAAGGCTTATGCGGGCTGAGCACCTCCGGTGCTCAGCCCGCCGACTTTTTGGGACGACAAACGAAAGAGTCAACGGGGCCGGAAAAATCCGCGCATCAACCCGGCGATCACGGCGGCGACGAGCAGCAAGCCGGCGAGCGGGATCGCGATCAGGAACGCGCCCACCAGGATGAGGAAGCCCAGCGCCACCAAAATGGCGACCACGAGCACCAGCAGCACGAACCCGAACGGGCCGACCTTGGTCACATAGACCCGGTGCACGCCGTCGGTCGCGGTCCAGGCAGGTTCGCCGCGCCGTTGCGGGCGCGCCCCCGCCCGCTCCGGCGGAATGATCTCCGGCTCGGACCGCGGTTGCTCGGGGGGTGTCGGTTGCTTTGCCATCGCTCGCGCCCGTGGTGCTGCCTGTCCCGGTAGTATGTAGGCATCGCGCCGCCGGCCACAACCGGGCGGCACATGAGCCGACCGCGCCTTGTCCGCCCGCACCCGACATGGGAAAGATACCGCCATGGCGCACGGGGATCGCTTCCTGCTTGCGGGCTTGATGGGCTGGCCGGTGATGCATTCGCGCTCGCCGGCGCTGCACAATTACTGGCTCGCGCAGCACAAGCTCGCTGGGTCCTACCTGCCGCTGGCGATCAAGGCCGACGGCCTCTCCGCGGCGCTGCGCGCGCTGCCGGCGCTCGGCTTTGCCGGCTGCAACCTGACGATTCCGCACAAGGAGGCCGCGCTCGACCTGGTCGACACGCTCGATCCGCTGGCGCGGCGCATCGGCGCGATGAACTGCGTCGTCGTCGCCGCCGACGGATCGCTCGCGGGCTACAACCACGACGCCTTCGGCTACGTCCAGAGCATCCTCGAAGCCAAGCCTGATTGGCGGGCGGACGCCGGGCCGACCGTGGTGATCGGCGCCGGCGGCGGCGCGCGGGCCGTGCTGGTGAGCCTGATCGACCGTGGCGCGCGCGAGATCCGTCTGGTTAATCGCACGCCGTCGCGCGCGCAGGCGCTGGCGCGGGAATTGGGCGGCCCGATCCGGGCGTTGCCATGGGACGACCGCCACGCCGCGCTCGAGGACGCGGCGATGCTGGTCAACACCACCAATCAGGGAATGACCGGCGAGCCGCCCCTGCAGCTTGCGCTCGATGCCTTGCCGGCGCGTGCGCTGGTGTCCGACATCGTCTATATCCCGCGCGAGACGCCGCTCCTCGCCGCCGCCCGCCGGCGCGGCAACCCGACCGTCAACGGGCTTGGCATGCTGTTGCACCAGGCGCGCCCCGCCTTCCACGGCTGGTTCGGCATCATGCCGGAGGTAACACCCGAATTGCGGGCGATGATCGAGGCGACGACGTGATGAGCCACCCGCGCATTCATGACAGCACGGCTCCCGCGATGAACCGACGTCGGTTGCTGGCCGCCGGCTTGGCTTCGCTTGCGACGGCGGCGCTGGCGCGTCCGGCGCTCGCCCAGGCCAGATATCCGGATCGGCCGGTGCGGCTGGTGGTTCCGTTCTCGCCCGGCGGGGCGACCGACGTGGTCGGCCGGCTGTGGGCGGAGAAGATGAAGCCCGTGCTCGGCACCGTGGTCACCGAGAACCGCGGCGGCGGCGGCGGCGTGACCGGCGCATCGGAAGTCGCCCGCGCGCAGCCCGATGGCCACACCTTTCTGTTCGGCAACACCAGCACGCAGGTGCTGATCCCGGTGATCATGAACCGGCCGCCCTATGACGCGCTCAAGGACTTCGTCGGCATCTACATCCTCTGCATGGCGCCGACCTCGATCGTGGTGCACGAGTCGGTGGCGGCGCGCACGCTGACCGAGCTTATCGCCTACGCCAAGGCCAATCCCGGCAAGCTGTCATATGGCTCCGCGGGCGCCGGCACGCTCACCAACCTCGCCGGCGAGCTGTTCAAGCAGCTGATCGGCGCGCCCGACATCGTGCATATTCCCTACAAGGGCTCGGCGCCCGGCGTCGCCGATCTCGCCAGCGGCCACATCCCGATGATGACCCCGAACGTGGGCGGGCCGCTGCTCGAATTCCATCGCGCCGGCCGGGTGCGCATCCTGGCGGTGAACGCGACCGCGCGGATCAAGGCGGCGCCCGACATCCCGACCGCGAAGCCGGCCTGCCCGACATGGTGGCCGGCAATCTCAACGGCCTGTTCGCTCCCGCCGGGGTGCCGCAGCCGATCGTCGAGCAGATCGCCGAGGCCACGCGCAGGATCATGGCGGACGAGGAGTTCCAGAAGCTCCTGGTGACGTCCGGCTTCGAGCCGGTGCTCGATTCCAGTCCCGACGCCACCCGTCAGTTCATCGTCGAGGAACTCAAACGCTGGACCCCGATCATGAAGGCGACCGGATTCAAGATGGAGTAGGCAGCCCATGGCGCGCGTTCCCCTGATGCAGGAGCAGGACCACCCCGAGTTCGCCGAGCTGATCGAAAAATTCCGCGCCGGCCGGCGCGGCCGGCTGATCAACATCTATCGCATGCTGCTCAACAGCCCGGCGCTGGCCGAGAGCTGGTTCAACCACTCGAACGCGGTGCGCTGGAAGACCACGCTCGACGGCCGGCTGCGGGAGATCGTGATCATCCGCATGGGCCATCTTGCCAAGTCGCAATACGTGCTGCGCCAGCACGTGCCGTCATTGGCGCTCGCCGACGGCATGACGCTCGAGGAGTGCGATGCTCTCGCCGACTGGCGGGCGACCACGCTGTTCAGCGCGCGCGAGCGCGCGGCGCTCGCCTATGCCGACACCATGACCCGCGACATCGAGGTGCCGGACGCCGTGTTCGCTGAGGTCGCGCGCCACTTCGACCCGCGCCAGACCGTCGAATTGACCGTGCTGATCGGCACCTACAATATGAACGCGCGCGTCCTGCAGGCGCTGCGGCTCGA
>Ga0075429_100006539_pt1 | contig 10087 bp, 14 predicted proteins | sample RhiMetdeltSRZDD3_FD_75295 | JGI IMG/M metagenome (GOLD analysis project Ga0075429, IMG submission 75295) | Populus rhizosphere microbial communities from Tennessee, USA - Rhizosphere MetaG P. deltoides SRZDD3 | ecosystem: Host-associated > Plants > Roots > Rhizosphere > Soil | place: USA...
GGGTTGGTGAGGGGTTCGCTCACAGTGCTGTGCACCGCGTTGTCCTCCACGAAGTCGGCGAAGTGCAACGTCGGGGAGAACCCCTCGGCGGCGAGCCACTCGTCGAGGTAGGGCCCCATGTCCTCGGTAGCGATAGCGAGGGCGGAGAGGAGGCTGTCGGTGCGGTGGAGCGCCGGGTAGGTGGTCAGGTGAGCGCGCCACCAGGCCATCAGGTACCGGGCGACGCCGGCCTGCTCGGAGGCCGGCCACGTCGACCAGGCGCCGCGGTCCAAGGCGCCGACGATGGTCTCGGTGTCGGGATACGGGAATCCCTGCGTGGCCAGGATCTCGAAGAGGCGGGGGAGGAAGTGCTTGAGGTCGACGACCTCGCCCCAGGTCATCAAGGAGTCCGCCGCGAACCCCGACAGGTCCTCGGGCCGTAGCTCTCGGAGCGGGTGCCGGTGGACGGCCCGCTCGTCCTCCGCGGTGTGGCAGTGGGTGCACGGCTCCGTCCACGGCCGCAGCGGGTAGGCCTCGAAGGCCAGGTACAGCCCCTCGATCGCTTCGTCGAGAGCGCTCCCGTCCCCGCCCCACGCCACCACATCACCGTAAACCCGAGGCGGGGAGGGCCGCTGTCGGGACCAGCGGACCTCCCGCGTCCTCGTCGTTGGCAGCGCTCTCGGAGGGATGGGAGCGATCAGTGCTCGATGAGCTCCTCCGAGTCGTTGCCGCCGGCCGTGCGCTGCGCGTAGACGAGGCCGACACCGGGGGCGTAGTACTTGTGCTCGACAACCTCGGGCTCGAGCGGGTTCCACTCCTCGGTGACCACCACGTCGGTGTAGTCGCCGAGGCCGATGGTGTGGTTCGTCCCGACCTCGAGGATCTCAGCCATGTCCTCGGCCTCGCCGGCAAGGTACTCGTGCCGGTAGGCGTCGCCTTCGGACCGCTCGCCCGGCATGACGATGCCGGGGAGAGCACCGTGGACGCCGGCCTCCCACGACCCTGACGTGTCAGGCGGCTGGCCGGTCTCGTAGGTCGTGGTGTTCTCGCCGAAGTACCAGACGTTGCCGTCGCTGTCCTGCGCGTACCAGTCGTAGGTGTCCTCGTGCAGCTCGCCGTCGACGTACACCGTGTCCCGTACGACGACGGTGGCGACACCCATGATCGTGCGGTGCTGATCGGTCACCACCACCTCCTTGCGTTCGGCCCGGCCGTCGGACAGGCCCTCATACACCCAGCGGGACCCAGGGGTGAGGGGGAGATAGGGGTTGTCGATGGTGTCGGCGAAGTTCGCCGGATCGACGGTCGGGTGGTAATTGCCGCCGTCACCGGGGTCCACGACCGGTTCGCTCGATGTCGTCGAGCTGTTCTGTTCCGAGGGAGAGGACGAGGTCGGGGAAGAGGTCGAGGGGCTGGCTGTGGAGTCGTCGTCGCCACAGGCAGACAGGCTCAGGCCGATGGTCAGGAGCCCGACGCCGAGCGCGGCACGGCTCGCGAGACGGGTACGGCCAGTTCGAGGAAGCGCGGGAGTCATGGCCGCAGGGTGGGGGTCGGTCCCTGAAGCACAGCTGACACCGCCCGTCCTGCTTTTCAGGCCCGGTTCAGGACGACCGGCATCCAGGAGACCGCCGGCGAAGCGTCCGGCCCGTCCTGACGGCCGTCGACCGGCCCCGGGCAGGCGCAGCGGGGCCGGCTTGTAGCGTCGCCACGGTGCAGGACCTGTCCGGTGAGCTGGACCGACTGGCGGCCGAGACCCGGTTCTCGGGCGTCGTGCGGGTCGACTCGGGCGACGGCCTCGTGCTCCGCGCGGCGTACGGGCTGGCCAACCGGGCCTGCGACGTCGCCAACACCGTGGACACCAGGTTCGCGATCGCCAGCGGCACCAAGGGCCTCACCGCGCTGACCATCGTGAGCCTCATCGAGGAGGGGCGGCTGGAGCCCGGCACGACCGCCCGATCGGTCCTCGGCGCGGACCTGCCTCTGATCGCCGAGGCCGTCACGATCGAGGACCTGCTCGGGCACCGTTCGGGCATCGGCGACTACCTGGACGAGGAGGACGGGCACGACGTCGACGAGGACCTGCTGCCGGTCCCGGTCCACGAGCTGGCCACCACCGCCGGGTACCTGCCCCTGCTCGACGGCCATCCGCCCAAGTTCCCGCCCGGCGAGCGGTTCGCGTACTGCAACAGCGGCTACGTCGTCCTGGCCCTGATCGCCGAGCGGGTGGCGGGGACCCCGTTCCACGAGCTCGTCGAGCAGCTGTGCCGGCGGGCGGGGCTGCACGACACGGCCTTCGACCGGTCGGACGAGCTGCCCCGACGGACGGCCGTCGGCTACCTCGCGACGGAGGGGCTCCGCACCAACGTCCTGCACCTACCGGTCCGCGGTAGCGGCGACGGCGGCATCTACAGCACCGTCTCGGACATCCGGGCGCTGTGGACCGCCTTGTTCAGCGGGCGGATCGTGTCGCAGGAGTGGGTGGAGCGGATGCTCCGACCCCGGAGCCACGCCGTGACGGAGTCCATGCGCTACGGCCTCGGGTTCTGGCTCCACGAGTCACGGGACGACGTGGTGATGCTGGAGGGTTACGACGCCGGCGTCTCGTTCCGGACCGTTCACGACCGGGCCCGCGACCTGACCCACACCGTCGTGTCCAACACGTCGAGCGGCGCGTGGCCGATCACCCGCGCCCTCGACCAACTCCTCGCCCTCTGAGCCTCCCCGGGCTTGAAGGGCCGTCTCGTATGCATCCGATCGCTCCGAGGGTGCCGAACACGTCCGGCGGAGCACCGCTTCGCCGGCCCGAACGCTCGTCGAGCGCTCGGCTTCCTACTACGTCTGGACCTTCCACATGATCAGAACGACCAGAAGACTGGCCGCCGTGCTCGCCGTCGGCTTTGGCCTGTCACTACTTGCGGCTGTGGCGCCGTCCCCAGCCAGCGCCGAGGGCGAGCAGACCTGTCAGTTCGACGGGCTGGACGGACAGGATCACGGGCAAGGCGGCAGCCACCGACTGCCGGTCTGCCTGGCGCCCTGAGCCGCACCACACCCGGGGAGATTGGACCCGTCGGAGGGGGAAGGAAGGCCTTCCCCCTCCCCTCCGCACGTCCGGTCTGCCCAGCTCAGCCGGGTGTGATGGTCGCTAGGCACCGGGCTGGCCGCTTCGGCGTAGCGGCGCTCCGGGTGCGTGGGGTGCGCTGACGAGGGGGCTGAGGGGATTGCCCCGAGGCTTGTCAGGAGGCTCTGGCGGGTGGGGATGGGGGTGGGTCGAGCGTTGTGGCGGCGAGGGTGCCGTCGATGATGTTGTGGGCGACGTCGACCAAGCGCAGGTTGTGGTTACGGGCGTGGTGGCGTAGCCGCGTGAAGGCTTGTTCCATGCCGACGTCGAGCCGTTCGGCGAGCATGCCTTTGGCTTGTTCGATGACGATGCGGCTGTTGAGGGCCTGGTTGAGCTGTTCGTTGAGGATCTGGGCCTCGTGGGTGGCGCGGTGCTGGAGGATGGCGATGGTGGCGACGTCGGCCATGGCTTGGGCGGCGTCGATGTCGGCGTGGCGCATGTCGCCGGGATGGATGTGGAACAGGTTGAGGGCGCCGAGCACTGTGCCACGTAGCCGCATGGGCAGGGCGTGAACTGTTCGGAATCCGGCGGCGTGGGCTTCAGGGGCGAAGCGGGGCCAGCGGTCGGCAGCGGTGGCGAGGTCCTGGTTGAGGACGGGTTGGCCGGTGCGGTAGCAGTCCAGGCAGGGGCCTTCTCGGGATTGCAGCTCGAACAGCTCGAGGACGCGCATGGTCTCGCTGGAGGAGGCCATGACTCGCAGGTCGCCATCGGGCGCGACGAGCATGAGGCCGGCGGCTCCGACGTCGAGGACGTCGATGCAGCCGTCGGTGAGCACGGTGAGGAGCTCGACGACGTCGAAGTCGGCCACGAGGGTGTCGGCCAACTCGACGAGGGTCTTGGCGAGCGTCGTTTCTCTGGGCATCGGCCCTCCAGTCACGTCGGCCCCGACGGGAGGGCCATCGCTGACGCAGGAGCGTGACTCGGCTCTGATGTTATGACGGCTGCGGATCTCTCAGGGAAGCAGGGATGCTTCACGGTTCGGGGTCCTCGTCGCGGTCTTGGGTGTCGAAGCGCAGCTTCCTGGCTACTGCGTCCCGGGCGACGTCGGTGAGGGGACGGTCGTTGGCGAAGGCGTAGGCCCGGAGCCGGATGAGCGCGTTCGCGACGCTGGTGTCGAGTTGGGCGGCCACCATGCCTGCGGCCTGGTGTACGACGTAGTGGAAGTCGGCGTCGGCCATCAGCGCGGCAGCCAGGCTGCCCGGTGGCGCGTCCGCTTGGAGGACGAGGAGAGATTGGGCGGCGACGTCGGCCATCACCAGGGCGTCGGCGTGCTGGTCGTCGTCGAGGGGTCCCGGCCAGTCCCGGTAGAGGTTGAGGGCGCCGAGGCGGACCGCGCCAACTCGAAGAGGGAACCCGAAGATGGCCCGCACCCCGGCGTTGAGTGCGGGGCCAGCGAAGGCGAGCCACCGGGGCACGTCGGGATCAGCCAGGTCCGGTTCGAGGACCGGTCGGTCCTGGGAGAACGCGTCTACGCACGGCCCCTCACCGAGCGCGTACTGCAGGTCCTCGATCAGGGCGCTGACACCGTTGGAGGTGCACACCGAGCCCCGGGGCAGGTCGCCGTCCATCAGCATGATCCCCGCTCCGCTCATTGTGGTGATGTCGAGCGCGACCTCGCACAGCAGCTTGGTTCCGAGGTCGGGGGCCGAGCTGCCGACCAGCAGGGACAGGATCCGCAGGCGCCGTTCGCCCGCCACAGCTCACGGAGCCCCACGACCAGCAACGGTCGCCCTGAGCTCCTCGTCCCGGTGGTTGGCCACCACCGATGACACGGCGCCGAGGGCGTCGGTCGGCGTGGCATCGCCAGAGGCGAGAAGATCCGCGTCGCCGCACAGCTCCAGCAGCCGGATCGCGCACGCTGGCGGAGATCGCAGCACCAGGCACCGCGACCGTGCTCGTAGGAGATCCTTGGCGCGGCGCAAGACAGCGACAGTTGCGACACCCATGAACTGCACGTCGCTCAGGTCGGCCACGACATCGGCGTCGTCGAGCATGATCGCCCGATCCATCGCTTCTGACAGCGCGGCCACGGTCGAGATGTCGTGTTCGCCACGTAGCCAGACCACGACACTGGCGCTGTCGCCCCCGGGGCCTCCCCTCGGGGCTGGACGAAGCATGGTCACAGACGGGGAGTCGATGGGAGCCATGGTGTTCCTCCTGGTTCAGGCGCTTGTGGATGACGCGCTACCAGGGTCCGAAGCACCGCTCCCGAGCCAACCGTTGGCCCGACACGTAGGGGCTCTTGTCGTGTCACGGGTCACCGTACACCCCTTCCGTCCGGTTCAAGAGGCCCGTCGTGGCCTCGAGCGGTTGTCAGGTTCAGGGCGTGTCGCCGACGTGTCGGCGGTGGGCGACGTCGTTGGGTTGGGGTGTGCGGCCGAGGAGGATGGCTCGGCATGGTGGGCAAAGCCACCAGTCGGGCCGGGCGGGCGGGTGCAGGGTGGGGTCGCCTTCGAACAGCAATCGGCAACGACCGCATTGCTGTGGCGCGAGCTGCCCGTCGGCCACGGCCCGCGTCGCGGGTCCGTCGAGGTGAGGGTCGGCTCCGCTGACGAAGGCGTCGAGGGAGTAGGACATGATGCCTCCTCTGATGGGGGAGCTCAGAGGAGACATCGGGCTCGGGCGGCGGGCGGTCAGGCCCGACGGCCCGAACGAGGCGACTCCACCGGTCCTTCCTTGGCTCCGGGGTGTGACCGTCGACGACAGGCCACCACCCCAGCGCTGTTCTGGCAGCCTATACCTGAACCCAATTACATGCAACACACTTCAAGAAACTGAGGTAAGGTGTCCGCTGGGAACACCGTCAACGCGCACCGCAACGGCCACGAACCCGCAAGGACCGACCATGGCTGACAAGTCACCCCACAAACCGAGCGGCAAGAAACCCGCCAAGACGCTCAAGGAGAAGCGCGCCGCCAAGAGACGCAAGCGCAGCACCGGGTCCAGCGTCGTCGACCTGACCGACCGGCCCCGTCCATGATCCGGCCCAGTCCCTGCTGGTACCGGGATCCTCAGCGCCAGCCCACCGTCGGCTGGTGCCCACCCACCTGCAACGGCCCGGTCACCCACAGCGAACGCGCCGGCAACGGCGACAAGCTGCTCTACTGCGAAGCCCACGCCTACTGGCGAGCGAAGACCATCCGGCTCCCACTTGTCAGACGACTGCGACCCGGCGAACCACTCCCGACCACGACGTCCGAAGCCGACGCCGACCCCCGAGACCTGGCGCCTCCGGAGGCACGGGTTGCCTGAGGCCCCACACGGACCAGGCCCTACGTCGACCTGCACCCGTGACGCGAGCCCTCAGCGACGCCAGGGCCGGATGCCGCTGACGACGAAGTAGAGCAGCGCGTAGACGAATCCCTGCCGGTGGTCCTCCATGGCCTCGCGCCACCGGGCCAGCTCCTCGGAGGTCCACTCGCCGATGCCGCGCCTGTGCCACCCGTCGGGCCACGACGGGAGGCCGAACGCGTCGTCGGGGTCGGTGATGACCAGCGGGAAGGCCTCCACGGTGATGTCGGTCAACCCGGCGATCGTGAGCAGCTCGGGCAGGTGGCTGGCCAGCCGGCCGTTGCGGTAGCCGACATCGCGGCGGAGCCGCTTGACCTGGTCGGTGAGCTGCTCGGACACACCAGGAACGTGCAGGGTCAGCGATTCCTGGTCCGGGTCGGCCACCACCACGCGGCCGCCGGGGCGGATGACGCGGATCAGCTCGTCGAGGGCGGCAGACGGGTCGGCCACATGCTGGAGGACCCGGTCAGCGCGGCAGGCGTCGAAGGTCAGGTCGGCGAACGGCAGCGCTCCCGCCTCGCCGCGGCAGACCGTGACTCCACGCGTGCTGGCCCGACGGCACATGGCGCTCGAAGGGTCGAGACCGAGGACCCGGGCCGTCCCGAGTGCCGCCGCGTCGGTCCCGGGACCGCAGCCGACGTCCAGGATCAGCTCGGCCCCGGCCACCAGTTCGTAGGTGCGCTCCTTGTAGGTCCGAATGGCGGGCCGATCGTTGAGCCGCTCCTGCCAGACCACGGCCTGGGCGGGGTCGGGACTCTGGTCGACGGCGGCATAGGTGAACGTCACCCCCCGATTGTGGGTCGCGCCGGGTGCTGAGCCGTCACGGGGGTCAGGAGGTGGCGGGCGCGGGTGGGCGGTCCACGGTGGCGACGACGCCGATGGACAAGAGGAGGGCCAGGGCGTCCCAGTTGCGCCAGGCTTCGACGATCTTCCCGTCCTCGAAGCGCTCGACCACCATCCCCGTGCAGGTCACCCGGTTGCCGGTCGGCTCCTCGCCCATGAGGGAGCCGAGGTGGGTCGCGGTCGACCGCCACCGGGTGAGGACCTTGTCGCCCTCGGCGACCTGGTCCTCGACGACGAACTCGACGTCCGGGAACGCCTTCCGGTAGTCGATGATCCCGCGCTTCATGCCGGCCAGGCCGGCCGCTGCGTTGGGGTCGTAGGGGTCGTGGTGCACGATGTCGGCCGCGACCAGATCGTCGAGCCGGTCGACGTCGCCGGTGCTCCAGACCTCGAGGATCGTTCGATCGGCTGCCTTGAACTCCTCGGACACAGTGGCGGTCCTCTCCGCTCGGCGAAGGTCTGGGCCCCCTGTCTAGAGGTCCGCGAGGGGAAGTGGTGGTCACGGTCAGGGCACAGCTGCTGACCTCGGGCCGGCGCGATGAGGGAGGATGCGACATGGACTTCGCCTTCGGGTCGTTGCTGACCGACGCCGAGTCGGTGCCCTGGATCCCACTGGCTCCGGGCGAGTCGTTCAAGCCGCTGCGGTTCCTGGCCGGGAATCGGGGCCGGGTGCTGCTCCTCCGCCTGGACGTCGGTTGCACCGTGCCGCCGCACCGTCACACGGGCGACGTCCACGCCTTCAACCTCCAGGGCTCGCGCGAGCTCCTCGACAACGGGCAGATCGTCAACGCCGGCGACTACGTCTACGAACCGGCCGGCAATGCCGACACCTGGCGGGTGGTCGGCGACGGGCCGTGCACCGTCTTCATCGCCACCCGCGGGTCGATGGAGTACCTCGACGACCAGGGACAGGTCATCCGGACCGACACCACCGAGACGATGCGCGCGACCTACGAGCAGTTCTGCCGGACCGAAGGCATCGAGATCGTCGACCTCGACGGCTGAGGCCGCTGCGGGCCTTCCTGCCTGCGGCTCGAACGCTCGACGCGCGAACGCTCGATGCTCGTCGCCGTCAGACGATCCGGTAGGTCTGCACGCCGTGCGCCACGACCGCGCCGTCGGCGTCGGTGGCGGTCAGCTCGCTGAAGGTCAGCTCCTTGCCGCGGCGGACGGTCCGCGCGTGGCAGAGCAGGTCGGACTGCTTGCACGCCCCGACGTACTGGATCGACATCGCGATGGTCGAGGCGCGATGGCCCTTGTCGAAGTCGTGGTTCGACCACGCCGCCGCGGCGCCGGCGGTGTCCATGACGGCGGCTACCACACCCCCGTGATAGAAGGTGCCGTCGTTGGTCAGGTCCGGCCGGAAGGGGAGCCGGATCGTGACCTGGTCCGGTGCATAGCTGTCGATGACGACGCCGAGCCATGCGAGGTAGGGCGTCTGGGGCATCAACGCCGCGACCGCCTCGCGGCGATCCTGCTGTTCCTGGTCGGACAAACCCATCGCTACTCCTGCAGCCGAGCTGCCTGCCGCCGACCGGCAGCCGTCGCGGCGGCGGCCAAACGATATTGGGTTCGCCGGGGCGCGCGAGTCCCCCGAACGCAGGGGGGCGTTCGGGGGACGGGGGGCTGTAGCGAGGGATCAGCCGCCGACGATGCCCGCCTCGGCGTCGACGATCGAGTTGTTGGGCACCGGCACACATGGCCCGACGCTGCTCGTCGACAGGCGCAAGCCCGCCGACGCCGCGAGGTCGCCCTCGTGCTCATCGAGCTGGAACTCGAACACCGCTGTCTCGCCCGGTCGGAGCTGGTCCGGGTGCAGGATGTACTGCGGATCGTCGTCCGGAGACGTGGGTGCGCCGGTGAACAGCGCCTCACCCCGCGCTATCAGAACCCATCCGGTCGACCGGGCCGGATCGCAGCCGAAGCCGCTCTCGAGGAAGTCGACGACGGCTGGCACACCCAGGTCGTTGAGCCGGCGCTCCAGGTCCTTGGGGTGCTCGGCCTCGTGGATGCTGATGATGATCGCGCCGTCCTCGGTGAGCTCCGCGGTGTTCGCGCTGGCGCTGTCGTGACCGCCGAGCACGAGTGTGCTGGCGACGCCCAACCCCACCGCGAGGGCGGCGGCGGTGAGGGCGATGCGGTGCCTGCGGCGATGGGTGGCGACGGGCGTCGCCTGCGCCTCGGTCTCGAGGTCGTGTTCGATCTGGGCCATGAGATCTTCCTTCAGCTGGGGGAGCCGGCCCGCGGGGAGGTCTCGCTCTTGCGGTAGATGATGCTCTGTCACTGTTCCTCCTCCACTTTCCGGGATGCTCGATCGAGCTTCACCCCATCTGTGTCCACGGGAGGCGAAGGGTTCCCGTCCAACCTCGCCAAGCGACGACGGGCTCGCGCCAGTCGCGACCGGACGGTGCCGATCGGGATGTCGAGCACCGTCGCCGCCTCCTGGTAGGTCAGCTCCGACCAGGCGCAGAGGGCCAGCACCTCCTGCTCCCGGCGAGGCAACCGCTCGACGAGCGCCAGCACGCGGCTCATCGCCAGCTCGTCGGCCAGGCGCTCGGCGACATCGTCAGCCGGATCGGGCTGGGAGCCCGGGCTCGGGAGCCGAACCAGCGCCGCCCGGTAGCGACGCAGCGATCGCCGATGGTTCCGCAGGAGGTTGTTGGCCACACCGAGCAACCACGGCCGTGCTGAGCTACCGATCGGCCGGACCTCGCGTCGCCGCCGCCACGCCTCCACGAACACCGTCGACGTCAGCTCCTCGGCGTCGGCCCAACTGGCAGTCCGCCGGAAGCAGTGGTTGTAGACGCCGCGGGCGTGGCGTTCGAACAGCACGCCGAAGGCCCCGGGATCGTCGTC
>Ga0075429_100006543_pt1 | contig 10086 bp, 7 predicted proteins | sample RhiMetdeltSRZDD3_FD_75295 | JGI IMG/M metagenome (GOLD analysis project Ga0075429, IMG submission 75295) | Populus rhizosphere microbial communities from Tennessee, USA - Rhizosphere MetaG P. deltoides SRZDD3 | ecosystem: Host-associated > Plants > Roots > Rhizosphere > Soil | place: USA...
GAAAGCTAACTGCCAACGGCTAACTGCTCACAGTCGGGAGCGGTTGGAGGTTGGCGGTTAGCGGCTAGCGGCTAGCGGCTAGCGGCTAATCTGCCCGCAACGCCACCAGCGGATCCACCCGTGTCGCCCGCCGGGCCGGCAGCAGGCTCGCCACGATGGCCGAGCCCACCAGCGCCGCGGTCACCCCGCTGAACACAGCGGGATCGAACGCGCTGACCCCGAAGAGAAACGTCGACAGCGTGCGGGTCGCGGCGAAGGCCAGCAGCAGCCCGATCACCGCTCCCATCCCGGCAAGCATGGCGCCCTGCCGCAGCACCAGGCGCACGATGTCTCTGCCTTCGGCACCGAGCGCCCGGCGAATGCCCAGCTCCTGGGTTCGCTGAGAGACCGAGTACGCCATCACGCCGTAGACGCCGATGACCGCCAGGATCAGCGCGATCGCGCCGAAGAGGGCCAGCAGCTTGGGCATGATCATGTCCCCCTGCAGCTGATCGTCGATGTGCCCCTGGAGGGTTCGCATGTCGTATGGGGGCAGATCTCGCGCGACCGCGGCAATTTCGGCCCGGGCGGCCGGCACGATCCCCGCCGGATCGCCCGTCGTGCGAACCACGAACCGGAGCGTGCGCGCCAGAGACTGCGCCGTGGAGAAGTACGCCAGCGCCGGTGGGGGATCGTCGGGCCCGAACTCGCGCACATCCTTCACCACGCCGACGATCTCATACGATCCCGAAGAAAAGACCAGACGGTGGCCGAGCGCGTCACCATTCGGCCAGTGCCGTTTGCTCAACGTCTCGTTAATGATGATGACCATCGGTGCGCCCAGCCGGTCGCTCGCGGTAAATTCCCGTCCCTTTGCCAGGGAAATCTTCATCGCCCCGAGGTAGCCCGGCGTCGCGTTGCGATACTGGAGCACCGGCCGGCGGCCTTCTTCGGGGACCGGCTCGCCCTCCACGCGATAGTAGGTGCCGCTGCCCCCCGACATGGGGAGCCGGGTTACGGCCCCCACCGCCGTCACGCCGGGGATGGCGGCGAGTCGCGCCCCAAGTGCCTCCTGCACGGTGAGCACCTGCGAGGTATCGGGGTATTCCCGCTCCGACAGCGAGACCGCGAACGTCAACGCGTGGTCGGGAGCGAAGCCCAGCGGGGTGTACTGCAGCTGCAGCGACGCCTTGACGAGCAAGCCGGCTGAGATCAGCAGCACCAGCGCGAGCGAGATTTCCGCCACGACCAGCGCGGCGCGGAGCCGGCCGTGCTTGAGCCCCATCGAGCCGCCGCGTCCCCCGTCCTTCAGCGGCTCGGTCAGACTGCCCCGGGTCACCTGAAACGCGGGGGCGATGCCGGCGACAATGCCCGTCGCCACGATCACCAGGAAACCGTAGAGCAGAACCCGGGTGTCGAGCCCCAGGTGTTCGACGCGGGGAAAGTCGGCGGGAATGAGGGTGGCAAACCACTTGATGCCGGCGATCGAGAGCAGGAGGCCGAGAACTCCCCCCGCCGCCGCGAGGATCAGCGACTCGGTGAGCATCTGCCGGATCAGCCGGCCCCGGGCGGCGCCCAGCGCGGAGCGAACCGCGAGCTCGCGATTCCTCCCCGCCGCCCGCGAGAGCAGCAGGTTGGCGACGTTGGCGCAGGCGATCAGCAGGACGAAGGTGACCGCCACCATGCAGATGATCCCGGCCTGCCGCGGCGTTTCCTCCACGACCTCGTCCTGGAGCATGATCGCAAAGGCGCCCATGCCGAGATTGGTGGTCGGGTAGAGCGTGGCGAGGCGCGAGGTGATGCCGCGGAGCTCGGCATTGGCGCGGTCGAGCGAGACCCCTTCCTTCAGCAGGCCGATCGCTTCGAATGAATGATTGTCGCGGCTGGCGGTGGGAGGAATCTCCAGAGGGGTGTAGATGTCGCTGATGCCGCCGAAACGGAACCCGCGCGGCAACACCCCGATGACCGTGAACTCGAGGCCGTCGAGCCGGATGGTCTTGCCGACAATGGCAGAGTCGGCGGCAAACCGGTTCCTCCAGAACTGGTCGGTCAGCACGACGACACGTCCCCGCCCCGGCGTCTCTTCTTCCTGAGTGAAGAATCGACCCAGGGCGGGAGTCACGCCCAGCAGACTGAAGAAGTTGGGGCTGACCCGCGGTCCGGTCACCCGCTCCGGGCGATCTCCATCGGCCAGGTTGTAACTGCCTCCTCCGTATGCGGCCAGCGACAGCGTCGAGCTCTCTTTCCGCCAATCCACGAAATCCGGCAGCGAGATGTTGCTCTGATCCCAGCCCCGCTCCTTATTGTCGGACCAGACCTGCACCAGCCGCGAATGATTGGGATAGTCGAGCGGCCGGAGCAGCAGGATGTCGACCCCGGCAAAGAGGGTGACGTTGACAGCCACCCCGAGTGCGAGAGAGAGGGCGGCAACCGCAAAGACACCCGGCGCCTGACGCAGCGAGCGGAATGCGTATTTGATGTCCTGGCGGAGCTGATCCATAGGTCCCCGGCGGAGATGGGGGGTTGGGAGTTGGGGGTTGGTGAAAGGCCTTACGCTCTGGGCTTTCCGATGGTTTCATCATGGAACGTCTGAAACGCGGTGCATTCCCCAACCCCCAACTCCTATTCTCCCAACCACCTAACGCTTACCGAACTCCTTGGGGGGAACAGATTTAAGAAACAACCACACCGCTCGAATCTCCGAGTCGGTCATCTTCCCCGCTTCCGGCCACGGCATGGACAGCGAATCGATGTCGGCACCCACCGGCCGCTTCCCTTCGCGCAGGGCGCGCACGAAATCGGCCTCGGACCAGGTGCCGATCCCTGCCGGCGTCAGATTGGAAGCAGGCTTCCCGGGTCCAACGTTTCCGCCAGACAGCCCGGGCCCATGGCAGCCGGTGCAGCCGCCGACATCGGCGAGGTACTTCCCGTACGCGGGCGTCGGCGCTTCCGGCATCGACACCGGAGGCACCCGTGCGTGATCGACGAGCCGAGCGGGAATCAGCGGAAATGGCGTCAGCAGCCAAAGAATTCGGGCCAGGGGGCCGACGCGGGTCGTCGGCAGCTCGCGGTCGACCGGGGGGAGCGAGCGGATGTAGGCGACCAGTGCACCCGCGTCATCGTCGGCGAGGTACTGAAACGCTTCCGAGGGCATCACACGGAGGGGGGTGCCGTCATGGCGTAGCGCGTGCCGGATGGCCCGGGCCAGGTGGGCATCGTCATAGCGGGCGGCGATTCCGCCCTTCCCAGTCGTGAGATTCGACGCCGTCAGTCGCCCGAAGAGGAAGTTGTCGCTGAGCAGGGCCCCTCCGAGGTCCGCACCGTGACAACTGACGCACTTACCAATGGCGACGGCGAGGTGGCGGCCGCGGGCGATTCCCGCGGAATCGGCCGGCACCGGCACCGGTCGCGCAGCCACGTCGTAGCGCTTGTTCATGCGCGTCGATGTCACCACGTAGACGCCGATCAGGGCGATCACCAGAAGCGCCACAATCGCCCCCAGCAACCAGGCCAGCCGCTTGATCCAGATCATCAGATCCTCTCCGTCCGGGGTGGCAACGCAACGCTTTGCCTCTGGGGAGCATCAAACTCTGTGAAGCGGAAACACAGACCAGGAGTGAACGATGCTGCTACCGACCAATGAGCCGAACGACCGCATGGAATTCGTCGACGATCGTGGAACGCCGGCTGGCAGGCTGAATCCCCCGCGGAAGCAACAGGTGTACGGGCTGGAAAAGGGCACGGTGTATCTCCAGCGTCCGATCCCTGTCGCCAACCCCTCGTCCGGAAGCCCGACCCGGACCGCCTGACCCCTCTCCTGATCCTGTCCGGAAGGTCACGCGCCTAAATTTCCCGCGTGACCTTTCTCCGACTCGGAAACCATCGGTTCAATCTCGTTCAGTGGATGTCCGGCGCAAGCCTGGCGCTCACTGTAACGCTCTGTCCGTCGATTGTGGCGGCGCAGTCCGGTCCCCCGACCGATTCCTCGGTTGTGCACGCGGCCCGCCGGGCGCTCTCCGAAGGACGACCGTTTCTTGCCTCCCGTCTCCTCGCTCCGCTCCTCAACGCGTCCTCGCTTCCCGATTCCAGCACGGTGCTGCTCGCCGCGCGCGCCGCCTCGGGGTGGGAGGCGTGGGGGAGCGTGGTCCGCCTCCTTGACGGCATGGTGTGGCTCGATCGAATGAATGGCGGAGAGGGTCGCTCGTTGCTGGCCCGGGCACGGGTCGAACGCAGCGAAGACGCAATCCCCGACGCCCATGCCGCGGTGGCGACCGCGCCGCCTGGCGCTCTGGGACCGCGTTTCGTCACACTGGCCCGCGCGTTCGATCGTGCCGGAGTGCTGGACAGTGCCGCGGCAACGTATCGTCGCGCCGCATCGTTGCTCCCCGAAATCGGCGACTGGCTCCTGCTTCGAGCCGCCGGTGTCGAGAGGGATTCTTCGGCGCGCGGGTCGCTCTATCGGCAGATCCGCCTGGCTGCCGCGCTCCCCCGCCTGCGCTGGACCGAAGCCACCGCCCTGGATCGGAGCGGCGATCCTGCCGGTGCCGCGGAAGTCTACGATGCCCTCGGCGCGACGCTCTCATCGCTCCGGCTCCGCCTGAGGGCGAATTCGCATCCCGATTCGCTCGCCGAGCTCCGCCGCTCACTCCTCGGGCTGCTGGCGCCGCGCCGGTCGGCGGACGATGCCCGCGGGGCGATCGCCCTGCTCGATGCCAATTTTGCGCCGCTCACCATCGCCGAAGAGCTGCAGCTGGCGCGACGTGCCGCCGGGGTGGACCGCGCGGCGCGGGCGGCGACCGGCTTTGCCCGGGCGGCAGCCGTGAAGCCGCTCAACGACGCCGACCGCTACGCCTATGGCGCCGTGCTGGCGCGCCTGGGCCGCCATCGCGAGGCCCTCGCGGTCTTCGCGCTCGTCAAGGCTCGCGCCCTCCGTACCGATGCCGAATACGGCCGGGCACGGAGTCTCCTCGCCATGGGCCGGGGCAACGAAGCGCTGGTCCTTCTCCGGAAGATCGTCACCCAGCCTGCATCGGATACCGCCACCGCGGCGCTGGCGGGTTATCTCGCCGCGGAGCTGTTGGTGGACCGGCGCGACGACCCCGGAGCACGCCGGGAATTCCTCGTGGTTGCCCGGCGATTTCCCCGCACCGCGCACGGCACCCGCGCCGCGTTTCAGGCGGCGCTGATCGCATTGATCGAGGGCGACGCGAAGTCCGCTGCGACGGAGTTCGCGGCGCTCGCCGACCGCCCGGGTGACCGGAGCGAGTCGGCGGCGGCGCTTTACTGGTCGGGCCGTGCGCTGGAAGCGAGCGGCGACACCGCCCTGGCGCGCGTCCAATGGCAGAAGGTGTGGGCGCGATTTCCTTCTTCTTATTACGTGCTCCCGGCCGCAGGCCGTCTGGGACTCCCGGCGGAGTTGCCGCCCAAGGGCGAAGAGCCCGCTGCTGCCGACAGCGCCATCGCAGCGGCGCTGGACCGCGCCGCCCTGCTGGAGCAGATCGGGCTCCGTACCGAGGCGCGCTTCGAGTACGACCGGCTGGCGCGCGAGCCGGACGCGTCCCCCACACGGCTCCCGGCGATCGCGGTGGCCTTTGCGGGCCGGGGGCTGACCGCCCGGGCCTATCGGCTGGCGCAGCGAAGCGGCGATGCCCGGCTGCAGAGGCTGGTATATCCGATTCCCCGTCCCGCCGAATTGTTCAGTGAAGCGGAAAGAGCCGGAGTGGATCCACTCCTCGCGGCGGCCATCATCCGCCAGGAGTCCGGCTTCGAGCCGACGGCGCGCTCGAGGGCCGATGCGGTGGGCCTGATGCAGGTGCTGCCATCGGTCGGGGCGGCGCTGGCGCGCGCCGAGGGTATCCGCGACTGGGATGTCGCCCTGCTGTTCCAGCCGGAGGTCAATGTGCGCTTCGGGCTCAGCCACCTTGCCCAGATCCTCAGGCGCTATCAGCGACTCGAGCATGCGCTCGCGGCGTACAATGCCGGCAGCCGGCCGACGCAGTCGTGGCTGGCCCTTCCCGGCGCGGAACAGGATCCCGAGGTGTTCATCGAACGGATCCAGTACGTCGAAACCCGCGACTATGTGCGGCGGGTGCTGCGGAATCTCTCGATGTATCACGCGCTCTATCCGGATACCCGGTGAGCGGGCCGACGCCGCACGATCCCTATCAGGCGCTTCGCATACCGGGCTTCCGTCGCTATCTGACCGGGCACCTGCTCGGGACTTTCGGCTTCCAGATGCAGGGTGTGGCGGTGGGATGGGAGCTCTACGAGAGGACCCGGTCCGCCCTCGCCCTGGGCCTGGTGGGTCTCGCGCAGGTCATTCCGATCATCCTCTTTTTCCTGCCGGCCGGACACCTGGTGGACCGGTTCGACCGGCGCCGGGTCTTGATGGTGGCACTCGGCGGGATGGCGCTCGGCGCAGCAGGACTCGCCGCGGTTTCCGTGAGGCAGGGTCCGGTCCCCCTGGTGTACGCCTTCCTCTTTCTCACCGGAACGGCGCGTGCCTTATACGGCCCGGCCCGGAGCGCGCTGCTCCCCGAGATCGTCCCGCTCGGGTCGTTTCAGAGCGCCGTCGCCTGGAGCACCGGCGGCTGGCAGACGGCCGAAGTGCTGGGGCCGGCGGCGGGAGGCGCGCTGCTCGCGCTCACCGGGAATCCGGCCCTGATTTATCTCGCCCACGCCGCGCTCTCGCTGGTCTTCGTCGGTCTCCTCTTCGGGGTTCGACTGGAAGCGCCGGTGCGGCCGGTGATGAGGGCGTCGCTCGACTCGCTGCTGGACGGCGCCCGCTACGTCATGCGGACCAGAATACTTCTGGCGGCGATCACCCTCGATCTCTTTGCCGTGCTGTTCGGTGGCGCGGTGGCCCTTTTTCCGGTGTACGCCAAGGATATTCTGCACGTCGGACCCGCCGGATTGGGCTGGCTTCTGGCTGCGCAGGCGATCGGCGCCGTCCTCACCACGCTGGCCCTGGCGCACCGCCCGCCGCTCCGGCGGGCCGGCCCGGCGCTGATTCGCGCCGTGGGGTTGTTCGGAATAGCCACGATCATCTTCGGCCTCTCCCGCTCATTCGTGTTGTCACTCGCAGCGCTCGCCGTGGCCGGTGCGGCAGACAGCGTGAGCGTGGTGATTCGACACACTCTGGCCCAGCTCGGCACGCCGAACGCGCTGCGGGGCCGGGTCTCTGCGGTCAATTCCCTCTTCATCGGAACCTCGAACGAGCTGGGACACTTCGAATCGGGGGCGCTGGCATCGCTGGTCGGACCGGTCGCCGCGGTGGTGGCGGGAGGTGTGGGGACGCTGCTGGTAGTGGGAGCCGTGGCAAGGAAGTGGCCGGAGCTGGGGCGCATGGGCGAAATCGAGAAGAGCCTCAACGGAGAGGGGTGAGCGGTTAGCGGTTAGCGGTTAGCGGTCAGCCATGAAACAAGCCCGCCAGCTCTGATGCCTTGAGCGGACGGATCTCGGGCAGCAGTCCTGTGCGCCACGCCGCCTCGCCCAGCACTTCTTCGGGCGTCCGCCCCGCTGCTCGCAGGTCGCGAATCGCAGTGGCCTTGTCGCGTTTGCTCAGCTTGGCGCCTTCGGGGCTCATGATCAGCGGATGATGCAGAAACGCCGCCGGCTCCTCCCGGCCGAGCAGCCTCGCGAGGAGAATCTGCCGCCCGGTGGAAGCGAGCAGGTCTTCGCCCCGGACCACCAGCGTCACCCCCTGCCGGGTGTCGTCCACCGTCACGCAATGCTGATAGGTCCAGTTTCCCGTGGCGTCACGCAGCAGCAGGTCGCCGCATTGGTCGGCGGGCACCTGGCGCTGGGCACCGAGCCGAAGGTCGTTGAACGACACCGTCGCGTCTCCCAGGACGACGCGGATGCCGAACGAGTCGCTCAGCGGCAGCCGGAGGTCCCGGCAGGTTCCCGGGTAACGCAGCTCGTCCCAGTCGGCGTGGCCGTCCGCCACCATCCGGCGCTCGATCTCGGCGCGGGAACAGCGGCAGGCGTAGACTGGAGATCGGCGGGCGAGGGTGAGCGTCGCGCGCCGGTAGGACGCATCGTGGTCGCTCTGCCTGAGCGGTCTGCCCCGGTCCGGCGTGAGCCCCAGCCATTCGAGATCCTCGATGATCGCCCGCTCGTATTCCGGCCGGCTGCGACCTCGATCGTGATCCTCGATGCGGAGCAGGACCGAGCCACCGGTGGCCCGGGCAATTCCCCAGGTCCAGACCGCGTTGGCCATATGGCCCAGGTGCAAATAACCGGTCGGGCTCGGGGCAAAGCGGGTGACCGGCCGGGGAGGAAGCGCAGAAAGGTCGATCGGAGGCATCGGGTGCAACTTAGCCGCACCTGCGACCCTCGGAACCGGCCAGGCATCCCATTGTCGTTACAACAATCACTCGAGACTACGGAGCCAGTCGTGCGTCACACCGGAATCGCGATGCTATTCGGGGCCTCGGCGGCAGTGGCCGCCATCGGACCTCTCGCTGCCCAGCAGAAGGCGGCGCTCTCGAAGCCCCTTGCCGAGACGACCGAGTCGTTTACTCAGATTACGTCCATCCGCGAGCTGCCCTCGGGAAAGGTTCTGGTCGCGGACGCCAGGGACAAGATCGTGCAGCTGGTGGATATGGCGTCCGGCTCGATGACGAAGGTGGGCCGGGAGGGCAGCGGTCCGGGTGAGTACGCGCTCCCCATGTCGCTGATCGCGCTTCCGGACGGGAGTACGCTTCTCCACGATCTGCTCAACAACCGGTTTCTGACCCTTGGGGCGGATGGAAAGCCGGGTGGGTTTCTGGAGATGCCCCGGCCTCCCGCGGCCCCGACCGACGGCGCCGGCCCGATGCGGATGATGCGGATGACGAACATCCGGGGGTCCGACAATCGCGGCCGACTCTATTTTGCCGGCTCTCCCTTCTCTCCGACCGGCGGGACGATGGATTCCATTCCGCTGCTCCGGTGGGACCGGGTCAAGCCGACGTTCGACACGGTGGGATACCTCAGGCTTCCGGCGGGCTCCGTCTCCAGGAGCGAGCCTGCGAGGGGCCAGGTGATGGTTCGGATGGGCAACAACGTGCGTTTCACCCCGACCGAGACCTGGGGCGTGGCGGGCGACGGAACCGTGGCGCGGGTCTTCCCGGAGCCCTATCGAGTGGGATGGGTCACCCGACCGGGCCAGGTGGCGCTGGGTCCGGTCGTGCCGTACACCCCCATCAAGGTCACCGCGGCGGACAAGAAGGAAGCGATGGACGCCCAACGGCGGAATCCCGGAGTAACGATGATTGTTGGCGGACCGGGCGGCGGGGGGCGGCCGGGAGCCGCCGCGCCGAATCCCCAATTGCCCGAGCCCGAATTCGCCGAAACCAAGCCACCGTACGATGCCGGCCCCGGTTTCGCGGGCGGAGCGGTTCTGGTTGCACCGGAAGGCGAGGTCTGGGTGCTCCGAACCCGCCCTGCCGGCGACAAGATTCCGACCTATGACGTATTCAACCGGGCCGGCGCGCTGATCAAGAAAGTGAGTCTCAATCCGAGCAGCCGGGTGGTGGGGTTCGGGAAGGGCGTCGTGTACGTCGCGCGGAGCGACGAAGACGACCTGGTGTATCTGCAGCGCTTCGCAAGACCGTAGCGCAGAACCTGGGTAGCGCAGAACCTGGGGTGAGGAGTGAGTGACCGGTGGTGAGTAGTTCATTCCCTCCGGTCGCTCGCTTCTCTCCCTATCTGTGTGCGGCCACGGGGAGTTGGCGGATCAGGCCGGGGAGCGCTAGCGTAGGGAATGGAGGCGTCCCCTATGCGCCTATGGCTCTCGACCTTCGCCCCTCTGGCCATCCTGTTCTGGGACAGCCCGGACCGGACCGCACCCCAATCCTCGCAGGGATCTCTGCGGGGCGCGTGGAAGGTCATCGCCATGTCGCTCACCGGGAGCGACCGGACCACGACCAATAACTCACCCCAGCCGGCGGTGGTGCTGTTCACGGACAAGCACTACAGCGTCATGTACGTGGAAGGCGATCAGCCGAGGAAGCCTTTCGCGGATCCGCTGCGCCCAACTGATGCCGAGAAGCTCGAAGCGTATAACACGTTCGTCGGCCATTCGGGCACGTACACCGTCTCCGATTCGATCATTGCCATGCA
>Ga0075429_100006544_pt1 | contig 10085 bp, 9 predicted proteins | sample RhiMetdeltSRZDD3_FD_75295 | JGI IMG/M metagenome (GOLD analysis project Ga0075429, IMG submission 75295) | Populus rhizosphere microbial communities from Tennessee, USA - Rhizosphere MetaG P. deltoides SRZDD3 | ecosystem: Host-associated > Plants > Roots > Rhizosphere > Soil | place: USA...
TTGCCACCTCTATGAATGGCGGCACGGATTACATCCTGCAATCCATACCTGAATATTCACGCCGCGAGATCGCCTATCTCATTCAGCATGAAAAAGTTCACCATCTGGATGATTTTATATTGCGTCGCAGCATGCTGGGGATGCTTGGTCGCGTAACGCACGAGATGGTGGACGAACTGGCAGGCATTTTTGCCAATAACCTTGGCTGGAACCCGGATGAGAAACAGGCCGAGGTGTCGAGAATGCTGTCCATTCTAGCCGCCAGGCATGGGGTCGTCTTTCCGAAAGAACATCGGGAGGGTGTGAGCGGGGACGAAAGCCGATCGTGAGGCGGATGGTATAATGCCCCGGTCACAAATTGCGTCTTCCACAGAGTAAAAAGGCGAAATTCCCGATTTGCTTAGCAAATCGCACCGCCCGCCAGAGCAGATGTGTGACCGAGAAGGGTATAAAATAGCGCGCTATGAATCTTTCCATTGTAGTTCCGGTGTATAGGGGCGAGAGTCTAATCGAGCCGTTGGTGGAACGTTTATCGAAAGCCCTTCCCGATTTTGTCGAAAAGTATGAAGTCATCCTGATCAGTGATGGCAGCCCGGATCATAGCTGGGAGGTCATTGAGCAGCTGACAAAAAAATATGCGAGGGTGAAAGGTGTCCGTTTGATGCGGAATTACGGTCAGCATAACGCAACGTTATGCGGAGTGCGGCTGGCGCGTTATGAAGTTACTGTGACGATGGATCAGGATTTGCAGCATCTCCCTGAAGATATTCCGCTTCTGCTGGCTGAGTTTGAAAATGGATACGATGTAGTGTACGGCGCGCCAAAAACCCTGCCACAGGGTTTCATACGCAACCTCTTGACGGCTGGCATCAAACGCATTCTGGCCAACACGATGGATGTGCCCTCTGTAAAGAATATATCAGCGTTTCGGGCTTTTCGCACGCATTTGCGATCGGCTTTCGAAAATTTTCAAAGTCCAACGATGATTATTGATGTGTTGCTTTCCTGGGGAACGACGCGTTTCACCTCCGTGCAGGTGAACATTGCAAAAGCCCCAGCTTCCAACTACAACTTTGCCGCATTGATAAAAGCCGCACTGCTCATTCTCACAGGCTACAGTACCAAGCCTTTGCGATTAGCCAGTTGGATCGGATTTGCAATGACGTTGTTTGGGCTGGGGGTGTTTGTGTATGTGTTGGTAATTTATTTCACTCTGGGAAGCCTGCCGGGTTTTCCGTTTTTGGCATCTATCATTGCCCTGTTCAGCGGCGCGCAACTCTTTGCACTTGGCATCTTTGGCGAATATCTGGCGCGTATGTTTGATCGAAGCATGGACAGGCCTGCCTATATTATTCATCAAACGGCGGGGCAGGAATGAACGTTGTCATCCTGCAACCGTCCTACATCCCCTGGCGTGGATACTTCGACCAGATCCGGCGTGCAGATTTGTTTATCTTCTATGATGATATTCAGTATGACAAACACGGATGGCGAAATCGCAATCAGATTAAAACCCACCAGGGCAAGCAGTGGCTGACCATCCCGGTGCACGCGAAAGGGGTAACACAAGGCGTGCCTGTCAGGGATGTGCGCATTGACTGGTCAAAGCCGTGGGCCAGGAGTCATCAGAAGTCCCTTGCCCTTTCCTATGCTAAGGCGCCCTGGTTCAAGGATTACTTGCCCATGTTGGATTCCATATACCAGCGGCGTGACGAATTTCTCGCAGACTTTACGATCGAGACGTCGATCCTGTTAGCGCGCGAGCTGGGCTTTACGTCCACGCGTTTTATGCGTTCATCTCAAATGGCCAGCCTGGACGGTAAAAAGACAGACCGCGTGATCAGTGTCCTCAAACAGGTTGGCGCGACCCATTACATTTGTGGTCCTGCCGCAAGTTCGTATATGGAACCTCAAAAGTTTGATGAGGCCGGCATCACGTTTGAATATATGCAATATGATTATCCCGAATATCTGCAGTTGCATCCGCCTTATGACCCTTATGTTTCGATCCTCGATTTGTTGTTTATGGCAGGACCACGAGCGAGCAAATTTTTCCAAACAATAAAAGTGGAACAAAATGAGCAGTGAAGAAACGCAAAAGAAACTAAACGAATACTTCTCTGAAAAGCTCAGAGAATTTGGCGCGACGCCGAAAGGCGTGGACTATAACGGTCCTGAGGCGCAGGAACGGCGCTTTGCTCAATTGGTGAAAATCATCGATCCCTCTCGACCCTTTTCCGTTATCGATTACGGAAGTGGCTATGGAGCCATGTTTGACTTTCTTAATAAAACCGGCTGGCAGTTCGAGTATTACGGTATAGACCTGATCGAGGACATGGTGCTGGCAGGCCGGGAAGCACACAAGCATCACCTCAATGCTCAATTTACAACGAATGAGGCTGAAGTTCCGTTAGCAGATTACTTGATCGCGGGCGCGATCTTCAATATCAAATTGCAGGAGTCAAATGACGACTGGCAGGCGTTTGTGACCCGTACCTTGACCCATATGAATTCACTTTGCACCCGGGGATTTTCCTTCAATATGCTCACCAGGTATTCGGATGCAGACCGCATGAGCCAACGCCCCGACTTATTCTTTGGCGATCCATTATTTTTCTTCGATTATTGCAAACGAAATTTCGCACGGAATGTTGCCCTTCTCCATGATTATGATTTGTATGATTTCACGATCCTGGTGCGCAAGGGAACATAGCTATGAGGCAGGTGGTTCAGTCGCCGCGGGCATCGGCTATCCTTCATACTGTTTTGAAAAGCAGATTGGATGTACGACCCTGGTTGTTGCCGGCCAATATCTGCCCAATCGTCCCTATTACGTTCCTCAAAGCAAATATTGATTTTCAGCTGGTAGATATCTCAGCCGAGACTCTGCACATGGATCTGGAGCAGGCTGAGTCTTTAATGGCGACGCGTCGATTTGGCGGCATTCTGTACGCTCACACATATGGCGAAAGCTCGACGCCCGAAACATTTTTTCGTCATATCAAGCGAATTGATGAATCCATCCTGATCGTAGATGATCGCTGCCTGTGTGTTCCCGATTTGCAAGCCAATCCGGCCAGTTTGGCGGATGTGCAACTGTACAGTACCGGGTATGCAAAATTTGTGGATTTGGGTACCGGCGGATATGCATTTCTCGAAGAAAGAGTTCCAAACACGCCAGTGAATTTATTGTTCGATGCACAGGCGGAGGCTCAACTTGAAACGCTTTATAAAACAGCCATCAGGAATAGAGAAAGATTCGTTTATGAAGAGAGTGACTGGCTGCAAACAAATTCCACGCTGCCGTCCTGGAGTGATTATCGTATGCGGGTTGCCGATGAGCTGGAAAATTCAAGGGCCCAGCGTGGCAAATTAAACGCCGTCTATGAATCGCTGTTGCCATCCGACGTGCAATTCCCAAGCAATTTTCAGAATTGGCGATTTAATATCCGCGTACGTAACAAATCACGGATCCTAAATGCAATCTTCGGCACAGGTCTATTTGCGAGTTCGCATTATGCCTCTTTGGCTGGTATCATGACGGATGGCACATGCCCTGACGCCGAGGTGCTGCATGATTCTGTCATCAATCTGTTCAATGACCACCATTTTGATGAGGCTAAGGCAGAAAAGGTCTGTGAAGTCATTCTGCAGAATTTGTCCTAATTCGTAAGGGGGTAAGCCGCAACGGACCGCCCTGAATGGGCATGGTAGAATACCTGAGATGTCGCATAACCGCAAGCTAAAGATTGATCTAGTCATCCCGGTTTTTAATGAGGTGGGGGTTATCGAGCAGACGCATGCTCAGATTTGCGAAGTGATAGACCACTTACCACATACTTTCAGCATTTATTACGTGGACGATGGCTCGAGCGACACCACTGTTGACTCCGTTGCGGCGCTGGCCAAACGAGACAAGCGGATCATTCTACTCGAGCTATCGCGTAATTTTGGCCACCAGGCTGCCCTCACAGCCGGTTTGGAGGCCGCCCAGGGTGACTTTGTGATCTCCATGGATGCGGATGGTCAACATCCACCGGCCATGATCACCCAAATGATCGAGCTCTTTTGTCAGGGTTATGACATCATCCAGGCGCAACGGGCGGAAGATATCTCTGCCTCATCCTTCAAACAGCTCACCTCCTCGGCATTTTACAGTTTGATCAATGGCATTAGCGGCACACGCATCATCCCCGGCGCGGCGGATTTTCGCGGCATGAGCCGTCAGGCCGTGGATGCATTGATAGCCATGCCGGAATTTCATCGCTTTTTGCGCGGCATGATCTCCTGGATGGGCTATAAGAGTGCTATTCTGCCGTATCGTCAGCCAGCCAGGGTGGCGGGGCGATCAAAATACTCGTTGGGGAAAATGCTGCGGCTGGCTTCTGATGCGATTTTTTCCTTTTCCCTGATCCCGCTATATATCGGTCTGAGTACTGGATTGGTCTTTTTCGCGCTGGCCTTCATCCAATTGACCTATGTTCTAACGTTATGGATCACAGGCAATACCGAGCAGGTTGTCCCGGGCTGGAGCTCGCTGATGGCTATCCTCCTGATTGCCAGCGGAATCATCATGATTCTCTTGGGCTTTATCGGCGTGTATGTGGGCTATATTTTTCAGGAAGTCAAGAAACGTCCCATTTATTTGTTAAAAAAACGGGGAGAATAGTTGACGGAAAAAAACTTGTATCAATTTACCTTATTGCGACATGGTGAATCTATTGGCAATGCGCAATCCCGCTGGCAGGGACAGTCCGATTATCCGCTGACGGAACGCGGCCGCGCCCAGGCACACGCACTGGCGGAACGCTGGACGACAGAAGTGGTGAAGTTTGATCTCATTATCGCCAGCCCATTGGTGCGTGCAAAAGAGACAGCCCAGATCGTTGCCACAGCCCTCCAGTCGAAGTTGGAGGTGGACCCGATCTGGATGGAACGCGACATTGGGGAAATGGAAGGCCTGACGGTCGAAGAAATACGTGAGAGGCCGCAGCCACCTTTTATCACCCCCTATCATCCGATTGGCGGGGGAGGCGAAGGCGATTGGGAACTCTTTTTACGTGCTGGCCGGGCACTACATCAATTATTAAAACGACCTGTAGGGAATTATCTTATCGTATCGCATGGGGGTATGCTCAACCAGTTGATGCACGCCATTGTTGGCATTGCGCATCATGCTGACCCGGCAGGTGTGCGATTCCGTTTTGATAATTGTTCTTTTTCACAGGTCATCTATTACCCGCACCAACATCGCTGGGCGATCGAGGTTGTAAACGACCGCTCCCATCTAAAATCTTGGAAGAATGAGTCGTAGATGGCTGTGTCAGAAGCTTCCGGCCCGAATGGTAAATCACTTTCACCTGGCGCAAGTGCAGGTGTGAAAATACTGACCTTCGGCGCAGGCGCTATCGGTACCTACATCGGCGGGAGTCTGGCACTGGCCGGACATCCGGTCGTTTTTGTAGAGCGGCCCAGAGCAGTGGAGGAACTGCGTGAAAAAGGCCTCAGACTGGATCTAACCGCTGATAGCCGTCGCCAAACGAAAGATGCTACGGTGCTGGATCCGCGCTCTTTTGTGATTGTTTCCTCGCTGGAGGAAGCGCTTCGCTACGGACCATTTGACTTGGCTCTGTTTGCCCTAAAATCGTTCGACACTGAGGCCGCGTTGGTAGGCATGCAGCCTTTTGCAGAAAAACTACCGCCTTTGTTATGTCTTTCGAACGGTGTCGCGAATGAACCCGCAATTGCCACGGCTCTGGGTCAGGATAAGGTGATCTACGGCACGGTTACCACTTCCGTTGGCCGGCGTGACGTGGGTAATATTGTCCTTGAGCGGTTGCGGGGGGTGGGAGTTGCCAAAGGGCACGCGCTCTCAGAGAAGGTCCATGCCGCGCTGGATGCCGCCTATCTCAACTCCCGCTTGTTTGAGGATGCAGCGAGCATGAAATGGTCGAAGATGCTCACCAACCTGATCGCCAACCCTACCTCCGCAATCCTGGACATGACTGCCCGTGAAGTATTTTCCAACCCGGATTTGTACAGACTTGAAATCGAGATGCTAAAGGAAGGTCTCGCGGTGATGGAAGCTCAGGGCCTACGGGTTGTGGACCTGCCGGGCACACCCGTGCGTGCGTTGGCATTCGCAACCACCTTGCCGCTGTGGTTATCCAGGCCATTTCTTTCACGCGCTGCAGGCGCCGGGCGCGGCTCAAAGATGCCGTCCTTCCACATCGACCTGCATTCGGGGCGCGGCAAAAGCGAAGTGGAATTTCTGCATGGGGAAGTGGTCCGGGCTGGTGAAAAATACCATGTGCCCACACCTGTCAACAAAATGTTGACCGAAACCCTGAAAGCACTGACGAATAAACAAATCCCCCTGGAAGAATTCGCTCACAAACCCAAAAAACTACTCGCGATGATTTACAGAGTGCCGCATAATCAGTAAGCCCGAAATTTGAATCTCAGCCTGCAGTTCTATCCAAAAAGCTTACTGAATTATGAGACGAGAGGTAATGGCCTGCACACATGCTGCGGCCCGAGCATACAATCCTCATGGACAAGAAACCCTACCTTGCCGCAATCTTGATCCTGCTCATCGGAGCAGCCATTCGGTGCACGCATCTCTTTTTGATCGATCTGACTCGCGAACCATTTCGTTTGGGCGGTTTGTTCATCGCTTTTGCGGATGAAATCGCCGCTCATAACTTTCGTTATCCCATACATATTTCATACTATTCTGCCGGCGGTATCCCGTTTGCATATCCGCCGCTGGGGTTTTATGTGGAGGCTGTGCTGCTGAAGCTCTTTCCCGGGCAGATATTTGCGATTGCCAATCTGCTTCCGCCTGTGGTTTCCATTCTCGCGCTGTTTCTGGCCGCGCGATTTTTTTATCGGTGGGCTGGCGGCTGGAACCTTCGCTCTTTATCGGCTCTGGCAGCGTATGCACTCTTGCCGAATGCCTTTTATAACCAGATCGAAGCGGCGGGTCTGGCGGAAGCATTTGGCAGCCTGGCGCTGGTTGTTTATTTTGAATTGCTCTTCGCTTATCAAGCGGCCCGTAGCTTCAAAACTGCTTTTTTTGCCGGGCTGGGCCTGGCCCTGTGTGTACTGAGCGCACCGGGCAGCGCGTTGGGCGCCGCGCTGATTTCTATCGTAGTGGTTTTTGATACCCTTGTAACGGTCCGCTGGACTGAATCGACTCGACCTTATCTACAGTTGTTTTGTATCGGTGTGACTGGGTTAGCCTTTTCTGCCCCTTACTGGCTTTCAGTCAGCCTCCATCATGGCCCGGGTATCTTCTTCACTCCCATTGGAATGCAATATGAGCTGAGCGGACAGGCGACTTTTCTGCGCAGGTTGCGGGCTAATTGGTTTACGTACAGCGCGATACAACTGGATGGCGTCTATTTTTGGAGCATCGCCATTTTGCTGGGTGTGGGCTGGCTGATTTGGAAGCGACACTACTTTTTGCCGCTTGCAATTCTCGCCTTGTTCAGTATTCCACGTGAGAATGCCTGGGTTACAGCTTTCCCTGCCGCGCCGTTAATTGCACATGGTGTCGCGGACCTCCTCATACCAACGATTAAGTCTTTGCCGGTTTTTACACTTGTTTCCCGGACAAGAATCATGTGGGTGGTCTTTGGTCTCATTCTCTATTCCATGGCTTCGCATGCCTTTGATCTGGTCGACTTGCAAGTGCAGAATGAGTATTGGAAAATTAGACCTGTCCAAATCGAAGCGCTATACGAGGCCCGGGAGATCATTCCACCCTTCGGACAAGTGATTGTGATAGGCAATCCTGGGCTTCGGGAATGGTCACCTTATTTGCTGCAGCGTGAAGTGCTCAACACCGAATTCGGCCTGGAATGGGAACCCGATGAATATCACCAGATCATCGCAGTGAATCAAGCATTGGAAGATGCAAAAAAATGGCAGGACGTTGCAAATGCTGGCCGGCCACTCACCGACCAGAAGCAGGTATATGTGATCTTAGATCCAAACCATTTAACGGCTGGACTGGAGATCGCCAACCCGAGTCCATTTTTGGTTAAAATGAAAGCGGATGAAATCCAAGTCGGTATTTTAGAAATCCCTTAGCGAGTCACTATGAATCCAATTCGAACTTCACAAAAAGGCGCGACCGTTCAAATTTTCCTGCCAGAGCCCGATGGGAAAACCCTGGAAGGGCCACGCGGCACAACGGTTGGGGAGTTTCTCTCGTTCAGCGAGTACGAGGCCGAGCTGGTCGCGGCCGTGGTCAACAATGATTTGCGGGAATTAACCTATCCCATCGAGATCGAGTCGGTCGTGCGGCCTGTGTTGATTGACTCGCCGGATGGCGCGCGCATTTACCGCCGTTCTCTGACGTTTCTGCTCGAGATGGCGTTTGAGGATTTATTCCCCGAGGCGAAATTATTTGTCGATCATTCCGTGGCTTCGGGCGGATACTACTGCCAGGTAGCGGGACGCGAACCCCTGGCGGATACGGAAGTCGCTGCGCTTACTTCGCACATGCAGAAATTGATCGAAGACGATTTGCCGTTCGAGAGACATGAGGTGCCCCTGGAGGAGGCGGTTGCCTATTTCAAATCGCGCGGCTACGACGATAAAGTCAGCCTGCTCAAATATCGGACCAAAGACTACCTCACCTTATATCGCCTGGGCGAGCGCATGGATTATTTACATGGTTACATGGTCCCCTCCACCGGTTATCTGGGCCTGTTCGACCTGATGGTGACCCAGGGTGGGTTCATTTTGCAGTTCCCACGCCGTCACAAACCGGAAGAGTTGCTGCCCTTGCCGCAGTACCCGAAGCTGCTCTCGGCCTTTTTGCAATATGGCGAGTGGCTCAACAAGCTGGGGATTGAAAATGTGGGTGCGTTGAATGATGCCATTCAGGCCGGCCGGGGTGATCAAATCATCCTGGTCTCGGAAGCTCTGCACGAGCAGTATCTGGCTGAAATCGCCCGCCGCATAGCCGAGCAGCCGGAGGCCTCCATTATTTTGATCGCGGGTCCCTCTTCATCGGGTAAAACCACCACCTCACGGCGGCTGGCGGTGCAATTGCTGGCGCTTGGAATTTCGCCCTTCCCGATGGAGCTCGATAATTATTTCCTGCCGCGCGACCAAACTCCTCTGGACGAGGAGGGCAAACCTGATTTTGAAGCGATCGAAGCGCTGGACCTGCCTCTCATGGCAGAGCATTTGCAGAAACTGATTCGGGGAGATAAAGTTCAGCTCCCGCGTTTCAACTTCAAGTCCGGGATGAGCGAAGCGGGGGAGGAAGTCCAATTAAAGCACGGCGAGCCCATCATCCTGGAAGGTATCCATGGATTGAACGCACAACTGATCCCCGAGTCGTTGAGCGCTAAGGCCTTTCGGATCTACGTCTCAGCTCTGACTCAATTGAACCTGGATCGCCACAACCGAGTCTCCACCACGGACACCCGGCTCATTCGCCGCATTGTGCGCGACGCGCGCGAACGCGGTTATTCCGCGACCCAAACCATCTCGCGCTGGGAATCGGTACGGCGCGGCGAGAAGAGACATATTTTCCCATTTCAGGAAAATGCGGATGTGATGTTCAACTCTGCGCTGGTCTACGAGCTGGCCGCCCTCAAGCCACTGGCCGAGCCGTTATTGAGGCAGGTACAGCACGGCACGCCCGAATATATCGAAGCGCGACGTCTGCTTGCGTTTCTGGAATGGTTCCTGCCGCTGGATGCAACTCTGGTGCCGGGCACCTCGATCGTCAAGGAATTTTTAGGAGGGTCGACCTTGAAGAATTTTACGATGTGGAAGGGCTTGTAGAGTGACCATCACGGCCGTGGAGCAAATTGCTCCTGCCGGGCAGGCCGCTCTATACCTTCAACATTTTCCCCGCTGGCGACGACGGTAAATTTTCTTTTGAAATTCAAAAAGTATGTTTCGAAATATTTATATGACAAGCTGGCGATCAGTATTGTGGTCAACAGGCTCAGGGGGTAAAGCAGCCAATCGGAGGTTTGTTTGAAGCGGAATGCGATGCTGAGCACCAACACAATACAAATTGGATGGAACATATATAAGCCATAGGAGATCTTTCC
>Ga0075429_100006545_pt1 | contig 10085 bp, 12 predicted proteins | sample RhiMetdeltSRZDD3_FD_75295 | JGI IMG/M metagenome (GOLD analysis project Ga0075429, IMG submission 75295) | Populus rhizosphere microbial communities from Tennessee, USA - Rhizosphere MetaG P. deltoides SRZDD3 | ecosystem: Host-associated > Plants > Roots > Rhizosphere > Soil | place: USA...
ACGCCTTCGCCAAAGGCGAATACAGCCACACGCGATTTCGGTTCTGACCGAGCGCGATCAATCGGTCGGGAAGAAGCGATGCGACCCGACGACGTTCGCATGGGGTCCTCTCCGCTTCCTCGGGTTCCCCCTGGGACTCTGCGCCGGCCCGGAACTCATCGCGCCGCGGGCCGGTAGTGGAGCATCACGTTCCCCGAGCTGAAGACGGTCGTCCGCTGGAGCTGCACGGGCACGCGGTCATACAAGCCCGCGAACAGCGACTTGCCCGCACCCAAGAGGATCGGGTGCACCATCACCCGCAGCTCGTCGACGAGGCCCTGCTCGATGAGGCTCACAGTCAGGGTGGAGCTCCCGAAGATCGCCAGGTTCTTGCCCGGCTGCTGTTTGAGCTCGGTGATCGCGCCGGCGACCTCCCCGTTCACGAGCCTGGTGTTCTCCCAGTCGGCGGAGTCCAGCGAGCTCGAGAACACGACCTTGGGAATGCTGTTCATCCGGTCGGCGATGACCGGATCGTCTTCGAGCGCCGCCGGGGTCGGCCAGTAGCTCGCCATACCCTCGTACGTGGCCCGTCCGAAGATCAGCGTGTCGATGTCGTTCAGCTGGCTGATGGCGAAGTCGTTGAACTCGTCGTCGACGTTCGGCCAGTCGAACTCGCCGTTCGGCCCCTCGGTGTAGCCGTCGAGCGTCACCACCATGAACGAGAAGAGCTTCCTCACGTTGATCGTCCTCCTCCTGATCCCGTGTGCGCGGCTTCACGGGAGATGTCGGAGCGGCCGGCGGGATCTCGACGTCGCGCGGCCGGATTTCCGGCGGGTGCCGTCAGAAAGTGCCGCCGTCGATCGTGACCTTCTGGTCGGTGAGGTAGCCGGCGGCGTCCGACACCAGGAAACGGACGACGTCGGCCACCTCCTCGGGTGTGCACACGTGCCCGAACGCCGCACCCTCGTTCAGGGTGCCGATGTCGTCAATGCCCATGGCGCCCTTCACCAGCCGGCGCCCCATCTCTGTCTCCACCAGGCCGGGCGCGACCACGTTCACGTGCACGTTGTTGCGGCGCTCCTCCTTCGCCAGCGTCCGGGAAAGCGCCTCGAGCCCCGCCTTCGCCACGTTGTACGGCGACGACCACCCCGCCAAGTGCACGGTCGCGTTGCTCGACACCATCACGATGTCGCCGCGGGGTCGTTCCCGCATGCTCGGGAGCACGAGCTTGGAGAGCGCGAACGAACCGAAGGTATGGATGCGCCACACGCGCTCGAACTCCGCCGGATCCGTGTTGACGACCGAGTGGCCGCGGCTGGCGATGCCGGCGTTGTTGACGAGGATGTCGACGGCGCCGAAGTCGGAGAGGGCCGCGGCGACCATCGCCTCGTCCTCCTCCCACGAGTCGACCGACGCGTGGTACTTCTCCGCCCGGCGTCCGAGCTTCTCGACTTCGGCGACGGTGTCGGCGGCGGCTTGCTCGTCACGGCGGTAATTGATCGCGACGTCGGCGCCGTCCTCGGCCAACGCGAGCGAGACGGCCCGGCCGATGCCCCGGCCGCCTCCGGTGACGAGCGCCACCCTGCCTTCGAGTCCCATCACGACCCCCTGGTCTCTAGCGCCCCGAGAAGTTCGGAGGCCGCTTCTCGAGGAACGCGGCGAGCGCCTCGCGCATGTCCCCGGTGTGGCTCGAGAGCAGCTGCGTGCGGTTCTCGAGGTCGATGGCGGCCTGGAGGCTCCCCGCTTCCAGGTTGCTCCACATCACTTCCTTCGTCATCCAGACGCCGAAGGGGCTGTTGGCCCGGATGAGCACGGCCGTCTCGAGCGCGGTGTCGACGACCTGTCCGTCCGGGACCACCCTCGACACGAGCCCGATGCGATCGGCCTCGGCCGATTCGACCATGCGGCCCGTGAGCATCAGCTCGAAGGCCCGCGATGCCCCGACCAGGCGCGGCAGCAGGTAGCTGACCCCGATGTCGCAGCCCGACAAGCCGACGCGGATGAACGCGACGTTGAAGCGCGCGCTCTCCGCTGCGACGCGTACGTCGCACGCCAGCGCGAGCGCCAAGCCGCCGCCCGTGGCCGGTCCGTTCACCGCCGCGATCACCGGCTTCGACAGACCGCGGAGCTGGGTCACGAGTGACGCGATCTGTTGCTGGCCGCGCATCCCCGCCGGCGGCCCTCCCCCGGCCTCGGCGGCGATTTCGCCGGTCTCCTTGAGGTCGAGGCCGGCGCAGAACCCGCGCCCCGCGCCGGTGAGGATCGCCACCCGGCATTCGCGGTCGTCCTCGACGGCATCGAGCGCCTCGTGCAGATCGTGGACGAGCTCGCGGCTCATTGCGTTCAGCCGCTCCGGCCGGTCGAGAGTCAGGAGCGTGATGCCCTCCTGGATGGGCTCGCGGCGGACGGTGGTCACGGCTCCCTCCCCTCGGCGGCCTTCCGCGCTCTTGCGAGCAGCTCGGGCGCGCCGAGTCGCTCCGACAACGGCTCGAGCTCGGGACGCGGCCCACGCCACCGCCAGTCGTCCACGGCGCCCACGGGCGCGTCGGCGCGCAGCGTGGCCAGGTCTCGGAACAGCATGACCTCCTTGTGCCCGTCGTCGAGCGTGGCCGCGAGTTTCGGCGCGCCGCGTACCGTCACGTCCCAGGTGCTCGCGTCGACCGGGATCTCCTCGAGATGTCCGTACCGGGCCAGCACCGACGCCGCCGACTTCGCGCCCCATCCCGGGAGGCCGGGGAAGCCGTCGGCGTTGTCGCCCACGAGCGCCAGCCAGTCCGGGATCGATGCCGGCTGCACGCCGAACTTCTCGCGTACTGCCGCCTCGTCGAACAGGCGCCGTTGCCGCCGGTCGAGTTGCACGACCCGCGGGTCGCTGACGCATTGAGCGAGGTCCTTGTCCGGCGTGCAGATCACCACCTGCTCGACACGCGGGTCGGCGGCCCCGGTCCGGGCGGCGGCGGCCAGGGCGTCGTCCGCTTCGAGGTCGACCATCGCCCAGACGGTCACCCCGAGGGCCCGCAACGCGTCCTCGAGCAGCGGGAACTGGGCGAGGAGCTCCGGCTCGATGCCCGCGCTCGTCTTGTATCCGGGCCACATGTCGTTGCGGAACGACTCGATGACGTGATCCGTCGCCACGCCGATGTGCGTGGCGCCCTCCTCGAGCAGCGCGAGCGTCGAGCCGAGCACGCCGCGCACGGCGTCGACCTCGACACCGTCGTCGTCGAGATGGCCGGGCAGCGCGAAGTAGTACCGGAACAGCTCGTAGGTGCCGTCGACGAGATGCACTCGCACGCGCTGGACGCTAGTGCGTTGCTAGGGTCAGCCCGCGGTGGCGGCGGCTCTGCCGACCGTCACCGCAAAGCCGGAGCTTGCGACGGCGACTGGAGTGATCGTGGGCAGTCGGGGTGAGAAACGCAGTCGGAAGGGCGGGCAGCGCCAGCATCTCCCCAAGGTCGGGACGCGCGGCGCCGCTCGCGCCGAGCAGCACCGGGAGCGCGAGGCCGTCGCCGACACCATGGGCATCGGGCGCACACCCGCCTGGGTGCGGTGGACAGCACTGTTCGTCGGCGCGGTCATCCTGATCGGCGGCGTGGTGACGCTGGTCGCCCTCGCTTGAGCTGCTAGTCGGCGTACGTCCAGTCGGGCTGCTTGCGCGCCTGACGCTCGTCGTAGATCGCAACGCCGTCGCGGATGTCCACGAGCTTCGCGATCGGAACCTCGGGCGCGGGTGGGGCGCCCTCGAGATGGGCGGCGAACTCCTCGGGGAAGTCGCGCAGCAAGCTGCCGATCAGCGCCTGCTCCTGGGCACCGAGGAAGCACCGGTTGGCGTCGGTGACGGTGTCGAGGCGGGCGCCGATGACCTCGACGTCGTGGTCGGTCCCGTCACCGTTCGCGATGTGGTCGAGGTACGCGGTGACCTCGCCCGTCCCGAACTTGCACGCCGGGCACTGGCCGCACGATTCCACGTACAGGAACCGCGAGACCGAGCGCGCCACCGCGACCATGTCGGTGGTGTCGTCGTACACGATGAAGCCCAGCGACCCGAGACCACTGTCGATCGCCGCCAGGCCTTCGTAGCTCACCGGCACGTCCAGGGCGCGCGCAGGGATGACGCCGCTCGCGACGCCTGACAAGACCGCCTTGATCGTCCGTCCGGGCCGGGGGCCACCGGCCACACGCTCGATCACATCTTTCAGCCGCGCCCCGAGCTCGAGCTCGACGACGCCTGCGTGCTGCACGTCGCCGACGACGGTCGCGATCGCGACACCCGGCGACTGGGCCGTGCCCATGGTCCGGTACCAGTCGGCGCCCCGGCCCAGGATCGGCACGACGTTGGCGAGCGTCTCCACGTTGTTCACGAGCGTCGGGTTCGAGCTGGGAACGGCTACGCCGTCCGACGAGAGGTCGACGCCCGCCGACCAACCCATCTGCGGCATCGCCGTGAACAGGCCGTAGATGTAAGGCGGGAACAGGCGCGGGAGCGGGTCCTCCCCCTCGATCACCTCGAGCAGCGCCTTCTCCTCGCCGAACAGGTACTCCTCGGGCCCGGTGACGAGCGTGATCGGCACGTCGCCCACCAGACCCGCCTCACTCATCTCGCGGAGCGCGCGGGTCAACGCATCGATCTCGGGCTCGAACGACGCCTTCACCGCCAGGTACGCGCCCACCGCGCCGACCGTCGCCGCCGCGATCGCGAGCCCTTCGACGACCTGGTACGGGTTCCGGCGCATGAGCATGCGGTCCTTGAACGTCCCGGGCTCGCCTTCGGCGCCGTTGCCCACGGCGTACCGGTCACCGACCTCCGGACCGCCGGCCAGGATCGACGCCCACTTGCGCCCGGTCGGGAAGCCGGCGCCTCCTCGCCCCCGCAGCCCCGAGCGCTCGATCGTGTCGACGATGCCGGCGGGGCCCAGCTCCCGCGCCTGCACCAGGCCCTGGCCACCGTCGAAGCCGTCGATGTACTCGTCGAGCGAGGTCAGGGGCTGGTCCGGCAGCAGGACGGGCACGGCGGCTCCTCCGTGATCGACGGCGCATCATTGTCGTCCATGGACGCCAGGGACCTGCGCGCCGGGCTCGCAGCGGGCGCGGTCGCCGGCGCGCTGAGCGGGGTGCCGTCGACCGTTCACGCCGTGGCCACCGGCCGCTCGCCCGTCGACGCGCTCGAAGCCGCCGGCACACTGCTCCTTGCCGACGACTCGCTGCCGAGCGCGCGTGCGGCGGCGGGCCTGGTCGCCCACGGCGCGATCTCCCTCGGCTGGGGCGTGGTGCTCGCGGCCGTCCTCCCCCGCCGCCGGTCGGTGTTGTGGGGCGCGCTCGCAGGACTCGCCATCGCCGGCCTCGACCTCGGCGTGCTCGGCCGCCGCTGGCCCCGCATCCGCGCCCTGCCGACCGCGCCGCAGGTCGCCGATCACGTCGCGTTCGGCGCGCTCGTCGGGGCGGTGGTCAGCCGGGCGGGGCGGCGTCGCTGAGCGCGACGCTCTCGAACTGGCGCACGCCGCTGCTGATCACGCGGTCGTGTGCCCACGTGAGGACCGGACGGGTGACGCGAGCGATTCGCGCGAGCCACGGCTCCCGCAGTTCCAGCGACCAGACCAGTCGCGCCGCGCAGCCGGACGGCGTCGGCGTGATCTCCAACCGCGCCGGGCCCTCGAGGTCACCGCTGACGCGGGTCTCCACCCGCTCGGGTTGCAGGACTCGTTCGACGTCGATCTCGACCCGCAGCGCGTACGGCAGTGGCGCCTGGATCACGCACTCCGTGTGCGCGCCGTCGTGCAAGCCATCACTCTCGAACTCACGCAGCCACGTCCACCAGGCCGGGTACCGCTCGGTGCGCGACACGGTCGTCCAGAACGCGTCGGGTGACACCGCGAACTCGAACCGGCGGTCGTAGTCGAACGCGTTGCGCACGAGGTCCGGTCCGCGGAGGCCCTCAGCCCCGCTTCAGACGACCCCGCAGGGCCGAGAACGCGAGCGTCATGCTCACCGTGCCGACGATGGCGATCGCCAGGAGCCCGACGCCGATGTCGTAGAAGTCCCACCCGCCGTACAACAACGAGCGCATGCTCGCCAGCAGGTATGTGACCGGGTTCCACCTGGCGATCGTCTGGAGCCACCCGCTGAGGTTGTCGAGCGGCAGGAACGAAGTGGTGAGGAACGCAAACGGGAAGAACAGGATGAAGCTGGTGTTGACGGCGGCCGGGTTCCCGGTCTTGAGAGCGATCGCGTACGGAAAGCCGGTGAACGCGAGCCCCCAGAGGCCCGCCATCAAGATGAAGATCAGCACGCCGAGCGGCCCGGTCTCGAAACGCACGCCGACGATGAATCCCATGATGACAACCGGGATCGAAAGCGTGGTGATCAGCACGAGGTCGGCCATCATCAGCCCGAGCAGCAGTGACAGCCGCCGGATCGGCGTCATGAGCAGCCGGTCGAAGTATCCGTTCTGGATGTCGGTGACGAGCGCGCTCGCGCGCGAGAGGCCGGTGACGGCGAAGATGATCGCCACCGGGAGTTGGAACGCCTTGAAGTCGAGCCCCGTGTTCGCCTCTGCAAGCGGCCCCAACGCGCCGATGTTGATCGTGTAGAAGAACACCGGGACCACGAGCGCGGGCACGACGAACTCGATCTCCCGCGGGACGGCGCGGATCGAGCGGGTGGCGATGCCGATGCAGTCGGCGAGAAACCCGGCGGGCCGGGCGCGAACCGGGGCGTGGTCAAGCGTCGCCGTTGTCACTCGTCCCCTCCTGCTGGATATGCCCGCCGGTGAGCTCGAGAAACACGTCATCGAGCGTGGGCTCGCGCAGCGTGAGGTCACGCACCCTGACGCCGCATCCGTCGAGCGCGATCGCCACGGGGCTGAGGACAGCCGACCCGTCGAGCGCTCGGACGGTGAGCTCGTCACCGTGGACGTCGACCTGGTCGACGCCGGCGACCTCGCGTACGGCGTTGCACGCCCGTTCGGCGCCGTCCTCGACCCGGGCGATGATCACATCCGACCCGAGCGCGCGCTTCAGGTCGGTCGGCGTCCCCTCCTTGATCAGATGACCCTCATTGATGATGCCGACGCGGTGCGCGAGTGCGTCAGCTTCCTCGAGGTACTGGGTCGTCAGGAAGATCGTGATCCCTTCCGCATTGAGCCGGCGAACCTCGTCCCACACCCGCACCCGGCTCGCAGGGTCGAGACCCGTGGTCGGCTCGTCCAGGAACAGGACCTGCGGGTTGTGAACGAGCGCGGCCGCAAGATCGAGGCGTCGCCGCATCCCACCCGAGTACGTCTTGATGCGGTGCCCCAGCGCGGGGCCGATGTCGATGAGCCGGGTGAGGTCCTTCAGTCGCTCTTCTACTTCTTCCTTGGTGAGCCCGTAGAGGCGTCCCTGCAGGCGCAGCAGCTCGATGCCGCTCTGGGCGGGATCGAGCGACGCCTCCTGGAGCGCGACGCCGATTCGGAGCCGGACGTCGACGGGGTCGTGGGCGACGTCGAACCCCGCGACCTCGGCCCGGCCCGAGGTCGGGAGCAACAGGGTGCACAGCACGTGCACGAGCGTCGACTTGCCCGCGCCGTTGGGACCGAGAAAGCCGTAGATCTCCCCCGTCTTCACGTCGAGGTCGACCCCGTCGACGGCGCGGGTGTTCTCGAAGAAGCGCCGAAGATCCTCAGTTCGCACCGCCGTGTCCGCCACGGCGCCCAAACCTATCGACATCACGGCACCTCCATTGCCGACCTCAGTTCGACGCTCCCGCTGTGCAGATCTCATCGCGCGCGCACCATGAGGCGGCGCGCCGACAACACCCTGTCGGGGTTTCGCGGATCGCTAACGAAGCTGATCGCCGGCGCCGGCGAGCACCGGCTCGGGAGTGACGCCGGTCTCCGCGTCGACGGGGCGCAGGCGCTCGGTGACACCGAGAGCGAACCAGATCGTCGCCGCCCACAGCGCGGTGGCTCCGGCGACGTGGATGCCGACGAGCAGGGCGGGGATCCCGGTGAAGTACTGCGTGTACCCCACGCCGGCCTGCGCGACGAGGACGACCAGCAGGATCTCCAGCCGGCGCACGACCGGACGCGGGGATCGTGTGCGGTGGACGAGCAGCAGGGTCACGAGCACGAGTGCGAGGAGCACCATCGCGCTCGTCCCGTGGACGCGGGCGACGTCCGGGATGTACAGGTCGAGACGCGTCGCCCGCTGCGCCGTGCCCGGCACGTCGCCGGAGTGCGGCCCGGAGCCGGTGACGACGGTCCCCGTGACCACGACAACCGACGCGGCGACGACGAGCACGCGGCTCATCCAGACGACCGACGGCGCCACGATCGGGACGGGCCGGCGCGCGAAAGCGGCGTCGGGCTGCCCGGCGCGCCGGCACAATACGAGCGCGTTGGCGAGCAGCAGCATCGACACGAGGAAGTGGGTCATCACCCACGGCGGGGAGAGCAGCTTCTGCACGACGAGCGCGCCGAGCACGATCTGCACGACCACACCGGCGACGAGGCCGAGCGAGAGCAGCAGGAGATCGGTACGCCGTGGCGCGCGCACGAGCGATCCGAGCACGGCGACGATGACGGCCACCGAGACGAGCCCCGTGACCGTGCGGTTCACGAACTCGACCATGGCGTGAAAGTCGTTCGCGGTATACGGCGTGAGGCGTCCCGGCTCGCAGTTGGGCCAGTCGGGACATCCCAGCCCCGAGCCCGTCAGCCGCACGGCGCCGCCCGTCACGATGATCGCCCCCAGGAGAACGGCGGCGACGACCGTCACGCGCCGGTACTGCGCCGGGCTCAGACGGGGCACGCGCATCGCCGCGCATGGTAGGCGGGGCCTCTTCGTGAGGACCGATCGCCGTCCCGGTATAGGTTCCTTCGTGGCGGCGGCGGCTTTGCCGACCGTCGTCGCAAAGCCGGAGCTTGGACGGCGACGGGAGAGCAAGTGGCCACGGTCGAGTACGACGAGTTCGGGCTCTTCCGGGAGAACGCCGATGAGTACGACATTCCTTGGCGGGGCCCGCCTGCAGTCCGGCGCGAGTTCGTCGACGCCGGGGACGGCCGCCGGGTGAGTGCCCTGGTGTGGGGCGACGCCGAACCGGAGATCGTGCTCGTCCACGGCGGCGCCCAGAACGCGCACACGTGGGACACGGTCGCCCTCGCCCTCGACCGACCGCTGGTCGCCGTCGACCTTCCCGGGCACGGGCATTCCGACTGGCGTGACGACCGACGGTACTGGCCCGCCGACAACGCGAACGACGTCGCCACCGTGATGCGAGCCCTCGCGCCATCGGTGGACCTCGTGGTGGGCATGTCGCTCGGCGGTCTGACTTCGATCGCGCTCGCCGCGCGTGATCCCGAGCTCGTTCCCCGGCTCATGCTCGTGGACGTCACGCCGGGCGTCGACCGCGAAAAGGCCGCTCCCATCGCTGCGTTCGTCGCGGGGCCGGAGCGGTTCGAGTCCTTCGACGAGATCCTCGAGCGGACGATCGCGTTCAACCCGACGCGCACCGAGTCGTCGTTGCGACGCGGCATCCTGCACAACGCCCGCGAGCAGGACGACGGCAGCTGGACGTGGCGGTACGACCGCTGGCGGTTGGGCGAGGGCGAGGACATCCCCGACTTCGGCCCGCTCTGGGACGACGTGTCGAAGCTCTCGATGCCCCTGATGCTGGTGCGGGGGGCCGACTCCGGGGTTGTCGGTGACGAGGACGTCGCTGAGCTGCGCCGGCACCAGCCCGGCGTCCGGGTCGAGGTGGTCGAGGGCTCCGGGCACAGCGTGCAGGGCGACCGTCCGGTGGAGCTCGCCCGTCTGATCGAAGGCTTTCTCGAGGAGTGAACCCGCGCCGCGAGGCGTCGGAGCGCGTCAACGGCGCGTACGAGGTTCGCGTCCTCGAACCCGCGCCGCCGCCCGTCACGGACGGGCCCTGGCTGGCCGACGACCCTGTCGCTCGCGGTGAGTCACCGACCGGCACCGCGATCGTCTCGCCGGTGACGACGGGCGACGTGACATGGGACGAGCTGTGCCGCGACGATCCGGAGCTCGCGAGCTGGTGCGCAGACCGCTGGCTCGGCGCCTGGCGGCCACTTCCACCGCTGCCGGCACGCGACGCCTTCGCCCCGACGCGGACGG
>Ga0075429_100006547_pt1 | contig 10085 bp, 6 predicted proteins | sample RhiMetdeltSRZDD3_FD_75295 | JGI IMG/M metagenome (GOLD analysis project Ga0075429, IMG submission 75295) | Populus rhizosphere microbial communities from Tennessee, USA - Rhizosphere MetaG P. deltoides SRZDD3 | ecosystem: Host-associated > Plants > Roots > Rhizosphere > Soil | place: USA...
GTCGTGCCCTGAAACTTGATCCCCATCGCGAGACCGCGAAAAGGGTCGTCGAGCGTTTGCGCGACTTCGGGTTTTCCTGTTCCCCAACCGTCTGACGTCGCGAGCGGACGATCCGGCTCGGATTTCAGCGCGTCAGCCGGGTAGATCTTCATCGCGAGCCGCTGCTCTTTGTGCTCGTTGACTTCCCGCACGGTCAGTTCGTGAAACTTCGGCGCGGTGAGTCCTTCCGGATCTTCAGTAAATTTCTGTGAAGTGAACTCATTCAAGAACTCGGGAAAAAACTTGTCCTTCAGGTAAGCGGAATCGAAGCTCAAGGCGCCAAGCACGATGCGATCTTTCGGGGAGAACCGCGGCAGGAGAAACAGAGCCGTCGCTGTGTAACGCTGTCCTTCAGGAGTGTGCGATTCCCCGCTAAACCAGACGATTGGCTTCACCTTGCGTTTCATTTGCTGCGCGAGGTATGGGCCTTCGAGGTTCAGCCAGGTGGTGTACATCTTGGCCGAATCTTCGATCTCGGTTGGCTTTTCTCCGGGCTGGCCCTGCACGATCGTTCCCTTTTTCGCTTCGAAGAGAGCCACTTGCGAGAACCACGGGCGGTTCACCAGGATCGTTTCCAGTTTTCTTTTCTTCACCTCGTCTGAATCAGCTTCCGTTGGAAACAGGTCGCGTGCTTCCTCGGTTAGCGCGTACGCCTTGCCGTTCATCTTCTTGATTCCGGCGTAGAGAAGATATTGAAAATCGCGCTGGATGAGGGCCTCGACTTTCTTGTCTCGCTGGATCGATTTAACGTGTTGGAAAGTGATGTAAATAAGGGACAAGGCGGGCAGCACCACGGCCAATCCCAACGTCAGGACAAGCCGGAACCGGGTATTGCCCCCCAGCAGCGCTCGTCGTTTCGACTTCATTCCATCCTCCGGCTGTTGTGTGAAAGCAGGCGCGAGCATATGCCCACCTGCCTATGGCTGTGTCAAGTGCAGGTAAAAATTTGTTAAGAATTGTGAATTTAACGATATTTCGGGCGGCCGGTTCCACCAACGGGCGGAAAACATTTAGGGCGGGCGGCGAGAACAAATGTCTTTGTTTATAAGCCGCGCTGGTCTATAAACAAAGCGATGGCGGTTCAGTACAGCACTGTGCGCTGGTGGTTGCTGTTGTTTGTGACGGCAATCTCGCTTTACTTGTGCTGGCGGATGATTCAGCCGTTCCTCGGCGTTGTTGCGTGGGCCACCGTTCTGGTCATCGTCTTCTATCCCGTCCACAAACGCCTATCGCAACGAATCAAACGTCCTTCGCTGACGGCGCTCGTGTCGTGCGTGCTGGTGATTCTGATCATTCTCGTGCCCGTTGCGTTGATCACGCTTGCGGTCGTCAACGAGCTTGCCGGCGCCGTGCAGTCGCTGCAAGCGGCGGTTAACTATGTTCTCGATCCAAACTCACGTCTGGCGGGGCCAGTCCTGAACTTTCTCAGCCGCTTCGTAGATATCAACCAACTGCGATCCGAAGAGTTTCTGCTGGCGAGACTCAAAGGCGTCAGCGGACAGATCGCCGGGCAGACGCTCGGGTTTCTCGGCGGACTGGCGAGCTTCTTCATCCAGATGTTCTTCGTCGTCTTTACCATGTACTACTTCTTCAAAGACGGCGAGAACATCTCGCGCACTATTCGGGATTCGCTCCCGCTCGAACGCGAACAGGCGGACGGCATTATATCGCGCACGCGTGAGGTTATTGACGCGAGTGTTTATGGCGTACTGTCGATCGCGATCATTCAAGGGATCCTTGGCGGGTTGGCGTTCTGGGTATTGGGTTTACCCTCGGCAATCATCTGGGGTGTTGTGATGACGTTTCTGTCGATGGTGCCGATGCTGGGCGCGTTTCTCGTTTGGGTGCCGGGGGCTATCTACCTCGCGCTTACCGGTCACTGGGCGAAGGCGGTGATGCTCGCGGTTTGGGGAACGTTGGTGATCGGGATGGTCGACAATTTCCTGCGGCCTAAGCTGGTGGGCAGCCGCACGCGTCTTCACGAGCTACTGATCTTCTTCGCCGTGCTAGGTGGGTTGAATGTCTTCGGAGTGCTGGGCGTCGTACTCGGCCCGGTCGTGGTCGCCATCACGCTCGCGCTCGTTGACGTCTACCGTACCGCCGGGCGCTCGACGAGTGTTTCCTGAACACGGATCCTCTGAATTCCCGTTAATGAAACATTGTGAGCACGTCGCAGGAGTGGTATAAACAGGTCACCCGTTCCCTTAAAGTAATTAGCCTCCACCGTGTAGCTTCAATTAGGAGGAAAAGTATGCTGAATTTCATAGTGTGGCTGATCGTCGGCCTAATCGCCGGCGCCCTTGCGCGGCTAATCATGCCGGGCAGAGACCCGATGGGTATGATCGCCACCATACTGCTGGGAATCGTCGGCTCTATCCTCGGCGGCCTGGTGAGTTGGGCAATTTGGGGCAGTGACGAACGCGGCTTCCAGCCCGGCGGGCTTCTGCTCTCGATATTGGGCGCGATAATAGTGCTCTGGATTTGGCGAATGCTGAAGAGCCGCAGTACGGTCACTTAAAGACTTTAGCGCGTAGTGCCTGAACTGCCGGACATCGTCGTCTACATCGAGGCTCTCGAGAAACGAATTCAGGACACGGTTCTGAAACGCGTCCGCGTCGCAAGTCCTTTCTTGCTGCGCACGGCCGTTCCGCCGCTGTCCAGCGTTGAAGGCAAGAAGGTCGTCGAACTGCGCCGTCTCGGCAAACGGATCTGCTTCGGGTTCGAAGACGACCTGTGGCTCGTGCTGCACCTGATGATCGCGGGCCGGCTGCACTGGTACACCGATCCGGCCAAAGCGACGAAAGCGCGCGGGCTCGCGGCGTTCGAGTTCAGCAGCGGAACGCTCGTGCTGACTGAAGCAGGCACGCAGAAACGTGCTTCACTGCATGTGGTCCAGGGCGAAGTAGGACTGCAAAAGCTGAATCCCGGCGGACTGGAAGTCTTTGATGCCACCGAGGAAGAGTTTGCCGCGGCGCTCCAGGCTAAGAACCACACTCTGAAACGGGCGCTCACGGATCCGCGAATCCTCAGCGGCATCGGCAACGCTTACTCCGACGAGATCCTCTTCGCCGCACAGCTTTCTCCATTCACTCTCACCCAAAAACTCACCGCCGATGACATCGAGCGCCTTTTCAATGCTGTAAAGACGACTCTGACGGAATGGGTCGAGCGTCTGCGTTCCGATTCTGCCGATAAGTTTCCCGAGAAAGTGACCGCGTTCCGTCCTGAGATGGCGACGCACGGACGCTACAAACAACCGTGTCCTCGCTGCGGAAACAAGATCCAGCGCATCCGTTACGGCTCAAACGAAACCAACTACTGCCCGACCTGCCAAACCGGCGGCAAACTCCTCGCCGACCGCGCCCTGTCCCGTCTCCTGAAAGATGACTGGCCACGCACACCGGAAGAGCTGGAACTCCTAATTTCCCATGAGTCTCACGCCTGAGCTACTCACGCGTCTCCGTTTCGGAGTTGACGAGGTGGCGGGTGGTTTGATCGGTCACGCTGAAGTGAGTGGGGATGAATTGATTGGTGTCGGCAGCGCGCAACGTGCGAGGCTGCGCCGCCTCTTCGTGCGACTCGACCGCCAAGCCTTTAATGCGCTTGAGCTCACGCTCCTGGATCTCGGCCTGCTTCTTGCTGACCACAAGACCATTTATGATCAAAGCGATTCCGACGAAGAACGGGATCAACCCCGCCACCCAGATGCGAGTCAAGATCTCTGCCGTTCGCTCGGGCAGGTTGGTCGCGACGCCCTGCATGAAGATATGAAGAAAGATCGCGAGTCCGAACCCCACGCTGCTCGTAATCACACCCGCCTTGATCTCGTTGTAACGTTTGACCTCAGGCGTCATACCCATCCGCCGTTCCATCTCGAGCTTGCGTTGCTCCGCGATCTCGCCCGACCGAAACATGGCCGTCCACCAATCGTCATTCTTCTCGGGCTCCCTGCCCGCGAGAACGTCGCGCACAGCCTGAAGATTAGCGCCACACGACGTGCAATACTTCACGTCATCGTTTTGAGTGGAAGCACAACGCGGACACAACATAACAACTTTTCTCCGGTCAGGGATTGTATCTCAATCGTATAATACGTTTCGATCTGCGTTTCAGGTGCGTTAATCTGTTGCACTGTTCATGAAGCCCATTCCCGCGGAAACCATCGCCCATTACAGGATCGTCGAACCCATCGGCGCCGGCGGTATGGGCGCCGTTTACAAGGCGTTCGACGGCAAGCTCCAGCGCATCGTCGCCCTGAAGCTCCTGCCCGCGGAATACGTCTCGCAACAGGATCGCCGCCGGCGTTTCTTCCAGGAAGCGCGCGCGGCGTCGGCATTGAACCATCCGCACATTCTGACGATCTACGAAGTCGGCGAAGACGACGGTAAGCCGTACATCGCGATGGAGTTCGTCGAAGGCGAAACGCTGCGGCAGAAGATCAAAGCCAAACAACTTCAGCTCCGCCAAACGCTCGACATCGCGATTCAGATCGCGACCGGGCTCGCTCGCGCGCACGAGGCCGGCATCATTCACCGCGATCTCAAACCCGAAAACCTGATGATCAGCCGCGACGGCTACGCCAAGATTCTCGACTTCGGCCTCGCAAAACTGGTCGCCGAGCGTGAACGCGCCCTCGCCGCCGACAGCGAACAAAAAACCCTCATCCGCGGAGTCGAAACTGAATCCGGCACGCTGATGGGAACCGTCAACTACATGGCGCCCGAACAGTTGCTGGGCCAACGAGTCGATCGCCGTTGCGACATCTTCTCGTTCGGCGTCGTACTGTGCGAGATGCTGACCGGGACCGCGCCGTTCGTCCACGACAATCGCATCGACACGATGCACGCCATTCTCCATCGCGATCCGCGACTGCCCGGCGCGAGCGGACCGGAACTGCCGATCGACCTGCAACGAATACTGACAAAGGCGCTCGCCAAGACGCCGAAGGATCGCTATCAAACCGTCGACGAACTTGCGGCCGAACTCAGGTCGATCAAACGCGATCTCGAACTAGGCAAAACCCTGCCCGTCGCTCCGAAGACGCGGCTCGTGCTCAAGCGCATGGCCGCCGCCGGCGCGCAGACGATCGACTACGAACGAGAGCTCAACGAAGCGCAGTTCAAGGCCGTCACAACCACGGAGGGCCCATTGCTAATCGTCGCCGGCGCCGGCACCGGCAAGACGCGAACGCTCGTCTATCGCGTCGCTCGTCTCGTCGAGATGGGCGCGAAACCGGAGTCGATCCTGTTGTTGACGTTCACGCGCCGCGCTGCGTCGAGCATGCTTGCGCGCGCCGCCGCGCTCGCCGACGCACGCTGCCAACGCGTTTCCGGCGGAACGTTTCACTCGTTGGGCCATTCAGTCCTGCGCAAGTACGCCGAAGAAGCAGGCGTGGCGCGGAACTTCACCGTGCTGGACCAGAGCGACGCCGAAGACCTGATCGATCTGCTGCGGCGCCAGATGAAACTCTCGCGCGGCAGTGATGCAAGACATTTTCCGCGCAAGCGCACGATCGCGGCGATGTTCAGCATGATGGTCAACAAGGTGCAGTCGCTGAAGCAGGTGCTCAACAACGAGTATCCGCAGTTTATCGACGAACGCCGCAATCTCGAAACGCTCTTCAAAACGTTCGAAGAGTTCAAACGCGCGCGCCACATGCTCACCTACGACGACCTGCTCGTCCGGCTTCGCGAAGCGCTCGAGTCGAGCCAGGACTTACGCGAGCGGCTGTCGGACCAGTATCGCTACATCATGGTCGACGAGTACCAGGACACGAACAAGCTCCAGGCGCAGATCGTGAAGCTGATGACTGCTCGACACGACAACGTCGCCGTCGTCGGCGACGAGTTCCAATCGATCTACTCGTTTCGCGGCGCGAGTCATCGAAACATGCTGGAGTTTCCGAAGCTGTTTCCGTCGGCGCAGATCATCAAGCTGGAAGAGAACTTTCGCAGCACGCAACCGATTCTCGACGTCGCCAACGCGATCATCGCCGACGTGAAAGAGAGCTACAAGAAACGGCTTTATTCACGCATCGAAGGCGGTCAACCGCCGGTCGTCGTCAGCGCCCGCGACGAAAACGAGCAGTCGCGGTTCGTGGCGCAGCGGATCGACGAACTGCGCGAGGCAGGCGTGCCGCTGAGAGAGATCGCGGTCCTCTTCCGATCGAGCTCGCATTCGTTCGATCTGGAGATCGAGCTCGGTAAGCACGGCATTCCCTTTCGCAAATTTGGCGGGATGCGGTTTGCCGAGTCGGCGCACATCAAAGATGCGCTGGCGTTTCTGCGCGTCGTCAACAAACCTTCCGACACGCTTTCGTGGTTTCGCTCGTTGAAGTTGATCGATCACATCGGCGACGCGACGGTCTACCAGATACTGGAGCATCTCGGCGTCGATCAGCGAGAGTTTCGCTCAGCGAGAACGAAGGCGGCGCTGTTCAAAAAACTTCACCGCTTTCCGGCGCGCGCGGGCTATCAGGCGCAACTGACGCGACTCGCGCGAGTGTTCACGACCGTTTGTGAAAGCAAGACGCCGAACGAACAACTCGCCGCAGTCTTGCGGTTTTACCGTCCGTTGCTTAAAAACAAGTACGACGACGTTCAGCGCCGCGGACGCGATCTCGAACACCTGCAAACGATCGCCAAACGCTACAAGACGTCGGCGAAGCTACTCGAAGACGTGGCGCTCGATCCCACTGAAGCCGTTCAGGGAAGCGCGTCGCGAAACGGCGGCGGTTTTGTGACGCTCTCGACGGTCCATTCAGCAAAAGGTCTCGAATGGGACAACCTCTTCGTTATCTGGATGACCGATGGTTGGTTTCCAGCGAACCGTTTCCAGGATGAGTTTGACGATTTCGAGGAGGAGCGGCGGCTGCTGTACGTCGCGACGACGCGCGCGAAGAAGGAGCTGCACTTCGTCTACCCGGCGGTGAACGTCTACAACGGTCCGGAGGCCGACGGCTCGCCGACGCTGTCGCGATTTCTCGAACCGATACCGCCATCGATCCTGCCACACGCTTCGTTGATGGGTAGCGACTGATGACCGCAACACTCTCAGTCCTGTTGTTGTTGCTTACCACTTACGAGACCACAGACTTTAAAATCAGGCTGGATCCGGCTTCACAAACCCTGGTCTCTTTACAACCGAAGAATGCAAACGGTTTCGACTTCGCGCCCGCCGATCGTTTCGACAAGCGCACGGCGAACGGATTTCATCATCTCGGCGACTTGATCCTCCGTCTGCGCGTTGGCGAAGCGTGGAAAGACTACGACACAGCAACGGATCGCAAGCCCGTTCAACCATTGCCGGTTTCGGGTAAAACGCTCGCCGCGGCAGATCTCTCGCCAACATTGCCGCAGGACATCCCGGTTCAAATCACGCGCACGTGGTCCACCGATAACGATCGGCTGGTCCTCCGTTTCGAGATCCGAAATAAAACGACGAGCCCGATCCGGATCGGTGGTCTCGGCATTCCAGTCGTCTTCAATAACATGCTCACCGGACGGACGCTCGAACAATCACACGAGATCTGTTCGTTCGCCGATCCGTACGTCGGTCTTGACGGCGGCTATTTGCAGGTCACGCGTCTCAGCGGTCACGGCCCGGCATTGGTCGTCGTGGGCGAGAGCAATACCGGCTTCGAAGCTTATCAACTGCTGAGTGAGCCGACGCGCCCGGCGCAGACGTTCGAAGGCGCATTCGCGTGGATGGTCCACACAAATGCCTACACGGAAAACGAGTGGAAGCAGGCACAACAGTGGAACCCGCCGTCCGAGCTCGTTCTGCCGCCGGGCAGGACCATTAACTACGGCCTCAAGTTCCTTCTATCCGATCAAATCAGAAACATCGAAAAGACGTTGGCGGAGAACAAGCGGCCGGTCGCCGTCGGCATACCCGGTTACGTGCTGCCGATGGACCTCACAGCGAAGCTCTTCATCAAGTCCGAACGCGGAATCAAAAGCATCAGCGTCGAACCCGCGGGCGCGATCGCGTTTCTTGAACGCAAGGCGACGCCGAACGGCTGGAAGTCGTATCAACTCAGCGGCCGCAAGTGGGGACGCGCGCGACTGCTCGTCACTTACGACGACGGCACGAAACAATCGATCAACTACTACATAACCAAACGCGCGTCGCAGGCAGTTTCCGATCTCGGCAACTTCCTGATGACAAAACAGTGGTTCGTCGATCCAAACGATCCGTTCAAACGCGGCCCGTCAGTGATGAGTTACGACCGCGAAACCAACAAGATCGTGACGCAGGACAGCCGCGTCTGGATCGCGGGCCTCGGCGACGAAGGCGGATCCGGCTCCTGGCTCGCTGCCGCAATGAAACAGTTGGGCCAACCGAATAAAGAAGAGCTGGCGAAGTATGAACAGTTCGTAGACAACGTGCTGTGGGGCGGTCTTCAGTACAACGACGGTCCCAACAAGTACGGCGTGCGCAAAAGTCTCTTCTATTACTCGCCCGCCGACGTACCCGGATTTCAATACGACCCGTCGCTCAATTGGACCACGTGGACCAGTTGGAAAAAGAGCGACGCCGAATCGATCGGCCGCGGCTACAACTACCCGCACGTCGTCGCCGCCTACTGGTCGCTCTATCGCCTTGCACGGAACCACACCGGCCTGGCCACCAATCATTCGTGGGACTGGTATCTCGACCAGGCTTACCAAACGACGAAATTCATGTTTGGCCGGCAGCCGAACGGCCGGCGCCGCGTCGGTTACGTCGAGCTCGGGCTGATGGAAGGCGACGTCGTTCTCGAACTGCTCAACGATCTGAAGCGCGAAGGCTGGACTGAAAAGGCAAACGACGTCGAGGCGCTGATGAAGGAGCGCGCCGAACGTTGGCGAAAAGAGGCGTACCCGTTCGGCAGCGAGATGGCCTGGGATTCGACGGGACAGGAAGAGGTCTACGCCTGGTGCAAGTATTTCGGTTTCGACGACAAAGCCCTCGTCTCGCTGAACTCGATCATCGGTTACATGCCGACCGTGCCGCACTGGGGTTACAACGGCAACGCGCGCCGCTACTGGGACTTTCTCTACGGCGGCAAGATCCGGCGCATCGAACGGCAGTTACATCACTACGGCTCGGGACTGAACGCGATTCCCGTCCTGTCGCACTATCGCGAAAATCCGGACGACGTTTACCTGTTGCGCATCGGTTACGGAGGCACGATGGGCGCGCTCACAAACATCGATCAGGAAGGTTTCGCGTCCGTCGCCTTTCACTCGTTTCCCAACACGCTCAAATGGGATCCATACAGCGGCGACTACGGCCCGAACTTCTACGGTCACGCGCTGAACACGGCGACTTACGTCGTCAATCATCCCGAGTTTGGCTGGCAAGCTTTCGGCGGCAATCTCAGTCGGAGCAGCGCTTGGATAAAAGTGCAGCCACTCGACTCGTTTCGCATGCGCGTGTTTCTCGCGCCGCGCGGGCTCTGGCTGACGCTCGACGCCGGAACTTTCGAGAACGTCGAATTGAACACGCGCACCGGTGTTGTTCGTATAACCCTTTCGCCGGCGACTGAACACACGAAACAGGCGCGGCTGCGCGTTGAACAACCGGCGAAAGTGGCTGGCGTCGGAAACTACGCTCCCGCACAACGGCTATCACAGGAACGCGGTGCGTACGTGATACCGCTCGAGAAGCAGCCGGTGGCGATTGAGTTAAAATGAAAACGCCAAATGGCAAATGGAAAATGATATGCTCAGATCACGATGACTCTAGGAACTGAATGGCTCGTCGATGCAAGCGGATGCGACCCGGCGGCGCTTGCAGATATTGAAAGGTTACGCCCAGTTTTCGATCGCGTCGTCCGCGATCTGGATCTTCACGTCCTCGGCGAGATCGCCTGGCACAAGTTCGAAAATCCGGGCGGCGTCAGCGGGCTGGCGCTGCTCTCGGAGTCGCATCTTGCCTGTCACACGTATCCGGAATTCGGCGCCGCGACTTTCAATCTTTACTGCTGCCGCAGCCGCACTGACTGGCCGTGGGAAAGAATACTGAAAGAGATGCTCGGCGCGACTGAAGTGCACGTCCGC